>Ga0070713_100000106_pt1 | contig 54308 bp, 41 predicted proteins | sample LARL82metaG_FD_65465 | JGI IMG/M metagenome (GOLD analysis project Ga0070713, IMG submission 65465) | Corn, switchgrass and miscanthus rhizosphere microbial communities from Kellogg Biological Station, Michigan, USA - LAR L8-2 metaG | ecosystem: Host-associated > Plants > Roots > Rhizosphere ... | reverse complement strand
CCTCCTTTTTTACCGCTGTTGTGTTGCCAACGTCATCTTAACCTGACCGCGGAGCCTGTCTTCGCCGCGAGCGCCAGACCATTTAGGAGAACGGAAGCCCGACGTAGTTCTCCGCCAGCGATGCCGCCGCGGCTCTGGACCCGACGACATATTCGAGCTGCGAGCGCTGCAGTCGCTGCTGGAACACGTCGTCGCTCGGAAAACGGTGCAGCATCGACGTCATCCACCACGAAAAGTGCTCTGCCCGCCATACCCGCTTCAGGCATGTTGCGGAATAGGCGTCGAGCTCGTCGCTCCGGTGCTCCTTGAAGAACGAGCGCAGCGCGCGCGAAAGCACCCTCACGTCGGCGACCGCCAGGTTCATCCCCTTGGCCCCCGTTGGCGGCACGATGTGCGCGGCGTCGCCGGCGAGGAACAGGCGCCCATGCTGCATCGGCTCGGTGACGAAGCTGCGCATTCCGGTGACACTTTTTTCGAGCACCGCACCTTCGAGCAGCTTCCACCCATCGCCGGTCTCGAGTCGGCGATGCAGCTCGCCCCAGATGCGCTCGTCGGGCCAGCCCGCGACATCCTCCTCCGGCGAAACTTGCAGATACAGCCGGGTGATCTCGGGCGAGCGCATGCTGTAGAGCGCGAAGCCGCGCGGATGGTACGCGTAGATCAGCTCGTCGTGCGTCGGCGCGGCCTGCGCCAGGATGCCGAGCCATGCAAAGGGGTAGACCCGCTCGAACACCGACAGCGCCGCCGTCGGGATCGCCTGCCGGCAGATGCCGTGGAATCCGTCGCATCCGGCGATGACATCGCACGCGAGATCGATGCTCTTGCTGCCGTTGCGATAGGTGACGCGCGGATGATCGGTGTGGAAATCGTGCACCGCGACATCGCTCACCCCGAAGTGGACGACGCCCCCCGCCCCGAGCCGCGTCGCGATCAGGTCCTTGACCACTTCCTGCTGTCCGTAGACGGTGATGGAGCGCCCGCCGGTCAGCGAAGGAAAATCGATGCGGTGGCCGAAACCGTCGAAGCGAAGCTCGATGCCCTGATGCACCAATCCCTCGCGCCGCATCCGCTCGCCGAGGCCGGATTCGTTCAGGAGGTCGACGCTGCCCTGCTCGAGCACGCCGGCGCGCACGCGCTGCTCGACGTAGTCGCGGTTGCGGTTCTCTATGACGACCGACTCGATGCCGTCGCGGTGCAGCAGGTGCGAAAGCAGCAGTCCCGCCGGGCCGGCGCCGACAATGGCGACCTGCGTGCGCGCACTCATGAGAAGAGCGGCGTGCGCCGGCCCGCTATTTCGGCGCCGGCTGCATCTGCGCGAATACCTCTTCGGCGAGATGCATCGCGGTATTCGATGCCGGCACGCCGCAATAGATCGCCGCCTGCAGGATGACTTCCTTGATCTGGTCGCGCGTCACGCCGTTATTGAACGATGCGCGCACGTGCAGCTTGAACTCGTCGGCGCGGTTGAGCGCGATCATCATGGCGATCGTGATCAAGCTGCGCGTGTGGCGCGGCAGCCCGGGACGCGTCCAGATGTCGCCCCACGCATGGCGCGTGATCATCTCCTGAAACTCGGTGTTGAACTCGTTCCGGTGCGCCAGCGTGCGGTCGACGTGCGCATCACCCAGCACCTCGCGCCGAACCTTCAGTCCCGCTTCGTAGAGCTCGCGTTCGTCCATACGCCCGTTCCTCCCTGCAAGTGTTTTCGACCGATCTAGATGCGCTCGATGATCATCGCGATGCCCTGGCCGACGCCGATGCACATGGTGCACAGTGCATAGCGGCCGCCGGTGCGGTGCAGCTGGTACATCGCGGTGGTCACCAGGCGCGCACCGCTGGCGCCGAGCGGATGGCCCAGCGCTATGGCGCCGCCGTTCGGATTCACGTTCGGCGCATCGTCGGCGATGCCGTGATCGCGCAGCACGGCAAGCGCCTGAGATGCGAACGCCTCGTTGAGTTCGATGACGTCGATATCGGCGAGTGTGAGCCCAGCCTTGGCGAGGACCTTGCGCATGGCCGGCGCCGGGCCGAAGCCCATGATGCGAGGCGCCACGCCCGCCACCGCGGTTGCGATGACGCGGGCCTTGGGCGAGAGCCCGAACTGCTTCGCGGCCTCTCCCGTGGCGAGCAGCAGCGCACACGCGCCATCGTTGACCCCCGAAGCGTTGCCCGCCGTGACCGTGCCGTCAGGCTTGACCACGCCCTTGAGCTTGGCCAGCGCATCGATCGTGGTTTCGCGCGGATGCTCGTCGCGCGCCACCACGACCGGGTCGCCTTTTTTCTGCGCGATCGACACCGGTGTGAGCTCACTGGCGAAGCGACCCGCCGCGATCGCCGCCGCGGTTCGTTGCTGGCTGCGCAACGCGAACGCGTCCTGGTCGGCGCGCGAGACTGAAAAATCGCTGGCGACGTTCTCCGCGGTTTCGGGCATCGAGTCGATGCCGTATTTCGCCTTCATCAGCGGGTTGACGAATCGCCATCCGATGGTAGTGTCTTCGATCTTGGCCGCGCGTGAGTACGCCGACTCGGCTTTCGGGAGGACGAAAGGCGCGCGCGACATGCTCTCGACGCCGCCGGCGATCATGAGCGAGGTCTCCCCGGCCTTGATCGCGCGCGCAGCGATGCCGACCGCATCCATGCTCGACCCGCACAGGCGGTTCACGGTCGCTCCAGGGACATCGATGGGAATGCCGGCCAGCAGCAGCGCCATGCGCGCGACGTTACGGTTGTCCTCGCCTGCCTGGTTCGCGCATCCGTAGATCACGTCGTCGACCGCGCTCCAATCGACGCCGCGGTTGCGCTCCATCAGTGCGCGCAGCGGGATGGCCGCCAGGTCGTCGGGACGCACGCTCGCCAGCGCCCCGCCGTAGCGGCCGAAGGGCGTGCGCAGGGCATCGCAGATGTAGGCTTCCTGCATGGTGGCTCCAGTGACGCCTACGCGGCAGCCGCGGTGGCGCGGGACGGAGCAAGCGGCACGCCGGACAGGCGCTGGAGCGCATCGAAACTCAGGCCGTCGATCATTTCCACGACCTGCAGGCCATTGGGCGTGACATCGAGGACGGCGAGGTCGGTATAGATCCGATGCACGCAGGCGATTCCCGTGAGCGGATACGTACACTTCGCCACGATCTTCGATGCTCCGCTCTTGGTCTGGTGGTCCATCATCACGTAGACACGCTTGGCGCCGATGGCCAAGTCCATCGCGCCGCCGACGGCGGGAATCGCGTCGGGTGCGCCGGTGTGCCAGTTGGCGAGGTCGCCCTTGACCGACACCTGGAACGCGCCCAGCACGCAGATGTCTAGGTGACCTCCGCGCATCATCGCGAACGAATCGCCATGGTGGAAGTACGCGCCGCCGGTGAGCAGAGTCACCGGCTGCTTGCCGGCGTTGATGAGGTCGAGGTCCTCGTGCCCGGGCGCAGGCGCCGGGCCCATCCCCAGCAAACCGTTCTCGCTCTGCAGGAAGATCTCGCGGTCGGCAGGAAGATGATTGGCGACGGTCGTCGGCAGTCCGATGCCGAGGTTGACGTACGCGCCTTCGGGAATGTCGCGCGCCACGCGCGCGGCGAGCTGGTCTCCGGTCAGACGCTTCATGGTGTGTCCCCTCAGGTCCCTTCAGGCGGCGGCGCGGTGCGGCAACGCCACGCGCACGACGCGCTTGACGAAAATGCCCGGGGTCACGATCGCCTCGGGGTCGAGGCGGCCCAGCGCGACGATCTCGCGCACCTGCGCAATGGAGACCTTGGCGGCGGCTGCCATGATCGGTCCGAAATTGCGCGCCGTCTTCCGGTAGACCAGGTTCCCCCAGCGATCGCCGCGATCGGCCTTGATGAGCGCGAAGTCCGCAGCGATCGGCATCTCTAGCACGTAGTTGCGGCCATTGATGGTTCGCGTTTCCTTGCCCTCGGCGAGCAGCGTGCCGTAACCCGTCGGCGTGAAAATTGCGCCCAGGCCGGCGCCCGCCGCCTGGATGCGCACCGCGAGGTTGCCTTGCGGCACCAGCTCGAGCTCGATCTTGCCCGCACGATAGAGCGCATCGAACACGTGCGAGTCGACCTGCCGGGGGAACGAGCAGATCATCTTGCGCACGCGGCCCGCCTTGAGCAGCGCCGCCAGGCCGGTCTCGCCATTGCCCGCGTTGTTGTTGACGATGGTGAGATCGCGTGACCCCCGCGCGATCAGCGCGTCGATCAGCTCGGAGGGCATGCCGGCGGTGCCGAAGCCGCCGATCATGACCGTGGCGCCATCGGGAATGTCGGCGACGGCGGCCTCCGCCGACGGGGACGTCTTGTCGATCATGTGGAACTCCTGCGACTCGCGTGCTGCCTTATTTGCGCGTGCTGCGCCCATTTTGCGAACTGCGCGCAAACGACGAGCGCCTTTATGTGCATTATCGCACGGTGCATCGTCCCGTTGGCCCTGGCGCTAGAGCGGGAGCTCGAGTAGCGCGTAGCTCAATGTCCTTGCCATGCGCGTCCTGTGCGAGCGACGTAGTCGCCGCCGCCGAGCGCGATCGCGTCCGGCGAAACGCGGTCGAACACGTCGTCGCCGGTCACCACCGCGACCCTGACCGGCACCCGCAGACGCTGCGCGATGCGCACGATACGCTCTCCCGCGGCATGTGGGTTAGCCGAGCCGAAATTGCTGATCATGCGCACGCCCTTGCGTCGAAGCAGCGGCAGCAGCATTTCCATGCGCCGCTCGAGCAGCGGATCGTAACCGGCATCGGGATCGGCGCGGCGCCGCAACTGCCCCAGCGCGATGGTGCGCTCGGCGAGGCATTCGAGTCCGAGATAATCGATGCCGCCCTGCTCGACCAGAATCACCGCCGGCTCGAGGCGATCGCCGGCGAACCCTGCCCCGCTGCCGATGCGCATTCGCCGCGTCACGCGGTCAATCACCGGGGAGGTTGTGCACTTCCGGGAAGAACAGCTCCTTCCAGGTCGCGGGCTTGGTCTTGACGCTGCCGATTTTGTACATGAAGTCGGCGGTCTTGCCGACCTTCAGCGGCATCAGAGTGTAGGCGTAGTCGGGCGCGTTGATCATCGCGTAGATGTCGTCGACGCTGTTCTTGGTGTCCTTGGCCTGCTCGAGATAGACCTTCGCGGCGGCGCGCTTGTCGCGGTTGATGCCGTTGATCGCTTCGTTCAATGCGCCGTAGAACGCCTTGTAGAGCTTCGGATTGGCTTCGCGAAAGCGCGTCGACGTGGCGATCACCAGCGCGGTCGCGGGACCGCCGAGGATTTCGTAGTTGGTCGTCAACGTGCGCACACCCGGCAGCTTGATTTCCTGCTCGTGGAACGGCGACGTTGCGAAATGCGCGTCCACCCCACCGGTGTTGTTCATGAACGCGACCATCGCGTCGGGGTGCGACAGTCCAACGGTCAGCGGGTCGAAGTGCCCGTAGTTGGCATCACCGTAGATCTTCGCCGCTTCCATCTGCAACATGATTGCCTGCGTCGACACCTTGACCGACGGCACTGCGATGCGGTCCTTGTCGGTGAAGTCCTTGACCGACTTGAGGTCCGGGTTGCGCACGTTGAGGTATAGAGGATAGGTGGTCATCGCCGACATGCCCTTGACCTGCACGTTGGTTTTGGTCTTGTCCCAGAGCGTGATCAGCGATGGCGCGCCAACGGCGATGAACTGGATGGCCCCGCTGATCACCCCGTCGTTCATCACGCTGGGACCCGCGACACTGACCCAGTTGACCTTCACATCGCCCAGGCCCTCGGCCCTGGCGTGCTTCTCCACCAGCTTGTCGCGCTCCATGACCATGAGGGGCAGGAAAGCGACACCGTATTGCTGCGCAACGCTCAATTCGCTCAGTTCCGCCCGCGCCGGAGCGGCGGCGGCGAGCACTCCGGCGCAAATGAGCGCAACCATCGTCTTCATGCAGTCCTCCTTGTCAATCGGGCGTCCGAAACCGCCCGAATCCGGGCGTCCGGGCGGCCTTCGGTACTCTACTCCAGGCGATTGGCGCGGCCCCCCTGCACCCGGGACGTCCAAGGCTCGGGCCAAGGTCCTCTCAGGCGCCCGGGTGACGGACTGAGGCAGCTTCGGCCGCCCCGCGGCGCCTCGCCGGCTGTCTCCGTCCCGATGGCAGCTGGCATGGAGCTTGCGCTTCGAAGTCCCACGCACGGTGTGTGCGGAGCTGGACGCGTACCCCGAGCCTCGAAGCCGGGCCGTGTCCGCATGAGGCGAGCGTGGAACGATCTGCGATTTGCGATCCGAAGACCATCTCCACGTCGAGTCGCGGCCTGGGCGCGCCGCCGCGCAGGCGCTGGGTCGAGCTCGCGGACAACCTGACGACGCAGGCGATGGCCGCGGTGGCGTTTGCCCACGCCGCCACGCTGCCGCTGCTGCTGCGCGGCTGGATAGGCGGGGTAGGCTTCGCGCTGGTCACGCTGGCCCTCTCCTGCGCCGCCCTCGCGGTCCTAGGGCAGCGCTGGGCGCGCGCGCTCAACGGACTGCGCGCGGCGCTGCTGCAATTCAGTGCCCAGCGAGAAGGCGACGATGCCCGCAGTGGCGCGCGCGTCGGACTGCTCCAGTTGCAACACGGATTCGAAAGCGCTCATCGACGCGCGCTGCGGCGAGTGCAACGGCTGAGGGCAGAACGCGACACCGCGGAGAACGAGGCCAAGTCTCAGCGCGAGCAAGTGGGCCAACTCACACGCGCCCAGCGGATCGCCGGTCTCGGCAGCTGGCAGTGGGATCGCGCCAGCGACGCCATTGCCTGCTCCGACGAAGTTAGCCGCATCCTCGGATTCAATCCGGCGTCGTTTCGGCCGCGGCCCGCCACCATCGAGGCGCTGCTCCACCACGACGACCGGCGCGCCTTCCGCCGGTGGATGATCAAGCTCGCGCGCGGCGCGAGTGTCGAAGGAATCGACTTGCGCGTCCTGCTCCGTGATGCCGACCTGCGCCACGTGCATCTGCTCGGCGAAGGCATACTCGGCGACGACGGACTGTGCACCGGCGTCACGGGGACCATCCAGGATTCGACCGAGCAAACACGCGCCATCCAGCAGATCCACCGCTTGGCGCATTTCGACGTGCTCACCGAGCTGCCCAACCGCTCGCGTTTCCACGAGAAGCTCGCCGAGACGCTGGAAGCCGCACGTCGAGAAGCGCGCCCCTTCGCGATCATGTTTCTGGACCTCGACCACTTCAAGCGCATCAACGATGCGCTCGGACACGCGGTCGGCGACGACCTCCTACGTATCATCGCGCAACGCCTCACGCGTAGCCTGCGCGCGGAAGACATGGCGGGTCCGACGAGCGCTAAGGCAGTCGAACGCGACGTCTGCCGGCAAGGCGGCGACGAGTTCATCGTACTGCTCAACGGTGTCGCGACCGAGCAGGAAGCCTCGCGCGCCGCCAATCGCCTGCTCGCGACGCTGGCGCAGCCGATCGTGCTGGGCACCCAGGAAGTTTTCGTGTCGGCATCGATCGGGATCGTGCTCTATCCGCGCGACGGAGACGACCTCGATACGCTGCTCAAGAACGCCGACGTCGCCATGTCGCACGCCAAGGGCGAGGGCCGCAACCGCTGCTTCTTCTATCGCGAGGCGATGCGCGCAGCAACGGCGCAACGCCTTTCGCTCGAGCACGACCTGCGCAAGGCGCTCGAGGGCGGCCAGTTCGAGCTCTACTACCAGCCGCAGATCGAGGTGCGCACCGGCAGGATTGTCGGCATCGAAGCCTTGATTCGCTGGAACCACCCCACGCTTGGCTTGCTCACGCCGGGCCACTTCATCAGCGTCGCCGAAGAGGCGGGACTGATCATGGACATCTGGGAATGGGTGATGGTGACCGCGCTCATCCAGCACAACGCGTGGCTCGAGCAGGGGCTGCCGGCGGTCACCATCGCCGTGAACCTGTCGAGCGTCCAGTTCGACGATCCGGGCCTCGCCGAGCGCGTCAAGGAAAGCGCGCGCGTGGTCGGTGTTCCGCTCGATTACCTCGAGCTCGAGGTGACCGAGTCGATGTTGATGCGCGACTTCGACGCCACGCTGAACACGCTAACGGCGTTGCGCGAGATGGGGGTCAAGATCGCGATCGACGACTTTGGTACCGGCTACTCCTCGCTCGCCTATCTGCGGCGGCTGCCCGTCGACAAGCTCAAGCTCGATCAGTCCTTCACGCGCGACGTCGGCACCGAGGAAGGCGATGGCGTGATCATCAAGGCAGTGCTCGCGATCGCCCATAGCCTGCAGCTCTCGGTTGTCGCGGAGGGCGTGGAGACGCAGGCGCAGATCGATTTTCTGGTGGCGCTGGGATGTACTACCGTGCAGGGCTATATGCTGGGGCGTCCTATGCCCGCGGGCGCGACCGCGGAACTCCTGCGCCAGAGCCTGGCGCACGTGCGCGGCGCGACCACCCCGGTCGCTGACGAGAACTGGGACAGCATCATGCAATCGCGCTCGGCAGGCCGCCCTGAAACGCGCTCCCGGGACCACGATCTCACCAGCTGATTCCGCCGGCCGCACCCGCGGCGTGAACCGCCGCGTCTCTCGCAATTCCTACGTTGGTTTCAGAATTCGTCCGATGGCATCGCGTTCGCCGCGCTCGAACAATGGCGGCGATGCTTCCCCTGAAGGAATCGCGATGAATCCCGCCGACGTCAAGTTCGAATCGCTCTTGCCCGACGGCAAGGGCGTGCCGCAAGATAACCAGAGACCCGCGCACGGCGCCAAACGCATCGACGAGCTGTATTCGCTGATCGAGAAAATCGATACCGCCATGCTCACGACGTGGGAGCCCGACGGCTCGCTGGTGTCACGGCCGATGGCGACGCAGAAGGCGACACCCGGCGTAGACCTCTGGTTCATGACCAGTTCGGAGACGCACAAGGTCGACTCGCTGCAGGGTCACCCCGAGGTCAACGTCATGTACTTTGCCGGCGGGACCAAGGAATGGGTGTCGGTGAGCGGCACCGCGACGCTTTCGCGCAATCCGCAGCGAATCCGCGAGCTGTACCAGCGCGACTGGAAGGCATGGCTGGGAGACCGCGGCGCTCCCTACGACGGAGGGCCCGATGATCCACGCATCGTGCTCATCGACGTGCATGCCCACAGCGTGACCTATTTCAAATCCAAGGATTCGCGGCCGGTGATGCTGTTCAAGGTCGCCAAGGCCATACTGACCGGCTCGCCACCCAAACTGGGCGCGGTGCAGCATCTGGACGAGAGGGAGCTCTCCGGGTAAGCGGTCAGCCTGCGACCCTTCGGCGCACCGGAAGGCTGCGCCGGGACACGTGGTCGGTGATCCACTGGACCGATCGACGGGCTCGCTGCGCGACCACCGGCAGCGGCATCTGCACGTAATCGTCGTTGAACACTTCGAAGCTGATGTCGCCCTCGTAGCCCAGCGCATCGATCGCGCGGATCATGTCGCTGAGCGTATCGCTGTGCGCCCCTTCACCGGGGAAGACGCGCGCATGACGGGCGGTTTCACGACGCTCCTCCGGCGTGGCCGGCGCACTCCACATGAAATCGGAAAGCTGCACGAAAAAAAGTTTTTCGGGATTGAGTTCTTCAAGGACGCCGAGCGGCGTTTCGCGCGCCAGCATGTGGAATGAGTCGATGGCGACGCCCAGGTTGGAGCGATCGGCAGCCTGAACGCGCGCCCACGCCGCGGCGAGGTCGTCGACGACGCGCCCCCACGACAGCGCCTCGTACGCGATACGCAATCCCATAGGGACAGCGAGCATCGCCAGCTTGCGCAGGTCGGCGACCTGCGCATCGAAGTTGCCGGTCGCGTGCGCCGACGTGCTCGAACATGCGAGGACCAGCGGCGCGCCCACGTCGCGGGCAAGCTGCAGCATCGACTTGGCCACGTCGACCTTGTAGGAGTGCAGCGGCCCGGACAAGCCTTCGAAATCACGCAGCACCTGCAACCCGGTGACGCGCAGGCCGCTCCTTCGCACCGCTTCGATCGCCGCCTTCTCGCCGTTCGGATGGTCGACCAGGTCGCGCGCGGAAAGCATCACCTGAGTGAATCCAGCCTCGCGCATCGCCTCGAGCTTGGCCTCGATCGGGCCCGCCAGGGTGATCGTGTCCATGCCGAAATCCTCGAGCTTCATGAAGCGACCCTCAACGCGGGGGTGGGCGTCGCACTGACCACGAGCTCGACGCAGAACCCGCCAAGGTAGATCTGCGTCAGCGCACCCTTGTCCGACGGGCGCACCGGCTCGCGGTCGACGAACACGATGCCGCGCGCCTGGAGCGCGCGAACCGCGGCCATGACGTCCGGCGCGCCCAGACCGACGCGCAGCAGCGTTTCGTTCCATTCGACGAAATCCGCGCCCGGCGGCGGTTCGACCAGCTGGAAATAAAATCCGCCATCGGGGCTCGCCAACAGGGTTCCCTTGGGAAGCACGCCGAAATATTGTCCGCGCCGCAGCGGCTCGAACCCCAGCAGCGTCCGGTAGAAGTCGATCCAGTCGGCCGCACGGTCCGATTGCACCGCCTGCACCAATCCGAACCAGTGCAGTCCGGCGAGCGCGGGTGGTGCAGGATCGGAAGCGGCGATCGGGATGAAATCCACGTCGTAGATGGTCAGCCCTTCGTGCCGCTCCACGAAATAGATCAGGCTATCGCCGACGCCGTGGATGCCGGGAATGTTGAGCTCCATCGCCGCCGCGCGCGTCGGCATGTCCCATGCGCCGAGCTCGAGCGCCCGGCGATGCGCGAATGCGGCATCGCGAACGCGAAACGCGACCGCGGCGATGGCCGGCGCGTCGGCGCGAGTCGATTCCCGCACACTCGCAGGGTCGGCGTCGACGATGATGTTCATCGGTCCCTGGCGGTACAGCATCACTTCCCGCGAACGATGGCGGGCGACCGGCATGAAGCCGAACTGCTGCAAGAGCGCGCCCAGTGCCAGCGGCTCGCGCGTGGTGTACTCGATGAACTCGACGGCTTGCAGGCCCAGCGGATTCGACGGGACCGGCAGATTTTCTTGATCCATGGCGTGGGTACGAATCGCGAAAGGGTGATGCGTGATTCTATCAGTCCGCCGCGGTGCAGCCTTCAGCGGCTGGCGCCGCGCGCGGCGATCGGCCAAAGCGCCTCGACGACGCCGTTGCGAACCGCGACATACACCTCGTGCAGATTGATGGTCGGGTCGCAGTGCCCTGGAATAAGCCATACCTTCTCGTTGAGCGAAAGCGTCGGCGCAGCAAAGGAAAGCTCGAGGCGCGTGTGCTCGTCCGACACGCCGGTGACCTCGATACCCGCGCGCCCATGCACCCATGGGAAGCCCTTTTCCGCGCTGAAGGACTTGAGCCCTGCGTCGAGCACCGCGCGCCCCGGTGGAACGCTCATCACGCTCGCCAGCACGAACAGGCTGTGGGCGTAATCGTCGTAGCGCCTGCCCGGTGCCGCGTTGCCATCGATGCGCGCGTATTCGGTATCCATGAACAGGTACGAGCCCGCTTGGAGCTCGTTCCATACGCCGCTCGCGACCTCGAGGCGATAGGTGCCGGTGCCCGCGCCGGTGACGAACTCGCAGGCGAGCCCGGCGCGGTCGAGTTCTGCCAGCGTCGCGCGCACCGCGTCGGCGGCGGCCGCGATCGCGTGCTCGCGCTCGGCACGGGTCTGAAGGTGCTGCGCGGCGCCTTGATAAGCCTGCAGGCCGCGAAAGCGCAGACCGGGCGCCTCGGCAATGCGTCGCGCGAGCGCGACGGCGGGGGCGCCGCCGGCGATGCCGCAGCGTCGCATGCCGACCTCGACCTCGACCAGCGCGCCCAGCTCGACTCCGACCGCGCGTGCGGCCTTCGACGCGGCATCGACCGCGTCGGCGTGATCGAAGCACAGCGCGATCCGGGCGCGCGTGGCGAGTCGGGCGAGGCGCTCGAGCTTGCGTGGGTCGACGATTTCGTTGGTGACCAGGATGTCACCGACGCCGCCATCGACCAGCGCCTCGGCCTCGCCGACTTTCTGGCAGCACTGCCCCACCGCGCCGGCCTCGATCTGCTTGCGCGCGATGAGCGGGCATTTGTGCGTCTTGGCATGCGGCCGCAGACGAACGCCGCTCGTCCTCGCGAAGCGCGCCATCGCCGCCAGGTTGGCCTCGAAGGCTTCGAGTTCGATGACGAGGGCCGGCGTGTCGATGCTTTCGATCGGGTCGCCAATGCGTGCGGGGGCGTCGTTCATGGAGTCCGAAGTTATAGAAAACCGAGGAGCCGTCGCTGCTGCGAACGCCGGCCGATGGTATCCAAGCGGCGGCTCGCTGTCACGGAGACCGGTTGCAGCCAGCGTCGGCTGCGTGCATATTCGGGCGCATGTTCAGCGTGAAGCTTCGATGAAGGACGACCGCGCAGCATTGAACGCGCAAACCTTGGTCGCGCAGGGCGTCGCGAGTGTCTCCTCGCCGTATCGCGAAATCCTGCCGCCGATCCACATGGCCACCACCTACGAGCGGGCAGCCGACGGCTCGTATCCTGGCGGTCGGATCTACGCGCGCGCAGACAACCCGACCTTCGATCCTGTCGAGGCGCTGATCGCCGCGCTCGAGAGCGCGCAGGCGGCGCTGGTGTTTTCTTCGGGGCAGGCCGCTGCAGCCGCGGTCTTCCAGGCCCTGGCGCCCGGCGACGTCGCGCTCGTCCCGCGCAACATGTACTGGGGACTGCGCAAATGGCTGCAAAGCTTTGCCGCGTCGTGGGGACTCCGCGTCGAGTTCTACGTCAACGATTCGCTCGACGACCTCGCGGCGATAACGCGAGCGCGTCGCCCCAAACTCATCTGGGTCGAGACGCCCGCCAATCCCACCTGGGACGTCACCGACATCGCCGCGGCCTGCACGATCGCGCGCGAGGTCGGCGCGCTCGTCGCGGTCGATTCGACCTGCGCGACACCGTTGCTGACGCGGCCACTCGCGCTGGGCGCCGACATCGTCATGCATTCGGCGACCAAGTATCTCAATGGCCATTCCGATGTCGTCGCCGGAGCGCTTGCCTGCCGCCGTGACGACGCGCTGTGGCAGCGCATACGCTACATCCGCAGCGCCGGCGGCGCGATTCTCGGCCCGCTCGAAGCCTGGCTGTTGTTACGTGGCATGCGCACGCTGCACCTGCGGGTGACGACCGCCAGCGCGAGCGCGATGGCTCTAGCACAGGCGCTGTCCGGGCATCCGCGCCTGTCGCACGTGCTGTATCCTGGATTGCCCGGCAACCCCGGCCATGCAATCGCCGCCCGCCAGATGAGCGGCGGCTTCGGCGCCATGATGTCGCTGCGGCTGGCGGCGGGAGAAGCCGCGGCCAGAATCTTCACCAATCGCCTGCGCCTGTTCAAGCAAGCGACCTCGCTCGGCTCGGTGGAAAGCCTCGCCGAACATCGCGCCAGCGTCGAAGGCCCTGACACGCTCTGCCCCGCCGACCTGGTGCGCTTGTCGGTGGGAATAGAGCACACGCAGGATCTGCTCATAGACATCGAGCAGGCGCTCGCATGAGGTGGACGTGGTCCATCGGCGGCACGGCCGCTCGCGCGATGAGCCGGAGCGCGGAGCACGAAGGCACGTGGATGCCGCCGCCGAGCGTCCGCGGCCTGACCTTGATCGAAGTTCTGGTCGTGATCGGTATCGTCGCGATCCTCGGCCTCATGGCGGTACCCGCATTACAGGAGAAGCTGGTTCGCGACCAGGTCATCGCGGCCGTGCCCCTCGCCGAGGTCGCCAAGCCGCCTATCGCCATCGCCTGGGCGGCGACGCAGACTTTTCCGGTGGACAACGCAGCCGCCGGTCTGCCCGTCGCCGACAAGATCGTGAGCAACTACATCAGCTCGGTCGCCATTGCGAGCGGAGCCATCGACATGACTTTCGGCAACAGTGCGAGCGCCGCGCTCAGGGGGAAAATACTCACGATCCGGCCTGCCGTGGTCACCGACGCGCCGATCGTACCTCCGACATGGCTGTGCGGGCACGCATCGACGCCTGCCAAGATGGTCCCCATCGGCGTCGACAAAACCGATATCCCCGCCGCGTTTCTTCCGCTCAACTGTCGCGCCGGCTGACGCTGGCGGGTCGGGTCACTCGCCGCCGCCGAATTCCTGATTGACCCAGTGCGCGCCGAAACGACGCTTGGTAAGGCGCTCGACGAGTACCCGCTCGCACAGCTTGAACAGAATCCAGAACAGCATGCTGAGATAGGCCGAGCCGAGTAGCTCGAACAATTGCTCGAGCGCGCCGTCGTCGATCACCATCAGCCCGTACTCGACGAATAGGTTGATGTTGGCCTTGAGGAGGAAAAACAGGTTGATCGAGGTGATGCCGAACAGCAGAAAAAATACCCCGAGCAGGACGAAGGTCACGATCGGATTGCGGAACAGGAAGTAGACCCAGTCCCTTCGAATCATTTTCATCAGTCGCGCCCGTGGGGTGGCATGGCATCGGCCCGGGCCTTTTACCGCCCGGAATGTCGATTATGCCGTGGAACCTCCGCCCGGTGCGGTGGCGACGCGATCTGTCCGCAGTTCACTGCGGTCGCAGACGCACCCTGGGTAAAGTGGGTAACCCTCAGGCTCAGAGCTTGGCCGGCTGTGCGGTCGTGTGTCCCACGCTTCCGACCCTGTCCCTCAGCCCGCCGATTCCCGAAGCCTCGGCGCAATGCGCGCAGCAATACAGCGCGCTGCCCGTTTCGACGCCGTGTCCGATGATGCGACAGCTGCAGTGCGCGCACTTGGGCGCCAGCATGTGAATCGCGCACTCGAAGCTGTCGAACGTGTGCGTCGCTCCCATCATGGTGACGGTGAAGGTCTTGTCGTAATCGTTGCCGCACATGTCGCAGATACTCATGTTCATCCTCGCTGCATGGTGGTGAAGTCGTCGCTCGATAGTCGCGCAACGTATCCGCGCGCACCATCGGCGGAACGGCGCGCGTGCGTAGGAGGGATTCCGACAGCGCGACAGCTCTGCCGCGCAGTCAGCAGCGGGCGCACGTTACTACAGCACTTTCGGACGTTGGCGGACAGCGCCCGTGTGGATGACCGCGTAAGCTGGTCGATCGCTTTGCGGGTGCAAAGCTATTCGATACGGAGTGATCATGAACCCTCACTTTTCACCATGTGCGCTTGCATTGGCGCTCGGCCTCTGTGTCGGCCTGGGCACGTCATCGCTGGCGCTGGCGGCCGGGACCGGCGATGCCGCGAACCCCGACAAGGCTGCTGTCTCGAGCGCGACCTCGACAAACGCCGACAAGGCTTCCGCTTCGACCGCAGCGAGCAGTATCACGCAGGCGAGCGACGGTAGCGATACGTCGCATGCAAGCAGCGCCGATCGCAAGTTCGTCGCCACTGCGACCGAGGCCGGGCTGGCAGAGGTCGAAATGGCCAAGCTCGCGCACGACCATGCTGCCTCGAGCGAGGTGTCGCAATTCGCAGCGCACATGATCGAGGACCATCAAAAGGCCAACGAAGACCTGGTCAAGATCGCGGATGCCAAAGGGCTGCCGCACACGACCACGCTCAGCGCCAAGGATCAGACCGAGTTCCGCAAGTTGCAGTCGTTGAGCGGCGCGGCGTTTGATCGCGAGTACGTCCGCGTACAGCTCGCGGCGCACAAAGACGCGGTGGCACTGTTCCAGGGCGAATCGCGAAACGGCAAGGACGCCGAGCTGAAGCAGTTCGCAAGCTCGACGCTGCCGACGTTGCAATCGCACCTCCAGCAGGTCACCACGCTGACGGCGTCGACCTCCGGAACCCAGAAGACGGCGAGCGCGCACTAAGCCGGGGAACAGCGGGCGTGGGGTTCAGTCGAAGGTTTTGCGGTAGTAGATCCCGACACTGGCCACGGTGCCCGCTTCGGCGCGCAGCGTGATCGTGCGCGTGAGGGTGTATTCGATGCGCAGCGCATTGGTGGCGATCGTGAGTCCTTGCTCGTAGACCAGCGATAGGCGATCGGAAATGCGCTTGCCGAAGGAGACGACCTGACCCGCGGCAGCCCCCGTCGCCGTAGTAACGCTGGATTGGTGTACCGAGATATCGTCGAGTCCTATGCTGTTGGCGATGGTCTGCGTCACCGGCTTACCCTTGCCCAGCAGCGACGCGGAAGCCGACGCAAGCAGAGCCACATCGGCGTGCGAAGCGCGGTCGAGAGGCTGGCCGCTCACCAGCCACGAAAGTTTTTCGTTGTCCGGCACCGGCGGGTTCGACACCAGTTGCACCCGCGGCACCCGTACGGTGCCTGTGATCTGCAGACCGGCTTCCACCGCGAGGTTCTTGCGCAGCGCGACGACATCGAGCGCGGGATTGTCCACCGGGCCGTCGAAGATCAGCGCGCCACGATCGATGGTCAGTTTCTGGCCGAGCGCGGTATACGTGCCATAAACCGCGCGTATGGTGCCTTTCGCGTTCAGCCTGCCGTCGGCGAGCGTGATGAGGTGTACGCTGCCCGCGAGCCGGGTGTCGAGACCTTCGCCTACGAACGTCACGCCGAACTCGGTCTCGACTTCGAGGTCGAGCTTCAGCGGCAGATCGCCGACTCCGGCCCCTGACGACGCCGGACGCGGCGCGGCGCCTACGACGACGACATCGTCGGCAAGCTGTCCGGCGGTCGTCGGTTCGTAAGCGATGTTCCCCTCGTCGATGCGTAGCTTGCCCGCGAGCACCAGCTTCCCGGTTTCGATGCGCAGCGTTCCATCACCGCCGACGACCAGACGCAGGTCGGGCCGATTGACCACGCGAAAGCGCTCCGCGTGCCAGGTGACGTCGGGTGCCACGCCGCTCTTGGGCGAGGCCGCGATGGTGCCTTTCGCGGAGAACTGACCGTCGCCGGCGTGGATCGACAAGTCATCGAGGACGATGCGATCTCCGGCGAAGTGTGCTCGCAGAGTGCCTTCCTTGAGTTGCACTCCGTATTGCGCAAGATCGATGCGGACCTCGTCGGCGCTCGCCTCGCCGGTCAGCACGGGCTCCGCGAGCGTTCCCCTGGCAGCGACATCGACGTGGGCGCGCCCGTCGAGCGCGGCCAGCGTGCCCAGCCATGCCTGCAGTGGTCGCAGCGAGGCAAGATCCGCGCGGAGCGTGGCCTCGAGCGGCGCGCTCGCGGCGATGCGTCCGGGCGGTGTTCCGGCCACGGTGCCCAGAGATAGCGTCGCGTCGACGGTGCCCCCGCGTGTCGAGCGCAGCGTCCCGGTCGCGCTGACGCTGTCGGCGACGAAGCGCGCCGATGCGTCGAAAACGCTGATGCCAAGCCCGCGTGCGGGATCGGTCGTCTCGACACTGCTGGCGAAGACATCGCCGGCATCGCGCGCTATGTGAACTGTTCCGTCGAGCCGCGGCGAGGCAGCGACCGACCAGTCTCCCTTCAGCGTAAGCGTTGAGCGCACCGTCAAGGGATGGCCCGCTACACGCGCCAGCGCGCCAAGCGGCACGCCGCCGAAGCTGCCGCGCGAAGTGATCCGCCCATCGTCCCACACGAACTCGTCGATGTCGGCGGACCCCTCGGCGATACGCACGCGTGCCTGCGAAACATGGACGCGACGCTGGGCAATTTCCAGCTTCGCCGGCGCCAGCAACGCAATGGGGTACTCGCCGCGGTTATCCGCGATGCCGATGCTGCCGCTCCACGGCCACGGCACTTGCGCGAGGTTGGGCCCGGTCGCTCCCTGGAAGCCTCCGGTGAGGGCGACGTGCGCGTCCAGCGACTCGCCGCGCAGCGTCATGTCGACGACGTGATGCGCCAGTGTTCCGGAGACCTCGATGCCCGCCGACGAAAACACGCCCTGCGGCAGGGTGAGCGCGCTCGCTTTCGCGCTCAGCGAGACCGTGCGTGCGTTGATTGGCGTGCCGGCCGCCGCGGCCGGCAATGTCGCGCGCAGATCGGCGCTGGCGACGCCGAAGGAAGCGCCCCACGCGATGTTCCTGGTATGCGCCTCGATATCGAAGCCGCTGCCTTCGGGCTGGATCGAGGCCGATCCCGACGCCTTCAGCGCGCCGCGCAGCGTATCGGGCAGAGGGCTTGCCGAACCTGTGCCGGTGCCATGGATCAGCGTCGCCAACGGACGCAGCGCGGCGACATCGGGCAGGTCGAGCGAGAAATTCAGCTTGTCGCCGGTGTGTCCCGCGTTTCCGGAAGCGCTGATCGTCCCGCCGGCCACCTTGAGTTGCAGCTCCGCGTTGCGCACCTGATGGACATCGATGTCGCCGTGCGCACGCCCTGAAAGCGCGAGGTGCGCAAGCTCGCTGCCCGGTGCCAGCACGACCTCGCCCGACGCGCGCCATGGCGCCAGCTCGCCGCTGAGCTTGAACGATGCGTCGAGCGCTCCCGTTGGAAAGTCGCCCAACCGGTGCGGGTCGAAGCGACGCGTGGTTCCTTCGACGCTGTAGGCGCGCGGTGCATCGAGCGCGACGCGGCCGCGCGCGTTGACCTCGCCCGGACCCACGCTCGCGCGCAGCCGACTCACCTCGAGCAATCGATTGGCGAGCGAGGCTTCGAACGCAAGACGAAGATCGGACTGCGCAAGCTCGCCGCGCAGCGACTGTCGCGCGCCGTCGAGCTCTCCCGCGATGCTCCCGTCGAGCCGGGTAGACACCAGCGTCGACTGGATCCGGCGCAGGTCCACAGCGCGCAGCGTCGCGTCTATGTGCGCTCCCTTGCGTGCAAGATCGTAGTGCGCGCTGCCGCTGACGCTTCCGCCGCCGCCGAGCGTCGCGGCTAGCCCCGATAGGTCGATCGCGCCGCTCGTCCACGCAAAGTGCGAGTGCAGCGTCTCCACCGGAACGCGCGCGGCATCGATCGGTCCCGGCTGCGTATTGGTGGCATCGATATCGCCTGCGAAGCCGTCCGGCGCCGGCGCGGCATCGAGCCGGACGTCGAGCCGCGTCGCCGGCAGCGCTGCCACGAAACGCTGCAGGTCGACTTCCGCGAGCGCGACCTTCGCGGCGACCACGGGTACCGTCGCAAACGGCGCCAGCCGCGCCGTGCCGGTGCCACGCGCGCCGCGCATCGCCACCTTCGCGTCGAGGTCGAGCAGTTCCAGTGTTCCCGTCACGCTGCCTTCGATGGCGGTATCGCGCATCTCGCCGTCGCCGCGGAAAACCACGTTGCCCGTGAGTGCGAACGGCGCGCTGGCGGCGATGCCGAGATTGCCGCTCAAGGTTCCGGATTCGGTCACGACTTCCAGATTGCTGATGCGATGCTGCGTCGCTCCTCCGGCGTAGCCCAACTTGAGTCCGGTGACGGTTCCGTTGCGGTCCTTCGCATGCCAGTCGATGCGGCCGATGCCCGCCTGCGCGATGGTGACTTCCAGCGGCAACGCGAGGCTCGCGGGAAGCGTCGTCGTGGCGTTCGAATTGGACAGCGTCACATCGAGGTGCTGCGCGGCGAAGCCCTGGGCGTGGAATCGCCGCGAGAACAGATCGAAGGGCGTCCACGTCAGCGCGACGCCGCTCGCCTCCAGCGCGACTTCATCGCCGCGCCAGCGCAGGCGCGCGATATGGACCGTCGACAGCAGCGAGCCGGTGGCGCCTTCGACGTCCAGGCGTCCTTCGCTGCGCGCCGCGGCGCGCGCAAGCAGCCAATCGAGCGCGCTTTGGGTGGAAAGCCAATAACCTCCCGCAGCCACCACGGCGACCACGGCGACCAGCGCGACCAGCATGGCGCCCAGCGCGCGCACCCAGCGCCGGCGGCGGGGCCGCGTCTGTCCGGGTGCGGATCCGGCGGCGAGTGGCGGCGGGATCAAAATGAAAGTCCCACCGAAAAATGCACGCGCACCTCGTGGGTGTGCTCACCATAGGCGAGATCGAGGCGGAACGGCCCGATGGGCGTGCGCAGCCGGGCGCCTATGCCGTAGCCTAGGCGGAACGGAAACGATTGCAGCGAGTCGGTCGCGTTGCCGGCGTCGACGAAGGCGGCCATCCCCCAGGTTGGATTGAACCAGTGCGTCACTTCGGCGCTGCCGACGGCGTAGTAGCGTCCACCGACCACCGCATTGTCCTGCTGCACGCCGAGACTGTCGAAGGCGTAGCCGCGCACCGTCGTGTCGCCGCCGGTGCGAAAAACAAACACCGAAGGTACACCGTCGCGCGAATCCGCGAGTACCGCGCCGCCTTCCGCGCGCAGGTAGAGTGAATCGTCGCGGGCCAGCGGCCACCAGTACGCCGCCTTGACGACGACGCGCCCGAAGCCCTTGGTCGATGCCCCCGGAATTCCCGTGCCGCCCTGGACGTTGGCCATCCAGCCGCGCGTCGGTGAGAGCAGGTTGTCGGTTCGCCGCCAGGTATATTGCGCGTCGGCATAGAGCGCGTGCGAGCTCTCCCGCTCGCCCCCGCTGGGTTGCTGCTCGTCGAGATAGTAGCCGATGCCGAACGCGGGCGTGTTGCGCTCATCCACCGCCTGGCGCATCGTGGAGACGCTTGCGGTGCTCGTGACCAGCCCTTCGATGTCGGTGTGCACGATAGACGTGGAATACGAGTTTATCCACCCGCGATCGGTGGGAGGCTGCACCAGCCGTAAGTCGACGCTCGTCAATTTCGATTCAAGCCGCACATTGGCCGAGAACTGCAGCCCTTTGCCGTCGATGTCGACATCGCTGTAGTTGGCGCTCGCCCGAAACTGCGTGTCCGACGAGTATCCGAGCCCGAATTCGAGTCGCTTGGGTGGCGCCTCGATAAGCGACAGCGTGAGTGTCGCATCGTCCGCATTCCCGGGATTTGTGTCCAGTCGCGCCTGCACGCTCGCGAAGTATCCCGAGGCCAGCAATCTGCGCACGTAATCGTCGACCGCAGATTCGCTGAACGGAGTGCCGGGCGGCAGCGTGCCGAAGTTTCGCACCAGCTCCGGTGTATATCGCGACAAGCCCTGGACGTCGATCGCGCCGATGAAAAAGGGTGGCCCGCTCTCGAGCGTCACCTGGAGCTCGGCGCTGGCGCTATCGGGATCGACGCGCGCTTCGCTGCTGGCGAGTCGCGCGGCCGCGTACGGACTGGCCGCCAGCGTGGCCACCGCGAGCTGCTTCGACGCGGCCCACGCGCTCTGCGTGAAGACGTCTCCGACGCGCAGATTCCATCCGCTTTGTACCGACGCGATCGTGCTCGCGCCCAGCGTGGCGTCGGAGGTCGCGGGCCCGTCGACGCCTATGCGCACGCTAGTCACGCGCGTCGGCGCGCCTGCGACGATGCGCAGCGTGACCGTCAGTGGAGTCTGCGCGCGATCGATGCTCACCGTGACCGCCGCGGAAAAGTATCCGACCGCGGCGGCCGCTTCCTTGGCCTGCGCGGACGTTTCGCGCACCAAGGCGTCGAGAAGGTCCTCGGTCATGTCCCCGTAATCCTGCCAGCGGATGAGATCGACGCTGGTCGCCAGCACATCGGCGATCGCCGACGGCGCGTCGACCACGACGCGATATCGAATGGCATCGCTGGAATGGGTTACCGTCGGGACAGGACTTACGGGCTCGCCATTGCGCTCGAGCTCCTGGGCGCTCACGGCGTCGACCATCGAGAGCGACAGTAAGAGCACCAGCACGCAGCGGGCTGCGGCGTCAGCGGGACAGCACACTAGGCAGCCACGCTCGCCACGACGCGATCGACCATCACGCCGGCCTGGCCGAGGTAGCGGGCGGGATCGCACAGCCTTTCGAGCGCGGCACGATCGAGGTGCTTGCTGATCTCCGGATGCGCGGCGAGCAGATCGATAAGCGGCCGGCGCTCGCGGATGGCATCCCGGCACAGATCGTAGACCAGGTCGTGCGCGTATTCGCGGCCGATGTAATGTCCCAGGCCCATCATCACCGCTTCCGACATCACCAGTCCGTGCGTGAGGTCGAGGTTCGAGCGCATGCGCGGCGCGTCGACCTCCAGGCCCTCGAGCACGATCCTCGTCTGCCTGAGCGCTCCAGCGATCAGGCAGAACGCCTCCGGCAGCACGATCCATTCGATCTCCCATGGCCCGGTCGAGCGCTCGTGGTCTGCGATCATCGCGTCCATCAGCGCGGCGGCATGCTGACGAACGACCGAGACCGCGGCGTGGATGTAGCACGACGAAATGGGATTACGCTTCTGCGGCATGGTGCTGCTTGAACCCCGGCCATGCGCGAACGGCTCGTACACCTCGCCCACCTCGGTCTGCATCATCAGCTTCACGTCCATCGACAGCTTGCCCAGCGTGCCGCCCACCAATCCGAGAAAGCACCCGACTTCGGCGATGCTGTCGCGCACCGTGTGCCAGGCAATAAGCGGCTGTGCCAGTCCCAGCTCGGCCATCAGGGCTGCCTGCGTTTCCATCGCGTGCTTCTCGATCGATGCCAGCGTGCCGCAGGCGCCGCCGAACTCGCCGACCAGCACGCGCGCGCGCAGTTGCGCGAGCCTCTGCCGGTGGCGCTCGACCGCGGCCAGAACGGTCGCCATCTTGTATCCGAAAGTCACGGGGATCGCCTGCTGCAAATTGCTGCGTCCGGCGACCGGCGTGTCGCGATAGCGCTTCGCCAGCGCCGAAAGCTCCTTCGAGATCGCCGCGAGCTCGGCGTCGACGAGCTCGAGCGCCTCGCGGATCTGCATCACGGTCGCGGTGTCGGTGATGTCCTGCGTGGTCGCGCCCCAGTGGCAGTATTCGCCCAGGCGGTCGCGGCAGCGCGCGTTGATCTGCGAAACCACGCCCAGGATCGGATATCCGATGCGCTCCGTCTGCGCGCGCAGCTTGTCCATGTCTATGTTCGAAATGTCGCAGTGGCGTACGATCTCGTCGGCCGCCTCCGCGGGGATGATGCCGAGCCTGCCCTGCACCACGGCGAGCGCGCGTTCGATCTCGATGTATCTTGCGGTGCGTCCCTGGTCCGACCACACGCGGCGCATCGCGTCGGTGCTGAAGATATTGCCGAAAATCCCGGAGTCGATGATGGTGGCGGCCATGGCTGTCCCGTTGGAATGAGTCTCGACATTGTGCCGGGGGTATGCTCCGCGCTCAAATACAATGGACGCATCGTTCACCCCGAGGAGCTTCCGCATGTCCGCACGCCATCGCTTCATGCTGCTGTGCTCGCTGCTGGCGGTGGCCGTCGCCGCGCCTGCCGCGGGCGCCGACGCGCCGATCGTCATCAAGTTCAGCCATGTGGTCGCGCCCGACACCCCTAAGGGACGCGCCGCCGAGTACTTCAAGAAGCTCGCCGAACAACGAACCGGGGGGCGCGTACGCGTCGAGATCTACCCCAACAGCCAGCTCTACAAGGACGCCGAGGAGCTTTCCGCGCTGCAGCTCGGATCGGTGCAGATGCTGGCGCCGACGCTCTCCAAGTTCGGGCCGCTCGGGATCCGCGAGTTCGAAGTATTCGACTTCCCATATCTATTCGACAGCTACGCCGACGTGCATAAGGTGACCACGGGTCCGGTCGGGCGAGCGCTCCTGGACAAACTCGAGTCCAAGGACATTGTCGGACTCGCGTATTGGGACAACGGTTTCAAGCCCATGTCAGCGAACAAGCCGCTTCACCGGCCCGAGGACGTCAAGGGGCTCAAGATGCGTATCCAGTCGTCCAAGGTGCTCGAGGCGCAGATGCGCGCGCTGGGTGCGCTGCCGCAGGTGATGGCGCTGTCGGAGGTGTACCAGGGCCTTCAGACCGGTGTCGTGGACGGCACCGAGAACGTGATCTCCAACTTTTATACGCAGAAGCTCTTCGAGGTCCAGAAGGACGTCACGCTGACAAACCACGGATACATCGGTTACGTCGTGATCGTCAACAAGAAATTCTGGGACGGGCTGCCGCCCGACGTGCGCACAACGCTCGACGGCGCCATGAAGGAGGCGACCCAGTACGGCAACGACATCGCCAAGAAGGACAATGACGACGCGCTCGCCGCGGTGCGCAAGTCCGGGCGCACGCAGGTGATCGAGCTGACCGCGGATGAAAAGCGTGCCTGGAAAAAGGCGCTCATGAAAGTCCACGCCGAGATGGAGTCGCGAGTCGGCAAGCAGCTCCTCGCCGACATCTACAAGGAGACCAACTTCGATCCGGCAAAGCCTTAGTCCGCCACTCGTCGCCCGCGCTCCTACATCCGAAAAAGAATTTGGCCGATCCACAAGTGCCACATCCGGGCTTAAAGTCATCGCATGAATCCGCCGCGCACATCGGGATACGGCGGCTCGAATTCGCGCGGAACCGGGGCGATGCACTATTTTCGCTCCGGCAGCGGGCGTCCGCTGCTCCTGCTGCACGGACTCGGCGGCAACTGGCGATCGTGGAGCCCCATACTGGCTGCGCTCACGGCGCATCGCGACGTGATCGCGCTCGACCTGCCGGGATTCGGCGAAACCCCGGCGCTGTCGGGCACGGCATCGATCACAGCGCTCGCCGATGCGGTAATCGAGTTCCTGGACGGCCACCAGCTGTTCGGCGTCGACGCCGTCGGTAGCTCGCTGGGCGGACGCGTGGCTCTCGAACTGGCGCGTCGCCAAGCGGTGGGCACGACCGTCGCCCTCGATCCGGGGGGATTCTGGAGCCGATCGCAACGCCATCTTTTCTACGTCTCGATGTCGGCCTCCGCGTGGCTCGCGCGCCACCTGCAGCCATTGCTCCCGTTCCTCACCGCCGACGCGCTCATGCGCACGCTGCTGTTCTCTCGGCTGTCAGTACGTCCCTGGCGGCTCTCCCCCGAGTTGTTGCGCGATCAGCTCGGCGCGATGGCGGCGCCGGGCTTCGACGAACTTCTGCGTCAGACCACCTATACTGAGCCGCCCCGAGGGTTGGCCCCCGGTTCGATGACCGCGCCAATCATCATCGGGTGGGGACGCCAGGACCGCATCTGCGCACCCAGGGAGGCAGAGCGCGCGCTCGCGCTGTTTCCCGGTGCGCATGTGTACTGGTTCGAGGACAGCGGCCACTACCCGATGTGGGACGTCCCTGCCGAGACCGTCCAACTGATTCTGGCAAGCACCGGAGGAGTCGACGCCGCGGAGGCTGTTGCCGCAACGCGCGCGCCGAAGACGACGACGGCTCACCTGGCGCTGGCGGAAGCCGTGACCTAGCGACCCATCAGACGCGCGGGCAACCACAGCGTGAGGGCCGGCCATACGGTGATCGCGACCAGCACGGTCAGCAGTGGAATGAGCCACGGCAAGATAGCGCGCGATATTTTCTCGAAGCTGATGTCGGCGATGCGCGCCATGACGAACAGCACCACGCCGATGGGGGGGTGGATCGTGCCGAGGATCAGGTTGAAGATCATGATGAGTCCGAACTGCACTGGATCGATGCCGAAACCGATCGCGGCCGGGACGAGGATCGGGATTAGGATCAGCAGCGCAGCGAGCGTTTCCATGAAGCACCCGACCACCAGCAGGATCACGTTCGACGCGAACAGAAACACCAGCGGCTCATGAATCATGGAGACCAGCGCCGGCGCCACAGTCTGCGGGATACGCGAGATCGACATGCACCAGCCGAGCGCGCCCGCGGCCATGACCAGCACCGCGACGATTCCCGTCGTTTCCGCCGCGTTGACCAGGATTGCAGGGAGTTCCCCGAGCTTCAATGTCCGATAGACGACGAAGCCCAAAAAAAGCGCGTAAAGATCGGCGACTGCCGCGGCCTCGGTCGGTGTGAACAAGCCGCTGAACATCCCGCCGAGCAGAATCACTGGCGCGAGCAAAGCCCACACCGCATTCTTGAAAGCAAGCCAGACGTCGCATAGTCCGCCGAACGCGTGGCGGGGGAGTCCCTGTCGCGGCGCGATGATCGCGACCATGGCCATCAGCGAAAGCCCCATCAGGACGCCCGGAACGACGCCCGCGAGAAAAAGGCGGCCCACCGAGACGTCCGCACTCACGCCGTAGATCACCATCGGCAGGCTCGGCGGAATGATGGGGCCGATGGTCGCCGCAGCGGCGCTGATCGCCGCCGCAGTCTCCGGGCGGTAGCCGGCCTTGCGCATCGCGCGCACTTCGATCGCGCCGGTGCCGGCCGCATCCGCCACCGCGGAGCCGACCATGCCGGCGAAGATCATGCTCGACAAGATGCTCGCGTGCGCATAGCCGCCGCGCAACGCACCCACGAGCGAGGTCGCGAAGCGCACGATGCGGTCCGTGAGCTTCGCGGCACCGAGCAGATTGCCCATGAGGATGAACAGCGGCGCGGCGACCAGCGGAAACGAATTCATCGCCTGCGCCATCTTCTGCGGAACGATCGACGACGACAGGCCGGTGAATCCGACGTAGGCGAACGCCGCCAGCCCCATCGACGCATACAGCGGCAAGCCGATCAGGATCGCCACCAGCCAGACGGCGACGATCTCGAGGATGAGATGACTCATTCCACGGCCGCCGGCGTGGCGTCCGGCGCCGGCGGCCGGCGCAGCACCGCGATCGCCTCGGCCGCGCCCTGCAGCGCAGTCACCATCCCCGCGAGCACCATCGGCGCGTACATCCAGCCCATCGACAAAGGCAGCGTGGTAGCTTCGAGGTCGTGGTTGCGGATAACCAGCCCCACGCTGTACCACGCGATCAGTGCGCCGAAGATCGTCAACGCGAGCTGGAGCGCGATCTCCACTACTCGATGCCCGCGCGGGGGGAGCAGATCCTGGAAAAAACGAATGCGCACCTGGATGCGCCTTCGACTCGCCAGAATCCAGCCGGAGACAGCGAGCCACACCATCAGGAAGCGCGACAGCTCGTCGGTCCAGATCAGCGGCGTGCCCGCGCCCCGCGTCACGACCCCGAGCGAGACGCATCCCAACAACGCGACCAGCAGCGCGCACGCGACGAGCGCGGCTGCCTTGTCGAAGGCATCGATGGAACGACGAAGCATCAGGTGTGCTCGGCCAGTCGCGTCAGGGCGCGCTGGCGACGCGTCACGCCGATGCGATGCGCTCCCAGAGGCCCTTGCCCCACTTGGATTCGAATTTCGCAGGCACGCTCGCCAGCACGGGCTTGCGGAAGCTCTCCACGTCCGGCTGGATCACGACCATGCCTGCCGACTTGAAGGTGTCGACGAGCTTTCCTTCCTGCGAGAGGATCTCGTTGTCCTGCTCCTGGCCGAATTTCTCCATCGCCATCTTGAGCGCCTGGCGGTCCTTCGCGCTCAGCGCTTGCCAAGTGCCTTCGTTGATCGCGATCAATCGCGGCGTCATGATGTGGCCGGTAAGGATGAGGTATTTCTGGACTTCGAAGAATTTGTTGCTCTGGATCGTCGGCAGCGGATTCTCCTGGCCGTCGACCGCGCCCTGGCTGAGCGCCAGGTAGAGCTCGCCGATGTTGAGCGGTGTCGGCCGCGCCCCCCACGCCTCCGCCATCGCGCGGAAGGTATCGACCTCGGGAATGCGCAGCTTGAATCCCTTCATGTCGTCGACCGTGTTGATCGCCTTGGTGCCCGCGGTGACGTGCCGCTTGCCGTAATACGTCGCGCCGACAATGCGCATCTGGCGCTTGGCGACCAACTGCGCGTTCATCTCCTCGGTGATCGGCGAATTGAGCACGCGGCGCATCTGCGGCACGTCGCGCCAGATGTAAGGTGCCTCGAGTATCGAGAACTGAGGGACGAATTGCCCGAACTGCGCCGCACCCTCGTCGACGATCTGGATCGCGCCGTTGGAAGTCGCCTCGATTAGATCGCGCGACGAGCCGAGCTGCCCGGCGGGAAAAATTTGGATCTCGACTGCGCCGCCGCTGTCCTCGCGGACTTGCTTGGCGACGCGCTCCATCATGGTCACGCCGGGATGGTTTGCCGGCAGCACCGTGGCCCAGCGCAGCGTGGTCGCCGCAATCGCGGCGCGCGGCAGCGTCAATGCGAACGCGCTCCCGATCGCCGCGCCCAGCATGCGGCGGCGGGTCCGGCACATCTTATCGCTCATTTCGAATCCTCCTCAGCAGCACCATCGACTCGTGGCTGCGGCCACGATACCGAGATCGCTGGCAGAGTCAATATGAGGTTGACAGGTCGATGGTCGTTGCCGGAGACCCGCGCAAGGTCGTCACTCGAACATTCCACAATTCGCCCCCCTATCGTGGAAAACCGGAGCCTGACAATGAACGCTATGGCCTTGAACTTGGACCGGAGCACTTCCTACAGGGCTCTTTTCCGGGCGCGGAAAAGATTTGTGTCTTGAAGACGCTTGGCGCAGCACTCCGGCGATTTCCTTGTAGTCTTGCGCCTGTTCTTCCGCGATCTGGAGTATGGTCTTGCCGCGCGTAGGAGCGCCGAACGCTGGCATAGTGGGGTCGGCGCCTTTTTCCAACAGAAACTTCACTATTTCCAAGTGCCGTCTTGACGGCCGATCGCAGCTCTGCGTAGCCCTAGCGAGCGGCGTGACGCCATTGTTGTCCTTTGCGTCGATCACCGCACCTTTCTCCAGCAGTAGCCGGACCATCGCTATATGTCCATGCTGCGCCGCCCTAGCGAGCGGTGTGACACCATTGTTGTCCTTGGAATCGACCTCCGCACCTTCCTTTATCAGCAAAAGTACGGCTTCTACGTGTCCTTGCTGCGCGCCCCGTGCGAGCGGTGTAACACCATTGTTGTCCCGGCCACCAACCATCGCGCCTTGCTCTAGCAGCAGCTGAACCAACTCGGTATTTCCATGGAAAACAGCGCTCGAGAGCGGCGTGGCACCATCGTCGGCAGCGGCTTCGATCGCTGCGCCTTTTTCGAGGAGCAGCCTTACGATTTCCACGTGCCCTTCCTGTGTGGCGATATAGAGCGGCGTGGCACCGCTCGCCTCCAACGGGATTTTTGCCCGCAGGAGCTTTACTACTGCAGGATTAGAGTAGAACGCGGCGGTCGTTAGCGGGGCGCCACGATAATTGGCCTTGGTATTGATCGAAGCGCCCTTCTCCAGTAGGAACCTCACCATTTCTAGATGCCCTTCCTGCACAGCTGCTGCAAGCGGTGTGGAACCGTTTCCATCCTTGACATTAATCTCGGATGGATCGTCCATGAGCACCAAGGCAGCTTGTGCCACATCTCCCGCCTTTGCGGCGTCATGTAGCGGCAGTGCGTATGACAGGCAGGAGCCAAAGCCAAGAAAAAGAAGAAATGCAATAGTTGTCAAGCTGACAAACATGGTCCTTGTATACCTTGTCAGTCCCGTTCGAGTGACGCGTTCCTGCTTGTCATCTTATTTCATATTGGGGTGGGCAAGGCTCCCGACCAAGGCTTTGCCGTCTCTCGCGGGTTTGCGCTTCTACGAAATCAATCATCGACCAACCTGTTGGAGGACAGCCAAGATTGTCCACTCAGGGTCGCAAGCAGACTGAGAGTCGGTCGCTATCGGTCACTTCCAGACAGTCGCCCGACGTTGGAATTACGGCTCGCGAGGGAGGTGCCTTCTAGCAGCAAGCCAGAAACTACTCCGGTTCAGCTCGTTGCGGGAATCGGCTCGTCGCGCTCGAGCCTGCGGCGCTCGCTCTCGAGATAGCTCGCGATCGCACGCATTCCATAGATACCCGCTTCGGCTTCGGCGGTGGGGTTGTAGTTCGTATTCGTATTCACGTCGTAAGTGTAGATTTCGCCTTCACGATCGACAATGAACTCGATCCCGGCAATGCCGATGCCGTTGGCTGCAAGAAAACGCTGGTAGCGCTCGATCAAAGGGTGCGAGAACCCCTTCAGAATCCGGAATTCCGGTGCTGTCGCAGGAGCACCCGCAGGGCAGAACGCATCGCCGACCTGGCACACGTCGGCGGGGCAGAGCTCGAAGCCCTGCGACGTGTCGACACGTACCGCATACAGGAACTTGCCGCCCACGAATTCGACGCGGGTAATGAACGGCTCAGGCGACTGGATGTACTCCTGGATCAGCGTGATCCCATCTACGGACGGCTCGAACTCGGGGGTCTCGAGATGTTCGCGCAGGGCGTCGACGCTTTGAAACAGCCGAACACCAAGACCTTTGCCCGCACGGTTGTGCTTCGTAATGAACGGTCCATTCATAAGGCGGGCCGCGGCGAGGATATCGTCGGGACCTACCGCCGCGATCGTGTGCGGCGTGCGGATCGCGAAATCGGACAACGCGGTGTACTGCGCAATCTTGCTGATCTCGAGTTGCAACGCACGACCGTTGTTGACGATCCTGCGGCCATGGGCCTCGAGCCACGCCAGTAGCCCCCCGGTAAACTCGGCAGCGTATCGATGATTACGCGTGTGCGAAGACGCGCTCATCCGGTTGTAGTAGATGCCGTCCGGTGGAATCGTCGATAAGTCGAGTATTCCGTCGCTGATGAACCACTCGGCGAAAGGCGCGCCGATCTCGGTGAACGCGGCGCGCAGGGGCTCTACCCAGTTGGTGTTTTCATGAATAACATGGATTTTTGTCTGCGGCATTTCTATTGGTCCGGCAACGGTCAATGGCCCGTCCCATCATAACGGGCCGTCGGCATCGCGAGCATAACGATGGGTTACATGCTTATATGTCTCGAGTGGGGTGGATAAGGTCGCATTAAAGAAATTGTGGCTGTAACCACGGTCTTCAAGGTTGTCGGTACGAAACCACGGTGCTGTCGCAAACTAACCTCCTGATCACGCACGCCGGACACGGCTCAGTCGGCCGGCCTCACTGCCGCCGTACCGATGCTATGCATACCTCCAGGCGATGACCAGCCATTCAACGCTGCCCATGGCCGCTCGGCTTGAGGCTACCAAGAGCGGAGCTGGAGCGATCAACCGCGCTGCGGCTACTCGACGAGATAGCGCGCGACTGCCTCTTCGTTCCACTCCACGCCGCTGCCCGGACGCTCGTCGAGTATCGCGCAGCCGTCGACGACGCGCAGCGGCTGCGCGATGATCGGATTGAACCATTCGGCGTATTCCAGCCAGTGCGCGGTCGGCGTCGCGCACAGCAGATGCGTGCTGAATTCGACGAAGAGGTGATTCGACATGCGGATCGCATGCGCTTCGGCCAGCGCGGCGGCGCGCATCCACGCGGTGACACCGCCGATCTTCATGACGTCGGGCATGACGTAATCCGACGCGCCGGCATCGATCGCCTTGCGCAGCTCATGCGGGCCCCACCAGTTTTCGCCACTCTGGATGGGCGTGCGCACCGCCCGTGCGATACGCGCATGCCCCCCGTAATCCTCTGCAAGCGTCGGCTCTTCGATCCATTCGAGATGCTCATCGTCGAGGCGGTGGCCGCGCGCGATCGCCTCGATCGGCGAGAGCGACTGGTTGTAATCGACCATCAGCGCGACCCCGTCGCCGACCGCCCGTCGCATCGCGCGCACGACCTCCACATCCTCCCTCACGTCGGGGTAGCCGATTTTCGCTTTCACGCCCTTGAATCCGCGCTCAGCCCACACGCCGGCCACGCGCGCCGAGCCCTCGGCGCCGTCGTACCCGGTCGCGCCGTAGGCGGGAATGGGCTTGATCGTGCCCCCCAACAATCGCGCCAACGGCAATCCGGAGGCGCGTGCAAGCGCGTCCCACAGCGCCATATCGATCGCAGCCAGCGCCATACCGGTCAGGCCCTGCGCGCCGAGCAAGCGGAATCGCCGCGCCATCATCTGCTCGATCTCGGCCGGCGCGAGAGGTTGTCCAACGATCAGCGCCTCCAGCGCCTTTACCAGCAGCGCGACAGGCTTGAGCGCCAGCGCGGTATAGCAAAACACGTAGCTGTGACCCACGACACCCTCATCGGTGATGACGTCGGTCAGCACCAGCGGCGATTCGACGATGGTTCCGCTGGCGGTGCGATGCGGCTCGACCATCGGCACCTTGACCGCGCGCACGCGCAGCGATCGTATGGTCAGCGACGCGGCACCCGTTATCGCGTCGATGGGGGCAATTCGCGCAAGCATGCCGTCCTCCCTGGATGTGATGGCCATGCGACGGCAACGCCGTCGGTTCGAGTTCGCTACGACGCGGCTTAACTTAGCTTAGTTTAGTTGCGCCCCGCGCTCGCGCAAATAGCGCTTCAGGTCCTCGAAGCGCACCGCGCCGTTCCGCCCCCGGTCGATCTCGTCGAAATGCCTGGCCACGTACCCCAGACCCGCGGCGCTCGCCTGCTCCCGCGTGAGCGTGCCGGTGCGGGCAGTATCGGCGGCATCGAAGCCCTGCTTGAGTTTGCGCTCGACTTGCTCGCGCAGTGCCGCGCCTTGAGTCGGCGGCGCAGTCGTTGGCCTGCGCGCGTCGGGAGGGACCCACGGATCGAGCATCGGCACCTGCGCGGCCGCTGCAGGCATGGTGCCCTGCGCGCAAGCTTGTTGCGGCGACGAGGCGAGTGTCAGCACCAGCGCGATGGCCGCTACTCCGCCGCGGACCAGCCAAGGGGCGCGACGATTCGCGATGCGCAGTGCGGAGTCGAAGCGATTCATGGCGCCGCAGTCGCCGCCTGGTAGAACTGCGCCAGGTCCGCTTTTTCCAGGACGCGAGCGCGGTCGTCGAGATACGTCATGTGCCCGCCGAGGTACGAGCGAAGCTGCACGTTGGCCGTCGGTCCCAGTCGTGACAGGTCGCGCTCGGTCTGGAAAAACGGCGTCGCCAGGTCATGATAGCCACTGAGCGAGAGCACTTTCAACCTTGGATTGTGCGCCATCGCCGTGGCGAGGTCCGGAATGGTATCCGGAAGCGCAAGCTGGTCGTGTGCGTAGACCCAGGTCGACGCGGCACTGCTCAGCGTCACATATATCGACGGATTGGTATATTTCAGGTCGTTGGACAGATAGCTCGCGATGGCGGAGGCGAACGCCGGCGCGACGAAGGTGGACGATGGATCGCCCTCGCTCGTCAACGGAGAACCGAATGCAGCGCCCACGCGTGCATCGTAGCGGCCGAGAAGCACGCCCGGGATAAGGTTCGCGCGATAGTAATCGGGGGGCGCATTGAAACCGGCTTGCCACTTCGCGAACGCCAGCCCGGTGCTGCCGCTCAGCTGCAGCAATAGGCCCGCATCAGGCGCCATCGCCATGGTCAGAAAGGCCGCGACGGCGGGCTCGTATGCTGCGTCGGTCAGCGTGCGCATTTGCGCAAGAAAAGGCACCAGGTTCGCGCTGTCCGGATTCGGGCTGTCGAGGTTGAACCACGCACCGATCGCACCGTAGCTGGGAACATAGCTCCCGCAGCTCAGCTTCACTGCCGGTGCGACCACCGCGCAATTGGTGTTGTAGTTGAGGACCGACGATTGCAGAACAACGCCATCGACCTGTACACCCGCGCTTTCGAGCATATTCGCGAGCACGGCGCTGCGCGTGGTTCCATACGATTCGCCGAAAAGGAACTTCGGCGACGCCGTGCGGTTGTTGACCGCGACATAGCGCATGATGAAGTCGCGAAAGACGGCGGCGTCCGCGTCGACACCCCAGAAACTTTGATTGGTGTTCGGCGCGATGGCTTCCGACAGCCCGCTGCCGACGGCGTCTACGAACACCATATCGGTCACATCGAGCAGGCTCTCGGCGTTGTCGATCAAGGGAAAAGGCGTCGGCGCCGAGGTCGCCGGATCGCCAGTCACCAGACGCTTCGGCCCGAACGATCCCAGGTGCAACCACACCGTCGCGGACCCGGGGCCGCCATTGTAGAAGAAGGTCACCGGGCGGGTGGCCGCCTCTCGGTTGTCCAGCGTATACGCGACGTAGAAAAAAGACGCCTCGGGCGCCTGCCCGGGCAGGCTGCGCGCCGTCATGTGTCCCGCGGTGGCCGTGTAGGTGAGCGTCGCCGCGCCGAGTGCGAGTTGGTGGTGTGTCATCGACGTGATCTCCGCGGCGCTCGGCAACGCCGCCGCGGCGTCGGTGGAATAGAGGACAGGATCGGTGAAGGCGGCAGCGGGTGGAGGTAGCGCATCCCCGGAGCCTCCGCCGCCGCACGCACCGAGCAGTACAGCGGCCGCGCAGGCCAAGGCCAGTCGTAGAGTCGCGAACCGCGTCGCTGTCGGGCGTCCGATCACCGCGCCATGGTAGTCCAGTCAAACCGGGCAGAGAAAGCCTGGCAGGAAACTCCTCGGTGAAGCGCCAGCTATACATTGCGGTCGGTCAATTTTACCGACGGTACCGGCAGCGCCAAGGATCGCCCCGTGCGTCTTGCGAGCGCGCAGCGTATGAGCGCGCACTGGCGAGCTTCGTGCTTGCGCTCTCGCCGCAACCACTCGAATCCATGTCCTCGCCCGATCCGTTGGAAACCCTCGGACGTTGGCTGTCCGCCAGAACCTATAGCTTCGTCACCGTGACGCCGGCAACACACGCCCGTGTCAACGCGCGCTCGGATAGCCTTGAGGCACGCAGCGTGGAGGACGTATTCGGTTGGAGCCGGCCCTTTCGCCCAGCGCTTCTGCCGCGCGAAGTGCTGTCGCTGCTCGATGCCGCCGCCGCGATCGAAGCGCGCGGCGACCTGCTCGCCAGCCGGGTGCGCTATTCGACGCTGGGCGCCGACCTGTACGTGCACTCGGCCTATCCCACCGAGGCAGCAGACTCGGTTTTCTTCGGCCCGGACACGTACCGCTTCGCATCACTGATCGCGTCGACGCTCGCCGGTTACAAAGCGCGCGCGCCGTCGTGCATCGTCGATGTCGGCTGCGGCAGCGGCGCCGGTGGCATCGTCGCTCGGCGCACCATGGGCGGCGGTTCGCGGCTCGTGCTCGCCGATATCAATCCCGGCGCGCTGCATTGCGCGAAGATCAACGCCGCGCTCGCCGGCGTCGACGCCGAAGTGCTCGAAGCCGATCTGTTCGCAGGCGTCGACACGCCGATCGATCTGATCGTGGCGAATCCGCCCTATCTCGCCGATCCGCTCGCGCGCCTGTACCGCGACGGCGGGGGCGAGCACGGCTCGGCGCTTTCGCTTCGCATCGTTCGCGAAGGTCTGGCGCGGCTCGCGACGGGCGGCATGCTCGTGCTCTATACCGGCTCCTGCATCGTGCGCGGAGAGGATCGGCTGCGCCGCGCCGTCGAGGTCGAGGCGAAGCGAGCCTCGGCGAAGCTCTCCTACCGCGAGCTCGATCCCGACGTGTTCGGCGAGGAGCTCTCGCGCCCGGGTTACGAAGACGTCGATCGCATCGCGGTGGTTGCGGCGGTGTTCGAATCGATGCCGGCATAGACCCGACCCGCTCATGCGATTTCTCGGCATCGGCGAGGACGGCGACTTGTGCGCGATGTACTACGGCCTCGCGCGCGCTGGCCACGACGTGCGCATGTACATCGGATCGCCCGAATCGCGCGGCCTGTATGCGGGCATGGTCAAAGCTACGCACAATTGGCGAGCCGAGCTCGATTGGGTGCGCGCCGCCGGCGAGGATGGCATCGTGCTTTTCGAATCGGCGCAGCATGGCGAGCTGCAGGATCGCCTGCGCGGCGAGGGATTTCAGGTGATCGGAGGCAGCGCCTTTGGCGATCGCCTCGAAGCCGACCGCAGCTTCGGCCAGGCGCAGCTCGCGGGACTGGGATTGCGTATCGCAGCGTCGCACCCGTTCGACGACTTCGGCGAAGCGGCCGCATTCGTGCGTGAAACAAGCGCCCGCTACGTATTCAAAAGCAACGGCGCGGGCAGCCTGCGCACGCGCAACTACATCGGTCAGCTGGATGACGGCGAGGATGTGGTGGCGCTGTTGCGAGCCTACCAGCGGCAATGGCACGAACCGAACGCCCCTGACTTCGTGCTCATGGAGTATATCTCTGGAGTGGAAGTCGGCGTCGGCGCGTATTTCAACGGGCGCACCTTCCTCGAGCCGGCGTGCCTGGACTGGGAGCACAAGCGTTTTTTTCCCGGCGAGCTCGGCGAGCTGACTGGCGAAATGGGAACCATCGTGACCTATCGCGGTTACGAGCGCATTTTCCAACGCACGCTTGCGCACATGGCCGAGGCCCTCGCGGCAAGCGGCTATTGCGGATACATCAATCTCAATCTCATGGCCAACGAGCACGGGCTCTGGCCTTTGGAGTTCACCAGCCGCTTCGGCTATCCGGGGTTTGCGATCTGCGAGGCGCTGCACGACGAGCCGTGGGACAGCCTGTTCAGAAAAATGCTGGACGGCGCGGGCACCCACCTGCGGACACGCGCGGGATTCGCCGCCGGTGTGGTCCTCACGGTACCACCGTTCCCGTACGGCCACGGCTATGCGCAGCTTTCGCGCGGCCTTCCGGTCTTGTTCGACGCCTCGATGACCGACGCCGAACGCGGCGCATTGCATTTGGCCGAGGTGGCGATGGATGCGGACCAGCTCGTGACCAGCGGGAAGATCGGCTACGTCGGCGTCGCCACCGGGACCGGGCCGACCGTCGACGCCGCGCGCGAGCGCGCCTACGCCCTCGCGCGCAAAGTCGTCGTACCCAATCTGCGCTACCGCGACGACATCGGCGAGCGCGTCGCGCAACGCGACCTCGCTACGCTCGTCCGGCTGGGGTATCTCACGCCATGAACGCCGCGCTCGCTCCTTTACGCGACCGCGTGCTCGCGTGTCCGATGATGCCCGCGCACCGCGACGCGCTCGAGCGCTACCTCGACGGCAAGCTGTCGGCGGAAATGACGCTCATGTACGCGCTCAAGGGTCAGCCCGACGTCAATGCGCTGAGCGACGCATTGCAAAGCGCACTGTCCCTCGCCTCAGTCGATTCTGGCGACGGGGCCGCGCTGGCTGCAGCCGTCGACGCGCTGATCCGTCTGCTGCGCCGCAATCGGACCGGTTGCGAGCGCATCGCACGCATGCTGCGAACGGGGGTCGATACCGACCAGCCCGCGCCCAGCGTCGAGCTGGGAATCGCGTTCTGCCGCCGACTGTTCGACTGGTCGGTCGCGCAGTCGTCGGAGTCGAGTGTCGCGCTTTATTCGCTGGGGAGCGCACAGATCCTGCACGCGGCGACCGCGGAGATCGTCGAGCTCATGGAAGCGCAGAGCCTGCTCGGACCCGCCCGAGACGTGCTCGACCTCGGTTGCGGAATCGGGCGTTTCGAAGTCGCGCTGTCGGCGCGCGTGCGCTCGGTCACGGGCATCGATGTGTCTCCCGGCATGATCGCCGAAGCACGGCGGCGCTGCGCGCGGCTGGCCAATGTCTGCCTGGAGACGTGCTCCGGGCGCGACCTCGCGGATTTCGACGATCGTTCCTTCGATCTGGTGCTCGCGGTCGATTCCTTCCCTTATCTGGTTCAGTCGGGCATGGCCTTGGTCGAGCGGCACTTCGCTGAAATCCGGCGCGTGCTTCGGCCCGGAGGCGACCTGCTGATCCTGGAGTTCAGTTACCGCAACGACCTTGGGCGCGACTGCGATGACGTCCGGCGGCTCGCGGCAAGCCACTCGATGGACGTACGCACTGCGGGCGCGCAGCCGTTCTCAGTGTGGGACGGCGTGGTCTTTCACCTCATGCCGGTGTCGACACGCTCCTCACCGAAGTGCGCTCGGTAACGGCGGAAGCACCGAGCGCCGCTGGCGAGCCGCATCAGTGCGCCTTCGGCGATCGCGCGACCGACCGACGGATCGCGCTCGACCAACGGGAAAATGACCTCGCGGTTCCACGCTTGCGAATGCTGGACGTCGAGCCCGGCATGCAGCTGGAAGTACATGCGGCCCGACGCTCCGACGCCAAGGCGCTTGAGGCCTTCGTTGACCTGCGCGACGCGGCTTGGCGCCGTCATCTCTATAACCCCGAGCGCGCCGACGGCGTGGTACGCATAGCGACGATTGAGCGCGAGCGCGACCATCAGATTGGCGAGCGCCAGAGATTCCCAGAGGGTACTTTCCGGTGACGGCAGCAACTTCAATTCGTCGACGACCGCAGACAGCATCAGCGAATGCATCGCGCGCTCGTGTCCGCGCCCCATTTCATCCCAGTAGTTGCGCGCCATCTCCAGCTTCGGCTGCACCGGAAAGCGCACCTGGGTAAGTGCCACCAAGTCGTCGAAGCCAGCCTCTCCCGCGGCCTCCTGGGTGAGGAACCAGCGCATCTGCGCCAAAGTCGCGCTCGACGCGAGCCAGGCGAACAACGCGTCGCCCTGCCCGGGACCGGTCTCGCACAGCTGCTCGAACCATGCCAGGAACGCGCACGGATCGGCGGGCGCGTCCGCGGCATCGCGGCGGATCATCCGCCGCTCCTGCTCGATGAACTCGCCCTCGGCGATCTGCATCTCGCGCGCGGCGCGGAGATCTTCCTTCCAGTCCGGCCCCGGAAGCGCGGGCGCAAGCCGCAGCGCGTTGAAGGCCATGAGTGCGATGTGGAAACGGTGCTGGTCGTCGGTGAACGACGAAGGTGGGGTCGCTGCGGTGTTGAGATATGAAACGGTGGGAGGCGCCATAAAAGTTGGTTGGGTTCAGATGCGCGACATGCTGCAAGAACAATGCCATCAGGCGGTCAGGGCCTCGCAATGATGCGACGTGCGCCCGCTGACCCGACATCGCATTGGCGGTGCCCGGTGGGAACGCGTACGGCATTGGTTAAGAGCAGCGAAGCCGGGATCGCATGCAACGCGTTCGGTCGTCGCACGATCAGCGCTTGCACGCGTTATTGCCTGTCGCTTGTAAGTCTTACCAGAGCGCATACCGCGGATTGGCGCCGACGCGGGTGTGTACAACGCCGACCTCGGAGACTGATAACATGAGGATTCGGCGACCGCTCCCCATGGTTCGCACCGATCAGCACTTTCCTACACCCTTGCAGCTCGCTACCCACACCGCACAACGCCCGCGCTCCGCCGCCGAGGGATGCCAGGCATGATCGACATCGGGCGCGTGATCCATACATTGTCGCAGTCGCGACGAGCAGCCGGCGCGGTGCTTCGTGCGGGCGGCGAGGCGCCGCTGCGTGCGGAACTTTTCAGCGCCGAGCAGATGGAGCATCACGGTGCGACGCTCGCCGCCACCCACCAGCTGGGTACGCGGAGGGTGCGCGACCAGTTGCTCACGCGCCTTGCACAGAACGAGAACGTCCTGGTCGACGCCTGCGCGCAGCTCACGCAGTCAATAAAGGACGAGCGTCCGATCACCCCCGCCGGCGAGTGGCTGCTCGACAATTTCTATCTGATCGAAGAGCAGATTCGTACCGCGCGGCGCCATCTGCCGCGCCACTACAGTTCTGAGCTCCCGGCGTTGCGCAGCGGTCCCTCGGCGGGATTGCCGAGGGTCTACGATATTGCGCTCGAGATCATTTCGCACGGTGACGGCCAGGTCGATCCCGACAGCCTCAGCCGCTTCATCGCCGCGTACCAGAACGTGATCCCGCTCACGGTGGGCGAATTGTGGGCGGTGCCGATCATGCTGCGCCTAGCGCTGATCGAGAATCTGCGTCGCGTCGCCGCGCGGCTGGCTGCGTCAGGCACGGGCAGCAACACCGCTGCCTACTGGGCCGACCATATGACGCGCATCGTCGAGCGCGATCCGAAGAACCTGGTGCTGGTGATCGCCGACATGGCGCGCTCGAACCCTCCCACCAGCACGGCCTTCGTCGCCGAGCTGGCGCGGCGCCTGCAAGGACAAAGCCCCGCAGTCGCGCTTGCGCTGACCTGGGTCGAGCAATGGCTCGCCGAATCGGGACTCACCATCAAGCAGATGGTGCAGTCGGAAAGCCAGCATCAGGCCGCCGATCAGGTGTCGATCGCCAACAGCATCGGCAGCCTGCGCTTTCTTGCGGTGATGGATTGGCGCAAGTTCGTCGAGGCGATGAGTATCGCGGACCGGGTGCTCGCCGAGGATCCCGCCGGTGTGTATGCGCGCATGGACTTTGCGACGCGCGACGATTACCGCCACGTGCTGGAAAGGATCGCACGACGCATCCGCGGCTCCGAAATTGATGTCGCTCGCAAGGCGCTCGAGGTCGCGCGTCTCGCGGCTGCAGACGATGACGCCGACGCACGGCGCACGCACGTGGGCTATTACCTGGTCGATCGTGGCTTGCCGACGCTCGAGCGTGCCGTGCGTGCACCCGCGCCGGCGAAGGATATGCTGCGTCACGCGGGCTCTGGGTGGCGCCTGGCGCTCTACCTCGGTGCGATCGCGCTGATCACCGCAGTACCGGCCGTCTTTTTGTGGGCCCAAGCAGCCGCCGTCGTCACCCACCCGGGACTGCTTGCGTTCTGTGTAGTTCTGTTCGTGCTGTGCGCGAGCGAGCTCGCAGTGCAGTTGGTCAATCGCATGGTCTCGCTGATCGCGTCGCCACGCACCTTGCCGCACATGGACTTCCGCGAAGGCATTTCCCCGGAAGCAAAAGCACTGGTGGTGGTGCCGACGCTGCTTGCAAGCCAGACCGTGGTCGACCAGCTCCTGGAAGCGCTGGAAATACGCTTCCTGGCCAATCGCGATCCGCATCTGCACTTCGGGTTGCTCACCGATTTCGTCGATGCGCAGGAAAGCACGCTCGCGTCGGACGCACCGCTGCTCCAGCAGGCGAAGCGCGGCGTCGAGGGGCTCAACGCCAAGCATGGCGAGGGGCGCGACGATGTGTTCTACCTGTTCCATCGTCCGCGACGCTACAACGAGCGCGAGCGCGTCTGGATGGGGTTCGAGCGCAAGCGTGGCAAGCTCGGCGATCTCAATGCATTGCTCCGCGGCGACGGTGCCGAACGCTTCTCGTGCATCGTTGGTCGGATCGACGTACTTCGTGACGTGAGATACGTCATAACGCTGGACAGCGACACGCAACTCCCGCGCGACGCCGCACGGGCGATGGTCGCGGCGATGGCGCATCCGCTCAATCGACCTCGCTACGATCGCGCGACCCGCCGTGTAGTGGAGGGTTACGGCATCCTGCAACCACGCGTGAGCGCGAGCCTCGCCGGGTCAAGGAGATCGCTGTACGCGCGCCTGCAAGGCGGCGAAGTCGGGCTCGACCCGTACACCCGCACGGTATCGGATGTCTACCAAGACCTCTTCGGCGAGGGCTCGTTCATCGGCAAGGGAATCTACGACGTCGATGCCTTCGAATTCGCGCTCGCCGGCCGCTTTCCCGACAACCGCATCCTGAGCCACGACTTGCTGGAGGGATGCTACGCGCGCTCGGGACTGCTGAGCGACACACAACTCTACGAGGACGATCCATCCTCGTATGCGGCGGATACGCGTCGTCGCCATCGATGGGTGCGCGGCGACTGGCAGATCGCGAGCTGGCTGTTCAAGAGGGTCCCCGGCACCGGGCGACGCAGCGAGCCCAACGTGCTCTCGCTGCTCTCGCAATGGAAGATATTCGACAACCTGCGCCGCAGCCTGGTCCCGGCGGCGCTCACCTCGCTGCTGTGCCTCGCATGGACAGCGCTATCGCCGGCTTGGTTCTGGACGGTGGCCGTCGTCGCGATCATCGCTCTGCCGGCGCTGGTTGCGGTGCTGGCCGACCTGGTGGCGAAGGCAGCGGACACCTACCTCGCCGAACACATACGTACGACGCTACGATCCTTGGTTCAGCGGCTCGCGCAGGTGCTCTTCGCGATTGCGTGCCTACCGTTCGAGACCTACGCAACGCTCGACGCCATTGTCCGAACGACGCTGCGCACGGTCTTCACACGGCGACATTTGCTCCAGTGGACTCCGAGCGGCGATCTCGAGCATGCGAGCATCGGCACGCTCGCCGGGGCGTATCGCTCGATGTGGGCAGGTCCCGCGCTCGCGGTCACCATCGCCGTCCTCCTCATCCGCGACCATCCGCAGGCACTGCCGCTCGCGGCACCCATCCTGCTGCTGTGGATCGTTTCGCCGTGGCTCGCCTGGTGGCTGAGTCGCCCGTTGCCGCGCGAACAGCCCCGGCTCGAACCGGCGCAAAGGGCGTTCCTGCGCATGGTCGCAAGGCGCACGTGGGGATTTTTCGAGCATGTCATCGGCGAAGCCGATCACTGGTTGCCGCCCGACAACGTGCAGGAAAACCCAGACGTGGTAGTCGCGCACCGAACGTCGCCGACCAACATCGGCATGGCGCTGCTCGCCAATCTCGCCGCGCACGATTTCGGCTACCTGAGCACAGGCCGGCTGCTCGAGCGCACTGCTCTCACCTTCGCGACGCTTCAACGGATGCAACGGCACCGCGGCCACTTTTTCAATTGGTACGACACGCGCACGCTCGAGCCGCTGCATCCGCGCTACGTATCGACGGTCGACAGCGGCAATCTGGTCGGACACCTGCTCACGTTGCGATCCGGTCTCGCTTCGCTCGGCGACGAGCCGATCCTGCCCGCGCGCTGGTTCGAGGGACTCGCCGACACGGTCGCGACGTTTCGCGCGGCCACCACTGAGCGTGCGCCGCCGAAGCTTGCCGGGTTGGAACGCGAGATCGATCGCGCGCGTTCGGCGGCGTCTGGCAGCGTCGCTGCCACGCGCGAGCGCATCGAGCGAGTGGCCGTCGAGATCGCGCATATAGCCGCGCAGGTTCCCGGCACGGACGAAGAAGCCACGATTTGGCTTGTGGCGATGGACCGGCAGTGCAGCGACGCGCTGGCGGAATTCACCCTGCTCGCTCCTTGGAACGCGCTTGCCTCCGCTCCGGAACGATTGAGCCGCGCTCTGCTGCCGGCTGGCATTCCCACCCTGAAGCAAGCCGCCGCGCTGGCGACGCTGCTGGCGCCGTCGATCGAGCGCGCGCTCGCCGACCAGCTGCCCCAACAGGAACGCGAATGGCTCGCGTCGCTAGGTACGATGGCGCAAGCGGGGAGCGCGAACGCGGCGCAGCGGCTGGCCGCGATCGATGAGTTGGTCGCAACCATCGCGTCGCTGACCTCGATCGACTACGACTTCCTGTACGACTCTCAACGCTATTTGATGGCGATCGGCTACAACGTGTCCGAAAGCCGGTGCGACACGAGCTTTTACGATCTTCTCGCCTCGGAAGCGCGCCTGTCGACCTTCGTCGGCATTGCGCAGGGCCTGTTACCGCAGGAAAGCTGGTTCGCCATGGGACGCCTGCTCACGCACACCGCAGGCGAGCCCATCCTTCTGTCCTGGAGCGGGTCGATGTTCGAATACCTGATGCCGCTGCTGGTCATGCCCACCTACGACAACACGCTGCTCGATCAGACCATGCGCGCCGCGGTGAAGCGGCAGATCCGCTACGGTGCGCAGCGCGGCGTTCCGTGGGGTATTTCCGAGTGCGGATACAACGTCGTCGATGCTTCACTGACCTATCAGTACCGTGCCTTCGGCGTTCCAGGACTGGGCCTGCAACGCGGCTTGTCCGAAGACGTGGTGATTGCGCCGTACGCGGCCGCGCTGGCGCTGATGGTGGCGCCGCCCGAAGCGTGCCGGAATCTGCAGCAACTCGCGTCACAGGGATGCCTGGGCCACTTCGGCTTCTACGAGGCGATCGACTACACGCCTTCGCGGATGCGCCGCGGTGAATCGAGCGCGATCGTGCGATCGTTCATGGCGCATCACCAGGGCATGAGCCTGCTCTCACTCGCCTACTTGCTGCTCGATCAGCCGATGCAGCGGCGATTCGTGTCCGATCCCAACCTGCAGTCGACGCTGCTCCTGCTGCAGGAACGCGTACCCAAGGCGCGTGCCCTGTATTCCAACAACCCGGCGCTGGTCGACCTAAGGCCCACACCGGACGCGCCCGAAGCGCCGGTGCGCACGTTCAAGACGCCCGACCTGCGGGTCCCCGCGGTGCAACTTCTATCCAACGGGCGCTATCACGTCATGGTCACCAGCGCCGGGGGCGGCTCCAGTCGCTGGAAGGACATCGCGGTCACGCGCTGGCGCGAGGACGTCACCTGCGACCCGTGGGGAAACTTCTGCTACCTGCGCGACGTGGCGACGGGCAACGTCTGGTCACCGAGCTACCTGCCTGCGCGGGTCGTCGCCGACGCCTTCGAGGCGAACTTCGCCGAATCGCGCGTGGAGTTTCGGCGTCGCGATGGCGACATCGAGACGCACACCGAGATCGTGGTCTCTCCCGAAGACGACGTCGAGCTGCGTCGCCTGCACATCACCAACCGGGGGCGCGCGGCCGTCGCGCTGGACGTGGCGACCTACGCCGAGGTCGTGCTCACCTCCGCTGCGGCCGACACGCTGCACCCCGCGTTCTCCAATCTCTTCGTTCAGACCGAAATCGTGTCGGCGAGGCGTGCGATCCTGTGCACACGACGGCCGCGCTCGCACAGCGAACACTCGCCGTGCCTCCTTCATCTGATGGCGGTGCACGGCGGCACAAACGGCGAGACGTCGTACGAGACCGACCGCGCGCGCTTCATCGGACGAGGCAACTCCGTCGCCGACCCGCAGGCGATGCGCAAGCCCCGGCCGCTTTCGGGAACGCAGGGTTCGGTGCTCGATCCCATCGTCTCGATCCGTCAGCGAATCAACATTGCTCCCCAGCAAACGATGATCGTCGACATGGTCACCGGTATCGGCGAGGACCGCGCTGCGTGCCTGGCGCTGGTCGAAAAATACCAGGACCGCCGACTCGCCGATCGCGCGCTGGAAATGGCATGGACGCACAGTCACGTCGTGCTTCGCCAGCTCAACATCACCGAGGCCGAGGCACAGCTCTACGGTCGTCTGACCGGCTCGATCATCTTCGCCAACGCCTCGCTGCGCGCCGATCCCGGCGTGATCGCGCGCAACCGCCGCGGCCAGTCAAGCCTCTGGGGCTACGCGATCTCGGGCGATCTTCCGATCGTGCTGCTGCAGATCAAGGACCCCGACAACATCGAGCTGGTGAGACAGCTGGTGCAGGCGCATGCCTACTGGCGCCTGAAGGGGCTCGTAGTCGACCTCGTGATCTGGAACGAGGAGCGCGGCGGCTACCGCCAGCTGCTGCACGATCGCATCATGGGACTTATCGCCGCCGGCGTCGAAGCCAACGTCATCGACCGGCCCGGCGGCATTTTTCTGCGCGCTGCCGAGCAGATCAGCGCCGAGGACCGCGCGCTATTGCAATCAGTCGCGCGCGCGATCTTCACCGACAGCCGAGGCTCACTCGCCGAGCAGGTGCGGCGGCCGGTGGCGGCCGACCCCACGATTCCGCGTCTGATCCCGGCGCAGGAGCGCTCCGCAGAATCCATCGCGCAACCGGCGACGGCGCGTCCGGCGTTGCGCATGGACAACGGGCTGGGCGGGTTCAGCGAGGACGGTCGCGAGTACGTGATCATCACTACGCAGGATCGACCCACGCCGGCACCGTGGGTGAACGTGATTGCCAACCCCTACTTCGGGTGCGTGATTTCGGAGAACGGCCCGGTGTACACGTGGAGCGAAAATGCCCACGAATACCGCCTCTCGCCGTGGCACAACGACCCCGTCACCGACGCGAGCGGCGAAGCCTTCTACATCCGAGACGAGGAAAGCGGCCGCTTCTGGTCGCCGACGCCACTGCCGCGCTGCGGCGTCGGTGAATACACCTGTCGCCACGGGTTCGGATACAGCGTCTTCGAGCACAGCGAGGACGGGATTGCCACCGAGCTCACGATGTTTGTCGCGCCAGCGGCGGCGATCAAGTTCAGCGTGCTGCGCATCCGCAACACTTCCGGGCGCACGCGCCGCCTCTGCGCGACCGGTTACATCGAGTGGGTGCTGGGCGACCTTCGACCGAAGACGACGATGCACGTGGTCACCGAGATCGACCCCGGCAGCGGCGCGGTTCTCGCGCGCAACGCCTACCATCCCGAGTTTGCGGACAACGTCGCTTTTTTCGACGTCGACGACGTCACCCGCACGATCAGCGGCGATCGCACGGAATTCATCGGGCGCAACGGCTCGCTGCGCGATCCCGCGGCGCTCTGGCGTGCGCGCCTGTCGGGAAAGGTGGGTGCGGGGATGGACCCGTGCACCGCCATCCAGATCCCTTTCACGCTCACGGACGGTCAATCCCGCGAGATCATTTTTCGGCTCGGCGTCGGGCGTGGTCCGGAGGACGCCAGCCGTCTCGTCCTGCAGCATCGGCGCCCAGGAACTGCGCGCGACGCCCTCGAGGCCGTCAAGGCGCATTGGAAGCAGACGCTCGGCGCGGTCCAGGTGACCACCCCCGACCCCTCGATCGATCTGCTCGCCAACGGCTGGCTGCTGTACCAGACACTGTCGTGCAGGATCTGGGGCCGCTCCGGCTACTACCAGTCAGGAGGCGCGTACGGATATCGCGACCAGCTCCAGGACACCATGGCGCTGGTGCACGCGGCGCCCCACCTCGTGCGCGAGCAGCTGCTGCGTTGTGCGTCGCGCCAGTTCCTCGAGGGCGACGCGCAGCACTGGTGGCACCCGCCGCTCGGCCGAGGCGTGCGCTCGCGATGCTCCGACGACTTCCTCTGGCTGGCGATGGTCACGTGCCACTACGTCGCAGCGACCGGCGATTGGGACGTCCTCACCGAACAGGCACCCTTTCTCGATGGACGCGCGCTGGGCCCCGAGGAGGAATCGTATTACGACCTGCCGGTTCGCTCTCGGGAACACGCCAGCCTGTATCAGCATTGCGTGCGCGCGGTCGAGCGTGCGCTCGCCTTCGGAGACCACGGGCTTCCGCTGATGGGGTCGGGCGACTGGAACGACGGCATGAACAACGTCGGCATCGGCGGCAAAGGCGAAAGCGTGTGGCTCGGCTTTTTTCTCTACGATGTGCTCGCGAAGTTCGGAAGAGTAGCCGACCGCCATGGAGACTCGGTCTTCGCGCAGCGCTGCCAGGATGAGGCGCGCTCGCTGCGCGCGAATCTGGAGCGGCACGCTTGGGACGGTGGCTGGTACCTGCGCGCGTTTTTCGACGACGGCACACCGCTGGGCTCGGCGCGCAGCACCGAATGCAATATCGATTCGGTTGCACAAAGCTGGTCGGTGCTTTCCGGCGCCGGCTCGAAGGAGCGCACCGTCGCCGCCATGCTTGCGGTCGACCAGCGACTGGTCAAGCGCGACGCGGGACTGGTACAACTTCTCGACCCACCCTTCGACACCTCCGGCATGGATCCCGGCTACATTCGCGGCTACGTGCCCGGCGTGCGCGAAAATGGCGGACAGTACACGCACGGCGCTATCTGGGCAGCGATGGCGTTCGCCGCGCTGCGCGATTCCGAGCACGCGTGGGAGATCATGCGACTGATCAACCCGATCAACCATGGCGACTCGGCCAAGACGATCGCGGTCTATCGCGCCGAGCCGTACGTGGTCGCCGCAGACGTTTATGCGGTCGCGCCGCATACCGGGCGCGGAGGTTGGAGCTGGTACACGGGTTCCGCCGGCTGGATGTATCGCCTGATCCTGGAAGCACTGCTCGGCGTGCGGCGCGAGGGCGATCGCCTCACGTTCGCGCCCTGCCTGCCCCGGGACTGGCCTTCGTGCGAGATATGTTATCGCTATCTCGAGACCACGTATCGGATCGTCGTTCGCCAGGAAAGCGGGGAGGACTCGACAACGCGAGTATGGCTCGACGACGTGGCGCAGGCCGGGTGCGCGATCGCGCTGGTCGACGATCGCCAGGCGCACGTCGTCGATATACGGGTTGAAGTAGAGCCTGTGTCGCAGACGGCGAGCAGAGAGACATCCGCGCGTCAGCCGCTGCTCGGTGCAGATGCGCAATGAATGCGATAACGCGCGCACCTTAGCGCGCGGCGGAGCGCCCTCAGCGGGTGCGCGTTCTTGCCGCGTACTCGACGGCCAGCGAGATTTGTCGCTGCTTCACCGCGTCGTCGAGTGCAGGACCCAGGTCGGAATCCAGACCAGCGCGCCTGTCAGCAGGATCATCCGTCGGTCGTCTTGGGATATTGATGACGGTCTCTTCGGTCGGATCGATGCTATCGGCATCGCCGAACCTGAATGTGTCGATCCATTTCATTTTGCAACCCCTCGTGTCAGGTGCTGCTACGTTACCGCAACGCGCAAAGATGCCCATCGGCGTTCGTCTGAATATCGTGTAGGACAGCCACGCCGCATGGCAGCGGTCCGCCGATCATGGGGTGTCATCCGGCACCTCGAGGTCGAGCAGGGGCGCGTACTGCTGCGCCCCGAAGATGTCGGGGTCACCGGGGCTGCCGCTGGGGCGCAGCCGATAGATCGTGAATTTGATCGCGTTCGCGGGGTCGAATTCGACGAAATCGGCGATACGCTGAGGCGCGAGGCCATACAGGGCCATCACCGTGTCGCGCGTCAGCACGCGCGCCTTCTTGACCCGCTCGTAGGTCGCGCGATCATTGAAAATGATGTCGAAGGTGATCAGGTTCACGCCTGCGTTCTTGCTGCGCACGGTCTTGGCGAGGTCGGAAAGCTTGCGTGTCTTCATCGGGTCAGGCTCCCGCGGTGGTCAGGTGCGTGGGGAACAGCTCGAGTGGGTGCGCGCAGCGCAGCGTGTGGTTGATCGTCCAGCGATACGCGGGACTTGCGCGCAGGACCTCGTCGAGCGCAAAGGCGACCGAGCCCGCGGACCCCTTCACCGCGGGCAGGCGCGCGTAGAACATCTGTCGGGTTCCGGTCACGCAGACTTCCTCGGCCATAGCCGCGGTGGGGGCGACGCCCTGCACGAGAATGCACAGCTCGTGTCCAGGCCGATGCCTGAGCGGTTCGAGCTCGCCCATCACGCCGTCGCGTCCGTAAACATTGTAATGCAACTCGTAACCGCTTTCGCCGAAGCGCTCGCGGACCTGCTGCCGCGCCCAGCCGATAACCTCGTCGACGTGCGCGATCGTGTACGGGTCGCGAATGCCGACCATACCCACGTAGCGCTCACCGACCTTCCCTGCGCCTTCGAGCTTCACGCGAAACTCGGGTGCGCGCATGAACCTGGCGCCGATGACGCGGGTGGTCTGCTCACCAACCTGCTCGTAGCGGCATTCGGACATGTCGAGCGTGCCGCCCGCGACGTGCTCGAAGTAGGGGTTGGAGCGCTCGTACATCGCGTGGCCCGCCACCGACGCGACGGTGCAGCGCTGCGCCGGATGCATCGCGGTGACAAGCACGTCGTCGGCGCTCACCTCGCCCAGCACCGTTTCCTTGCCGCCGTAGGGCTCGGCGCAGAACGATGCACATTCGAGCACCTTGCCGAGATAGTACGCCTGCGCCTCCGGGAAGCCGTGGTGAATGGCGGGCGCGGCGAAGACGCAGCTGTCGCTGCTGCGTCCCCCGATGATCACATCCGCACCGCGCTGCAGCAGATCGGTGAACGGATGTACGCCCGCCATCGCCACGATGCGCTCGGTGGCGGCAAGCTCGGCTTCGTTCAGCGTCGTGTGTCCCTCGAGTCCCTGAACGATCTCGCCGCTGCGCATGCGACGCAGGAGCTCTTCCTTGTCCACCTCGGAATAGAAGTAGCCGACGTGAAACGGCTTCAGGCGATGCTTCGACGCGAGCTCCTGGATAATCCGGACGTAGAGGTCGACGCGACTGTTCGACCCCGTGTCGCCGCTGGAACCGATGATCATGGGAACGCCCAGCTCGCGCGCCGCGAGGAGCATGTGCTCGAGATCCTGCGTCTGCCACGCGAGCGGGCTGGTCGACGTATCGGTGCCGAGCGGGATGGGACCGACGTCGTCGCTGCCCGAGTCGGCGGCGATATAGTCGGGACGCGCGGCGATGCCAAGCTTGAAGCTCTCGACGCGTAGCGGCGCGAAACCGAGATGGCCGTTGGGACAGATGATGCGAAGCGAGCGCATGCGCGATTTCCCCTTGAGCGCAGTGATAATAGCAGCGAGATGCCGCGGCGCCGATCCGCGGCGCGTGGACGAAAGCGCGCGCCTCGACTAGGATTTGCGGCAGCAATGATTTCCAGGAGGCCGTCGTGTGGGCGCTGCTATTGCAGGTCGCGTGCTGCGTCGGCGCATCGCTGGCGATGACGTCGCCGGTGGCGGCGCAGGACCCGCTGCCGAAGCTGATCCGTATCGTCGTACCGTTCTCCCCGGGCGGCAGCAACGATGTGATCGCCCGCGCGCTGGCCGCGCCGCTGGCGAAACGCCTTGACATACCGGTCGTGGTCGAGAACCGCGCCGGCGCTGCCGGCGTCATCGGCGCCGATTTCGTGGCCAAGGCGCCGCGCGACGGCTCCGTGCTGCTGCTCACCTCGTCAAGCTTCCTGACCGCCGCGGCCACGCAGCCTCAGCTGCCATACGATCCGCTGACTGCGTTCGTACCGGTGGCGATGGTCGGCCAGGGACCGATGCTCCTCGCGGTCTCGGCCTCGACGCCGTCCAAGTCGGTGGACGATCTGATCGCGGCGGCGCGCGCCCGGCCCGGTGCGCTCAATTACGGGTCGGCCGGCGTCGGATCCATCGGACATCTCGCGACCGAACTGTTCGACGACGCGGCGAAAGTGCAGATGACGCACGTCCCGTACAAGGGCGCTTCGAATGCGCTCACCGATCTCGCCGGCGGGCAGATCCAGGTGATGATCTCGAATTACAGCACCCTCGCGCCGATGATCAGCGCCGGCAGGATCCGGCCGATCGCCGTAACGTCAAAACAGCCGCATCCCGCTTTCGTCGACTTGCCGCCACTGGCGGCGAGCGTGCCCGGCTATGCGATCGATATCTGGGTCGGTGTGTTCGCTCCGGCGGGCACGCCACAGGCTCTGGTCGCGCGGCTCAACCGCGACATCGGCGAAATCTCGGCGTCATCCGAGATGCGCCCGGTGCTCGAGCCCGACGGGACGCTGCCGACCGCGATCAGCCCGGCGGCGTTCGGGCAGCGCCTCAGGGAAGAGCTCGCGCAGTGGAAGCGGATCGCCAGCGAGCACAAGATCGTCGCGGAGTGAAAGTCGCGTAGAGATCGTCGCGCCTGCTGTGCAGGTCGTGGTCTAGGGAACTAGTGAACTAGTACGATGGGGATCTCAGCAAGGTGCAGTACCCGCGTCGTCACCGACCCCAGCAGCATGTTCGATAGCGCGGTCATTCCCCGCGTGCCCATGTAGATCATGGTACTGTCCAGCCGCTTCGACTGCGCGATGATAGTCTCCGCGATCGACCCGACCAGCGGGTGGGCGGTATACGCGACTCCCGCCTGATCCAGGACGCGCCGGCTTGGCGCGAGCATCTCCGCGCATTCCTCGCTGTAATAACGATCCAACATCTCGGTGCTGATGACCAGGCTCATGTTTGGAAATTTGTGCACCGGGAGATGGACGGCGACGACATCGATCCGCGGCGGCTCCTTGTACCAGGGCAGGCTTGCGATGAGTTTGTGAGTCGCGCGCGTGGCGCTCTCGGAGCCGTCTACGGGTAGCAGCAGGTTAAGCATGTTCCTCTCCTGGTTGGATTGGTCCGGGTGATCTCTCGTCTGGAGATGTGACCGTTTGCCCCGAAGTCTCGCTTCAGACGTTGCGTAATCGCGTGGGGTACGCGCGAAGCCACTTGCCGGTCTCCGGCAAGGCCAGACCAAGGGTGGCGGCGATCGCGCTCAGCAGCAACTGGTCGCCGGTCAACGCAGAGAACCGGAAGATCTCGCTCAGCGGCTCGGCGTAAAGCGCGAAGCCGAGACCAACGATGGCCGCTGCGACGATCCAGCCTAGCGCCGGATTCGGGCGACGCAGCGTCTTGAACACCATTTCGCGCCGGGAGCGATTAACCAGGATCAGACCCACGTTGCCGAGGACCACCGAGGCAAACGCCATGGCGCGTGCCTGCGGCTCCGGCGTGCCCGCGGATAACGCCCATGCGTACAGCAGCGCCACCGCAATCAGCACGCTCGTCCCCTGCGCGATGCTGATCGCGAGCATCCAACCGTCGAACAGACGCGACGTCGGCGCGCGAGGCGGCCGGCGCATGAGATCACTTTCGGGCGGCTCGGCCTCGAAAGCGATCGAACACGCCGGATCGATCACGAACTCGAGGAATACGATGTGCACGGGGTAGAACACCAGCGGCCACCCGAACAGCAACGGCAAGAGCGCCATCCCCGCGGTAGGCACATGCACGGCGACGATGTAGCACATCGCCTTCTGGATATTGTCGAAGATGCGGCGTCCCAGCTTGACCGCCTCGACCAACGATGCGAAGTCATCGTCGAGCAGCACCAGCGAACCCGCCTCGCGCGCGACGTCGGATCCGCGTTTGCCCATGGCCACCCCGATGTGGGCGGCCTTGAGCGCCGGCGCGTCGTTGACGCCGTCTCCGGTCATCGCGACGATTTCTCCGTTGGCCTTGAGCGCCTCGACCAACCGCAGCTTCTGCTCGGGCGCCACGCGGGCGAAGACGTCCACGCGCGCCACACGCTCCTGGAGCTGCGCTGGGGATAGCGCGCCAAGCTCGGCCCCGACGAGAACGGATTCCGGATGCGCTAGGCCGATCTGTCGCGCGATCGCGCGCGCCGTGCCGGGGTAATCGCCTGTGATCATCACGGTACGTATGCCTGCCGCGTAGCACTCGGCCAAAGCTTTCGGAACGCCGGGACGAATCGGGTCGGCGAGTCCGGTGAGGCCGACAAGTTGCAGCCGCAGCTCGGCTTGCGACGCGGGCCACCGGCCGGCGTTTGCGTGCGCCGCGGAGAGCGTCCCCTTCGCCACTGCAAGCACGCGCAGTCCTTCTTCCGCCATCGCGGCGACTTGCGCGAGCACCGTTGCACGCCTCGCGCCCTCCAGCGCGCACAGATCCAGGATCGCCTCCGGCGCTCCCTTGGCGGCAACCACGCGGACTTCCCCGTCCGGCCGCTCCCAGACCTGAGCCATCGACAACTGCTCAGGTGACAAGGGGTACGCGCGCAACATCGTCCAAGTAGCGTGCTTTGCAACCATCTCCGGCGCGCGCTTGCGCGCCAGCTCGTGATAGGCCTTCTCCATCGGATCGAAGGGCTCGAGATCGCTGGCGAGCACGCTGAACTCCAGCAGATCCAGCGCGCGTGCACCCTCGGAAGCGCCAGGATCTGGCCCATCGAAAGAGGTCCAGGTTCGTTGCACTGCCATCCGGTTCTGTGTGAGCGTCCCGGTCTTGTCCACACACAGCACGGTAGTCGATCCGAGGGTTTCGATCGCCGCCGCGCGACGGGTCAGCACACCGCGCTGCGAAATCCGCCACGCGCCCAGTGCGAGAAAGACGGTCAGCACGACCGGCATTTCCTCGGGCAGGTTCGCCATGGCCAGCGTGATGCCGGCGAGGATCGCGTTGAGCCAGTCGCCGCGTTTGACGCCGTACACTACGGTAACGACCACGCAGAGCGCCAGACCGAGCGTTCCGAACAAGAGCACTGCACGCCGCGATTCGCGCTGCAGGGGGCTTGTTTCCGGGACCAGCAACTGCAACGCCCTGCCGATCTTCCCGAGTTCGGTTTGCGATGCTGTCGCGGTGACGCGTGCCACGCCCTGCCCACGCGTGACCATCGTCCCCGAATAGACGAAGGGAAGGTCGTCGCCGCCAGGCCGCGCCGCGTCGGGCAAGCCTGCGCCGGCGCGCTTGCGCACCGGAAACGACTCGCCCGTAAGAAGCGACTCGTCGGTGGTGACCGTTCCCGCGCTGAGCAACACGGCGTCCGCCGGGACACGATCGCCCTCCTTGATCAGCACCACGTCGTCGACGACGATGTCGCGTCCTGCGATCAGCGACCACTCGCCGTCGCGCAGGACCCGGCTGCACGGGCTGGAGAGCTCGCGCAGCGCCTCCAGCGCACGTTCGGTCTTGCGCTCCTGATGGAAAGTGATGCCCATGATCACGAACACCGACGCAAACAGCACCAGAGCTTCTCGGATGTCGCCCAGGACCAGGTAGATCGTCGAAGCGCCGATCAGCAGCAGGAACATCGGCTCGCGCACGATTTCCCACGCGATCGACCACAGGCTGCGCGGCTTGGAGGATGGCAGCTCGTTCGGACCATCGCGCACCAGGCGTGCTGCCGCCTCAGCGCCGGTCAGTCCAAGCTCCTGAGGAGCGCCGTTCATCAGACTCGTCGGCGTCGATCGCTCCGGGAGCGATCCGCGCTCACAGCGTCGACCAAGCCGTCGGCGGGAACGACGTCGCCGACCTGCACCCGCACGTGATCACCGGCGCGCAGCGATCCCGCCGCACCGTGACACTCTCGGCCGGCCGCGGGCAGCTCTCCAGCCTTTCGGCCAGCGCAGGCAGCTCGCGAGTGACCGAGTCGATGGCCTCCGCCGCGACCTGCCGCGAACGAAGCTCGAAAAGCCGGCCCACGAGCAGGAGCGCCACGAACATGGTCACCGAGTCGTAGTAGACCGTCCGCCGCCACCCAACGTCGACCACGCGCTCGCGATGAACGCGGCAGCGATGCCCAGCGCCACCGGAACGTCCATCCCTGCGCGCAGCATGCGCACGTCACGCCATGCGTTCCGGAAAAAAGGCGCTGCCGAATAGGTCACCACCGGCAGCGTCATGATCAGGCTTGCCCAGGACAGAAGGATCGCGTGCGCAGGCTCGACGCCGTCGTCGCTGAGATACGCGGGAATCGCGAACATCATGACCTGCATCATCGCCAGCAGCGCGATGCCCGCGCGTAGCAGCAGCGTGCGGCGCTCGCGGCGTGCGCCGGTCTCGCGGCGCGCGGTCGTAGGGATAGGCGCGGTACCCGACGCTTCCGATCGCGCGCAGCAGCGCGTCGAGCGAGACACGGCCGCCGTCCCAGCGCACGCGTGCGCGCCGCGCGGCGAAATTGA
>Ga0070713_100000105_pt1 | contig 54354 bp, 42 predicted proteins | sample LARL82metaG_FD_65465 | JGI IMG/M metagenome (GOLD analysis project Ga0070713, IMG submission 65465) | Corn, switchgrass and miscanthus rhizosphere microbial communities from Kellogg Biological Station, Michigan, USA - LAR L8-2 metaG | ecosystem: Host-associated > Plants > Roots > Rhizosphere ... | reverse complement strand
CGCTTGGAATCATCACGACCTTGACGCCTTCATGGCCGGATACTGGAACTCCGCCGACCTGACCTTTTTCTCTGGCGCCAAGCAAACCAGCGGATGGCAGGCAACTCTAGACCGCTACAAGGCGACCTACGCGAGTCCCGGCCATGAGATGGGGACGCTCGAATTTTCCGACCTTCGTATCGAAGTGCTGGGCCCCGATGCCGCCTTCGCCCGCGGAGCGTGGCATCTGACCATGCCCGACGGAAAAACTCCTCATGGCCTCTTCACACTCGTTTTTCGAAAATTCCCGGCAGGCTGGAAGATTCTCCACGACCATACGTCAGCGGCGGAGTGATTCGCGAGGTTGCCGTATATCTCGTTACTGGAATCTGAAAGTCCGCCTCTAACCTCGCACCGGATCATGCGCTTTCTTCAGAATCGCAATCTGTCCCGCATGATAAAGCTCGTGCTGCGCAATCCCCTGCAGCATGTGAGAGAAGTCGTATCGCTTTCCTGGAACGCGATCACGAAGTCTCGCGTCGGGTAAAGCTGAGACCGTTTTGACGAGCATATCGTGCGTGCGCTTCGTCGCGTCAACCGCTTTGTTCCACGCCGCGTCTGTGGGCGCGGACACCGGCGGAAAATTCGCCGGGCCCGTCGGCTGCCATTTCTTTCCGCTCAACCGCCGCAGTGCCGCATCGTCCCACACCGCTATGTGCAGCACCAGCTCCCAAATGCTGTGGACCTTCGGGATCGGCTTGGCCGCAGCCGTGGCCGCATCGACGTCTTCCAGGAGCTCAAGCAGCGCGGGACCGTGCCATGCCTCGCCTTCAAAGGCGCGGCGGAGTTGGTCTGCGATGCCCACGGCCTCAGACAATTTTCGAGCTGCTTTCTCACTCATGACCGTTTACTTCTCCTCCGCGGCAATCGCGATCGCTGCCGCGTTCGCCGCGTCAATAATCTTTTGCCCGTCCAGCAGCAGGCACTTCCCGGCGTCGACCGCAAGGCAACTCGCACCCGCCGCCTGCATGACCTCAATGGTCTTCACCCCAATCACCGGCACATCGAAGCGCATATCCTGATTGGGCTTGGCGATCTTCACGACGGTGAGAGCGCGGCTCAAGGTAGACGCTTCGCCATGCAAGGAACGCATAATCTGTCCCGCGCGCTCAATGGTCTCGTCGGTACCTTCCATCGCTTCAAGCGCCACACACGCGGATTCGGCGATCACTACCGTCTGCCCAATATCGTATTGCCCCAACTGTCGCGCGACGGCCCGTCCGTATTCAACGTTCTTGCGCTCCTGCTCTGTGGGTTCGCGTTTCGTCAGGACCCCAGGCTTTACCAGCAGCGGTTCCAGCAGCCAGGTGGATTTCTCTAGCGTGATCCCTTCATCGGCCAGCACCTTCGCGATCGCACCTAACAACGAATCGGTATTGCGAGTCGTGAGAGAGAGCAATAACTTGGCCAGGCGCCAGTCCGGCCGGATGCTCGAAAAAATCTGCTTGTGCCGCACCTGCCCCGCCATCACGGCGCGCCGCACTCCTTCTCGCTGGAAGGTTTCAATCAGCTTCGACAGCTCTCCCAGCGAGAGCCAGTGAACCGCGACCGCTCCATGCGATTCAATTTCCGGGAAGGCTTCTTCGCGGATCGCAGCCACTACTACAGCGAAGCCTTGCGCCCGTGCCGCGTCGAGCACGAGAAAAGGAAACTTGCCATTGCCGGCAATGAGCCCGAGTTTTTCGTTCTGAACAGGCATGAAGTAAGCGTTGAATGATACTGATGCCGAGTCAGTCTAGCACTTCGGAGCAGATCAATCGTTATGCCACGCGTTCGCCCCACCCGCATGGCCTCTAGAAACGGAAACAGCGCAAATGAAGTAATCTGTTTCATTGAACCCGGATGGTGACTACCCCCATTCTCAAGTTTCAGTCTAGCTTCTGTTTTATCTCGGAGGTCGTCTAATCGTGAGGGAGCGCTGCCAATGCACGTTGTCGTTTCAACCCTTCTCCGCTGCCTGCCAGGAGCGCTCATTCTGATGACTACCTCAACCCTCGTTTCGCAAACTCAAGAGCGCGACCGCAGCAAGATCCCGAACGAGTACAAATGGGATCTGACGGCTATCTATCCTTCCGACCAGGCGTGGCGCGCGGCGAAAGAAAAACTTGCGTCCAATTTGCCCAAGCTCCGGCAATTTCAAGGCACGCTCGCCTCCTCTCCCTCGCGATTGGCCGAAGCGCTCGAGACCGAAAGCTATTTCGACAAAGAATTCACGCGCCTCTACGTGTATGCCAGCATGCACTCCGATGAGGACACTCGGGTCAGCACCTACCAGGCCATGCAGCAGGAGATGATTCAGTTCGGAGCTACGCTGGGCAGCGAGGAAGCGTTCACCGAACCTGAGATCCTGAAAATGGATAACGCGACCATCGAGCGATTTCTTGCCCAAGAGCCTCGCCTGAATGTGTACCGCCAGTACCTCGAGGACACGCTGCGTCGCCGGGTGCACACGCTCAGCGAAGCTGAGGAGAAGTTGCTGGCCGGTTCCTCCGTCATGGCGAGCGCTCCGTCCAGTATCTTCGGGATTTTCGCCGATGCCGATTTCCCCTATCCCTCTGTCACCCTGAGCGATGGAAAAACAGTCAAGCTCGACAAAGCGGCTTTCTCGCTGCACCGCGCTTCCCGCTCCCGCGAAGACCGCCAGAAGGTCATGGACGCTTTTTTCACCTCGCTGGGAACATATCGCGGCACCTTCGGTTCGATGATGAACTCCAACGTGCAGGGCTCGGTTTTTTACGCGCATGCGCGACACTACGACACTTCCCTGCAAGCCTCCCTGGACGGGCCTAACATCCCGGTCTCGGTATATTCGCGCCTGGTTGACGGAGTCGATCGCAACCTGCCGACTTTTTATCGCTATCTGAAACTCCGCAAGCGGATGATGGGACTTTCAGAACTTCATTATTACGACCTGTACGCTCCTCTCGTCTCTTCGGTCGATCTGAAATATCCGGTGGACGCAGCCGAGCACAACATTCTCGAAGCTCTTGCCCCGCTTGGCCCGGAGTATTCTGCCGGCGCGAAGCGCGCTTTCACCGAGCGCTGGATCGACATGTATCCCAACGAAGGCAAGACCTCGGGTGCTTATTCCAACGGGGCTGCCTACGACGTTCATCCCTATATGCTGCTGAACTACAACGGGAAGTATGACGACATGAGTACTCTGGCCCACGAACTCGGGCACACCATGCACAGCTACTTCTCGAATAAAACTCAGCCGTATCCCTTGTCTTCGTACACGACGTTTGTGGCGGAAGTTGCCTCAACCTTCAACGAGGCTCTGCTCATGGATTACATGCTCAAGCAGATCAAGGATGACGCGACCCGCCTCTCGTTACTGGGCAACTATCTGGAGAGCATTAAGGGAACCGTCTTCCGGCAAACGCAGCTCGCGGAGTTTGAGCTCCGCATGCATGAAATGGTCGAAAAGGGCCAGCCCCTCACCGGTGATTCCCTGTCGAAACTCTATGGCGAGATCGTCAAGAAGTACTATGGTCACGATCAAGGCTTCTGCATCGTTGATGATTATGTTGCCAACGAATGGGCGTACATTCCACATTTCTACAATTCGTTCTACGTCTTCCAGTACGCAACTTCGTTTACGGCTTCCTCTGCGTTGTCGGAAAAGGTGCTGGCCGGCGAGCCCGGAGCTACCGAGCGCTACTTGAAATTTATTTCGGCGGGCAAATCGAAATATCCCGTCGAACTGTTGAAGGACGCGGGCGTTGACATGACGACCGACGAACCGCTGGAGTTGACCGTCAAGAAGATGAATCGCGTGATGGATGAAATGGATAAGTTGCTCGACAAGAAAGGCAGCACTGCGCCCGGGAATTAGCTGCCGTCACAACTCTTACTTGATAACGCCTCGCTCCGAGGCTTCGATGAACCGGATCAGCATGTTCACGTCATCCCCGCGATCCGGTTCCGACTTCAGTTTTTCCAGCGCCTGCGAGGTATTCATCTTCGAGGCGAGCAAAACCTTATATGCGTGGTGAATCTTCGCAATGCGTTCTTTCGAAAACCCACGCCTCTCGAGTCCAACTTTGTTCATTCCGTAAGCATGCGTATCGCGCGCCGCCGAGGTCATCGAGTACGGCAGAACATTCTGCGTGATCGTGGTGCCGCCGCCGATATACGAGTGCGCGCCGATGCGCACGAACTGGTGAACGGGGCACAACGCTCCCACCACGGCCCACTCTTCAACCGTCACATGTCCGCCCAGGGTCGCGCCATTGACCAGCATGGCATGATCCTCGATCAGGCAATCGTGCCCGATATGCGTGTAGGCCATGATGAGCAAATGGCTGCCGAGTTTCGTCAGCCCTCCGCCCTTCACCGTGCCGCGATTAATTGTCACGCATTCGCGGATCTCGTTGTGATCGCCAATCTCCAGGCGCGTCGGCTCGCCTTTGTAGGTAATATCCTGCGGAGCCATCCCAATTGCGCAAAAGGGAAAGAAAGCGTTGTCGGCGCCAATCTTCGTCGGCCCCTCAATCGCCACATGCGCTATCAGGTGACAGCCCTCGCCGAGGTCGACGCCTGCACCAATCACGCAATACGGCCCGACTTTGCAGGAAGCGGGAACTTTCGCGTGCGAGTCAACAATGGCCGTGGGATGGACGTTCATCGGAACCGAATTCATTCGAGGCTGGGTCACCAAACCATCAGGATCCTGAAGTGCCGCGAGCCTCATCGTTCCCGCCGCGCCCGCGTTCGTTATCGATCAGCTGGCAGGAAACAATTGCCTCGGCTACGCGCTTGTCGCCAACGTACGCGTATCCCTGCATCTTGGCCGCAGTCATGCCGGGCGCGGAACGCCAGCCTTTTACTTCCACTTCCAGCCGAAGCTGGTCCCCCGGACTGACGGGCCTGCGAAATTTTGCGCGCTCAATCCCGGTAAACACCATGAGCTTGTTATCGCGATCTTCCACCTCGGTCAGCAGCAGCGCACCACCGGCCTGCGCAATCGCTTCCACGATCAGAACGCCAGGCATGATGGGCAAACCTGGAAAATGCCCCACGAAGAATGGCTCGTTGTAGGTGACGTTCTTGATCGCCACAATGCGCTCTTTGCGCGTCAGCTCGAGCACGCGATCAATAAGCAAAAGAGGATAGCGGTGCGGCAAAATCTTAAGAATGTCGTGGATATCGAGCGCGGTCTTCGTCGTGCCCGGCGAAGGGTCCGTCACAGGGGTGCTCTCATTCATGATGATCTCAAAGCGTTCGTCTCAAAACGGCTTGAAGATTATACTGTACGACTTGGCCCGCTAGCGCTCGGTCGGGCAAGGTTGCGATGCAGCTCCAGAATTCCTGCCTCGTTTTTCTCTGCGAGCTTTCTCCGCGATCTCTGCGGCCAAGGGCTCGTGAATCGCGGAAGACGCAAGGAATTCACTGAAAAGCCCGAAAGCCGTCAGCGCGAACGTTTGCAAACAGAGGAATGATGTCGACCAAGAAAAGTGGAACCCCAAAGCGAACCCGCCCTCAGTTTTTCCAAGCCGACCCGATCTGGACCGAACGTCTGCGCTATTTCGAGGTCCGCCAGGAGCAAATTGTCCAAACCATCCGCGAGTTCGTCGAGATCGAATCGCCCAGCGACAACAAGCCCGCCGCCGACCGCATGGGAGCGTTCCTCGCCGGCAGCTTCGAAGCCGTAGGCGGCCGTGCGCGTGTCCACCGGGCCGAAGACTACGCCGACAGCGTGCAGATTGATTTCCCCGGACGCGACAAGACCAAACCCGTTCTCCTGCTCGGCCACTTCGATACCGTTTATCCACTAGGCACGCTCGCCAATATGCCCTGCCATATCGCCGATGGCAAGATGCTAGGACCCGGCGTGCTTGATATGAAGTCGGGCATCGCACTTATGCTCTACGCGATCGCTGCCCTGCAGGCCTGGCACGGAGCACTCCCTCGGCCCGTCACCGTCTTCCTCGTGTCCGACGAAGAAGTCGGCAGCTATTCCTCTCGCAAGATCACCGAAGTGCTCGCCCGAGAGTCCGCCGCTGTCCTCGTGCTCGAACCCGCCGCCGGACACGGTGCGGTAAAGACCGCGCGCAAAGGCGTCGGCGAATACGTCGTCAACGTAAAAGGCGTCGCCGCGCATGCCGGCCTCGATCCCGGCAAGGGACACAGCGCCATCCTCGAACTCTCCCGCCAAATCATCGCCCTCTCAAAGTTGAACGATCTGCAACACGGCATCTCGGTCAACCCTGGTGTGATTCGCGGCGGCACCCGCACCAACGTGATCGCTGCCGAGGCCACGGTGGAAGTCGACGTCCGCATCACCCATGCAAAACAAGCCGCCAGCCTTGATCGCAAACTTCGCGCCCTGAAGCCCGTCGACAAGCGTTGCAAGCTCACGATCGAAGGCGGCATCAACCGCCTGCCCATGGAGCGCACTGCGGGCGTAGCCGCACTTTTCGAAAAAGCGCAAACGATCGCGCAGCAGATTGACTGGAAATTAGAAGAAGCCGCGGTCGGTGGAGGCTCCGACGGGAACTTCACCGCCGGCATCGGCATCCCCACCCTCGATGGCATGGGCGGCTCAGGCCAGGGAGCACACGCCGTCCACGAACACATCTTGATCTCCGAGTTGCCGCGCCGCGCCCTACTTTTAGCCGGAATGATCGAGAACGCCTGATCCCGGAGACACGAAGGCATGCTGAAGTTTATGGTTGTGATCTACCGCAAGCCAGAATTCACTCCTGCGGAATTTCGCCGCCATCTTGAACAAGTCCACGCCCCGCTGGTCAAGAATCTTCCCGGCATCCGAAAGTATTCGCAGAACTATCCCTGCCCCGATCCCAAACGAAAAGGCCCTGGCTGGGATGCAATCGTCGAAGTGTACTTTGACAGTTACGACGCGATGGAAGCCGCATGGGCGACGCCCCAGGGCGACGCATCCGACGCCGACCTACCCGCCTTCGCTGACTTGACTCGCACGACCTGGTCGGTCGTGGAAGAACTCACTCTGGTGCCGTAAATACTAAGAAATAATCCATCTTGTCCGGTTTCACAAAATCGTACTGATCCACAAGTTTGTACCCTGCTTCTTTCGCCTCGCGAATCACCACCTCGCGCTCCACCCCGTGATCCTCGCCATTTCCGTTGCGATCAATCACTCCAACCTTCGCCCCTGAACGCAGCGCCGGTCGCAGGTTTCGCAGCAAGGCGACCGGCTGCGCCACTTCGTGATAGGTCTTGAGCAAGAGTACAGCATCGACCGATTGAGCGGGCAGCATCGGATTGTCGACCTGACTCAAGATGGTCTTCACATTCTTTAACTGCTCCTTCTTCGCCCGCGTGCCGATGTAACGAACCGCCTCAGGGTTAATGTCTACCGCATACACCACGCCATCCGCTCCAACGCGCCTACCTGCCCGAACCGTGAACCAGCCCGAACCAGCGCCAATGTCGCCAACAGATTTCCCCGCCGTGATCCCGAGGATGTCCATCACACGGTTGATCTGCAACCGCTCCTCGCGCCCAGCCGAATCGAAAATCGACAGGTCGCCGGTATAAGGCTCACTGGTTTTGCGCTGCTCGCCCGAAGGCGCAACCTGCGCCGAAGCTGAACTCTGCGCCCACGCCGCCCCAGCCAGAAGAACAAAGGCGAGCGCAACTGGCCTGATCTTCGAATAGAGGAAATACATTCTCTAAGCATAGACTCTCGAAACGCCCTTGGGTGAGCGTTCCTCAGCCTGCGGAACAGACGTTCCAAGTTCCCGCCTTTGACTCCGCGGGTAGCCTGGCCTAAACTTTTGTAAGGGACTTCGGCTGCTCACGCCGTACTTGCGACGACCGTCTCCCCGGAGGATTTATGGGTGAAGGTCTGTTTCAGCCTTTGCATTTGCTGTTGATCATTGGGATCGCGCTTCTGGTGTTCGGCACCAGCAAGTTCGCCGCTGTGGGCAAGGGTTTGGGCGAAGGCATTCGCAACTTCAAATCTGCGATGAAGCAACCTGAAGACGAAAAGAAAGCGACCCCAAAAGACGAAGACCAGAAAAAGTCGTAGCCGCCCTCCACCGATCTCAACTCAAACCGTTCCCCGCTGTCGCAGCATCGAATACACTAACGCCATCGGCAGTCCAACCACGTTGTTGTAATCTCCTTCAATTCGCGGAATCCAGCGCGAAGCCATCCCCTGGATCGCGTACGCTCCCGCCTTATCCATGGACTCCGCGGTCGCGAGATATTCGCGAATCTCGGCGTCCGACAATTCATTCATCGTCACTAACGTCGTCTCCGACGCAGTTCGTGTCTCAGGCTCACTGGAATTTAACTGGCTATCGCCTCGTCCTCCTACAACGCACACACCCGTAATCACCTGATGCACCCTGCCCGACAGCAACCGCAGCATCCGCGCCGCATCGTCACCATCGACTGGTTTGCCGAGGATGGCTCCATCCACCACCACAATCGTGTCCGCCCCTAACACCATGTCGCGCGGCCGCATTCGCCAGACCGTAAGAGCTTTTTCCCGTGCTAGCCGCTCTGCACAATCGCGCGGCAACTCATCCTTCAGCGGAGTTTCATCGATGTCTGCCACTTGCACGGTAAACGGAATCCCCGCATTGCGAAGAATTTCCTGCCGTCGCGGCGAAGCCGATGCGAGAACGATCATGCGATATCAAAAGCGATCTTGCTGACTGCCGGCTACTGACTCCTGACGACTGACTACTGACTCCCGCTCCTCACCTGCTGCCCACCACACCGCGCACCGATTCAATCAACTTGCCGGAATCATAGCCAATGCCGTCTTTGAATACCGTCTCCACATTTTCAATGTCGTCAATCTTCTTCGACGGATCGCCCTTGATCACCACCAGGTCGGCCTGCTTGCCTGGAGCAATCGTTCCAACGCGGTCCAAGTCTCCCAGATATTGCGCGCCATTCGCGGTCGCGATGTGGATGGCTTCCACTGGCGTAAAGCCCGCCTCCACCAGCAGTTCGACTTCGCGCTGGTCCCCAAAGCCCGCGATCACTCCGCCCATGCCCGTGGGATCGAGCCCCGCCAGCAACAATCCGCCACCCTTCGAGAACGCATATTCGAATTCCTCCTCTTTCTTGAACGCGGCCTCGTACGGAGATACGTCGGTACCAAATCGCTGGCGAATACGGCTCGTGTCGCTCGCTCGCACCCGGTTCGAGAGCACTGCACTGCGCGCATCGGGCGACAGCGCGTCCAACATGCGCTTCTGCATGGTCGGCCGCCCCGGGAAACTTCCCATCTCAAACACTGGAAGGGTCGACGTAACGGCCACGTGGTGTTGAATCAGATACTGAATCGTGTCATGAAGCGGGCCCGAGTTCACATCGAGTTTCACCATCGCAACCGGGTCTTCCGGATCATCCGGACACACGTCCGGCTTCTTGCCGGCCAGGAACTCCGTATCTACGAACAATCCGTGCTCCAGATCGTCGATGCCCAGATCGGCCGCCTCGCGAAAGTTGACGGCGCACAAGTGTCCAGTAACCTTCGCGCCTCGTTTATGTGCGGCCGCTATGGCCGCTCCAAGTTCGGCGCGCGTAATGAACATGTACGCCTTGAAATTGTCGACGCCCTGATCGAGCCAAAAATTCACTGTACTCGTGGCATCCTCGGGCCCGGTCAGCTGATGCAGCTGAATCGCCCACGATCCCTTGCCCTCGAGATACGGCCCTGTCACATGAATCTTCGGCCCCGGACTCTCCCCCGCATCAATCGACTTCTTGAGTTCCAGATCGGCGTAAGGCTCAAGCGATCCCGTCGTCCGAATCGTGGTCACGCCGCCAGCCAGGTAGAGTCGCGGAAAACTGAAAGCCATCTCCCCGAACACACCGTTCCCCATCGGATAGAACATGTGGTCGTGCATCCCGACGAGCCCAGGAATCACGCTGTATCCATGCAGGTCCAGTACCTGCGCGTCTTCAGGGACATTCGCCGACGAGGCATCGCTCAACGACTCAATCTTCCCTTTGTTGAGGACGACCGTCTGATCCTCTCGCGCCGCCGCCCCCGTGCCATCGATTACGCGCACGTGGGTCAAGGCAACCAGTGGCGCATTGACCTTGACGAAGGCCTGCACCGCGGGCGAGAGAGTTTGCGCCCCTACCAACGAGCAGCAACTGATCAACACCAGAACCAATGCACGACGCATAATTCCTCCAGTGAGAAGTCACTAGCGCAAAACTCATCGGATGACGATGCTACGAATGGCGACGCATCTTTGCTGACTGTTGCTCAAAGAATTCCGGGAAGGGCACGACTTCAGTCGTGCCGTAAGGCCTGCATGCATCAGGGCTTTAGCCCTGAGGAACGCACCGTCAGAACCACGTCGACGCACGATACCTGCGATAAGCTTCCCCAAACTCCGTCTCGAGAACCTGAGACTCTTTGCCAGCGCGCCAGAGCTGCAACGGAATGATGACCACAAAAACCAGGAGCCACACTGGACGTCCCATCAGAAGAATGAGTCCGGCAATCATCGTCGAGCCAAAAACATAAATCGGATTACGAATTGTGGAATAAAGTCCGTGCGTCACCAGTTGTTTCGCTTGCGCCGATACGGTCAGAGAATTGCCTAATTGGAAACGCGCCAGAGTCCACAGAATGAAGCCGACGGCCACCAAGAGCAATCCTATAGTGTGAAGCGGCGTCCATTTCTCCGGAAGGTTCTTGTAGGCAAATAAGCCAAGAACCAGTCCCACGATCAGCGTCAGTGCAATATTGATTCGGACTTTCATTTGTTCCGGCAGCGAGACTAAACCACCGGTACAATAGATGGCAAGAACCTTCGCCCGCGCCGTCCAAAACTGCCTGTTAGAATTGAAGATTAGCCCTTCACCGCAATGGACGCCGCCTTCATCCGAAATTTCGCGATTATCGCGCATATCGACCACGGCAAATCCACGCTGGCCGACCGTCTGCTGGAGCTGACCGGATCACTCACCGCGCGCGAAATGCAAGCCCAGGTTCTCGACTCCATGGACCTGGAGCGCGAACGCGGCATCACCATCAAAGCCCACGCCGTCCGCATGATGTACACCGCCCACGACGGCCAAACCTACCAGCTCAATCTGATCGACACGCCCGGCCACGTCGATTTCTCTTACGAGGTCTCGCGTTCTCTCGCTTCCTGCGAAGGCGCGCTCCTCGTCGTCGATGCCTCGCAGGGAGTCGAGGCCCAGACCTTGGCCAATTCCTATCTTGCGATCAATCACGGCCTCGAAATTATCCCCGTCATCAACAAGATCGATCTGCAGAGCGCCGACATCCCGCGCACCAAGGAAATGATCGAAGGCGCCGTCGGTCTCGATGCCACCGACGCCGTCCTGATCAGCGCCAAGACCGGACAGGGCGTTCCCGACGTTCTCGAAGCCATCGTGAAGCGCGTGCCGCCGCCCAAAGGCTCGCCCAACAACGCGCTGCAAGCGCTGGTGTTTGACTCCTGGTTCGACGCCTATCGCGGCGTCATCGTGCTCGCCCGCGTCTTTCAAGGCACGCTGCGCAAAGGTCAGAGAATCCGTCTCATGTGGAACGGAACGACCTTCGATGCCGAGACTCTCGGCGTGCTCACTCCCAAGCCCGTGGAGATCGACGAACTCGTCGCCGGCGAAGTCGGCTTCCTCGTCGCCAACATCAAGAATGTTGCCGACACCAAGATCGGCGACACCATTACCCACGACGGCAATCCCGCCATTGAGCCGCTTCCCGGCTTCGAAGAAATCAAGCCCATGGTCTTCGCCGGGCTCTATACGGTCGATGCCCACGAGCACACCGTGCTGCGAGAGGCCCTTGAGAAATTGCGTCTCAACGATTCTTCATTCTTCTTCGAGCCTGAAAGCTCAGTCGCGCTCGGCTTCGGCTTCCGTTGCGGCTTCCTCGGCCTGCTGCACATGGAGATCATTCAGGAACGCCTCGAGCGCGAATTCAATCTCGATCTCATCACCACCGCTCCCGGCGTCCGCTACAAGATTACAAAGACCGATGGCGAGATGGTCGAAATTGACAACCCGTCGCGATGGCTCGATCCTAGCGAGATCGCCAAAGTCGAGGAACCCGTCATCCTCGCCACCATCCTCACCAACGAAGAATACGTTGGCGGAATTCTCGCGCTCGTCGAAGAAAAGCGCGGCAAGCAGAAAACTTTTGAGTACGTCAGCTCGTCCCGCGTGATGCTGCACTACGAGCTTCCGCTCAACGAGATCGTCCTCGATTTCTACGACCGCCTCAAATCGGTTTCTCGCGGCTACGCTTCCCTCGACTACCACCTCGCCGGATATTGGGAATCTCCCATGGTGAAGCTCGACATCCTGGTCGCCGGAGAGCCCGTCGATGCCCTCTCGATCATCGTGCACCGCGACTTCGCCTACGAACGAGGCAAGGCGCTGGTTTCAAAGATGCGCGAACTGATTCCCCGGCAGATGTTCGAAGTCCCCATCCAGGCCTCAATCGGCGCGAAGATCATCGCCCGCGAGACGGTCCACGCCATGCGCAAGAACGTTTTGGCCAAGTGCTACGGCGGCGACATCTCCCGTAAGCGCAAACTGCTCGAGAAGCAGAAGGAAGGCAAGAAGCGCATGAAACGGATCGGGCGCGTCGATATCCCCCAGGAAGCGTTCCTGGCCGTCCTCAAGGTTGGCGAAGGCAGCAACTGAGACGAGCGTATCTCCGGCTTTTCGGCAAAGCCAGGCGCTGTTCTTGCAGCACCATACAGCGCAATGTTTCTGTGATTAACACCGCCTGATCTGCAACCGAAGAGCCACGACCTCGACATTTAGGCCGGTCCGCCCAAGGAAGGCTGGCCTGAGTTCGGGAAGGAATTCCATCCTTACGGGTGACTGTTTGCGCTCAGGATCCAGACTTACCGGGCGGAATGTCGTTGTAGAGTTTTCCCTCCTGGTCCACGTAATACACGCGCTCCTTGACCACAATCCGCCAGAACGGATAAACGCGAAGATGTGTGATCTCGCTGGATTGGAACATAAGGGATGCATCGGTGACCGGCAAATGATCTTCCGGTACGCGAAGGGCTGACGCCACGATGCGAATGGCGGCTTCCCGCTGCAGGTACGCGATCGGCATACCGAATGTGGCGACTTCTTCAAACTCGCCAGTGACCGCATCGATCAGAATGCAGAGTCGGGTAATTGGGACGCCGGAGGGGCTCTGTTCGCCCTTCAAACCATAAGGCACGATGAAGCTGTGACTGTCATCGCCTCCGTCTTCGACGGACGGCTCGCTTGTCAGCATGGGGGGCTGGGGGATGACTCCGGGATTTCTTAAGATGGCACATTGGGGCCATTTGAGCATGCCGTTTTCCTGAATCGCGCGCTTTGCGGCCTTGATGGCGGCATCCGGTGTCAGGAAGGTATGAGTCGGTTGATGCCTCATAGTCGAACTTTACCTCCGATTCACTGCGGCGATTGGCCGACAACGACGAACTTACCCTCCCAAGTACCGGACGTTTTGACTTTTACAAAGTACCTGGAGCCGCTCCATGTGCTTGCGCGAATGGTCCTATCCGTTCCGATTCCGACCGGCTCAGGGTCATAGAAATGAATGAATTTGAGATTTTCTTTGCCGGTTTCGTCTACTTCAGTCTCATATCCGACAACCAGCACCCAGTGTTCGCCGGCGCGAATCAACACGCCCGCGGGGAATTGCGTGCTTTGGATGGACTGCTGTAGAAACATCTGGGCATCGTCGCGACTGATGGTGGGGAATTCCACCCAGTTGACGGGCTCGGCGGAAAGAGACTGAAGGCAGTCGCACAGGCCCTGCGGGTCGGTATTCCATTGATTCAAATCGCCGGGGGCGGTGCTGTCGTGAGCAACAATGTTGTTTCGCAGGTCGTCCTGAGTGTAGAAGAAGCGATTAGACGGGTCGGGATATCCGTTGCGGGCCATCTCAGCGATCGCCTCGCCGCAAAAGAACCCCTTGTTCTGCGCGAACAGTGTGACGTTACCCGCCACATCCACTTTGGGCATGGTGGCTCCTTCCTTGAGCGGTTCGCAATACTGCAGCGGCAATCGCAACCCACTTCGCGCCGTGATGCGAATTTTGGGCCAGCTTGGGGCTGAAAGCAACTCTTTTGTGACGTCGTAGAGTAGAGGTGATCTGTCTTTTCCCGGTGTGCCCAGCATTTTCCGCTTGCTTGGCAGTCGGTTTCGCGGCACTATTCCCCAAGTCATGTTCCCTCGGGCAGGCGGTTCAGCGTCATTCCTCGTGCTATATGGAAGATACGGTCAGAACGTTTGCGGCTGGCGACCATATTGCGAATTATGAAGTCCAAGGTGTTGCAGGCGCCGGAGGGATGGGTGTTGTTTACCGCGCCTTAGACACAAAGCTAGAGCGCCAGGTTGCGCTCAAGTTTCTTCCTCCTCACCTTACCTTCAGCGATCAGGATCGCAGGCGGCTGCGGCATGAAGCTAAGTCGGCTTCAGCCCTCGATCACCCGAATATCGGTGTCATTCACGCGATCGAAGAAACGGCGGACGGCCAAACATTCATCGTCATGGCCTTTTACGAAGGCATGACGCTGACGCAGCGGATTGCCTCGGGCCCTCTCTCTGTGTACGACGCGGTCGGATTCGCGTGCCAGATTGCACGGGGACTCGGGGAGGCCCATAAGCACAACATCATTCACCGTGATATCAAGCCTTCGAACATCCTTCTTACGCGGCAAGGTGTGGTGAAAATCGTGGATTTTGGCCTGGCCTTACTGCTTACGGAGATGGGCTCGACTCGAAGCCTGGCCGTGCAAGGAACCGCCGTGTATATGGCGCCGGAACAAATTCAACGTGTGCCGCCCGACAAGCGCTCCGACACGTGGGCTGTGGGCGTGGTTCTTGCCGAGATGCTGCACGGCCATCATCCCTTTGTTCGAGATAACTGGGCCTCCACCATCTATGCCATTCTCAACGAACCGCCTGACGAGCGGGTCCAAGTGCCGCCGACTCTGCAGGCGATCGTGTTTCAATCGCTGGCCAAGCTCCCCGAGAAACGCTACCAGGATTGCAACGAGTTGCTGGTTGACCTCGAGAAATTCCGTAAGCATCTGCAAGTCGTCCAAGGCGATCCAGACAAAGTGACACTCGCCACTCCTTCGATTCCGCTGAGAGACCTTCAGCGTTATGCCAAGGATGCAGCGGGCACCGCGAAGAGTCACAGTAATCGAGAGCGACGGTTTGGAACTCTACTGCTCACTATGATCGCGGCGGCGGCCATTGTGGCAGCACTCTGGTTTTCGCCGCTACGATCGTGGGTGTCTGTCCACGTGCTGAGGCGCACAGGCGTGACAGCCGCCTATGAATCGTATTTGTCGGCGAATAAGTACATCGAGAGGTATGACAAGCCTGGCAATCTTGACCTGGCGATCGCCGAACTACGCTCGGCAATCGCACGCGATTCCCAGTTTGCCCTCGGCCACGCCGAGTTGGGAGAAGCGTACCGGCTGAAGTACCAACAAGACCATGATGCCAAGTGGCTGGAACAGGCCTTGTCAAACTGCAAAATCGCATTGGCACTCGATAATAGCCTCTCTGCGGTCTACGTGACGCTGGGACGCATTCACAGCGATGCAGGGAATGGCGATCTGGCGGGGTCGGAGTTTCGGCAGGCCCTCGCACTGGATCCGCACAACGCTCACGCCTTGAATGGTATCGCCTACGCACAGGAGTCTGCCGGCCAGATCGCGGAAGCGGAAGCTACTTACAAGAGAGCGGTTGCACTCCGGCCCGACGATTGGGATAGCTACAATACCCTGGGACTGTTCTATCAGCGTCGGCATCGGCTTGATGACGCAATCGCTCAGTTGTCGAAGGCGGTGGAGTTAACGCCGGACAACAGCCTTGCCTACGCCAATCTGGCGGGAGTCTATCTGAGCTATGGACGTCCCCAGGACCTGGCAGCCGCCGAACAGGCACTGCGAAGGTCGATCTCCATCTCTCCAAGCTATTCGACCTACGCCAACCTGGGATACCTCTACTTGCAACAGCAACGGTACCAGGAGTCGGCGGAGATGACGCTAAAGGCCACCCAGTTGAACGACAAAGATTTCCTTGTATGGGAGAACCTCGATTGGGCATACCGTGGGTCGGGGCAAAACGACAAGGCTGCTGCGGCGCGCGACAAGGCGCGCGGTGCGCTCGAACAGGCCGCTCAGTCGCGTCCCCGCGATGCCCAGGTGCAAGCTCATCTCGCATGTCAATACGGCAAGAAAGGTGTGCGCGACCTGGCGCTGACTCGCGCGCAGTTCGCGCTCGCCTTGGCTCCAAATGATCCTGACGTGCTCGCCAATTTAAGTGATATGTACGGAGCCCTGGGTGATCACTCGCAGGCCCTGAAATATGCTCGGCTGGCCCTGCAGAATGGTTACACGATCGACGACCTCCACCGCGACCCCGATATGCAACAGGTGCTCGCTGATCCCGAGTTCTTAGTTTCAGCTAAATCTCAATAAAGGAGAATGTCATGACAGCTGCAAAGAAGTCTGCGAAGAAAAAGGCCTCCAAAGCGGGGGCAAAGGCTGCCAAGCCCAAAATCCACAGAATGATGATTAAAGCGGACAATACCTTCAAGCCGAATCCGATAAAGATCAAGCCGGGCGAACTGCTCAGAATCGTACGTCCCGGAACAAAAGATGTGGACATTAAGGTCACGATTGATGTTGGTGAAGGTGGAGGAGGTGGTGGCCCCATCGTAATCCATTCGTGACAATTACGGACGTAGGAAGAGGAGCGTTGTGATCTCTATCGCCTTTCTCTGCTGTTGACGCAGCCGGGCTTAGGAGGATTTTGCTGACGTGGAAAGGTCGTTCAGAGGGTTGGCGAGAGTATCAACGAAACAATTCGTTTCGTTCCCAAACTGGCAGTGTTCTGAATCACGAAAAGCGATTGTCATGATCGGTTTTTCACGCTCAGGGGGACGCTCGCATCAGGTGTCGAAAAGCCTCTAAAATCGAGGGTAAAACGAAAGTACTATTACCCTAAAATGTGCAAATCTCAAAACTGGAAGGAACTCCCCTACTCTGGATTAGCAGTTATGTTAATACTCCGTGAATTGCATAACTGGTTACTACTCATGGATTTAAAGGTCAACAAAACGCCTCCCTGAAACCGACCGATCGGTCTTTGCTTTAAGAAATTGAGAAGCCGGTTTTCAATTCCACAAGCTTTTCCACAGGCAATCGGCCTCTTTTCGTGACCTCCGCAAGCCTAACTTCCTAAGGGACTTACCTATCCCTTTCTACAGTCAATCCTGTACTTGGGAAGTTACTCCTCGCCAGCGAGTCCACCCTCGGCCAGTGACTCAAATCGGGTGCTGTTTTTCAGGAATGCCATCCTGACCCTACCGATGGGGCCGTTTCTTTGTTTGGCAATAATGATCTCGGCTTTGCCCTGCAACTCAGGATCGTCCTGCTTGTAAACCTCTTCGCGAAAAATGAACATGACCAGATCGGCATCCTGCTCGATCGATCCTGACTCGCGCAAGTCGGCCAGCTGGGGGCGATGATCTCCACCGCGGGCTTCTGGAGCGCGGCTCAACTGCGACAGTGCAATCACCGGCACGCTCAACTCTTTCGCCAGCGCCTTCAGCCCGCGCGAGATTGCCGAAACTTCCTGCGTGCGGTTCTCGAAGCGCTTTCCGCCGCCCGACATCAACTGCAAATAATCGACGATGATCAAGTCGAGCCGGCCACCCTGCGCCTGCTTCAGCCGACGCGCCTTCGCCCGCATCTCACTCAGTGAAATGCCTGGCGTATCGTCGATGAAAATCGGAGCGTGCGCCAGTTGCTCCATCGCGCGCACGACTTTCTTCGTGTCGTCCTGCCACAACGATCCCGTGCGCATCTTGTGCGCATCCACCCGTGCCTGCGAACACAGCAAGCGCATCAGCAACGCCTCGCGCGACATTTCCAGCGAGAATACTCCCACCACTTGCTGATCTTCAATCGCCGCATTCTCTGCGATGTTCATCACGAATGCAGTCTTGCCCATCGAAGGCCGCGCCGCAATGATCACCAGATCAGAACGCTGCAGTCCCGAAGTCATCTCATCCAGATCGGTGTAATGCGTCGCCAACCCCGTAATGCGCTGGCCGCGTTGCAGCAAGGCATCGACCGAGCCAAACGACTCGCGGACGATCTCCTGCACGCCCATGAACCCGCGCCCAATGCGCTTCTCCGACAGCTGAAAGATCGCGGCCTCGGCATCGCTGAGCACGTCCTCCGCCGCATCTCCCTGGTCCGATGCCCGCGCAATCGCCGTACTCGCTGCAGAAATCAGCCCGCGCAGCAGCGCCTTATCGCGCACGATCTTGACGTAGTGTTCAATGCTCGGACGATCGGGCACGCCATCGACCAGGCTCGACACGTACGCCACATCCCCGATCGGCTGCAGATCCTTGTTCCGATCGAGCTCTTCGATCAGCGTGATCATGTCGATCGGGCGCGACGACTCCGCCAGATCCACCATCCGCGAGTAAATCCGCCGGTGCGAATCCAGCGAGAAATCCTCAATCCGCAAATGTTCCGCAGCCTGGTTGTAGGCAAAGTTGTCGAGCAGGATCGCGCCCAGAATCGAGCGCTCCGCCTCTACGTTGGCGGGAAGTGTGCTGATCGCGTAATCGGAAGTGGCCAAGGATTTCTCTTTCAGGAGATTTTGCGGTAGTGCAGAACGAACACTACCTGCAATCCCCTTGTGAATGCGACGCGCCTCCTCTGGAAAACTCTCACCAATTCAAAAAAAGTTGGCGAGGCCGCGCACGCTTCGAGTGTAGGCGAACAAACAACGAAGATCAAGCCCGACGCGAAGGAGCGAGGAACGCTCCCAAAAATCAAATGCGGTCCAGGCCAGCCACCCGGACCGCATTCGTACGTGGATTCCTGCTCCAGCTTGTCACCGCGTGGCGGCGGAATGACCGCTTCGGCCCGACAACACTTCCAAGAAGTGCCGCATTTGCCAAAGCCAGTTGCCGGCTTGTGATCGTGCGATCACCAACCTGCAACTGCTGCGGTGGCCAGCGGTCCTTCCCGGCTCCGAGGAGCTGGGTGGGGGAGGAGGCCGCTATGCCCGGGCAACCAGTCGCACTTGCGCGCGTTTTCTGGAATCCCCCGGTGATTCACCCTCGAGAATCACCGGCTGCCGCTGGCTCTGCCACAATCATTCGGCAAGCTCAGGAAATCTCACGTTTCGCTGAACCCACTCTCCTGCAGTTTGTTGCGTCTCGCAACAGAAAAACCTTGCCTCGTTGTGCAGAAGCTGTGGACGATGTGACTTCCCTGTGGAAGCCAGAGGAAAACTGAGAATGCAATTTTCTTCACTCCAAGCGCCAGCCTGCCCTTTCAATAGCTTACACGCCGTACAACTATTGGGCGCCTCACGATCCCCAGGTGTTGCCCCAAGATCAATGGAACCAAACAGAGTGAAACATTTTTCACTGCGAAGCGCTTTGCAACCACGTGCTTTCTGCAGAACATTTCTCGACTATTTCTTGACAATCGTGCGACAATCACCCCCTTTGTCGTCTGCTATAAAACTCAACACTGGCGCAGCATCCAGCCAGAAGAGCTAGGGGCGTTCATGATTTCCATTCGATCGTATTTTGCGCGGCCGCTTGCCGCAATTGTCGTTCTTGAGATTCTGGCAGCCGTCAGTTTCGCGGCCACCGCATCCGTTTCTCTTTCGCCAAATTTCGGACCACCTACGACTCGCACTACCGCCACTGGCTCCGGCTTCTCCTCCGGAGAAAGCGTGACTCTGACTTTCGACTCCGCGACTCTGGGCCACGCGACTGCCGACAGCTCAGGCAATTTCAGCTTGGGTCTGACCGTAGCCAAGTCCGCGCAGCCCGGATCCCACGCTGTGCAGGCCACCGGAAAGACCAGCGGCCTCACCGCCTCCACCAAGTTCCTGGTCCGGACCGACTGGACTTCGTTCAAGGACTCGCCGACGCACCTCGGCTTCAACGCGCTGGAAAACACAATTAGCAAGAACAACGCGACGAGTCTCACCCTGGCGTGGCAAGGACAGATGGGCGACCTGGTCGACTTCTCCTCGCCCGCAGTCGTGGATGGCATCGTCTACGTCGGATCATTCGACGGCAAGCTCTACGCCTTCAATGCCAACGGTTGCGCTCCGGCGACGGTGTGCCAACCACTCTGGAGCGGCGCCACCGGCAACGACATCACTTCCTCGCCTGCCGTCACCAACGGCACCGTATTCATTGGCTCCGCCGATCACAAGCTCTACGCCTTCGCCGCCAAGGGATGCGGTAAATCCACCTGCCCGCCTCTCTGGAAGGGAGCTACAGGCGGGGCTATCCTCGACAGTTCTCCGGTGGTTGTCAACGGCGTTGTCTACGTGGGAGACTTCGACAACAAACTCTACGCCTTCAAAGCCGCTGGTTGTGGAGTCGCCGTTTGCAGCCCGCTGTGGACCGGCGCCACGGGAGATCACATCACCTCCTCCCCAGCCGTCGACAACGGCATTGTTTACATCGGTTCGCAGGACGGCAATCTCTACGCCTTCACCGCCGCCGGATGCGGCGCCGGCACTTGCTCTCCGCTGTGGACCGCGCGCGCCGGTAGCTCCATCGTGGATTCCAGCCCCGTAATCTCGGGTGGCGTGGCCTACATCGGTTCATTCGACGGTGGTTTGTTTGCGTTTAACTCTGCCGGATGCGGCCAATCCACTTGCCAGCCGCTGTGGACCGGCTCGACCGGGCCGTTCATCTCATCGTCTCCGTCCGTGGCCAATGGAGTGGTCTATGTGGGAGACGGCGACTCCATTTTCTATGCCTTCCGAGCGGCGGGATGCGGCGCTTCTACTTGCCTTCCTCTTTGGACCGGAGATGCCGTGGGCGCGCAAGCCGCCATCATTTCGTCTCCAACGGTTGCGAACGGATTGGTTTATGTCGGCGAGAACAATGGCATGGTGATGGTCTTCAACGCCAGCGGATGCGTCACCGCGTTCTGCCATCCCATCACTCAACTGCTGGTGAACAACGAGCAGATCGTTTCGTCGTCACCAACCGTCGTGAACGGCACAGTCTATGTCGGCTCCGCCGATCAAAACCAGGAACCTATCGGCCGGCTGTATGTATACAAACTCTCGCACTAAAGATGCCCGTGTGGAACGGACGCATTCGTCCGTCCCCGCGAAGGCCTGCCCTGAGCGCAGTTCGAAGGGGCGAAGCCCCGAGCGCCGCGGGTGCCCCATTCTTGCCGCGCTCTTTGCGGCGAAAGTGGGTGTTCCGACACGCTGAAACCGGGCCAGCTCTATCCGCCGATCTTCCGTGGACTCACGTTTCCCCGTTCCATGTAACGCAGGAAAGATTTCGCAGCCGCCTCCATCCTTCCCACCGCGCTCGACGCTTGCGCCACGCCAGATTCCACCGCCGGAGTCTCTTCGCTGCTGTCAGCGGCCTCACCGATCTCTGAAGCTTTCCGCAAAAGGCTCCACGCCTCCCGGTACTTCTCGTACTTCGCTTCCGACCCCAGCCCCGTCGTACACAACGAAATCGACTTCAACCCGCGAATCTCTTTCTCGGGAATGATGTACCACGCATCTTCCCGGATCACATACGCCGCCACAAAGTCGAACGATCCCGGCGGATACGGCTTATGACTGCTGCACACCGAGCAGTTATAGCCTTCGCCACTCTCCAGCCTCGCGATCGTGCATTTCACTTGCACCGCCACAAACTTCCCCGGACGCCCCACTACGCAGTCATAACTGCACGAGTCTCCCCATGGCTTGCTCGCAGCCAATCCCCGCTCGCCCGCCCGCACCAGAAACATCGACTCCGCCCACTCTCCCCGCTTCTTCTTGTCCTTGATAATTTTCGGCTTCCGCCTTTTCACGCCCGCCAAACCGTCCTCCTCTTCAACCTCGCCCGCTCTTCGTCGCAGTCATTGCGGCGATCCACAATTCGCCAATGCGGCCTAATCTTCTAATTCGACAGAAATGAAAAGTCGAAAGCAAGAAAAATGACGGAAGAAGGCAGCGGCGATTCCTGGAATGGGAAAGCACCACGCAAATGCGCTAGGGTCTCAGCTCGCAAAGATGCCGTGTGGGGACAGCCGCCTTCGGCCGTCGCTCGAGCGCAGCTCGAAAGTCTCTGCTTGTGTCTCGTGAATCACGTGGAAGAGCGGCCCTTCCAGGGCCGCGTAAGGCCCCTGAAATCAGCCCGGGCTTTAGCCCTAAGGGTCGGGCTTTCGATGCACGCCATCCCCCTGGTCGTTCCATCCCCACCCCTTGTCATCTGACGCTCCGTCGTTTGGCGCCGAAGAGCCTGCCCTGAGCTTATCGAAGGGGCCTATGTACTCTCCCGGCAGCGCCGACTGTCCCGACAACTCCATAGATCCTTCGGTCCGCACAAAACGCGGATCTCAGGATGACAGAAAGATGACAAAGAAAAGGCACGCCCGAAGCCGTGCCCTTGAGCAAAAGTCCCTCTCCGTGCCTCTGTGTCTCCGTGGTGAAAGCTCTCAGTCCCGCTCTCCCAAAGGAATCGTCCCGCAGATGCTGGTCCCCTTGGGGCCTGACTGAATTTTCAAGGTTCCGCCGAACTGCCGCACTCTTTCCTCCATGCCCCGTACTCCGACTCCAAGCTGAGCCGTCGCTAAGGCGCGTTGCCGCTCCGCAGAAATTCCTTTGCCTTGGTCAACAATCTCGAACTCGACCAGGCGCGAGGATTGGGTAAGGCGAATTTTCGCCGTTGGGCTGTCAGAATGGCGATGCACGTTGGTCAGACTTTCTTGGATAACTCGAAAAATGACGAGTTCCAGTGGCTTTGAAAGCCTGGCGGAATCTTCCGGCAATTCCAGCTCGACCTCAATTCCGCTTCGTTGGGAAAAACCTTCGACAAACCATTGCAATGCCGACACCAGCCCAACTTCGTCGAGAAGCGGCGGATGCAGAAGGTATGACAGCGTCCGGATCTCTTTCGACAAATCATCCGAGAGCGCCTGGCTCTGGGTCACCAGATTGACGACGGCTGGGTCTTGGCCTTTCAAGCGATCGAGCATCGCCGAAAGATTCAGCCCGAGCGCGACCAGGGTCTGACCGGCGTGGTCGTGGAGTTCGCGAGCCATGTGACGACGTTCTTCATCCTGCGTTCGCAGTAAACGCCCTGTTAGTTCGCGCAAGCTGGTTTCCGCGCGCTTGCGCTCTGCAACCTCACCTTCGAGGGCCGCGGTCCGCTCCGCAACTTTCTTTTCCAGTTCCTCATTGGCTTTTCGCAGGGCTTGCTGCGCGGCCTTGAGAGGAGTGAGGTCGGTTACGAATGCCGCGATCTCAGGATCGCCACCGGCGAAATCGATGGCCGCGGCACCCACCAGGATTGGCATACGGCGTCCACTTCGCGCGATGTAGGCCTTTTCATATACGTCACAGCGTCCGCGCTCGCGAATCTGCTGCACGGCGCGCGCGTCGGCCTCCGCATACTCAGGAGGAGTCAGCACGTCCCAGCGAACTTTTCCTGCTGCCACGTCCGCTTCTGTGTATCCCAGAGTCATCAGGAACGCGGGATTCACGTACCTGAGTTTGCCGCTAAGGTCGCCGATCACCGTGCCAAACGGGTTGGCTTCGGCCAAGCGGCTGAATCGTTCCGCAGCCTCGGCCACTTCAAGCCGGTGAACTTCGCTCTGCAACAATCCGGCGATGCGGGCGCCCACCAATCGAAGAAATGTCTGGTAGCTGTGGTCGAAAGGCAACCGCGGACTCAAGCCAAACACGAGCGCCGCCTGAGTCGTCGACCGCGCAAGTTTCAGCGGCAAAACGTATGCCTGGGTCAAAGGCTCGGGCCAGGGCGCGATCGCCAAATCGCCAAACCGCGCCCGCAGGTCCGCCACGACCACAGGAGCATGGGAACGCACTGCCTTCGCCAGCGGCCAGTGCTCCGGACTCGAGAGAGCGATCTCTGGGGCTGTACTCACCGCATGCAACACCTTGCCCTTATCTAGTAAGTAAAGAGAGGCGAACGGTAGATCTGCGGGATCTCCACCAAGTTTGCGAACAACATTCTTTGCGAGAGTCAGCAGCGGTTCGGAGTTTGTGACCTGTTCTTCGGGCGAGGGATCGACCGTGATCGCGAGCAGAGCGCGCAACCGCCGTTCACTCAAGACCTGTTCGGTGGTCTCGCTGCATACGACAAGGGTTCCCTGAACACTGCCATCCTTGTCGCGCACCGGGCTATAGCCGTAGGTCCAAAACACTTCTTCTGGTTTTCCATTGCGATTGATGGGTACAAGCTGGTTGTTGTTCCAGCTAGACTGTCCCTGGTGCATTACAGCTTCGATTTGTGGACCGATGATGGGCCAGATTTCGGGCCAGCAGTCGACACCGCGTTGTCCCAGGGCGGACGGGTGCTTGTCCGCACGAATACTAGGGCGGTATCCGTCGTTGTAGAACTGAATGAGATCGGGTCCCCACCACAAAAACATGGGATGGCGCGAGGCGAGCAGCAAGTTCACCGTGGTCACAAGAGTGTCGGACCACTTTTCGACCGGACCCACGGGAGTCGCTGCCCAATCAAACGCCCGCGTGAGTTCGGCCATTTCCCCGGTGCCGATGATTCGAGCCGATGCAGCCGTCTTCTTCGCGGTCAGGAGATGGATGTCCTTCTTGGATCTTCGCGCAGACGAAGATGCTTTCAAGCCAGATCGCCCCATGATTGGGAATCACTCTCGTGCTTTATCTAAAGGAAGGCGGGGCGGACATCAAGTCCGCCCCAGCAACACTTGGTTTCGAATCTACTCCCGAACTTAGTCTCGAACTCCATCCATAAACGCCCGCAACTTCCGCGACCTCGACGGATGCCGTAGCTTCCGCAGCGCCTTGGCTTCGATCTGGCGGATCCGTTCGCGGGTGACGGCGAACGACTGCCCGACTTCTTCCAGGGTGTGCTCGCTGCCATCTTCGAGGCCGAAGCGCATCTTGATGACTTTTTCTTCGCGCGGAGTCAGCGTGCGCAGGACCTGTCCGGTCTGGTCCTTCAAGTTCACATTGATCACCGCCTCGGCCGGCGAAACCACGCCGCGGTCTTCGATGAAGTCGCCGAGATGCGAATCTTCCTCTTCCCCGATTGGCGTTTCGAGGGAGATCGGTTCCTGCGCGATCTTGAGCACCTTGCGCACTTTCGCCACTGGAATATCCATGCGCTTGGCAATTTCTTCCGACGTAGGTTCGCGCCCCAGTTCCTGCACCAGCTGCCGCGAGGTGCGGATCAGCTTGTTGATGGTTTCGATCATGTGCACTGGGATACGGATCGTACGTGCCTGGTCGGCAATCGCGCGGGTAATAGCCTGCCGAATCCACCACGTGGCATAGGTTGAAAATTTGTAGCCACGGCGGTATTCGAATTTGTCGACGGCCTTCATCAGTCCGATGTTGCCTTCCTGAATCAGGTCGAGAAACTGCAATCCGCGGTTGGTGTACTTCTTGGCAATCGAAACCACAAGACGCAAGTTGGCCTCAATCAGCTCGCGCTTGGCCTGCTCCGCGTCCATGTCGCCCTGGATGATCTCGCGCTGCGTGCGCTTGAGCTCCTGAAACGACACCCCGGTTTCGAGTTCCAGCTTTTCAACTTCGCCGCGAAGCGCGCGCGCCTGCCGCCGGTATTCTTTCTTCTGCTCTTCACTGCGAGTGGCGTCGGCCTTGCGTTCGAGATTCTGCGTCTGCCGGTCGAGCGAACGCATGCCGTCGACGGTCTTGTTCAGGCGTTCGATCAGCCGCTTGCGCTCGTTGTTCGTAAAGCCCAACTTGCGCACTGCCTTCGATACCGCAACCACTCCCCGAGCCAGCTTGCGCCGGGCCCGGCGATGATCCTTCGGCTTCTTTGTCTTCGAAACTTCCAGGTACTTCTCTTCGAGCAACGCGGCCTTTTTGTACAGCTTGGCCATGTCGTCGATCTTGCCCGTGAACTCGTTCAGGCGATTCTGCAGAATCTCGTCGGTGATCTCCTCTTCATCGAAGGTCACCACTTCCTTGATCGAGCGCACGCCTTTCTTGAGGTCCTCGCCCATGGCCAGCAATTCGCGGATCACAATGGGCGACCGCGACAGCGCCTTGAGCACGCGCAGTTGACCGCGCTCAATGCGCTTGGCGATTTCCACTTCGCCTTCCCGCGTGAGCAGCGGCACAGTTCCCATCTCGCGCAGATACATGCGGACAGGATCGTTAGTTTTTTCCAGGGCTCCGGGGGTCAGGTCGAGTTCAACGTCCTCGCCTTCCTCGGATTCATCGAATTTTTTATCGAGCGCCGCCGAAGGGAGCTTGGGCCCTTCCAGCACATCGATGCCTTGCGTACCAATAGTAGTCAGCAGATCGTCAAGGTCTTCCGGACTATGCACATCATGCGGTATGAGGTCGTTGACCTGGTCATAGGTGAGATATCCCTTTTCTTTGCCTGTGTCGATCAGCTTTTTGATATCGTCGAACTTGTCGTCTAGAGCCAAAAGGTGTGTCCTCAAAACTACTTAGTTCCGCTCCACAGGAGCGTGTGATACAGTTCCTAAAAAGGTGGGAATGTGGGTACTGCGGGGTCCTGCATCTCGCACAAACTTTTAGATTTTAGCACATAAGTGCTGTGCGGTCTATCGGTTGCCCGCTTCATTCCCCAGCGCTAGCCGCTATCTTCAATTCTCTTAAATACTTAGATGGCTGACAGCGCTTTTTTGTTTCACGCTGTTTTCTGCTTGGCCGGGTTTTTCAGGCCATCCCCGGCCAGGCTCGGATCTCTTAGCGCGCGGCTAATGCGCTCCAATTCTGTCAACAATTCGCGCAAGCGGTCTTTGTTGCCGGCGAGGCCGGGCTTCTTCAGGTCTTGCTGCACTTCTTCCTGACGCCGGCGCAAGTGAATGCGGCGCAGGGCGCGGACGGCGGCTTCGAGCACCTCTGCCGTGAGTTCTTCATCCTCCTTCAGAAGAATTAGAGCCAGCAGGCGGCGATCGCTCTCCGTCGCCGGTACTTCAAGAACATCGGCAAAATCGCGGCCTACGTTGAGAAGAGATTCGGCGAGCGATTCAGTTGCGAGGCCGCGATGCAGAGACTCGTTCTGCAGGACGAATTGCGCCTGGCGGGCGGGATCGAATTCCTCTTCGGCGCCGTCGCGGGCGGAGAGATGTTCCTCGTTGGGCTGCATCTGGCGGGCCGAGGCGAGGGCGCGGATTAAAACCTTTTCCGCGTCGGTGACCTGCGCTTCCGCGGGGGCTTTGACGGCGGAGGTAGCGCGTGTGCTGGCGGCGTGGCGCAGCTCCTGGCGCAGGACGGCAGAGTCGATGCCTAGTTTCTGCGAGATCTCATGGGCGAGTTCGTCGCGGACGATGCGACTGGGGACGCGCTGGATGTGGGGCAACAGGTGGTTCAGGGCCTTCACCTTGCCCTCTGCACTGCGTACGGGGAACTGCGTGCGGGCGCGCTCGATCAGGTAATCGAAATATTTCTGCGAATGCTTGAGCGCTTCTCCATAGGCTTCACGGCCTTTGCGCCGGATGTAGAGATCGGGATCGAATCCCGGCTCGAGGGTGAGCACTTTGATGGTGAACTCTTCTTCGACGAGCAGGCCCAAGGTGCGTTCGGTCGCTTTCGCTCCGGCGGTGTCGGGATCAAAATTCACGACAGCATTCTTGCTGAAGCGGCCGAGCAGTTTGGCTTGCAGCTCGGTGAAGGCGGTGCCAGAACTGGCGATCACGTTGTGGAATCCGGCGGCGTAGACGGAGATGCAGTCCATCTGCCCCTCGACGAGGATTGCGTAGTCGAACTTCTTGATCCATTCTTTGGCTAGGTCCAGATTGAAGAGGACCTTGCTCTTGGAGTAGATCGGCGTCTCGGGCGAGTTCAAATATTTCGGGCCGGATTTTTCGTCGGCGGCGAGGGTACGTCCGGTGAAGGCGATGACTTTGCCCGCTTCGCTGGAGATGGGGAACATGACGCGGTTGCGGAACTTGGAGTACATGGAGGCGGCTTCCGGCTTTCGGCTTCCGGCTTCCGGAATGTCAACTGCGGCGCCCTGTCCGTCCAAAGTGCGGACGGACAAGGACGGGGCACCCGCCGACCCAAGGTCCCTCGACTCCGCTCGGGATGACAATGTTGAGGGGGCAACTTCTTTCCAGGAGAATAGGCCGCTCTCGCGGAGGACTTCTTCTGTGAATTCTTCTTTCAGGCGATCGCGGATGAGGAATCCGGAATCGGGGGCGTAGCCGATGCGGAAGCGCGAGATCAGTTCCTGATCGAGGCCGCGGCCCGTCAGGTATTCGCGGGCGCGGGCGCCTTCGGGGCGGCGCAGGCACTCTTGAAAGAAGGCTACTGCGCGCTCGTGGACGTCGAGGATCTGTCCGCGCAGGCGGGCTTCTTTGGCTTCGCCGGGCGTGGAGTAACTCGCTTTGGGTAGAGGGATGCCTAACTTCTGGGCGACCATGCGGACGGATTCGGGGAAGGTGATGTTTTCAATCTTCTGGATGAAGCTGAAGACGTCGCCGGAGACGCCGCATCCGAAGCAATGATAGAACTGGCGCGTGGCGTGGACGGAGAACGACGGAGTCTTCTCGCCGTGGAAGGGGCAAAGGCCAGAGTAATTTTGCGCGCCGGCCTTCTTCAGCTTGACGTAGTCGCCGATGATGCGGACGATGTCCGCCTGCTGCTTGACCGTGTACGCGAAATCGCCGGGGTTGGCCATGTGGGGACGGAGCTCTCCTAGAGAATTGTCAGGGAAAAGACGGCCGAATGAAATATACCGGAGGGGGATTTGTGTGGAGAAGCTGTGGATACGACACCTATTTCGTGGAGAAAGGAGGAAAAATGGTCCTGCTCTCGAAGTACCCTAATTTTGCACGGTGTCTCGGATTCTGCTGAACCGGCACCAGCGTACAACCGGACGCGGCGGCTTGAGGGTAGGGATGCTTCGGCTGCGGGGGATCGGCTTGGCCGATCCTCCTTCGCTCAGCATGACAGAGTAATCGACTAGTGACTAAAGCGTTGCGCTGCCACCTGGGTCTCGCTACTTTTCTTCATCCATGGATACCAGTCCTTCGCCAGGTCCAACCATTGGGGATTTCTTGACTCGATCAATGCAATTTTCTTTTTCCTGCTCCATCCTTTTAGTTGTTTCTCACGCCCGATTGCCTTGTGTACGTCGTCGAAGGACGCCCAGTAGAGGAGGCGCTCTACGTCGTAGCGGTTGGTGAAGCCCTCCATCTGATGGAATTTGTGCTGGAAGACGCGCCGGTGCAGATTGCCGGTAAAACCGATGTAGAGCGTGCCTGAGGAGCTGCCCATAATGTAGACGCAGTAGCTTCGCCGCTCGCGAGTCATAAGTTCGGGGTAGGGATGCTTCGACTGCGGAGGATCGGCTTGTGGCCGATCCTCCTTCGCTCAGCATGACAGGATCTGGTGTTTGACAGTGTGTGGCAGTGACATTGATCACATGCAGGACGCAGTCGGACCGAAATGGAACTTGGGGCCGGTATCCGATTACAAGTGAGACCCAGCGGACAGGGTGCCTCAGAAAACACCAAGATCGGTGCAGTATCCGGCTGCTCTCGGAGAGTCAGGTGAGGGTAGGGATGCTTCGACTGCGGAGGATCGGCTTGCGGCCGATCCTCCTTCGCTCAGCATGACATTGGTCTTTTTTGATGTGATGGTTCGAGGTGTCGCCCTATACGTTCAACTCGACGAGCGTTGCTCCGCCGCCGCCTTCGTTTTGGGGGGCTTCGGTGACGGAGGCTACGTGGGGATGGTGCTGGAGCATTTGTCTTAGGGCTTTGCGGAGGATGCCCATGCCGCTGCCGTGAACGATGCGGACTCGGGGGAGCCCGGCAAGGAAGGCCTGGTCGACGAATCTCTCGACTTTCGGCGAGGCTTCGTCGACGGTTTGGCCAATTACATTGATCTCGCTGGGGACGTTCGCATCCTCGTTTTCGAGCGACACAGAGATTCCGCGCGCGCGGGCTGCTTTCACCGGAGTGCCAGCCGATTGCCCCTGCGCGCTGGCCAACACTTCGGCGATGTCGTCGCGGGCGATCTTCATCTTCATGACGCCCATCTGGACTTCAAAGTGGTTGTCATCGACCCTGCGCACAACCTGTGCCGAGCGCCCAGTCGACTTCAGCTTTACGGTATCACCTTCGGAAACGTGTTTGACGACCTGCGGCTGGGCATGGGGATCGCCGTGATCGGCTCCGGTGGAATGGGCGACCACCGTGGAATTGAACTGCTCGCTGAACTCGCGGCGCATCTTCGCGATCCGGCGCTCCGCTTCTTTGGAAAGCTTTTGCGCGGCGGCGCGTTCCTGGACGGCGTTGACGGCCTCGCGCGCGTGATATTCGAAATCGCGAAGGATGCTTTCCAATTTCTTCTCCATCTCGCGGATTTTGACTTGCTGTTCTTTGCGTCCTTCGGCGGCGAGGTGCGCCTTCTCCTTCTCAAGCTCCTGCTCCCTTGTCTTCAGACGCAGGCGGTCGTTTTCGGCTTCGCGCAGGTCGGCGTGCAGTTTGTCGAGGAATTGTCCAACGTCGCGGGCCTGGGTGCCGAGACGCGAGCGGGCGATGTCGATGATGGCGGGATTGAGGCCCAGGCGGCGCGCGATGTTGATGCCGGCCGATGCTCCGGGCACACCCACTTTCAGTTCGTAGGTGGGCTGGAGCGTGGCTTCGTCGAATCCGACTGACGCGTTCAGGACGCCGGGAGTGTTTGCGGCGTAGACCTTGAGAGATGTGTGGTGGGTGGAGATGATCGTCATGCACCCGATGCTGCCAAAGTGGCTGGCGATGGCGACAGCGAGAGCGGCTCCTTCCTCCGGGTCGGTGGCCGAGCCTAGTTCGTCGAGCAGGACCAGTGAGTCGCCGGTTGCGGTGCGGGAGATGAGATCGATATTGGTAACGTGGGCAGAGAACGTGGAGAGATTTTGCTCGATGGACTGGTAGTCGCCGATATCCGCCAGGACGGCGTCGAATACGGGGAGTTCGGCGCGATCGGCGGGGACCGGGAGGCCAGACTGGGCCATCAACGCAAGCAGGCCGACGGTCTTGAGGGTGACGGTTTTGCCTCCGGTGTTGGGGCCAGTGATGATGAGCTGGCGGCGGTCGGCTTCGAGTTCGACGGGGACGGGGACGACCTCGATACCCTTGGCCTTCAGATTTCGTTCCAGTAATGGATGCCTGGCATTGTGCAGTAGGAGGCTAGCGCTGCTCGCCCCGGACCCTTCGACTTCGCTCAGGGCAGGCTTCCGAATGCGTCCGTCGCTACACGGGCCTTGGCCAGACAAGGTAACCGCTACGCAGTTGTAGTCTTCGGCGAATCTTGCTTTCGCGAATTGGAGTTCCAGTTCGGCCAGGGCATCGACGGCTGCGAGAATCTCTTCGGAGCGCGCACCGATTCGCTGCGTCATCTCGAGGAGGATGCGATGGATCTCGGCGAGCTCTTCCTCCAACAGGCGGACTAATTCATTGTTCTGTTCGATCGTTTCGAGAGGTTCGACAAATACCGTCTGGCCGCTGGAACTGGCGCCGTGGACCACGCCCTGCACGCGGCGTTTCTGCTCGACTTTTACGGGGATGACGAAGCGCTCGCCGCGGATGGTGACAAGTTCGTCCTGCACCGTGCCGCCTTCGGATAAGCGACGCAAATATCCGCGCAGAGATTCCTGGATGGAGCGGCGCTGTTTCTCGATCTCGCGGCGAATGCGAGCGAGTTCGGGAGAGGCCTTGTCTTCCAGCGTTCCATCGGGCTGGATCTTGTTGCGGAAGAAACGGAGGAATTCGGTGAAGTCGATGATCTGGCTGGAGAGAGCGCGAACTCCGCTCCAGTCGGAGCGCATGCTGGCGGGAGGATGGAGCACGATCTCGCGCCATTCCGCGGCACGATCGACGACCAGAATCACGTCACGGATTTCGGTGGTTTCGAGAGTGGCGCCCGTAATGCGCGCTTCCTTCACGAGCAGATCAATGTCGATGAGTCCGGAAAAATCGAAACGTCCACCGACTCGGCGGAACTCTCGAATCTCCTGAGCGAGCGACTGTTGGTTTTCGATCCAGTCGCGGTCGGTGGAAGGGGCGAGCGCAGCAATGAGTTCTTGTCCGAGGGGCGAGGAGGCGTATCCGCGCAGGAGTTCGCGCAAGGAATCGAACTCGAGCACGCGCGCCGAACTGTGGGTGAGTTCACTGGCCATCGCAAATTAATGGTAGCAGGAGCGGAGTGGACTGATGGAAAAGGGAGAAACGCAAGCAGGAGACGAGCGTTCAGTCGGCGCCGGCGCCGGCAACCTGCGCGGCGGGTTCAGTGACTGCCGGAATTCGGATGACGAAGAGTGCGCCGCCTTCGGGCTTGTTTTGGCAGGTGATGAGTCCGTTGTGATCGCGGATAACGCCATAGACAGCGCTAAGACCGAGGCCGGTGCCTTTGCCGACGGGCTTGGTGGTGTAGAAGGGATCGAAAACGCGCAAGGGATCGCGAATGCCGGGCCCGGTATCTGAAAATTGGAGAACGACTTCCGCGGCCTGCGGTTCCCCGGTGATTTGAAGAGTTCCACCGCCAGCCTCTTCGAGAGCGTCCATGGCGTTCTCGATGATTTCAACAAAGGATTGGAAAAGCTGGTTCGCATTTCCTTGCACGCGCGGAAAATCAGGGGGGATGGAGAGTTCGACCCGAATCTTGCCACCGGGACGGCGCAATTCGAGCATCTGGATGGAACGTTGCAGCAACATGTGGAGATCGACCAAGATTTTTTCGTCGGTCGACTGCTGGGCGAATCGCAGCAAGTCAGTAACGAGATCGCGGGTACGGCGAGCCTGATTCACGATCTTGCGCACAAGACTATTTTGTTCGTCGGTGAGATGTTCCTTGGCCCAGAGCTGTTCGGAATAACTCATGACGGCAGTGAGGGGATGGTTGATCTCATTGGCGGCACCTGCGACGAGAGTGCCCAGGGAGGCCAGCTTCTCTTTCTGGACAAGTTGACTCTGCAGGCGCTTCTGGCTCTCGTACCCGCGGCGGGATTCCTGCAGCAGGGCCATGAGTGCCTGGTCCTGGAAAAATTGGCGCAGGAATACGAACGCCCCCAAGACCAACATTGCAGCCAAGACGGTGAAGACTCGGAAGATTCGTGAGGGAGCAGGAGATTGGTCCGCCAAGACGGCCCACACGCCCAGCATAGGAAGCGACAGGAGAGCCAGCATGGCGAGGCGAGGGAGGACCTTCCGCCATTGCGGATGCAAGTTGAATTCGCGGGTTTGCAGGTTCCAATCGCGCGCCGACAATGCCGTGGCCGCCATCCAGGCAACCGTGAAGATCAGAGGAATGTCATAGAGGCTGCCCGAATAGTAAACGTTGCTGGCGACGGCCCGATCAAGCAACTGCGAGCCCACAGCATAGATCGCGCCCACGGCGAGAAAGTGAAGGTAGACGCGACGCCATCCGCCAGAGCTGGTCCAGGCCGCGAGACCGAGAACCGCAAGAAACAAAATGTTTTGCACCAGGTAGAGATTGTCGTAGTAGGCATCGTAAAGACGGACGTTCAGCGCTACGTACTGGTGCGGGAAGACAATGAAAGCGTAGAGAAAAATCCACCATCCCAGCAACATCAAGAAATTGAGCAAACTGAGATGAAGACGACCTTCGCGCTTGATTAGATCGGGCCGCCATACCACGGCGGCGATGAAGGGCACGGCGTGAAAGAAAAGAATGATGTCAAAGAAACAGGGATCGGGGAGCGGGCGATGAAGGACGACGTCATAGAAAATCCAGGCAGCCTGATTGATGGACCAGAGGGTGAATCCTAAGGTGAGCATCGCCCAGAAACTGCGTTCCTGGTCAGGGCGGCGGAGAGCGTTGGCCGCTGCAATGACCGCAGCTGCAAGCATGGTGAAAAAGCCGGCAAAATCCGCGAAGGCTGCGAGGCCAAGGCCGGGGTGAGCGGACAGCGACACCACGGCGTAGGCCAGAGTAATCCCGGCCGCTGCGACAAACCAACGGTGACGCTGAAACGGACTCATCCGACCCCATTCTATGAGAGTCAAACTGGGATTCCGAGGACCGTATGGGAGCCTGGAGGTTACTTTCGTTACACCTCCGGAGAGATGTTCTAGAATCGAGGTGGCTGGGCACAGATTGCCCTTGGCCCTGGTGACCTGCTATGGCATTCCCCGTGACCCGACTTCGCCGGCTGCGCCGGACTGCAGAACTGCGCAACCTGGTATGTGAAACCCGCCTGACTCCGGATGCGTTCGTGTACCCGATGTTCGTGTGTCCGGGGGAAGGCGTGCGCAAGGCCGTGCGCTCGATGCCGGGCGTGTTCAATTTGTCGGTGGACGAAGCGGTGAAAGAGGCGCAGGAGGTGCATTCGCTGGGCGTGCCGTCGGTGATTCTGTTCGGGCTACCCGATAAGAAGGACGAAGTCGCGACCGGGGCGTGGGCCGAGGATGGCATTGTGCAGCAAGCGGCGCGCGCCATCAAGCGGGAAGTGCCGGGGCTGTTGCTGATGGGCGACGTTTGCTTGTGCGAATACATGTCGCACGGGCACTGCGGGATTGTGAAGGCGGCACCGCAATCGCTGGGAGCGGCAGCGATCGAGGTGATGAATCCGACGCGAGGAGTGGCGGTAGAGAATCCCGAGGAGAAAGAGAAGGCGATTGAGGCATTGACCGCCGTTGCGGCGCGGGCAGCCCAGTCGAGTTACGAGATTGTGAATGATGCTTCTCTGGAATTGCTGGCGCGAACTTCGGTGTCGTTGACCAGGGCGGGGATCGATATCATCGCGCCATCGGACATGATGGACGGGCGGGTGGCGGCGATTCGGCGGGCATTGGATGAGGCGGGATTTATCAATACGCCGGTGCTGTCGTATGCGGCGAAGTTTGCGTCGGGATACTATGGGCCGTTTCGGGAGGCGGCGGACTCGGCACCGCAGTTTGGCGACCGACGGTCGTATCAGATGGATGGCGCGAATATCCGCGAGGCCATGCGCGAGATCGAGGCGGATGTGGAAGAGGGCGCGGACATGATCATGGTGAAGCCCGCGATGCCTTATCTTGATGTGATTGCGGCGGCGCGGGAGCGCTTTGAGTTGCCGCTGGCGGCGTATCAAGTGTCGGGCGAATACGCGATGATTGAGGCGGCGGCGCAGAATGGATGGATCGAGCGAGAGCGCGTCATGATGGAATCGCTGCTGAGTATACGGCGGGCGGGCGCCAGTATCATTCTTACTTATTATGCGAAGGATGCGGCGAAGTTGCTGGGGTAATCCGCGGACGGTCTATTTCTTTAGGTCTGCAGTCCAGTTTGTGACCAGCACCAGCGGGGTTGGAACGCTTTCGGGGAAGGTGCTGAAGATGATGCGCTGGCCATCGGGCGTGATCTCGTAGGGATTGCCGAGCGGAGTGATGTAGCCGATCTGGAAAAGATTCTGTACGGGATCCGACTCAAATTCTGCACTTTTGGGGTTCACGGCAGCGGCGTGCATCGTGCCATCCCTACCTACGTACCAGATTTCTTTGCTGTCTCCGCGCCAGGCGGGGAAGGTGCCGCCATTTTGAGATACCTGCCAACGGCCCTGTCCGCTGGGGAAGTGGGTGACGTAGACCTCTTCGCGGCCGGACTCGGTCGAGCTGTAAGCCAGCCAGCGGCCGTCGGGGGAGAGGCGGTGCTGCACGATTCTTGTTTGAGCAGATGAAGGCTGCACGATGGGGATTGGTTTCTTATCCCCGGTCAACGGCAAGGCGAATATCCCTGCGCCGGTCGGGCCACTTTGTTCGATGTGGACCAGGTAGCGACCGTCGGGCGAAAACTCCGGCGATAACAGCGTGCCCGCAGTATCGTTGGGGCCGCCTTCCATCAGTACTTCTTCCTGGCCGCCGCCGTTCGCCAGGTGGGAGCAGAGCGACGTTCCGGCCATGACCGTCGTGCCGTTCTGCCTGACATAGACTACGCGCTGGCCGTCTGCCGACCAGGAGGGAGCGAGGTGAGTGCCACCGCCAAAGGTCAGGCGAGTACGTCCTCCGCGGGCTAAATCCATCACCCAGATGTCGGCCTGGGGATCTCCCATGGATACGGCGAGACGCTTGCCGTCTGGGGAAAGACGGCCGCTGCCTTTGTAGAAGGCACGATCGGCGACTCGGGAGAGCATTTTTCCAGCGCGGTCGAACCAGAAGAGATCAGTGCCGAGAGTCTTCGATCCCGGCTCATAGATCAACACACCGTTGTCGCTGACGGCGAATGTGGTGTGCCAGGTTCCGGTGTCGTATTCGACGAAATTCGCTACCGGCGTCGGATCGCCGGACACCGCGCCGGTTCCGGCATCGAACTTCTGTGCCAACAGCTGCGACTGGAGGTGGTAGATCAGATAGCCAGAGGCATACTGAGCATCGGAATCCGAGTCGAGAATGCGTTTGTAGGAGCCGTCTGCGAGCGAGCCGAAGTAGATGCCGGGAGTTGAGTCGCCGGAGTGATTAGTGGCAAAGAACAGGAAATGCTTGCCGTCGGGGAGGAACCGGGGCCAGCGATGCGTGGTGTGCTTGCCGGTTTCGAACTTGGTGAGACGCACCGGCGTCCCGCCGGAGGCGCTAATTCGCCACAGCACATCACGGTAGTCGGGTTCGTAAACAATGACGTTGTCGAGGTTCCAAGTTGCACCGCGCGGATTGGGCGCGTCGGCAAGAGTGGTGACCGGGCCCCCAGCCGCTGGAATTTTTTTCAGATGAGCATCGGCGAAAAATCCGAGGAACTTTCCGTCCGCGGACCAGAACGGAAACGAGGCGCCCTCGGTGCCATCGAGCTTCCTTGGCGTTAGTTCGGTAAGCGAGTGCACCCAGATTGAGTCACGATCTTTCTGGTTGCGCGCGCAATAAGCGATCGCGCTGCCGTCGGAGGCAATGACCGGCGGACCGGAAAAATCACCGGTAAAGTCAAAGCTCATCTCCGCCGGGGGTGGCAGGAACGAGCGCAAAGTGCGGGCGGGCTCGCGCTCGCGGAGATTCAGCCAAAGGATGGTCGAGCCGATCAGCGCCAGCAACAGCGCCGCGAGGGCCGCCCACAGGAGTCGGTCGCGCAACCGGGCGCGTGGCGGCACTGCTGGCGCCGTGCTGAGGCCGGAGGCGCCGCTCGCAATCCAGCGCAACTGGCGCGCCACGTCGGCGGCATTTTGCCAGCGCGCGTCAGGGTTCTTGGCAAGGCAGTCTTGGACGACGTGATCGACGGCGGGCGGGGCCATGGGAAGAAGCTTGGTGATTGGTTCCGGCTCCTTCTCGAGAATCGCCGACGCGACCGAGATCTGGCTCTTGCCCTCGAAAGCGCGCCGGCCGGTGAGCATTTCGTAAAACAGGCAACCGAAGCTGAAGATGTCGCTGCGCGCATCGGCTTCGAGTCCTTGCAGAACTTCGGGCGCCATGAACTGGAAGGTGCCGACGATCGTGCCCTGCTGCGTGAGTGTACCTGCAGGTCCGGCGAGTGCCGACAGGTTCATGGTCGGGGTGGAGGGCGTAAGTGTTCCGGGCTGGCTCGAAGGGCGCGCGCTGAGGAGGGTGACTGGCTTGGCCAGACCGAAGTCCAGCAGCTTCGCGCCCGTTGCCGTGAGCATGACGTTTCCCGGCTTCAGATCGCGATGCACGATGCCCGCGCGGTGCGCTTTCTCCAAGGCATCGCAAATCTGCATGCCGCACTCCAGCGCCTGCTTTAATGGGAGGGGCCCCTTCGCCAGACGGGAGTCGAGACTCTCGCCCTGCACATATTCCATGACCAAGTAAGAAATGCCATCCTGAGTACCCACGTCGTGGAGCACGCAAATGTGCGGATGGTTTAGAGAAGAGATGACACGGGCTTCGCGCTCAAAGCGCTGCTTCGCTTCGGGATTATCGGAAAGATGAGCAGGAAGAATCTTGACGGCGACGGTGCGTTCCAGCCGGGTATCGCGCGCGCGATAGACCTCTCCCATTCCGCCGGCGCCCAGCGGCGATTCGATTTCATAGGGGCCTAGTTTGGTGCCAGGGTTGAGGGCCATCCGTGGGCGTCATTATAAGTCATGGGCTGGGCGCGGTGCGGGCGGGGTTCGACCGCCGCTGCCCGAGGTGGCACACACAACTCCATAGGTCCCTTCGACAAGCTCAGGGCAGGCCCTTCGGCCCGCAAAGAGCGCGGGCCTCAGGATGACAATGCTGTCATATACGCGAGAGGCACTACTTCGCCTGGGCAAGCGCTCGCGCGCGATTCGAAATCAGGAAGAGGCCGTGATCCTTCGCCTCTTTTTCGAGAGCTGCGAGGTGTGGTCCGGCGGCAGGGGAGTGCGACTGCAACTCGATTTCTGCCAGAAAGAGGCGAGCTTCGTATTCGAAGAATCGGTATCCGGACTTATGAGCAGAGACGAGCATCGCTTCTAACTCTTTCCTGGCTTCCGAGGTCTTTTCAGTCTTCGCTTTCACTTGAGCATCAGCAAGAATGGCTTCGAAGCGTTGGGATTGGCTCGGGGTTTGCTGGGAAAGGTTGATCGCCTTTTCGGCTTGGATCTGTGCTTCGGCGAGATTTCCCTGAGCGAGGAGAATGCGCGCTAAAACCGCCCGCGCCCAGGCGGCGTTCTCGATGGAGTTGTCCTTGTCGAAGGTTACGATGGCCGAACGTACCAGGGCTTCACCGTCGGCAAAGCGTTTTTCTTCCCGCGCCACGACAGCGAGGGCAGTCTGGATCTCGGCGGCGCGGTCATCGCGGTGCGCTTCCCGGGCGATCCGCAAAGCGTCTTCGTATAGTTTCCGGGCGGCTGCTAAATCGCCCTGCATGTACGAAGCATCGCCAAGGCCAGAAGCGGGATACGATTCGCCGGAAAGGAAAGAGATTTCGCGCATGCGAGTGAGAGCCTGCTCAAAATATTTCTTGGCACTGTCGGGATCGCCGAGTTCGATCATGATACCGCCAATGTTCCCGAGCGTGACGGCCGCGCCACGGCGATCGCTGGTCTTTTCGAAGGCAGCAAGAGCCTGTTGTTGCATTTTGAGGGAGCCCGTCAGGTCCCCGAGGCCGTCGAGGGCGTTGGCCATGTTGCCATAGTCGCTGGCCAGGTCACTGGTTTGCCCGGTTTCGAGATCGATCTTCAGGGCCTGCTGGTAGTAGTCATTGGCGACATGAAGATTTCCCTGTTCGTAAAAGGTGTTGCCGATTCTTTCGAGGGTTCCCCGGGTATGGTGCAGGTCTCCGATCTCTCGAAAGACCAGGAGAGCCCGTTCGAACTGTTTTCGTGCGTCGGCAAATCGTCCCTGGCTATCGATGTTGTCTCCGGCCAACATCAGGCAAATGGCGGCTCCATTGCGGTCGCCGGCCGCGGTGTAGAGTTCCTGGGCGTGCTCGAGCGCGGCCAGGGATTTTTCCGGTTGACTCAAGCGTTGCCAGGCATTGCCTTCCATACGCAAGGCGCCGGCAACCAGGAGATTGGCGCCAATGGCGGCTGCGGCCTGCGCGGCTCTCTCGGCCGAAGACTGTTGGAGCTTGTAGTCGCTGCGGGCAGCGGCAACCGAGGACTCGGCAAGGTCGATGAGAGCGCTCTCGCCTTTAGAAACAGAAAGCTTGCGCAGTTCGGCGATGGTGACAAGAGCTTCGTTGGGCTGATCGTTTGCGACCTGGGCGCGAACCAGAAGCAAGCCATAGTCCACGCGGTCGGGGAAAAATCCCCAGAGCGTGCGGTAACTGTTCATGGCGCCGGGCCAGTCTTTGGTCAGAGACCGGTAGCGGCCATCGATCACGAGCCGCTCTTCGCGGGGCAAGGAAGAAGCCAAGTCAAGGGCGCGCTTCGCTTCTTGTTTCGCCTTCTCGTCATATCCAAGAGTGAAGAGGGCCTCAGCCAGTGCGGAGTGGGTAGGCGCATGATTGGGATCGAGAGCAGCAGCTCGTTCGAGCAGGGTGCGGGCTTGCAGAGCATCGAACAGACGGAGTTGCTTGAGACCTTCGGAGTAAAGTCGGGCCGCTTCGGGAACAGAAGGCAGGGTTGCGCGAACGCTGGCCGACTCGGTGTCTGAAAGCGCGGCGACGCCGAGTTTGGCACGCAACTCCTCACCAGCCTGGCTGACTAATTGGTCAATTTCGGAGGCATTTCCTTTCTCAGAAACGGATGCGAGAATTTCGCCCGCCTTGGTCTCCTGCAGTCGGAGATCGACGCGGATGACGCCAGGGGCCAGTGGAAGGTACGAGCCGGTCACGACGTCATCGGTACCCAGATTTTCGTGAATGCGGGATAGCGTGTCTTGGCTGAAGCTATCGGCATCGGGCAACGAGAGGCTGCGTTTCATTTGCGCAACACTTTCGCCCGGGATGGTGCGCAGTTGATCTCCCTGGGCGAGCTCGGTGGTGAGCATCTCGGAGAGGGCCGTGGAGAGCCAGGCGTCTTCGGGTTTACCGGCAAGGTTCTGAAATCCAAGCACAGCGACGGAGCGTCGGTGGCTGGGCGTCGCTGTCGCGGGAGCAGAATGTTTTTTCCGGCTGAGGAAGAAATAGCCGACGACCAAACCAGCCAGGAGACATGCGACAAGGCCAGCCAAGAAATACCGATTCGTGGGAGCGGGTTGAGGAACCCCGACGGGCAAAGTGCCAGTGCTCAAGCGCTCCAAGTCGACCGCGAGTTCACGAGCGCTCTGGTAGCGGCGGCCGGGATCCTTGTCCAGACACTTCAGGATGATTTGTTCCGCACCCATGAGAATGGGGCCGGTGATTTTCTTGCTGGGCGGCTCCGGAAGCTCATTCAAAATGGCATTGATGAGCATGGCCTGGTTGGATTGCGGGAAAGGGCGTTTGCCATTTGCCATTTCGTATAGCACGGCACCAGCCGACCAAATGTCGCTGCGCGTATCGGCCCGTTCCCCGCGAAGCTGCTCGGGCGCCATGTAAGGAAGAGTCCCGGTCATTTCCTGCGACTTGGTTAAGGTGGCGGTCAAGCCCAGTTCGCTGGCGTGAGGCTCAAGTTGCGCCAAACCGAAGTCGAGGATTTTGAGGCGGCCGTCAGGGGTGAGGCGCAGGTTGCTGGGCTTGAGGTCGCGATGGACGATGCCCTGCTCGTGTGCGGCGGCGAGGCCACGCGCCAGTTGCACGCCGAGATCGATGATTTCCTTTGAGGTGAGAGAACCGCGAGCCAACTTCGCATCCAGGGTTGTTCCGGGAATGTACTCGACTACCAGGAAATCGATGTCCCCCTGAGTGCCGAATTCATGGACGGTCGCGATATTGGGGTGATTCAGGCGGGCGAGGGAGAGGGCTTCCTTGCGAAATCGCTTGCGCGCGTCTTCGTCGGCGAGGACGCGCGAGGGTAGGACTTTAATGGCGACGTCGCGTTCCAGTTGCTCGTCGCGCGCTCGGTAAACAACGCCCATACCCCCGGCGCCGATTTGCTCCAGAACCCGGTAGTGCGACAAGGTTTGGTTGAGCATGTCCGCTCGCTGAGAGGGTAAAGGATAGCAGCTTCGACGGCTGGGAGACTACTAGCGACGGTAGGAGTGCGTTCGAAGGAGACGCTAACAAGCCAGTGCTAGAATGTGGCGCATGCAAAAGCTGAATCGGGAGATGAAGTCGTCATTGGAACTTCGCGCCTCCGCTCGATTGGCTTACCATTCGGCGTTGCATGCGTCAAAGCGCCAGTCAGCCCTAGTCGACACCGGAAAGCTTGAATCAGGGCTCTGATTCATATTCCTCTCTAATCCGGGAACTTTGCACGTCAATCGAGTACTAGCCCTTGCAGTAAAGGAGATCATTGATGAAAGCCTTCCGTTTGCTTGCTCTGGTTTTTGCACTTTTGGTCTCCGCTGTTCCGTTGGTGTATTCACAAACATCGGAAGGCCGCATCCTGGGAACCGTGTTTGACCAGTCGGGCGCAGTGATTGCGGGAGCGAAAGTCACGATCACGAACACCGCGACGAGCGTGAGCCGCCAGTTAGTTACTACAAGTGCGGGCGAATACGTCGCACCGAACCTGGTTCCCGGACGCTATATCGTTGCGGGCGAGGCCGGCGGATTCAAGAAGGTGTTGAGCGGACCATTTGTTCTCGAAGTATCACGGGATGTGCGCGTGGATTTGAAGTTGCAGCCAGGAGCGATCACGGAAACGGTGCAGGTGAGCGCGGAAGGATCACTGGCTGACACAACGGATACGACGCTGAATGGTGTGCTCTCGAACAAAGCGGTATTGGAACTGCCAGTGCAGGGACGCGACTTCCAGAATCTGCTGGAACTCCATCCTGGAGTACAGCGAACTCCGGGCGGAGGGTTTCAATCGATCACCTCGAATGGCAACCGCGCGGATGACAACAATTTTTTTATCGACGGCGCCGATGACAACGACGCTTATTACGGAGAGAGCGTGGCCAACGAGGCCGGCATTCAGGGAACGCCTGCCAGTTTCTTGCCGCTCGACTCGATTCAGGAGTTCAACACGCAGGAAAGTCCCTCGGCGGATTACGGCGTGAAGCCGGGCGTAGTGATGAACATCGGGATCAAGTCGGGGACGAACAACATCCACGGCTCGGCGTATTACTTCAATCGAAACGCCGCGTATGACGCCCGAAACTATTTCAATCCGGCGCCGCAGCCATTCTCGGCGCTGAACATGCACGAATTCGGCGCGTCGATCGGTGGGCCGATCCTGAAGAACAAGTGGTTTTATTTCGTGAACTATGAGGGAATCCGCGACAAGGTAGGGAATCCAGGGGTGACGGACAGTCCGGTAACGGTCTCATTGGCAAGCCAGATGGGCGGGATTGCGAACGCCGATGGAAGCCCGAATTCGGCGCTGTACAGCGTGCCCGACGCGATCGCGTACTTCAATAATCCCACCAACGTCGCGTACTGCCAGGCGAACTACGATTCCTCGGCGGCGTGCGCGGTGAACCCGCTGAGTCTGCAGTTGAAGGGATTGTTCCTGCCCAATCCTGGGTTCACGATGTCGCAGAGCGATCCGGCGGCAGTGAATTTCGATTTCAATAACAACAATCGCGGAGACAATCTGGTTGCGAAGACGGATTTTGTCTTGAGCAAGAACCATATCCTGAGTGCGCGTTTTATTTACGCCAACACAAATCAGACCGAAGAAGACACGATTCCGCTTGCGCCACAGTGGCTGTCGACGACCAGTCCTATCACTGAGGTCTTCGGGGTGAGTCTGGCCTCGAATCCGACGTCGGCGTGGTCGAACGAAGTGCGCTTCAGCTACAACAGCTTCAACGAGTCGATTGCACCGGTTGACAGTCACGTCAATCCGACGCAGTACGGATTGAATACGGGCGTGACCGATCCCCGGCTATTCGGATTTCCGCGAGTGACTCCGGGCGGCGAATTCAATTACATGGGCGGCAACTCGAGTTGGCCGCTGAACACAACGCCCAGCAAGACTTACAGCTTTTCGGACACGGCCTCGTACACACGCGGCCGGCAGACAGTCCGGTTTGGAGGAAACTTTCGCTTCGGCGACGTCGACTACTTCCGGGCGGGGTATGGCAGGGGACGAGTTGACTTTCGCGAACTCTATCAGTTTCTGAGTGGAGATGTTCGGCGGTGGAGGTTCCTATACGGAGACCCGGGGCGGCAAGTCAGCCAGAAATCGTTTGGTTTCTTCCTGGAGGACCAGGTAAAAGCGACGCGCAGAGTCACGTTAAATCTGGGACTGCGCTATGACGTGACCGATCCGATCAAGGATAGCCACGACCTGCTGGCAAACTATGTGCCGACGTCCGCGACGGGGCTGGTGCAGGTAGGCCAGGGAATCGGCACGCCGTATCCAACGAATTACAACAACGTGTCTCCGCGGGTAGGGTTAGCATGGGATATTTTTGGGACGGGCAAAACGGTGTTTCGGTCGGCATTTGGCGTGATCTTTGAACAACCCTCAATCCGCACGTTCATGTTCAATGGCGGCGGACTGAATTTGAATCCCAGCGGAATTCCCTACGTAGACGGGAATGGAGTTACCCAACAACCCGCAGGAACGATCACATCTTTTCTGCAAGTATCCACCGATGGCACGCAAATTAACTGGCTGGCGCCGAACCAGACGCCCACGGTCTTTCCAGTTTCATCCTCGGGAGCACTTTGCAGCGTGGACAGCCAGTGTGATGTGTTCGGGGTGGATCAGCACCTGAAGACGCCCTACGTAATGAACTGGAACTTCAACGTGCAACATGAGCTGACGCCGAGCATGATTCTGCAGGTGGCTTATGTCGCGAATCACGGAGTGAAACTGTATAGCGTTACCGATATCAACCAGGTGAATCCGCTGTATGACGATGGGTCAGAAACGATTGGCCGTCCGCTGGTGACGAACTGCCCGGTATCTCAGGGTGGGCAAGGCTTTGGCGGGCCGTGCTTCCCGCAGATCGGGTACCTGAGCTTCTTGAGCAATCGCTCGAACTCCGCCTACAACTCGTTGCAGGTAACGCTCACGAAGCGATATTCGCACGGGCTGTATCTGCTGGCGGGCTACACCTACGGTCATGCAATCGATACGGCGACGAGCAACCTGGCGGGCGTGCCGCCGGACAGCAACAACTACGCCGCCGAACGAGGCAATGGAGATTTCGACATCCGGCATCGCTTTACGTTGTCGGCGACCTACGACTTGCCTGCGGTGAAGAGCAAGTGGCAGATGCTGGAAGGCTGGCAAGTGACAAGCATTCTGAACTTGCAGGCCGGCGAGCCCTACACGCTGGGGGATTTCAATGACGACATCAGCTTTACGGGAGAGTTTAACGACCGCTGGAACATGAGCGGGAATGCGAAAGATGTTCACTGGTCGGCCAAGACGCCTCTGCCGTATTTTGACTTCTCCGACGATGCGCATAGCAACGCTGCTTGCGTGACACAGGCGACCGCCCTGGGAACCCTCGACAACCTCTACTACTACGGCTGCTACCAGTCTGGCAGTGCGGTGATCACGCCGCCCGCCGACATGACGCAGGGAACCATGGGACGGAATATTTTCCGTGGCCCGAAGTTCACGAATTGGGACATGTCAGTATCGAAGATGTGGAATTTGGGAGAGCGGGTGAAGCTACAACTGCGCGGAGAGGTATTCAACATTCTCAACCATGCCAATTTTGACGTGTTCACGATGAATACCGATTTGTCGGTACCCAGTAATGTGGGAACGGTGGTTTATACACCGGACGTGGCGGCGGCTAATCCGGTTATCGGATCGGGTGGCTCGCGTCACATTCAGTTGGCTGGCAAGATTATCTGGTAACAACGCGAGGAGGGTGCGGCCGAATTGGCATGCGGTGCGGGGCACGCCTGCACTCACAAGCCTAGGTTCCGGCTGCGCCCTGGCCTTGGAACATCACGTTAACCTGGCGGCGGTCTTCGTCGGAGACCCTGAACATCTGGCGGGGCTTCAGGTTCAGGAAGCTGGCGACGAAGACTTCGGGTATCTGGCCGATGCGGGTGTTGTAGGTGTTGACGTCGTCGTTGAAAAACTCTCGGCGGTCGGCGATGCGCTCTTCGAGTTCGCTGATACGGGTTTGCAGCTTGAGGAAGTTGTCATTGGCTTTGAGCTCAGGATAGTTCTCGGCGACGGCAAACAGACCGCGCAAGGCGCTTTCCACTTTCAGATCGGCCAGCGCTTTCTGCCCGATGCTCGAAGCACTCATCGAGGCCGTGCGGGCCTGCGTTACCGCGAGCAGGGTCTGCTGCTCATGTTGCATGTATCCCTTGACGGTCTCGACGAGGTTGGGAATTTCATCGTGACGCTGCTTGAGCAGAACGTCAATGTTGGCCCAGGCGCGGTCGTTTTCATTGCGGAGACGCACCAACCCGTTGTAGAGGATGACTGCGTATATGAGCATGCCGACCGCAAACAGCAGAAATGCCAGCCCCGTAATGATGCTGCTGCCCATGGTCAGCCCTCCAGACGCTTTATAAGTCGGCACAGCTACAAGCTATCTCACAATAAGCCGGGACGCTCAGGGGCTAACGCCATATTGTTAACTGGCGCGGCCGGCACGGCTGAAGCCGGGACTCATTTCACGGTCTCTACAGCATCGCTAAAGCGATGCCCTGATACGAATCTGCAGTTTTTCAGCAAACTGTGAAGTCATGTCCAACCCGAAGCGAGTTGTGAGATAGCTTTCAGCACACACCAGAACTAGAACAATCCAAAGTGAACCAGCAGACCCACCGGGCACGCAAGTGCCAGAGCGGCTCCTCCGAAGATCATGAGCGAGCACGCGCTATTGGAGGTCATGATGAGTTACTGGAATTGCGACGGAACCGCAACTGAAGGCGAGACACCCTCGCGGGGAGGTCCAAGGGTGGCTGAGAGCTAGTCTTTGCTGGGCTTTTTCGGTGTCAGATCGCAGGCTTTGCGGACCTGATCGAGATCCAAACCAGCCGGGGAAAACTCAGCGATCTGCTGTCCGCTGCGAGTGGGCAACTCAATCTTAAATATCTGGGCACCGATCAGGCCGCGCGCAGTCCCTTTGTCCATGGATAGAAAGCGGCCTCGCATCCAATTCCAGCCTTTGTGGTCATGATAATCATCAATGCGAACCTGGACTTGCAGTTGAGGCTGACCCCAAAAGCCCGGGCGATTGGGAGGAGGAAGCCGAACGCCGGGGTTGAACTCTGAAGATGTCAGCTTGCCGTCGGTGCAAGTAAGTTCGACTCTAGGCTTGTAATCTGGGTCTTCCCGAAAATAGTTGTCGGAGAGAAGCTCGAAGCGCACATTCTTGGCGCCCGTCATCTTGCTCTCGGATTGGAACGCCATCCACTTGCCGCCGGCACTGACGCCGTCTTTTTCATCCTGATAGGGGCTCATGGCACCGTTTTGAGCGAAGGTGGACTCTACGCAGAATAATGAAATAAGGGCTAAAACGGCCATCGCAGAAAAATCGGCGAACCGGAATCTACGAGAAAAATGCAATCCGTTCACAATGTCCTCCAGACACTCTTCCTATTTATAGTGAACACGGAAGGGCACTGAAAAGTTGCGCGATAGGTGCGTGGACTACTTCGTGTCGACCTTGAGGTTGAGATAGACCTGTGAGCGATCGTCGAACTGGCCGACGGATTTTGTATCGCTCTTGCGGCCCTTGTATTGTGCATAGATCTCGTAGTCGACGGCGGTGGATAGAGCGGGGAAGCGGTAGGTGCCATCTGGCCCGACGATGTAGGTCTTGACTGTGCGGGTACGTGTGTTCGTGACATAGACGACGGCGTCGGGAAGGGGGTTATCTTGAGGATCGAGTACTTTGCCGAACAGAAGGCGTCCAACAGGCTTGTCCTTCTTATCGGGCGTTGCACTGGATATTGCGCTAAGGGTTATCAACAGCGCACAAGCTAGAAAAATAACCTTCGCCAGGGGCGGTGTACGGTTCATGCTGATTGATTGTCTCATGCCTTTGCCGGGGATCAATGCCACTAATGGGTGAGATGCAAGCCAGTGTCGACGCGTTCGTCCCCGTAGACATGGACCGTTACTTCCTGGACCAGACGCAGCGGCTTTCCGTCGGTAGTTTTGACACCCTTGAGGTCGGTCCAGACGATGTAGTCGGATTCCCCGGGCGGAACCCGTTGGGCGAATTCACCCATATGGTCTGAAATGAGCTGCCAGCGAGCCTTGTTCGGTTTATCCTTGGCGCGGCGGATCTTGACAGGAACGCCATACACCGGATGATCGTCCGGGCCCCAGACAGTCCCCGCGATGAGCGCGTAGGGCTTCTGCTTGGACTTGGAGTCGGCTAGGAGATCTGACTGAGCAGTGAAGGCAGGCAAGAGGAATAAGATCAGGAGAACAGCGAGGGGAAACAACCTGGCAGAAGGCTGGCCCATGCGGAGTCTACGAGAAGTCACCGTCTTCACTTTCCTCTGCTTCTTCTTCGTCTTCTTCTACGTATCCTTCTTCCACAGCTTTCAACTCGAGCGGACTGGTGGTAACGACTTCAAAGTCGGTGCCGCACTCGGGGCAGGAAATCACTTCCCCCTCGTCGACATCTTCCTCTTCGACGTCTAAATTGGTTTCGCATTCTGGACAGAGAACCATAAAGCCTCCCTCGCCTATTAGAGCCTCCTGATAATATTTAGATTCTCCGCCGCTGTTCGGTCAAGGGGGACAAGCCGGAGACGAAAGATTTTCTGAGAACCGGGAATCGCCCTTCCACAGTGGGATTTTTCTGGACGGAGACCGTCAAAACATGCTCCATTTCCGCAAAACAGTCTGTACGGTAGCGATCGGCGTTGTTCTGACAGCCATTGCGAGTGCGGCGCAAACGACCAAAACGGAGCCGGCGATCAAAGCCGACCCGCAGATTGCGGCGGCTCTCAAGCAGATTTCCGCGCAACGAATTCAGGCGAACATCGAAAAGCTGGTCAGCTTTGGAACGCGTCTGACCCTCTCGGCGCAGGATCCGGCTTCGATTACGGCCGGTCGGGGAATTGGCGCGGCGCGGGAATGGATCAAGTCGGAATTCGAGCGCTATTCAAAGGATTGTGGAGGATGCCTTGAGGTGAAGGCCGACGCTTTCACCGAAGAGCCTGCCGATCGAATTCCCAAAGCGACCGAAATCACCAATGTTTATGCGGTTTTGAAGGGCACCGACACGGCGAATTCAAAACGCATCGTGCTGGTAACGGGGCATTACGATTCGCGGAACAGCGATACCTTCGACAGAAATGGAACTGCACCCGGAGCCAACGATGACGGCAGCGGGACCGCTGTCAGCCTGGAATGCGCGCGCGTGCTGAGCAAATTGAAGTTTCCGGGAACGATCATCTTTCTTACGGTCGCGGGCGAAGAGCAGGGATTGAACGGCAGCAAGCATTTCGCGAAGATGGCGAAAGACGAGGGCTGGGAAGTCGAGGCGGCGCTCAATAATGACATCGTCGGCGGCGACAAGAATGCGGGACAGAATCATTCGGTGGTGAGAGTTTTCTCCGAGGGAGTGCCCGTCGCGGCGACAGAACCGGAGATCCGGCAGATTCGAGGTTTGGGAGGAGAAAACGATTCGGCGTCGCGGCAGGTGGCGCGGTACATCGAGGAGGTGGGCCGGGTCTACGATGCAGGCGTGAAACCGATACTGGTGTTCCGGCTGGATCGCTTCTTGCGGGGCGGCGATCATTATTCGTTCAACCAGCAAGGATTTGCCGCGGTACGGCTCACAGAGTTTCGCGAGGACTTTCATCACCAGCATCAGAATGTGCGAACGGAAAACGGCGTGGAATATGGCGATGTGCCGAAGTTTGTCGACTACGACTATGTGGCCCACGTGGCGAGGTTGAACGCGGCAACGCTGGCGGCGATCGCAGCGGCTCCGCCGCCTCCGACGAATGTTCACATCCTGACAAAGGATTTGGAAAACGATTCTACTCTGACGTGGGAGGGTGCGCCTGGAGCCGAATATGAGGTGGTATGGCGGGCGACGACCAGTCCGGAGTGGGAGCACTCGCAAGGCTTTGGGAGTGTGACCCGCGCCACCATGAAAATGTCGAAGGACAACGTGATCTTCGCGGTACGAGCAGTGGACGGCAAGGGGCACCGTAGTTTGCCGGTCGTGCCCGTTCCTGAGCGGTAAGGCATTGCATCCCGCTGGGTGCGAGTAGAATTAGACGAGAGGAAATTCTGTGCGGCGAACCGGCGAACCCATGACGTTGAGCCTGCCCCCGTTCACTCGGGCGGTGACCTGGCTGGTGGGAATCAATACAGGCTTTTATTTGCTGCGGCTGGTGCTCGGACTAGCGCGAGTTCCATTCGACGATTTCGCCCTCGAATATCTGGCGCTGACGCCTTCGCAGGTTGTTCATCATGGATGGCTTTGGCAACTGGTGACCTATAGCTTCATCCACTTTGATTTCTGGCATTGGTTCGGAAACATGCTGGGATTATGGATGTTTGGGGCCTCGGTCGAGAGCGCGTGGGGCACGCGGCGCTTTGTGGAGCTGTATTCGATTGGCTTTATTGGGGCGGCGAGCACCACGGTTGCAATGTCGTATTCGCACCTGCTGGGAAACCCGGATCGGGCGACGATAGGCGCATCTGGTGGAGTATTCGCGATTCTGATCGCGTTCGGAATGCTATTTGGGGACAACGAAATCATGATGATTCCGTTCCCTTTTCTTATCAAGGCCAAGTATTTCGTTGGAATTTTGATCGTTGTCACTCTGGCATTTGCGATGGCGGGCGGCGGTAATGTGGCCTACGTCGCCCATCTTGGCGGATTGTTCTTCGGCTGGCTTTATGTGAGGCGGGGGCCCAAGGCGGCGCTGGTGAATGTGGGATTGTCGGAACGCTATTACGGAATTCGGAATTCATACTACCGCTGGAAACGGCGGCGGGCGGCGAAGAAGTTCGAAGTTTATATGTCGAAGCATGACCGCCAGGTTCATTTCGACGAGCACGGGAATTACATTCCACCGGACGACGATACGCAACATAAAGGGAATGGCGGTGGGAAATCTGGCTGGGTGAATTAAGAACTGAATTGTGATCCTGAGCGGCGCTTCTTGCCGCGAAGGACCTCTGGAACTTCCTCGCCGCCGGCAAACTGCATAGGCCCCTTCGACTTCGCTCAGGGCAGGCCTTCGCGGCAAAAAGCGCCGTTGGGATCACAATTCACAGAAATTAGTGAATTCAGAAAAGATCAGCCTCGGTAGCTCTGCCTGCTTTGCCTTCCCTTTAAATCCCAGATCGTGACCGGCGCCTTCCACTGCTACCAGCTTGGTCTTGGCTGGAATCATCTTCAGGGCTTGTTTCAGCTCATCGATTGTGCCGAAGGGATCGCGCGTGCCGCTCACGAAGAGCGCCGGCGTATGCAGGTCGGGAAGATGTTGTGTGCGCTGTTGCTCGGGCTTGCGCGGAGGATGCAGCGGGTAAGAGAGCAGGAGCAAAGCTGCAACCAGGTTCGGCTCTTCCGCGCAGAGCATGCTGGATTGGCGTCCTCCGTAGGAGTGGCCGCCGAGGAAGAGGCGGCCGGAGATCATCTTCTTCATCGCGGCAAGTGCGTTCTTGAGTCCGGCGCGATCGCGAGCAGCGTCGCCAGGACCGGGAGGGCCAAACGAACGGGACTGGCGATAGTGGAGATCGCAGCGGAGGACGGTGAGTCCGGCGGCGGAGAAGGTTGCGGCCAGGGCAATCAGAAGAGGTGCTTGCGCGTTGGAGCCGGCGCCGTGCGAGAGGACCAGGGCGTCGCCGTTGGGGGTTTCAGGCAAATGCAGGTAGCCGCGAACTTTGGGGTCAGCGGCGTTGTCGACGAAGTCGCGGATGGAAGCGGACATATCCTCGATAGTTTAAATCCCACTTCTCGCAAAAGACGCGAGAAATGGGGCACGCGGCCTTTCCGATTTTGACCTATGAAGAAGCGAGAGCCGATGCGAGGCTGTGCACGACGCGTGTGTTATCGTGCTGGTCAGGGCCAGTGCAAGGAGAACCGCCGCATGCTTATTAGAAAACTGATCGGTGCAGTAATCGTCCTGGCCTTGACAGCGATTGTTGCAATCGCAATACCCGCCGATTCGTCTTTCTCATACGGGACGATCCGAAGCTCTTGCGCGCCGACAGACGCGCCCGCAATCGCGATTACGCTGACCCCGGAGCGATCCGCGTGCAAACGACCCAGCGGTCCTTATGTATCGTTCGCGATCTGGCGAGGCCTGCCCATCCATGCCCGCCAGGTCGTTGAGTTTGGGCCGGGGTCGAATGCCGGCTCCGCAGCGCGATGCGCCAAAGAGGGCGACTGCAAACTTGCGGAATCCGCCACGATCGTTTTCGACACCTATGAGGAGCACGCCGGAGCAACCGGACACTACGAAATGAGTTTCAAGGGCGGCGAAACCCTGACGGGGACCTTCGAGTTCAAATGGTGCGAGGAGCGCGTGATCTGTGGATGATCAGCAAGACTACTTCGTATCATCTACAGACACTTCGGTTAGCGTCTCGTAGACTTTGACGATTTGAATTTCGTTGCCGAGGCGGGCCCAGCAGCGGAGCATGTCGGGATCTTCTTGCGCGGCGCGACGCGCTTCCTCGGATTTCCAGTAACGTAGAAAAACATAGTGCGATTCGCGGTCGCGGTAGAGCATGTCGCGGCCGTATCCCTTGGCGATGACAATGGAAGTGAGCTCGCGAATGGTGGCGAGCGACGCCGCTTCCATGTCAGGGATTGGCTCCCAGACGGCTACCGATAGTATCTCCTGAGGCATACGGGGCGATTATAACTTGCGGCGGCCAGCAGGGCGCTGTTTCTTGGCGCGATGTTTCTGCGAGCGCTTCTCCGTTGGGTGCGAGATGCGGTCGGCCTCTTCACTGGTGACCAGATGCAGGTGCAAGAGATTGGTGGAACCCGCAGTCTGGCGAGTGCCGGCGACGATTCCGAGGACATCCTCGGGCTTGAGAACTCCGCGGCGAACCAGGTCCTGCTCGGCAATCGATAACATATGTGCGGCCGAGAGAGCCTGGCGGCAGCGCACGGGATGAACTCCCCAGTAAAGATTCATGCGATGCACCACGGCCTCGGTGTGCGTGAAGGCGTAGATGGCGGTTCGGGGGCGATATTTCGAAATCATGCGGGCGGTGTTGCCGGTCTCAGTAAAGACTGCAATGGCGCCCATAGGCAGGTCTTCGGCGGCGTGAGCAATCGATTCGCAAATGGTTTCGGCGACGGAGAGTCCGTGGTTTTCGCGACGGCGACGAAACTGGAAATCGCTGGTATTCGATTCAGCTTCCACCACGATGCGAGACATGATGGAAACCGATTCGCGCGGATATTGTCCGCTGGCAGTTTCGCCGGAGAGCATGACGGCATCGGTGCCGTCAAAGACTGCATTGGCTACATCACTGGCCTCAGCGCGCGTGGGGCGCGGGTTTTCGATCATCGACTCGAGCATCTGGGTGGCAGTGATGACGGGCTTTCGCCAGGCGGAGGCGCGGCGAATAATGTGCTTCTGAATGACGGGAACTTTCTCGGGGGCCATTTCGACCCCGAGATCTCCACGGGCGACCATAACTCCGTCGGCCACTTCAAGAATTTCTTCGAGGTGATCGATGGCTTGCGGCTTCTCGAGTTTGGCGATGACGGGGACATCGCTCTGGTGCGCGGCGATAATCTGCTTGACCATGCTGACGTCGGCTGGGGTGCGGACGAAGGACAAGGCGACGGCATCGACGGCGTGATTGAGACCGAATTCGAGATCCTTGCGATCTTTTTCCGTGAGCGCGGGAATTGTGAGAGCGATGCCGGGAAGGTTGATGCCTTTGTGCTCGCCGAGCATGCCACCGTTGATGACATCGCAGAGCACATCTCTACCCCGGGAACCTCGGACACGCAGTTCGATCAGGCCATCGCTCAGCAAGATGCGAGCCCCGGCAGTGAGTTCGCGGGCAAGATCAGGAAATGTAGTGGAGATGCGGGTCGCGGTGCCAAGCGTGTCTTGCGGAGTGATCGTGACGACTGACCCCGTTTTCAGGAGAACGGGTTCGTGACGCTCCAAGGGTCCCGTGCGGATTTTCGGGCCTTGCAGGTCTTGGAGGATGCAGACCGTGCGTCCCTCGCGCTCGGCGGCACCGCGCAGGCGAAGGATGTTGTGAGCGTGATCTTCGTGAGTGCCGTGAGAGAAATTCAAGCGGGCGATGTCCATGCCGAGGCGGAGCAAGTCGCGCATGACGGCTTCGGTGTTGCAGGCGGGGCCGATGGTGCAGATGATTTTGGCGCGACGGGGCAAGGGCTGGCCGGTGGCGGGATCTGCGATCGGTTGTGGCTTGCTGGGTTTCAACCTATCTCCTCAATCAGGGGTTCGGGGACAACCTTGGCATTTCCAGCGACAGCGATAGAGACGTTGCAAGCAACGTTTCTGCGAGGGTTATTCGGCCACTCGAGGACCGCTGATCGCCGTGAGTTCCTTGCCCAGCATCGCGCGCGGGAACAGCAGTGCATTGAATTCCGCGCCGACCAGGACCACAAGCGAAACCATGTACATCCACACCAGCAGCGCCATGGCGACTCCGAGCGATCCATAGATGGTAGCGAAATCCCCGAAGTGTTGCAGGTACGCGCGGAATCCGACGGTCGTTGTGAACCAGAGAATAGTCGCCAACATGGCGCCGGGCATTACGCTGTGCCAGGGCTGGGTGCGCGGAACGGCGTGGTGGTAGATCAACGCAATCACCGCGATGCTGGTGAGTGTCGCGATCAGCCAGCGCATGCCGCCCCACAACAGAAAGATGTAGATGCTGAAGTCGGGATCGATATAGGGCAGAAGGCGCGCTTCAAACTTGCTGCCCACGGCCACGAGCAGTGTGGCGAAGGTCATGGGGATCAGCGCGAAGATAACGAGCAGGAACGCGATAAGGCGTTCTTTGACGAGTCCCCAGGTTTTCGGCAGTTCGTAACAGCGGCGGAA
>Ga0070713_100000104_pt1 | contig 54561 bp, 46 predicted proteins | sample LARL82metaG_FD_65465 | JGI IMG/M metagenome (GOLD analysis project Ga0070713, IMG submission 65465) | Corn, switchgrass and miscanthus rhizosphere microbial communities from Kellogg Biological Station, Michigan, USA - LAR L8-2 metaG | ecosystem: Host-associated > Plants > Roots > Rhizosphere ... | reverse complement strand
CGCGGCTATCGCGCGGAAGATCTATCACCTCGCGGCTTTGAATCGTGTCACTAATAGTCTGATCTTCAGTATTGATCGCAGGGGCCTCGGTGGTCACCTCGACCGCCTCCGATTGGGTAGCGACGCCGAGAACGGCATTCGCTGCCACGACATCACTTCCGGTCAATACAATTCCGGTGAGCTCCTGGGTGCGCATATTAGGCGCTGAGATGGTGACTTTGTAATTTCCCGGCCGAAGCCCGAACACCTGATATTCGCCTTGGGCATTGGTCACCGTTTCTCGGGTCGTGGCCGTCGAAAGATCAAGAATGACGACTTTCGCATTGGCAACTAATGCACCGCTGCTATCGGTGACGGACCCGCGAATCGTGCCGAGGTCCGTGCCTTGCGCCAGCAGGAACTGCGCGCAACCAACCGTTATCGTCAACACCAGTAGAACTGCCAGAAATTTTGCGAATGTCATGTGCGCTCCTATCCCAGGACGGCGGAACAGGATTCTTTTAACTCAATAGGGCAAGCGAAAGCAAGAAATAAATAATAAAAAGAAAGAATTCGATATAATTAGCAATCGAATGGGGTCCCTTTAAAGCGGGTCTCGCACCTAGCCCATTCCACGTTGCTCTGTGCCCAGAGGACATCATGGCAATCGATCGCAGAGATCTCCTGAAGAGTGCGGCTTTCCTGCCCGCGTTGACTCGCTTGAGCATCGCATCCCATTCGATGCAGGCCTATCCCATCAATTTTCCCAAGCCCCCGCAGGAGCGTCTCAACCAGGGCCCATTCGACATCGATCAGGATCAAGGCTGGCAGACGATCCTATTTACAACGCCATCGGAAACGCCCTTGCGCAATCCAGGGTACGGACTTGTCGGCTACAGCTGGGAGGAAAGCGGACCATCTCTGGCGGCACGGACCGGCCGCGAAACACTGGAGCAGCACGTCGAGAAGATCTCCAGCTTGCCCTTTGTGGACGTTCTTTACATTCGCTGTGATTGGCGCAATGTGCAAACGCGTCCCGGCCGTCTCGACTTTGAGCCCGTCTGGGCATTGACGCTCGATGCGGCAAAACGTAGAGGTCTGCGTGTCGCGTTTCGTATTCAGTTATCCAATACCTCTTTTCAACCCGAAAACGTTGCCTTGCCTCCGTTCTTGCGCGATCGCATTCCGCTAGTGCCGATTGGCCGCATTCCCGGACAAGGCGATGCTCAATACCGCGAGCCACGTTACGATCATCCCGAGTTTCAAAAAGCATTCACAGAACTGAACGGCCTGTTGGCGGCCGAATTTGACGGGAATCCTTTGATCGAGTGGGTCGACCTTATGCAGTACGGTTTCTGGGGCGAGGGACACACAAGCGACTACCCCAGTCCATTTCCCGATTACGTCACGGCCGAACGAACCTCACGTTCTATGACAGAAGTGCAACTCTCTTCCTGGAAGAAGACGCCACTCGCCGTAAACACCCAGCCTGACATCAGCAATGTCGGCAACCGCGCAGTAATCGACATGGCGATGCGGGCTGGAGCGTGGCTTCGCTCCGATAGCATTATCGTGGAAGAGCCCATCCAGATTGACGAAATCGCGAACCGCCCAGCATGGCTGGCCGCCATCCTGGAGGATGGCTATTTCCGCCAGTACGACGCACATAAGTTGAACCTGGATCCGGCGCACAGCAATGTCCTCGAAAACTACATGCTGCACGTACTCGACTTACGGGCGAACTACTGGTCACTTTGGACGGAAGCCGACAACCTCGCTCGCTACAACGAAATGTATCCACGGGGGTTTGAACGGTTGAGAACCCAAATGGGTTATCGCCTGAGGCCTTCTTGGGTATGGCAGCGTAAACGGTATGACACGTTCGAAATCATCGTGTGCGTCAGCAATCGAGGGGTCGCCGGTGTACCAGGAGTTTTGTGGCTTCATCTCGACAGTCCTGACGGCAGAATCGCTCTTCGCGGATCACTTGATCCTGGACATCCGCACGGTGGCGGACTGCGCCAGGGCTCATTTCTGATTCCGAAGGGCTACCTGGGGCCTCTGAATCTTTCAGCTCGACTGGAAGTTCGTCCGGGTGTACTGCGGCCGATCGCCTGGGCATGTGAACAGCCTGTAAATTCAGATGGAACGATCACGCTTGAACTCAAGGACGCGAAAGACCACGGATGGCGCAAGGGAGTCTGACGTTCTTGGATGAACTAATCTTATTTGGCGGTTTCAAACTTTATCGCCTCCGCGATTGACATGCAGATCTCGACCGAAGGGGTCACGTCGGCAATGCCAGGCGTCAGAGCGCGACCATCTGGCAGCGCCTCAATGAATGCCGATGTTTCGGCGTAACAACCGTTCAATACGTCCTCAGGTATTTCCGCTGAAGCGAGTTCCTCCTCCACGACAACTCCGGCGCGATAGGCAATCCAGCCTCGGTTTCTGCCAAACGGACAAATAACTGACACGCGGAAACCATCGCCGAAAAGGTCATACGTCTCTTCCAGCATTCCAGCAGTCGGCAATACATCAACTCGTCCTTCCGCCCCGCTTTGGAAATGCAGTTGAATCGTGTACCACGGCGTTGAATTCGCGCGAAAACACACTCGTCCCCAGTCGAATCCATCCACATTTCCCTCGATGTAACGCAAGGTATCGACTGCGTGAACCGCTGTCGCCCAGATAAATTCAGGCTCAGAGCGCTCATGCCGGGCCATTGTGGAGCGAATGTAGCGGATCGGACCGGCATTTCGTGCCCATTCCAATGCGCGACTTAGAAATGGCATAAATCGCCGATTCACCGACACCATGTTAGGTGTGGCGCTCGCAATGGCTGCGGTGCACAGTGCTTCCACCTCGTGCCGGGTTGAGCCTAAAGGTTTCTCCACGACGCAGGGGATGTTTCTGTGGAGCAGCATGATTCCGACTTCTGCAATTCGCTCCGGCGGGACCACAGTAATGCAGCCGTCAATCTCTTCACGCAACAACATTTCGCCTACATCGCAATAGGCAGTTCGAAAATCATGTTGGAAGCAAAATCTTTGTGCCCGCTCGAGTTGGAGATCGCAGGCCGCGGCCAGTTCAATCGCCTCCGGATGCGCGGACTTGTATCGTGCCAGTGGTATCGCATGCCCAACTTCAGCGTGCTCCCCGCAGCCGACTAGTGCCAGCCGGATCTTTCGTTGCGTCGTCATGAATCTGTGCGAACCGAAACAGCGATCTTGTCGGCGCCCTGCTCCTCCGCAGCCTTGTCATTCCGCACGAACCAGAGCGATCCCGCCACCGCGAGAGTGAGCAAGGCAAACCAGATCACGGTCAAACGCTGATTGGGTTCAACTTTCAATAGAAGCAGAAGGCTCAGCAACGCGATCCCACAGATTGTGCGGCTGAGAAAACGAAACACGGGCCGGGTAAAGTCGGCCGAGTCTTTCAATTCCGTGGCTACATCGATCGGCGTATTCAAGTTTCGGAACAGCTCAGCTCGACCCGGCGTGTCGCCACGATCCAAGAAGCTTGTCAGGAAAAAAACTCCAAACGACGACGGGATGATAATCGCGACCTGCTCGATCAAACTCCAGTGATATACGAATGCACCCAGTATTCCCAGGATGAGTCCAGTCCCGAATGATGCCAATCCCGACCAAGGGGGAGTCCGACGCACGACGAGTCCCAGGAGCGCCGGTGGACCATAAGCCAGTGACATCAGCGTATTGAAGGTCAACATGACCTGAAATACGCTTTGCCCGCTGGCCGCCATAATCACGGCAATGAGAGTGCTCGCTCCACCAATCAGGAATGTCGTGATCCAGCCCACAATTAGCAATTCGCGGTCTCCCGCCTGTTTGCGGAACAGCGCCTGATACATATCTTTGGTGAGAATCGCTGACTTCAGATTGAACTGAGCTGACAAGGTCGCCATGGTGGCACTGAACATCGAGGCCAACATCACCCCGATCAATCCGTGAGGCAGGAGTGTCAAACTCGCAACGGCGTAGGCTGCTTCACTCGGGTTCGGGAGAGCAGTGTGAAGCGACGGTAGAACTGGGTACAGGACGCGCATTGCCATGGGCGGGAGAAACCAGATGAAGGCCCCCGCAAAGAAGAGAGCACAACACAACAAAGCTATTTTGCGCGCAGACCGCTCATCATCCACGCTGAAGTAGCGCTGCGCCATGGCGCTTGTGTTATAGCCGAATGAAACCATGATGGTCCACGAGACCAGGTAGAACCATCCAAACTCACCTGATAGGTGAATCGTTTTCATTTCGGCAGGCAGTGAATGAATAAGGCCGCTCACTCCCCCGACGCGAATGAGGGACATTACTACGAGAACCAGACAAAACGGCATCAGGATAGAGGCTTGCAGAAAGTCTGTTACGACGACTGCCCAAAGTCCGCCAAGGACGCAATAAAACACGATCAGTGCCCCGGCGCCAATGATCGTCCAGGTCACTGGAAATCCGCATGCCGCAGAAACAAACAGACTCAGCCCAAACAAGGTGCTGGCGCTGGTGAACAACTGAAAGAAGATGGTGCTCCAGGAGAAAACCTGATGCGTGGCGAGATTGAAGCGGCCAGAGAGATACTCCATGACAGTAGTAATCCGGCTTCGGCGCCAGCGCTGCGCGAAAACAAAGTAGCCGAGCAAGAAGCTCAAAGCATTCCCGATATACAAGCCGATCGCTGCAAATCCGGAACGATAAGCAACTCCCGCCGCACCCGTGAAAGTCCACGCGCTGAACCCTGACATGAAGCAGCTCAATCCCGCTACCAACCACGGAATGCGACTCCCGCCGCGGAAATACTCCGCCGCACCCCGGTTGAACCGGAGCACATAAAACCCCACACGCACCATCAGCAATGCGTAAAGACCAATAACGAGGTAGTCGACCCGATTGGCAGTGGTCATGAGGTGCCCGCCGCTTCTTTATACTTTGTTTTTATCTGGAAGTGAAGCGAAGAAACAATAAAAGAAAGAAAACGAAGGCCAGCAGTGCTATACTCGGTCCTTCATGGCCGGCCCTCGCCTCTTGATCAGCGCTCCTAGGGAGTTGTTCGCATCCTTCTTCTCAGACCGGGAACGACACCGACTGGATCGACTGTTCGTGTGGCAGCGATTGGGAGGGCGAAGAATTTCCCCAGAATTTCGGCGCCAGATCAGCCTGGCGGAGGCGTTAATCACAACATGGGACAGTCCAAAGTTCGACGATAGTCTCAGAATTCTCGCTCCGCGCCTTCGCGTGATTGCGCACTGCGGAGGCGAAGTGAAGTCCCGCTTTACCCCCGCTCTCTTCGAACGCCTGACCATCACTAATGCCCCAGAACCTATGGCTCGCGCGACAGCGGAAATGGGAGCTGCCTTACTCCTCTACTGCGCTCGCAACATAGATTTTTATCGCGCGCAATTACGAAAAGCCTCGAATCGCATTTACGAGCAGGTGCATCGTGATGGCGCGTCGGCATCGCTGGTTGGGAAAACCATTGCGATGATCGGCTTCGGGCGGATCGGGCGATCCCTGGTCGATTTGATGCGTGGCTTTGACCTCAAATGGATCGTGCATGATCCGTATGCCGATCGAGCCCTTGGGCGGAAATATCCCATACGATTTGCAGCTCTCTCGGAATTGTGGGCACACGCTCACCTGCTCGTCCTCACCGCTGCACTAACCGATCGGACCCGGGGAATGCTCGGTAAAGCAAATCTATCGAAGCTTCCAGACGGCGCGGCTGTCATCAACATTGCCCGCGGAGGCCTGATCGACCTGCCCGCACTTCGACAGGAAGTAAAGCGCGGGCGATTGCGGTGCGCTATCGACGTAACCGATCCTCTAGAACCTCTTCCCGTGGACGATGCATTGCGCAAAATGCCGGGTGCGATAGTCACACCTCATATTGCCGGGAGCGGCCGCCAAGTCCGGCAGGAGATCGCAAGAGTCGTGATCGCCGATCTCGAGAGGTTCTTCCAGGACAAGCGAGTCGATAATCGAGTCACGGTTGCGATGCTCGACAGGATGACGTAGATAATGAAAATGTCTTTCTCGACATTGGCATGTCCTGATTGGACGATGCCCCAGATCATACAGACTGCGGTTGATGCTGGTTATGACGGCATCGAACTGCGATTTGTCGAGGGAGAAGACTCGCTCTGGAAGCTTGCTGCATTCTCGCGAGGACAGCTGGCGGCCACAAGAAATGCGTTATCCGACTTTGGACTTCAGATTTGCTGCGTTGACACAAGTTGCCGCTTTCATTTTCCGGATGCGCGGCAGCGCGAATACTGGATTTCGGAAGGCCAGCGGATGTCAGATCTGGCCGCGGAACTCGGCGCTCCGGCAATCCGTGTCTTCGGCGATGCGGTTCAGCGCGGCGCCACCAAAGAATTGACCCAGGGCTGGATCGCTGAGTCGGTTCACAAGTTGGCAGAAGTCACATCCCGGAAGGGCATCGAGGTTTGGCTCGAAACGCACGGCGATTTCTGTGCTGCGGCGGATACGGCGGCAATCCTGTCTGGATCCGTCTCCACTCATGTCGGGATTGTTTGGGACCCGGTGAACAGCTTTATCTCATCGGAGGAGAAACCAACAGAAGGCGCTTCTCTGCTGGGGCCGTCAATTCGTCACGTCCATGTCAAGGACTTTCAGCGCACTTGGGACGGCTTTCAATTCATGCTTACTGGACATGGCGACTTTCCTTTGCATGACCTGATAAGCGCTCTAAAGAAGTCGCACTATGACCGCTTTCTCTCGTTTGAATGGGAAAAGAAATGGCATCCTGAACTCGCTGACCCCGAAATAGCCTTGCCCCACTTTGCTAATTGGTTTCGCAAGAATTGCACCCATGACTGAAAGCAATGAAGAGATTCTGCGGCCGTTGCAAAGGTCGGACGTTCCGGCAGCTTTTCAGTTATCTGCCCAGGCCGGCTGGAATCAGACCGAAGAAGACTGGTGCACGTTGCTCGATCTTGCCCCCACAAGCTGTTTCGGAATCGAGATCAGGGGTGAACTGGCATCCACAACCACACTCATCAGCTACGGTACGCGTTTGGGCTGGATTGGTATGGTTCTGACCAAGTCCGACTTCCGAAGACGGGGACTCGCTCGGAAGTTGTTGGACCACACACTGAACGTTGCTGACAGAATGGGAATTGAAACGCTGAAACTGGATGCTACGGATCAGGGACAACCTCTGTATGCGCAATGCGGCTTTCGCGGAGAACATCCGATTGAACGTTGGTCACGGCCCGGAGCGAAAACTGAGTCGTCGTCGATGGCTCAGACGCCGTCCACTTCGTGGTCCGAGCAAGATCCGAAGTATTTTGGAGCAGACCGCATTCCATTGCTCAAACGGTTAGTCCAGCGGGGCTCTCCATTTCTACGAAATGACGCTTATCTGTTCGCAAGGCCCGGGCGCACGACGGCGTACCTAGGCCCGTGTATGAGCCCCAACCCCGAAGATGCGCAGAACCTGATCTCCGCGTGCGTGGGAGAGACACGCTACAGTTGGTCTTGGGATCTCTTTCCCGAAAACGTCAACGCCATCCGCATTGCTCGCAGTTTAGGATTCAGTTCGCACAGACATCTGTTGCGGATGGCTCGCGGCAAGGATCTGACGCAAAACATCGAAGCTACATACGCAATCGCAGGATTTGAACTTGGCTGATATGTTTGTCAAAACGGAATCCGAACTGGAAGAACTGCTGTCACGGCCTGACGAGAAGACCGCCGAAGCGATGGCCGCACTCGATGGCGATCTGCTCATCCTCGGCGCCGGCGGCAAGATGGGTCCCAGCCTAGCACGATTAGCCCGACGTGCTTGCGAGCGGGCAGGCATTTCAAAGCGAATCATCGCCGTAGCGCGTTTTACCAACTCCCACTTGCCAGCAGAACTTGCAAAGTGCGGAATCGAGACAATCGCTTGCGACCTGCTCGACGTCGAAGCGCTACGTCAACTTCCTGATATTTCCAACGTGATCTTCATGGCTGCCAGGAAATTCGGCACCTCCGGAGAAGCGCACATGACCTGGGCTATGAACACGTATTTGCCGGGTCTTGTCGCTGATCGTTACCGCGCTTCTAAGATCGTCGCTTTCTCTACCGGGAATGTGTACCCGCTGCGCTCGATCGCGCAGGGCGGCGCGACCGAGACGACGCCCGTTGATCCGGTCGGCGAGTACGCCCAGTCTGCATTAGGACGCGAACGGATGTTCGAATATGGGTCCGCGCGATGGGGAACCCACGGCGTTATCCTACGACTGAACTACGCCGTTGAATTGCGTTATGGAGTGCTGGTCGATATCGGCCTCGCAGTCTTCGAGCGGCGTACGGTTAGCTTGGCCATGCCATGCGTAAACGTCATCTGGCAAGGCGATGCCAACTCCTGGTGCCTGCGATCGTTTGCTCACTGCCAAGCGCCCCCGTTGATCCTGAATATTACCGGAGCAGAAACACTCTCGGTTCGCCAGCTCGCTTTCGAGTTTGGAAAACTGTTCGGCGTGGAGCCAACGTTTGCTACTGCTCCGGAGTCGACGAGCGCCTTGCTCAACGATGCGGGAAAGGCATGCGGTTTGTTTGGCCAGCCAACGGTCGGAACCGGCGAGCTCATTAGTTGGATTGCAGATTGGATTCGCAACGAGGGAACGCTGTTGAACAAGCCCACGCACTTTCAAACCCGGGACGGGAAATTCTGATGCGATTGCGTGAACAATTGCGTTCTGGTCTCGTGATTCCAGCGCATCCATTGGCGTTGAACTCGCAGCGCAAGCTAGACGAGCGGCGGCAACGCGCCCTGACGCGTTACTATTTGGCCGCGGGCGCGGGTGGTATCGCCGTCGGAGTTCATACGACCCAGTTCACAATTCGTGGGTGCGGATTGCTAAGACCTGTGCTGGCAATTGCCGCCGAAGAATGCAGCGCGCAAGCCGACATCGTGAAAATCGCCGGCGTCTGCGGCAAACACAATCAAGCAACGGCTGAGGCTGAGCTCGCCGCTGAACTTGGATACCATGCCGCGCTACTGAGCCTTGCCGATCTTAAAGAAGAGGCGACACCACAGCTTCTGAACCACGCCCGCTCTATCGCATCCGTTATTCCGGTCATTGGCTTTTACCTGCAGCCCGCGGTGGGCGGACGACTCCTGCCCTACGAATTTTGGCGGCAGTTAGCCGAGATCGAAAACGTGGTTGCCATAAAGATTGCCCCGTTCAATCGCTACCAGACGATTGACGTTGTGCGCGCGATCGCCGATTCCGGCCGCTCGAATGAGATTGCTCTCTACACTGGGAACGATGACCACATCTTGCTCGACCTTTTAGCCGAATTTGATTTCGGCTCCAACCCAATTCGCTTCGCAGGTGGCTTGCTCGGCCATTGGGCGGTTTGGACGAAGACCGCGGTGGAGCATTTGACTCTCACTAAGCAGCATCGCGGCTCCATTCCACGGGAAGTGCTGACACTCGCCAATCAGGTCACGGACTCTAACGCCGCCCTTTTCGATCCCTCGCACGATTTCCGCGGGTGTATTCCGGGGATCCACGAGATATTGCGGCGCCAGGGATTGCTCGAAGGGCGATGGTGTCTCGATGCTGCGGAAGAACTCTCTCCTGGGCAGTGCGAAGAAATCGATCGTGTCTGCCGGCTCCATCCGCACCTGCAAGATGATGACTTTGTAAAGGAGCACCTTGATGAATGGCTTCGTTAGCGCTTGCCTCGTCGTGCTGCTTCTTGGTGGAACTCCAGTGCCCAAAAACGAAAATGCAATCGCAAGCGTCCACTCTGATCAGGATGTCGCTCTCACCCTTGATCCCTCGTCGCCGTTTTGGCGTGACGCAGGAACGGTCGAGCTTGAACGAGACAAGTTCGGCAAAACTGTTCCGGGCCTTTCTGCTGAAGTTCGCACCCGCTGGACGAAAAACAATCTCTTCTTCCTGTTCTCGGCGCCGTACGAACAGCTTTACCTCAAACCCGATCCAATTACCCACAAGGAGACCTATCAACTCTGGAACTGGGACGTAGCGGAAGTCTTCATCGGCTCCGATTTCGACAATATTCAACGTTATAAGGAGTTTGAGGTTTCTCCCCAGGGCGAATGGGTCGATCTTGACATTGACTTGCATATCCCTCATCACGAAGACGGGTGGAAATGGAACTCCGGCTTCGAAGCCGCAGCCCATATCGATCGGGCGAAACGCATATGGTACGCCGCTATGCGCATACCGATGTCGGCCATCGATAAGCGTGCAGCCACGGAAGGAAACACATTCCGCATCAACTTGTTTGTCAGCCAGGGGCCACCGTCCCGGCACCGTGAGATCGCTTGGCAAGCCCCGATGAACGAGACGTTTCACGTTCCTGAAAAGTTTGGCCTGATCCGCCTTGCGAGCAAATAGATCTGGCCAATGGATGGTTTTGTGGAAAGGCACGGCTTAAGCCATGCCATCGAAACCGCGGTTTTGTGGAAGGGCACGGCTTTAGCCCCTGAGGTCGACAGGAGTTGAACATGCACGAATTGAAAAAGTCTGCTCTGAACTTGTTCCTGATCAGTCTTGTTCTTCCGCTTCTGAGCTTTGCAGCAGACTCGGTCATCATCGAACATGGTGTGGCGGTAAAGATGCGCGACGGCACAGTTCTTCGCGCCGATATTTTCCGGCCCAGCGCACCCGGGAAGTTCCCCATTCTGCTTACACGCACTCCGTATGACAAGCGTCATGATCTTGATTTCAGTCTGAAGGGCGTGGCCCGCGGCTACGTGATCATCAATCAGGATGTGCGCGGACGCTACACGTCTGAGGGAGATTGGTATCCGTTCATTCACGAATCGGAGGATGGCTACGACACTATCGAGTGGGCGGCGGCTCTTCCCTTTTCCGACGGTAGGGTCGGTATGTACGGCGGCTCTTATGTTGGAGCGACACAGATGCTCGCTGCAATCGCGCATCCCCCGCACCTTGCCGGCATCTGTCCCGTTGTCACTGCAAGCAACTATCATGACGGATGGACCTATCAAGGCGGCGCCTTCGAGCAATGGTTCAACGAATCATGGACGTCCGGTCTGGCGCAAGACACTCTCAACCGTAGCGTCAGTCAGCAGACGAATGCACTCAATGGCATCGCGAAGCTGCCGCTCAACGAATATCCCCTCTTTCCTTTGCCCAAACCCTCTTCAGATAACGAACTGCTTCGCTCCCTTGCACCGTACTTCCTCGACTGGCTCGCCCATCCCAGCTATGACGACTACTGGAAACGCATTGCAATTGAAGAACATTATGCCGACATTCACGTTCCGGCGCTCACCATCGCGGCATGGTATGACATTTTTCTGGGTGGGTCGCTGCGCAATTACGTGGGACTCAAAGAGCATTCTGGAGACGAGAGTGCCCGGCAGGGTCAGCGTCTTTTTGTGACAATTGGCGGTCATGCCGGCTCAGGTCAGAAGGTCGGCGATGTCGATTTCGGCACTGCTGCACCTTTTGACGAAGATGCCGTCACGCTAGATTGGTACGACCACCTCTTCAAGAATGTGGCCAACAAATTCGCCGGACCCAAGAGAGTTCAGATTTTCGTGATGGGATCCAACGAGTGGCGGGACGAGGATGACTGGCCTCTCGCTCGCGCAGAAGCGACCAAGTACTTTTTGCATTCAGCCGGGAAAGCAAACTCGGCAACAGGTAATGGCTCACTTTCGACAGTCCTGCCGCAATCGGAAAAATCTGACAAATACACCTACGACCCTGCCAATCCCGTGCCTACGCTCGGAGGCCCGTTATGTTGTGATTCCTCCCACCTTCAACCCGGACCGCGCGATCAGAAAGCGGTTGAGGCAAGGCAGGATGTTCTCGTCTATTCGACTCCCCCAGTGGCCGATGATCTCGAAATCACGGGACCGGTGCAGTTGGAACTCTTCGCGAAATCTTCGACAACGGATTCTGATTTCACGGCCAAACTGGTCGATGTTGGCCCTGATGGTTTCGCGCAGAATTTGACGGAAGGCATCGTTCGCGGACGGTATCGTAACTCACACGAAACGCCGGAGCCTTTGAAGCCGGATCAGGTTTACAAGTTCACGATAGACCTCTGGTCGACCTCCAACGTTTTTCGCCGAGGACATCGCTTGCGACTCGAAATCAGCAGCAGTAATTTCCCTCGCTTTGATAGGAACCCAAACACAGGCGACGACTCGGCTCAGGCCAAGAGATTTGTTTCCGCGGTCAATACGGTCCTGCACGATACAGAGCATCCGTCGGCCCTGATCCTGCCGATCGTGCCGAAGCCTTGAATAGCCTGAGTGGCAGGTTCGTCACGAATTCGCTGACTGGAGACGCCATGTCGCACACTGCTAAATCGAAACGTATCTTGCTGGCCCCGAACCCGCGCCTGATCGCTGACATTTTTGATTCGGCGGATCTTGATGAACTGCGTGCTCTTGGCGAGTTAAGCATCGTCGAACCGGGCCCGGTCACGGACACGCTCTTTGACGAATACGCGGCCAACGCTCAGATCATCATCGGCCAGATCGATCTGCCCGGGTCACGGCTAAAGAAAGCCTCGCACCTGAAAGCAATCTTCAACGTAGAGGGAAATTTCCTTCCGAACGTTGACTACAGCTATTGCTTTCGCAACGGCATCCGCATTCTAAACGTCAGCCCCGTTTTCGCTGAGCCCGTGGCAGAGGCCGCCCTGGGAATGGCCATCGACTTGGGACGTGGAATTACACGCTCTGATCGCAATTTCCGGAAAGGAACGGAGGAGTACGGGTTGGCGGCGAACCGCCGCGCCTTTTCGCTATTCCGCCAGGCAGTGGGTTTCATCGGCATGGGCGATCTTGGCCGGGCGATTCTCCCATTGCTGCGTCCGTTTAACTGTCACGTTCGCGCGTATGATCCATGGTTGCCCAATGAATATCTTCGAACCCTGGGCTGCGAGCCTGCCGCTCTAGAGCAAGTTCTTCGCCAATCTCGTGTGATCTTTGTGGTTGCCGGAATAACGTCGCAAAACCAGGGCCTTCTTCGAGCGCAGCAGTTTGCATCGATGCAACCGGACTCCGCAGTCGTTCTGGTCAGTCGCGCAGCGATCGTTAATTTCGAGGAAATGCTCGACTCCGCCCGCAGGCAGCACATCCGAGTAGCAACCGATGTCTTTCCGCAAGAACCCCTGCCCGCAAGTCACCCGGCTCGAGAGAATGAGAACGTTTTGCTTTGCGCACATCAGGCCGGCGCACTGGATGCTGCAATTCGGCAGATCGGGAAAATGGTTGTAGCCGACTCAAAGTTGATTGCTCGAGGCTTGCCGCCAATGCTATGCAAATCAGCCCAGCCTGAAACTGTCGAACTCTTCCGTAGCAAGCCGGTTTCGAAGACCTAGCATGAATCCCCGGAAGTTGTTAGATCGCAGCGCAATCGCTGTATGGAGTGTGGATCAGAAATGAGTCAGTGAAGTTCCATTCAATGCTGCTTGCACCACCGTGCCGGCATAAGCCAAATCCGCTGAAACAGGAGTCGTGAAAGCTATCGAGCCGCGCCAGCTTTCAGGAGCCTCAAGGTGCACACCGGTGAAAATCACAAAACCTTTTCCGGACATACCTTCCGTAATTGCGGGGGTTCCATCGGGAAATTTCGCGACAACCTGGCCCCATCCTGAAAGTTGCGGACCATCCTGCCAGTACACATCGAGCGGGCTTCCCTCGGGGAAAGAAATCTCGACAGCTTCGACGTGGATCCCCTTGAATTCGTCCGCATAGAAATCAAACGGAACACCGCCGCTGAGATTCACTCCGTTATGGATGGAAAATCCACCGAAGAACGCGCCCGCACAGATTCCGAGATAATGCGCCCCGTAATCCGTTACAGCACCTCGTATATTCGCCGCTGTACTCGAAGTTAAGTTCGAGCCAATATCAATCGAGTTGCCCCCGGGCACAATCAGCAATTTGTACCCGGCGAGCTGTTGTTCGGTCATTCCGTTCAGTTGAGTCGAATCCGCCGTCTTAAATCCCACGGAAAGCGAGTTAAGGACTGCCTCCACAGCTGCCACATCCGACGACGACGTTCCCATTCCGATAAACAACAGGACAGGCTCGGACGCGGGAATCGCAGGAGGCAATGACTTCCTCGCCTCTGAGTTTCCTCCCCCGCAAAACGTAAGAGTGAAAGGCGCTAGAAGAGATGCCATTGCCAGCAAAAGCCGTGGTCCGGAGGTCACACGGAAAAGGAAGGAATGCACAACTCACCTCGGCTTCACTGATTAAGCTCCCTGCCTGCGCAGAAAGTCAAGGAGCTCAAAGCGACCTATCTCCATGAGATGCCGCAGTTGGCAAACAGTTTACGATCAAAAGTTCATTTGAGACGTTAATTAGCCGGTTAGGTTCCCTATCTACAGCGGCGAGAGTTCGTCCTCGCGCTCCTCCTTGTGCTGCGGAGCTAGTTTTCTCTCCAGAAACTTCCGTGCCAAGTCCTGCCCTCCTAAGCCGAACGCGATGGCCAAGCCCAGCATGGCCGAACCAAACATGGTGGCGAATGCGATGAGCATGGTCTGCTCGGCCACACCCAAGACCTCGAACGTCATGGAAAGCGCAAAGATAATGACGATGAAGCGCACCGCCACGCTTAACATTCGCGACGACCGAAGATTTGCGTTAACTGCTGTGAGCAGCGCGGCACGCGAAAAGAAACTTGCGGCCACCAAGCCGAAAAAGAGAATGACGAAGGCCACAAACAGCCGCGGCAGGAAAAAGAAAAATCTCGAAATGTATTCCTGCAGGCCTGCGATCCCCAAAACACTGACTCCCAACAGAACAAATCCTGCCCACGAGATCCAAAATACAAATCGGCTGACAAGTTCGGTCGACGAAGGCAGCGCCGCCTGGTGCAACAATTGCGCGGCTCCGGCATTCTCAGAGAGCTTGGAGAATTTAGTGAGGCGCAACAGGCTGCGTACCAATAGCTTCAAAAGGTAGGCGATGACCCACCCAATCAAAGCGATTATGAGCATAACAATCAGCCGGGGAAGGTAGTGAGCAATATCCCTGGCCATCTGCTGGAACGCTTGCGTTAATTCGCCGATAATAATTTCCCGCATAGGCTTCTCACTTTCTGTCTGCCCAGATTTCGAGCAGATACGGCTTCAGTCGTTCGAAGTCGGCGCACAGAGACTCTTCACGTCTTTCAACGTCTTCTTCGGATCCATCGCGATTCTCGATGACAAACATCAGGCTTCGGCCACGATATAGAGGAACCAGTGCCTGAAGAATGTGATCGCGATTGATTGTGGATTTGTGATAGGAAGCGGCAAACTCCAGAACTGTCCTGGTCCACAACTCCTCCGAATATTCAAAATCGTCAACATCAAGAGCTGCAATTCGCCGTAGTTCTGAGTGCAATGAAGTTGACAGGATTGAACTCAAAACTGGCTCCAGTTGCGCAACGCCGCTTGAGAACATGTCGAGCAGGCGTTTGCGATTAATCCGAGTAGTTTCTTCGGGGACATCGATTCGTGCACCCACCGTGGGCACTGACTGTGAACCGTTGATCGCGCTCCAGAATGGAAAGTTTCCATCCAGTGAAGCGAACAACGCTCCCACGGTTCTTCGCATCGCCGCAACCATATCGTGCGCGCTGCGCGAGGATGGCGGCCTGGCTCCAAGAAACGACTGGCAAACCCGATATTTGCCCGTGAGGGCGAAAACAGTGGCTGAAATCTCCGGTCCCATCCTCACCCATTCCTGGTTCATGAATCCGTTGTTCAGAATTTCCGTAGCCAGGCGTCCCGATATCGCAAATTCTGTCGCGTAAGGCTCACGGATCCGGCTCCCATAAATGGAGCGCGTCATCGGGTAAAGCAGGTTCCTTACCAACGCCCCTTCGAATCTCTGCCTCTGATAGACGGGGCAAACCAGGTCAAAGTTGTCGATATACGCAGGCCGCGCGAGGCGTTGCAACCAGTCAGGCTCAATCGTTGTGGAATCTGGAGAAATGAGCGCACAAACCCTGGCACGCAGGAGATCCGCAGCCGCCAGGATGGTTTGCATCGCTATGCATGGATCCGGCGTCCGTCCGTAGCGCACACTGATCGAATGCAGGGTACGCAATGCATATACTTTGGAGCCTCGACCCAAGTCATCGATCGTGGCGCTCGTCACCAGTTCCGTCGTGCCATCTTGAGATCCGCCGTCAGCATTGATGATCGCCACTCGTTCCCGCGGGAAACACTGGAGAATTCCAGCCTGAATTGCAGCAATAACCGGCCCAATCGTCTTGGCATGGTTGTGGGTGGACAGTCCAACAACGATATCCACCTCGCCGATGTTGATGAGCTGACGAAGAAATTCATCAGTCAACAAATTTTCTTCGGCCAAACCAACCTCCCGAACCTTGCATTCAATGATTGAACCTTCGTGGCGTTATGCCTAGATTAAATCCTGCGCAGCCGGAACCAAAAGAACTGGTAGGGCCCCAATGTGAGTAGATACGGAAGATCACCGATGCGGGGGAAAATATTCCTGCCGAACATTTCAATCAGGATGTTTCCCTTGTATCGGCGCAAATCCAGCTCGACTGCCTGTGCGGCGCTTGAAAGATTGTTCACAACGAGAATCGTTTCCTTCCCCAGTTGCCGCACATAAGCCAGAATCCGGTGATTTGCAGGATAAAGAAATTCGATGGATCCGGCCCCAAACACCGGGTTTGAACGCCGAATTGCGATGATGTGTTGCATCCAGGAGAGCAGCGAGTGCTGTGTACGCTTTTGCGACAATACGTTCACTGCCTGGTAGCCATACACCGGATTCAGGATCGGGGGCGAATATAATCTCTCGGGATCCGCGTTGGAGAATCCTCCGTTCCACCCTCCGTTCCACTGCATCGGAGTTCTTACGCCATTGCGGTCGCCCAGATATATGTTGTCTCCCATCCCAATTTCATCCCCGTAATAGATGATGGGAGTACCTGGCAGGGACATCAACATTCCATTCATCAACTCGATACGCCGCCGGTCGTTATCGAGCAGCGGAGCCAGGCGTCGTCGAATCCCCAAATTCAACCGCATCGCCTTGTCGCGCGCATAGATGTCATACATATAGTCACGCTCGATATCCGTGACCATTTCCAACGTCAGTTCATCGTGATTGCGCAGGAAAAGGCACCACTGACAGGATTCCGGAATCGCCGGTGTCTGCTGCAGGATTTCAGTGATGGGTTTCCGATCCTCCAGTCGTACGCCCATAAACATACGAGGCATCAGCGGAAAGTGAAAAGCCATATGAAACTCGTCGCCGTTGCCAAAGTAGGGACGAAGATCCGCTGGCCATTGGTTCGCCTCTGCCAGCAACATTACTCCAGGAAACTGCTCGTCGATCCGTTTTCGCAAATCGCGGATGATCACGTGGGTTTCGGGCAAATTCTCGCAATTCGTGCCTTCCCGCTCAATCAAGTACGGGACGGCATCCAAGCGGAACCCATCAATCCCAAGTTCAAGCCAAAACTTCATGACTTGCCACATCTCTTCCTGGACCGCAGGATTGTCGTAATTCAGGTCGGGCTGATGACCAAAGAAACGGTGCCAGTAATATGACTTAGAAATCGGATCCCATGCCCAGTTCGACATTTCTGTGTCGAGAAAAATGATTCGGGTCCCGCGATATTTCGCATCGGTATCGCTCCATACATACCAATCACGTCTTGGATTGTCGCGGGAACTGCGAGATTCCTGGAACCATGGATGTTGATCAGAAGTATGGTTCAGCACCATTTCGATGATCACGCGAATACCACGTTCATGCGCAATCGAGAGAAAGCTCTTGAAATCTTCCAGAGTGCCGTAGCTGGGATGGACCGTTCGATAGTCGGCGATGTCATAGCCGTCATCCCGCAGTGGTGATGGGAAAAAAGGCATCAACCAGATGGCATTGATGCCGAGTTCCTGCAAATAGTCGAGTCGCTGCGCTAGCCCGGTGAAATCTCCGATGCCATCTCCGTTGGAGTCCACGAACGTTCGCACATGCACTTGGTAAATCACGGCATGCTTGTACCAGCCAGATTCGTGCGTCAGAGACAACGAGTTCCTCCAAGATTCTGTATTACCCAGCTGAGGCAGTCAGTAGAATAGCAGCGTTCAGCGATCGTAAATCTCAACCATCCCGCGCAAGCGCTGTGCGGCTTCGGATGTCAGCGCTCCCGGCCTGAATCTCCAATGCCAGTTCCCTTTGGCAGTCCCCGGCAGATTCATCCGCGCCTCGCTGCCCAGGCCAAGCACGTCTTGAAGCGGGATAATCGCGAGATCGGCAATGGAAGAGAGAATCGTCCGGATCATGACCCACTGAATCAACTCATCCTTCAAGCTGAGGTAGGATCGGGCAAACGCACGCTCTTTCGCCACATCCTCGGAAGTCCGAGTGCTATCAGTCGCCCCGGAACTGTTCCACCAACCTACGGTCGTGTCGTTGTCATGAGTTCCTGTGTAAGCCGCCAGTTCCCTCTCATAATTATGAGGACGGAAAGACGGCCCTTGTGGATCTTTGCCAAATGCGAACTGAAGAATCGCCATTCCGAGGAAGTGAAACCGCTTACGAATAGCCTCGACCTCGGGTGTAATCACGCCCAGATTTTCAGCGATGATCGGTAAATCGCCGAATTCCCTCTCCAGTGCCTCGAAGAAATCGGCTCCCGGTCCCTTAACCCACCTTCCATTGATTGCCGTCGTTTCGTCCCCTGGAATCTCCCAGTATGCTTCGAATCCGCGGAAATGGTCGATGCGGACCGCATCATACAATTCGAATGCTGCACGGAAACGCTCAATCCACCAGCGGTACCCGGTCTGCTGGAGTCGATCCCAACGGTAAATTGGATTTCCCCAGCACTGGCCTGTCGCACTGAAATAGTCCGGAGGAACGCCAGCAATCTTCAGCGGTTGTCCATTCCCAGAGAGTTGGAAGTATTCAGGATTCGTCCAGACGTCAGCGCTATCAAGCGCAACATAAATCGGAAGGTCTCCCACGATTCGAATCCCTGCTTTATGAGCGTAGGCTTGTACTTCGCTCCACTGACGGAAGAATTCGAATTGCCAGTACTGCACCGTGAGTATCGCTTCCTGCAGACGCTCCCGTTGTGCATTCAAGGCACCGGCCGTGCGTTGAGCAATCTCAGCAGGCCACCTGTTCCAGGCAACGCCCCCTTGATCCTGCTTGCAAGCCATGAAGAGAGCAAAATCCGGTAGCCACGACACATTCTTCGCACAAAAAGCATCGAACGCGCGCCGGTCCTCCGCACTTGCATTACTTTGAAAGTGTTGAGACGCTTTAGCCAGCACGCCACTCTTCCAGCGAATGACCCTCCCAAACTCGACGGATTCTTGCGGCAATTCAGGCCGATTGCGAAGATCGGAGGCTTCGAGAATGCCCCGCTCGTGCAGTTTTTCCAGGCTGATCAGGAGATGGTTTCCGGCATAAGCCGAGAAACATTGAAACGGTGAATCACCGTATCCAGTCGGATTGAGCGGGAGAACCTGCCAAATCTTTTGCTTCGCATCCTTCAAAAAATCAACGAACGCAAAAGCCTCGGGCCCAAAATCACCAATGCCCGACGGGCCAGGAAGGCAAGTCGGATGAAGGAGGATGCCGCTAGCCCTAGGAAATTGCATGCAAACCTTACTTCCCCCAAGAATAAATCAAGATGTTCCAAATCCGACGATTCGGTCGGAACTTTTGATGCATTTTCGTCGGTTATAGCTGGTGGAATGATTGTGCAAATATGTGGGATCGCGCTTGAATGACCTCCCCTCCATCAAACCGAGAACAGGCTTTAAATGCGTGACGATAGTCGTTACAGTAATCGGTTGCCTAATGCAAGGTAGTAGTCCTTCTATTTCGCCTTTGTCGCTGTGAGGAGGTCCGTGTGAAAAAGGCAGCCCTGTTAATTCTCTGCTCGTTCTTATCGCTTCATGTCGTCTGTTTTTCACAGTCCGATTCGAACGCTGTCTACAAAAATCCCAAATCTCCGATCCCCCTTCGTGTGCGTGATCTGCTAAACAAGATGACCGTCGAAGAAAAGGTGGCCCAACTAGAAAGTGGCTGGACCCTTCCCGCATTCGGCACCTTCAGACTGCCTTCCGCTGTTGAAGGAGATCACGTGAACGAAGCGCTCGTCCTAACCCATAATGGCGTTGCGAGGATTCAAGCGCGTCCATCTCGAACCGGGTGCTTCCACCACCGTCGGCTTCGATTTGGGCACAGATCAACTCTCCACAATCAATGCGCAAATGCAGCGAACGGTTGAACTAGGCGCCGTGGATATCATGATCGGCGCAAGTTCGGCCGACACGTCAACAACGCGCCTGACGATTGCTGAATAGAGGAATGGCCTCCAATCTTGAGTTGGAGGCGCCTCATCTTTAGTTACCGGCCAGTATGAGAAGGAAAGCGAACCACGCGCAACAGATTGCTGTAGTCGTCGGTCCACAGTGGAGTGTGGTCATCATACTCTAAAGAAACACCCGCCGCAGTAATCGTAGGATCTTGTAATCGGGTCGAATTGCGTGACAATAGCACCCAGTCGGTTTGGGCCGAGAATGCGCGCGCCTCGGGATGGTGGATTCGAACTGCCTGCAGGTTGAACTCATGAGCAAGACCAGAAACGACCGGGGCAAGATCGAGTGAGATGTTGGAAATGTGCATTGCGATCACCGAATCCGGTGAGCGCAGATGCTGCAGGTAGACCGCGAAGGCCTCCTTGGTCAACAGATGCGCGGGGACGGCGTCACCGCTGAAAGCATCGAGGATCAGAACATCAAATTTCTGGAACTGGCCGGTTGCGGCCTCGCGCTCCAGGCACAGCCGCGCATCCCCAAGCACGACGTCCGTCGATGCTTGCGAATGGCTCATATAGGTGAAAAACGCGCTGGGTCCATACGCAAGAGAAACCACAGCAGGATTGATCTCGTAAAACCGGAAATAGTCCCCGGAACGCCCGTATGCCGAAAGGGTGCCGATGCCCAGCCCGATGACTCCAACCCGCATCGGACGCGGTTGGCTTACCAGGAGTTTGCTTATGCCGCTGTCCGGGCCGTAATAGCCCGCTGCCACATAGGCGAATCGCGAATCAACAAACTGCATACCGTGATTCGTCATACGATTCCGGAGGTAGAAGTAAGGACCTAGTGGACTTGTCTCGCGCACAACCGAAATCATCCCGTAGAAATTGCGCGAGCGTAGCCTGACGTCTTCCGGCTTCAGGTTAGCATCCGCGAACAAAGCAAAAGCGAGCACTGCCATTGCAATCAGAGGGGCAGCTCGCGTAATGAATGGACTGCTTGGTGCCACACTCTTCGGAAAAAAGGCTGCGTAAATTGCATACCCGCCTGCCAAGCACGCGATTGCAATCAGTCCGTAAAGAAGCTGCTCGCTCGCTTGAAGCAGGAAGATCTTTAAGACGGGTATCGCAAGTAAAGCGATCGCCGCGAGGATAGCCGAGGGCAGCCAGCGCGGAGTTTGGTGCCACCACGAATCCCGATCACGCGCTAGTGCGAGAAGCAAGAAAATTCCAGACGCAACGATCCCGGCATGAAACTCCCATAAGCCAGTGAAGATATGCGGTGCCAGTAAGCCCGTAAACATGCCGCCGAGCGCGCCGCCAACCGAGATGAGCAGATAGAACTGTGTGAGATGCTGTTCGGCCGGCTTGATGCGTACCAGCTCCCCGTGCGAGATCATGCACGAAACGAACATTAGCGCCGGATATACCGTAAGTTCCAACGCAACAGGAGCTGCGGAGCCCTGCAGCAGCAACCAGCACGTGAGTCCCCCCAGCCCCAGAAACAACGGTTGGAACACTGAGCGGCGGTACCAGCGTGTGCTTTCAAAGCAAAGAATGAAGGAGCCGAGGTAGAGGCATAGCGGGATTACCCAGAGAAACGGAATCACCGCGACCTGTTGCGAAATGACGTTGGTGGTCGCCAGCAACATCACCGAGGCGCAAGCAGGCAGGCCAATCCAAAGCGCACGAGTCCAGTTGCTCGGCTGTGCCGAATCGCTGTGAGTGATTTCACTTGAAGAATCTTGCTTTACTCCGCCCAGGCGGGAACAGTAAGCACAAACCCCTGCATAGAGGGCATAGCCCGCACACCAGAGCCACGCCTGTGCGCGAATCGTGAGCATTGGCTCAATCAAGAATGGATAGGTCAACAAACCGAGCAGCGAGCCGACGTTCGACAGCGCGTACAGACGATACGGAGACACACCGGGATTGGCACGAGCAAACCATTTTTGGACCAAAGGTCCGGTGGTAGAAAGCAGAAAAAATGGAAAGGCCACGGAGGCGGCCAGAAGCTGAATGATTTTCCAGGTAGGAGTGTCGGTGGGCGAAGGCTTCCACTCCACACCGGGGGTAATCGGCGTCTTCCAGCGGAGCGCCAGCCAAACCAGCAGAGCAAGCGAAAGACCAAGTAAAGCCAAATGCAGAACGTTCTGCATTTTACGCGGGACGTATGTGCTGAGCACGTGGGCATACAGGTAACCCAGCAGGAGCAGCACCTGAAACACCAGCATGCAACAGGTCCAAACAGATGGCATGCCGCCAAACCAGGGAAGAATGTATTTGCCCAATATGAGCTGAACCTGAAACAGCAGAAATGCCCCGGCGCAGATCGCGGCTCCGAAGGCATAGAAGTACGAATTGCTCCCTACCTGCGTGATCCTGATCTCTTTAATCCGCGGGATGGAGGCCTGCTGAACCTTGGGCATAAACCACACTCCTCCGCCGATTATCTCTGCGGAGAGTACCCAGCCGAAACGTTACCGAAGTTTTCGGCGCCTAAGAAGGTAACACCCTTCACCAAGGCAAGATCGCCTCGGTTGAGAAAGTCGTTCATGGCAAGGCAAATAGCCCGGCGGAGGTCGAAAGAAAACAGTCTGGCGTTGTTGTGCAAAAAGCGTCGCCAACGATCAATGTGCGATGATCGGAGTAGCGTTGAGGGTTGAGGCCGACCGATGATCCATCCCTTAGCCCTGCAACTAAGCTCATGGAAGCACTTTGACGTGCTATGTGAAAAGGCCGATTCTGCGCCAGCCACTCCTTGCTGTTAGAGTTCGTATAGCGACATCCCCAAACGCTTCAGCCCACGATCACGTGCAACTACGTCGAGGTGCAGTGAAGTCCAATCTTTGAGGAGCAGGTCTTCGCTTCCCTCTCCGTTGTAGGTTTTGAGATAACCTCCGCAAGCCTCGCAATAATCGATCCTCAAACCGTACTCTCCTTCAACTGCGAGCACCTCTAGTCGATGATCCTCTGCGGTTTCGCAAAATGCGCACCCGGTGCGCCGGTAACGCCAAAGCGTATGGCAACAACCGCATGACAGGAGTCGAAGGCGTTCCGGATCGGTACCGACCAGTTGAGCCATGGCCGGGGATGATCCGCAAGTCGGGCAGTAGTTGCGCAGCCAGCGTTCGTCGTCGCGCGAGTTTTTGAACGCAAGCACGACGGGTTTGAGATACCGAGACAGCACAGTCCAGCCTAAGTACTGCAGCAGGCCCGGATGCGTGGGCGTAAACGAATCGCCATCGAGCAACCATGCCACGGCACGCTGTGGCGCTTCCGAATCGGAATACATTTCCGAAGCGAGGACCTGGATCTGTTCCGACAACCCTCCTGGCAAGGACCTCGTGGCCAGATTATCAGTCAGCAAGATGACAGCTTTTTCGGCAGGGCTGAGGTCGATCGGGACGATAGAGCTCAGTAGCAGCGGCACCCCGTTATGAAAGTCGCCAGCATAGCTATTCCGATCGGGAATCACAGCACCAGGAATTGAGATCTCGGCCGCGACTGTTTCCACGACAGCGTGCAGGTCCGCCACAGTTTTTAGGTAAGGATGCCTCGCCATCCAAACATCGTGAGTCATCAATCAATCCCCTTTTGCGGTCTCCCGCGCAGGCAGCACCGGCATGAGGCGCACGCCAAGCCCGAAGAGGAAGATGGTCGCAGCGATCAAGCCAACCGAGATACCCCATTCGAAAATTGTCGGAGAGTAAGTCTCAGGTGCGATCTGCGGCATTGCACCTCTTAAGTCCATGGCCATAAGAACGACGTTCACGCGGTTGAATACAATGCCGAGCGTTGTGAGGAGAGCTCCAAGCATGAGCACATTCGGCTTGGTTCGCAGAGATGTACGGGCGAGTAACGCCAGCGGAACGATGCCTCCCAACACAAGCTCAGCTGTAAAGAGTCCGCTCAGTCTTCCCGAAAATGCGCTTCCGAACTGGCCACGAATCACCAGATCACCCAGGCGAAAAACCAGATACACGAGGAGTGACCAGAATGTGATCTTTCCCATCGCAGCCACTTGTGCGATACGCAAGGGGCGATTCCATCCCTTCGCGATCCACATCTCAATAACAATCACTAGACCCGTGCCTGCTGCAATCGAGGACAGGAAGAATGAGACAGGCATCACGGGCGACCACCATTCTGGTCCGAGTTTGTCTGGCATCAGCAGGAACAACGAACCCAGTGAACTCTGATGCATCGTGGAGAGTGTCACTGCGGCGATCGCCAGCATGATCGGTTCAGCCTTTTTCCCTTTCGTTCTTAAAGCCCACGCGAGGAATGAGAAGACAACTGCCGCCACCACTGCGTAAGCCAGATTGCGCGAGAGCAGGTAAACAAACAGAGTGGCAGCAAACGCAACATACGCTCCTGACCAGCGCTTCCAAATGTCCACCGCTTTTTGTAGTCCCCATCGCTCCAACGGGACGGGGAGGAACTCCATTAGAAGAATCGTCACGTATAACCCGACGCACCATGAGACTTCGAACATGGCAGACTGCTCGGGAGCCTGAAGTCCAAGCTGATAGAAATGCCAAGGCAGGCCGAGATCCGCAATCAGTGTGACCGTCACAAACGAGTAGCTCAAAAGGCCCATGAGAACGGCCGATCGGCCCATCGAATACAAGTCTTTTCGCTGGAACACATAAATGATGCCGGCCGTCGCGAACGCCCCGGCCGCTACTGCGATCCAAACCAGGTCGAACACGATCCACAGGCCCCAGGCATACGTGTCAGAAAGATGCGTACTGCCGCCCAATCCCAACACAAAGCGTGCGAGCAGCGATATTGCGCCGAAGGCCATCAGTATAAGCAGTGCCCAATTAAATGGAGTGAGCAGCTTGTCAGGCAGAGTCTCGAATTTGATCGAACGTTCTTGAATGCCAGATGATGCCGCGATGGCCGTAGCACGCCGCTTCAGGAATGCAAACGTGCCGCCCAATAAGGCGCCCAGAGCGATCACTGCCGGGGGAACCGCATGCAATGCAAATGCTGAAAGCCGGGGATAGGACTTTGTGCCAACATCGGGGAATCCAAGTTTTTCAAACGGCACCGAGGACAAATACAGGACGCTTGTGCCGCCGGCTTCCTTCTCCCCGTATATGTGATTCACATATTTGTCAGGTCTCGATCCGATTCGGTTGCGTGCTTCACTAAGCATCTCCTCGCGTTCCCCGAATCGCAATGCGTCTGCCGGACAGGCTTTGACACAAGCAGGCACCACAACATTTTCCTGAAATCGTTTGTTCTCGTCCTCAGTAAGGCTTTGGCCATTTCGAGTCAGGGGTAGAGGCTGCGTCGTTCGGTCAGCGCAATGCGTGCATTTCTGAATTTTGGGTGCCAGTGAGTCCCATTCCGTCGTTGGAACACCCCAGGGGCAGGCCCATATACAGTATCGGCAACCAATACACTTATCGGCATCGTAGCCGACCGGACCATCGGCACTCCTGTTCAAAGCCGTCGTCGGACATGCAGAGGCGCACGCTGGCTCTAAACAATGCAAGCAACGCCGCATGGTGAAAAGGTAGTTCAATCCGCCTGGAGCCTTCTCGTCCGGCAATTCGTGATAGGTGATGAGGGTCAAGGTTTTGGCGCTCAGAGTCGCGGGGTTTTGAAGACCCAAATTCCATTCCAGTTCTGTTTGCTCCCCATCGCGATCATTCCACTGCTTACAGGCAACCTGACACGCGCGGCAGCCGATGCACTTCGTGATGTCGATGAGCGTCGATTTGATCGGGATCTGGGGCGCCGCTTGGGTCATGACCTTCTTCCTCTCGGAGTGGACTTGGTGGAGACCGCCTCGCGCGCCTTCACAACATTAACCAGACACGCCTTCGTTTCCTGAGTTCCAGCTCCGGGGTCCATTGCGTCGATTGTGAGGTGATTCACGCTCGGCCCTTTCGACAAACCTCCGTAGCCCCAGTTGTATGGCATCCAGACGACCGTGACCTCATGACCGTCGATCTGCAGCGACTTCATCCGCAACGTGACCACTGCTTTCACTGTGAGTTCTCCGCGTGCCGACGATACCTTCACCCAGTCTCCAGATTTCACGTCCAGCTTTTTCGCAAGGCTCTCCGGCATCTCCAGCATGGGTTCTGGAACTAATTCGTTCAACCACGGGATGTTGCGCGTCGAAGAACCTCCGCACCAGTGCTCCGCGACTGTAGATGTCATCAGAACGTACGGAAACTGCGTGGGCGTACCGATCGGTTGGTGGGATTTGACACGCGGGTATTTCAGGACGGGGTTGTGCTTCACCTGCGGATGCAAAACGTTCTCCACGGGACTCTCGACAGGCTCGTACATCTCCGGAAGCGGGCCATCTTTCGGAACGTAGGCCACGTCACGCGGATACCCCGGATGCTTTTCGTCTGGGTCCGAGTAGACAGCTGCGTACAGACGCCCGACGCCCTCCGCGCCCAAGTGGAAGGCTCGCTGGCCATTCGGTGTGGCAGGTCCGTCGGTCGGGACGGGAACGTCGGGCACGTCGTATCCCGTCCAGCGCTTCGCCTGCTCGTCCCACCAGATGAGGGGTTTGGAACCTGGATAGGGCTTGCCGTGTCGATCACAAGACGCTCGGTTATAGAGGATGCGCATGTTGTTCGGCCAGGTCCAGCCGAAGCCTGGATAGAGGCCCAGGCCCCCCGGATCCGTTTGCGAATCGCGACGCTTGGAAAGGTTCTCGCCGTTAGCGAAGACGCCAGCATAGATCCATGCGCCGGACGAAGTGGAACCGTCGGCCCGAAGATCGCTGACTTTGCGGATGAGATCGCCCGCCTTGAGCCCGGTCTCCGGGTTGTCGCGCAGGGCGTACCCATTGATCTCGCGCAGGACGTCCTCGGCAGTCGTATAGGTCCAGAAGGCCTTCCGGATGATTTCGTCCCGCGGCTCATTCGAGTCTTTCACCAAATCGCGCACCTTACGAAAGACCAGGTCCACGATTTCGCCGTCGGGCTTGGCCCGCCCGGGAGGTTTCACGGCGGCGTGTCGCCATTGCACCATGCCGCCCGAGTTGCTGATAGTGCCATTCTTTTCCATGAAGAACGCTGCGGGCAGCAGGATCACCTCGGTGGAGATGGACTTCGGGTCGACCCCGGGCCGGCGCCAGAAACTTGCTGTTTCGGTCTCCCAGATTTCTTGCACCACGAGCGTCTCGAGCTTCGCCATTGCGTCGAACGTCAGCTTTAGGTTGGGCACGGTGACTGCCGGATTCTGGCCGACGATCCACAGGAGTTTCAGTTTCCCGGCGAGGGCGTCCTCGAACATCGGCAGCGTTCCGTAGTCCTTGGAAGCGTTTCGCTTGGGCAGCCACTCATAGCCATAATCGTTCTCGGCGGTGGCCGCCTCACCGAAAAACGCTTTGAGCGTGTTGACTAGATACCGACTGTCGGCGATCCCGTTCTTGCGCACGTAGTCGCGGATGGTAGGCTCGGCGTTCGACGCGGAGTTGAGATAGCCCGGCATGTAGTTGTAGAGGACGGCCATGTCGCACGCGCCCTGCACGTTTGGCTCGCCCCGCAGAGCGTTGACGCCGCCGCCCGGCTTCCCGATGTTGCCAAGCAGAAGCTGCAGGATGGTGAACGACCGGATTCCTTGTACCGCAGTCGTGTGCTGCGTCATTCCGAGCGCGTAGAGGATAGATCCCGGACGATTCTTCGCCATCGTCTCCGCAATCTGGCGGATTTGGTTGGCTGGAATGCCGGTGATTCGCTCGCCCGTCTGCAGCGTGTATCGCGAGACGAAGGTCTTCAGGCGCGAGAAGACACAGTGCGGGTCATCCAGGCTCTTGGCGAGACGGGGCTTTCCCTTCACATCGAGCTGATATCCCCAAGTTTCTGTGTGGTACTTGTGGTTCTCTGCATCAAGCCCACTGAAAACTCCATCCTTGAATTCGAAGGCCTGATCGCCCAAGAAAAGAGCGTTGGTATGCGTCTTGACGTAATCCTCGTCGTACAGCTTGTTGACGAGGATGTGGTTGATCATAGTGTTTTGGAACGCCGCATCGGTGCCGGGCCGGATGCGTGCGTAGATGTCCGCCGTCGCGGAGGTGCGTGTGAATCGCGGATCGACGTGGATGATCTTCGCCCCATTCTCCTGAGCCTTCCGGATCCACTTGAAGGCCATGGGGTGGTTCTCCGCCACGTTGCTGCCTTCCACCAGGATCGTCTTGCAGTTCTGCAGGTCAATCCAGTGGTTGGTCATGGCCCCCCTCCCGAACGAGGCCCCCAGACCAGGGACCGTGGGGCTGTGTCAAAGTCGGGCTTGATGCTCGACGTAAGCGAGACCGAGCAACCGGGCCGCCTTCTGGAAGAGGTAGCATTCCTCGTTCGTGTTCTGCGCACCGCCCAGGAACCCGATCGCGTCCGTCCGATTGACCGGTACCTCTTTGTCGCCGACCTGCTCTTTGGCAACCCAAGTCGCGTCGCGTGTCTTCCGAATCTTGTGCGCGACCCGCTCGATCGCGTCATCCCAGGAGATGTCCTCCCAGTGGTCGCTGCCCGGTGCTCGGTAACGCGGCGTTTGAAGCCGGTTCGGCGAGGTATGCGTCGCGAACATCGATATGCCCTTGACGCATAGTGATCCGCGATTCACGATGTGGTCGTAGTCGCCTTCCATCGAAATCAGCTTGCCTTCGCGCACAGCTGCAATCATGCCGCATCCGCACGAGCAGAAATTGCACGATGTCGTGAACTCGTGAACGTTTGAGAGCTTTAGATTCTGGTTAGCGGCTCTTACCGCTGGCAAATCAAGAAGTCCGCCAAGTGCGAGTCCAACCCCTCCTCCGAGAGCATTTCTGAACCAGTCTCGACGATTCAGCAACTTCCGCGTTTCCACCGTGGAATGGCTGTCCCCATCCAAGCCAACAAAGCCTTTATTCCTAGTCGTATCCACAGATATTTTCACTCCTACTCTTTTTCGTAGTGCTAACTGTCCCCTGCCCACACCAATTTGCTGCTGCCCTCGCCCGCACAAAACCAAGAACGTTGTGTGCTGATGCTATGGAGGTCTCCTGCTGGCCAACACTGTTAGTAGTGCCAGTGACTTGTTCCCCGAGGTCTCCCTTACACTCGCCTCACTCCCTGGGGATTTTGAACCAAAATCGAACACTCATGGATACCGCAACAGAAAAGCCCACGTGGTTCTTATTGACCCGGCACTGGGTCAGCCTGGTCGGGATCGCTCTTCTTGCGACCGCGATCATCTCGTGGCTTTTCGTGTTGCCATTGCAGATCCGCGGGCACGTAGACAATCCGTATGTTGGAATCGTGGTCTTCCTCATACTGCCGCTGATCTTCTTCGCGGGATTAGTGTTGATCCCCGTCGGAATCTTTCTAAGTAAGCGGCAAATTCGCCAAGGGCTAGCCGAACCTAGCTTTGACCGCAAGACCGCATTGCGGCGCGTCGCGGGGTTTGTTGGTATCGTCACCGTGCTCAACATCATCGTGGGAACGCAAGTCACTTATCGCGCCGTTGAGCACATGGAGACCCCACAGTTTTGCGGCGGAACCTGCCACAGCATGAAGCCCGAATTCGCCGCCTATCGGAACTCTCTACATTCGAAAGTCGAATGCGTCGAATGTCACGTAGCGCCCGGAGCGGCTGGTTGGGTCAGCAGCAAAACAAATGGAATCCGGCAGCTGGTCGAGACTGTATTCAATACTTATCGACGACCAATACCTTCCGCGTTGGAAAGCCACCGATTGATTCCCGCCCGGGAAACGTGTGAGAACTGCCACTGGCCACAAAAGGCCGGCGGTGTGCGTCTGCGTGTATTCAGCAAATATGCAGAAGATGAGGCCAACACGCGATCGCAGACGGTTCTGCTGATGCTGGTAGGAGGCAATAAGCTGTCGGGCATTCACGGCGCTCACTTCGGCCCGGGTGTGCAAATTCGCTACGCGGCGGCTGATCCTACCCGCCAGACCATTCCATGGGTCGAATACAAAAATACCGAGACAGGAGAGAACCGGGTTCTTCTTAGCTCAGATGCCTCGGCGGACAGCACCAAGGGATTGCCACAGTACGACATGCAATGTGTGGATTGTCACAATCGGCCGACGCACGTTTTCGATCTGCCTGATCGCGCTATGGACAAAGCTCTAGCGCTTGGCGAGATTCCCGTTACGCTGCCTTTCGTCAAAAAGAAGGGCCTGGAGTTGTTGAAGACCGAGTACCAGTCGAGCGAGCAGGCCAAGGAGCGTCTTGCACCCGCCCTGGAGAGCTTTTATCAGCAGAGTTATCCCGACGTGTATGGCAAGCGAACCAACGATATACGGCAAGCAGCGCAGGCAGTACTAGCAATTTACAACCGCAATGTCTTTCCTGATCTCAAGGTCACTTGGGGTACGTATCCGAATAATCTGGGTCACACCGACTTTCCGGGATGTTTTCGTTGTCACGACGGGGCCCATTCCTCCGGTGATGGAAAGACTATCACTCAGGACTGCAATACCTGCCATGAGTCGCTTGCGGTTGAAGAGGCCTCGCCGGAGATCCTAAAGACGCTCGGACTTAGCGAACGACTCTCGAGAATTCAGAAGCAATGATTTTGGTCAGAAAAAACGAGAACAAATTATGAAAGGAATTTCGCAATGACTTACAAACCTCCGACGCACGCAGTCATTTCCTTAGCTTTGCTCGCGAGTCTCTCAAACCTTAGCTGGGCAGCCGATGACGGTGCTGCCCTTTACAAGAAGAAATGCGCTGGTTGCCATGGTCAGCAAGGTGAGGGCAAACCCGCGATGAAGGCTCCCCCGCTGAAAGGCACTGCTCTGAGCGCGGAAAAGGTGGTCGACCACCTCACGAAGGGCGAGCCAAACAGCAAAGCGCCGCACAACAAAGGGATTTCGGGCCTTACCGAGGAAGACGCAAAGGCGGTGGCAGAGTTCGTAAAGGGTCTGAAGTAGACGCTACTTCGGCTCGCTTGAGAGACATTCTGTGTGCTCCGCTTGCCACGGCACCAGATGAATGTAGCGGAGGTGTCTAGTGAATCGCAAGCAATCCAAAAAACTCTTACCGCTTGTAGTGGCTGCATGTCTGCTTGTGGTCATGCGAGTAACCGTCTCCGCCGCACAAGAAGAGAAGAAGGCGGCGCCACTCGATACGGGAACAGCTCACTATATAGGATCCGAGACTTGCAAGACATGTCACGAGGAGCTGTACAAGAACAAGTTCGAACGCACTCCCCATTTCAAGACGACTCTGCAAGACGGACACGGCTGCGAATCCTGCCATGGTCCCGCCTCAGCGCACGTAGAAGGCGGTGGGGACGTGAGCAAGATCATCAGTTTCAAAACCATGTCGCGGCAAGATACCAATGCACATTGCCTGACTTGTCACGGCGAAAAACATGAGCACCGGCACATCTCTAGCTCAGCCCATAGCAGCAGCGATGTCGGCTGCCTGGACTGTCACTCTCCTCATAACGCCAAGGAACCGGAACATCTGCTGGCAACAGCGCAGCCCAAGCTCTGCTACGGCTGTCACGCATCCGCAAAGGCTGACTTCGGCAAGCCCTATCACCATCGAGTCGACGAAGGCCTCATGCAGTGCGCTGACTGCCACAATGTCCACGGAACAACGACGCTAAGACAAGTCAGGGCTCTGCCCACGGGGGATGCCATCTGTGCCAAGTGCCATGCGGACAAGGCCGGTCCTTTTGTCTATGAACATGTGCCGGTAAAAACCGAAGGCTGCGGTAGTTGTCACACACCCCACGGATCAAATAACCCGCGTTACCTGCGGGTGAGTCAGGTGAACCTGCTTTGCCTGCAGTGTCACTCGTTCCCGGCCCAAGGACCGGCAGGTCCTGGCCACAACCAATCCACCAAGTATCAGGCGTGCACCATGTGCCACGCTGCCATTCACGGATCGAACGCAAGCAACGTGTTCTTCAGATAAGAGGTACCGCATGACGTCAATGTCGTTTCGACTAAAACGGCTGCTGGTTACTGTTGCTCTGTTGAGTTTTGCCGCACGGGCACAAAACCAGGGAAACGCCAATCAAACTCAGTCGCAGCCCGAAGGTTGGGAGGGCTACGGATATGTAGTACATCAGTCCGTCGATGTCGGCTATCGAGCAAATGACATAACGGGCAGCGAGCAGATGTACAACACGCTCGTTAATTTGCGTTCTGGACCACGTCTTCTCGATCAAAGCCTGAGCATGCAATCGCAAAACCACGATGGCACGCTCTTCGATAACCTGTTCCTCAACAGCTTCGGTTGGGGGGGAGATCCAAACAATGCCCTTCGCCTGCGGCTCGATAAGAACAAGTGGTATGACTTCCGCTCCGCGTTCCGGCGAGATCAAACAGACTTCGGCTACAATCTGCTGGCGAATCCCCTCAATCCACCCACTTCGAGTCCGAACATTCCTGCCACGTTCTCACCGCATCGTTTCGCAACGCGCCGACGCGTTAGCGACTTCGATCTGACCCTTTTTCCGCAATCTATCTTCGACGTCCGGCTCGGGTATTCACACAACAACATGACCGGCCCTTCTTACTCGAGTGTCCATGAGGGTACCGATGCGTTACTGTTTCAGGATTGGAACACCACGCTGAACTCATACCGTCTCGGAGCTGATCTGAAGATTTTTGAGCATACGGTCGTCAGCTACGATCAATTCCTCGATTACTACAAAGGGGATACTGATTGGCAGCTCGCGCCATTTGCGCCGGCCCTTCTTCCGGGAGGCGCTGGTACTGTAGACCTTGGGCTGCCGATCAACACCGGAAATAAGAATCCCTGCGCTATTAATGCTCCGGCAACGAGTCTCATTGACTCGACCGGAACTCTGACCAACACGACTTGCAATTCGTACATAAACTACAATCGGGCAGATCGTTCGCGCACGTCGGCACCCACCGAGCGTGTCAGCCTCCATAGCACGGACATTCCGCGGTTGGAACTGAGCATGTCCTATGCATACGGCTCGGCTGATATGAATACTGTATTCAATGAACTGTTTAATGGATTCCAGTCCGGACGAAACGGGTCACCGAACACACGTCAATCGCTGGTAACCAACACACCTGGCACAACCACCGGTGCGACACGGATTTCGAATGTCGCGGACTTTAGCATTACCGCGCATCTTACGAAGCATCTTCGCTTCGTCGATACCTTCCGCTTCTGGGCTTACCGCATCCCGGAAAGGGCATTCTTCAACGAGCAAGACTGGACGTGCTCCGGTTGCGACTTGACGACACCCATAAGCGGTACCACTACCGGGGGCTCAGTGCCGGAAACAGCCGATCAGCTGTCATTCAATCAAAGCTGGAAGAAAAATGAGTCTGACCTCGTGTGGGAAACAAAGCACGTTGGCGGCCGCATCGGTTTCCGGTACGGCGACAGAACTTTTCATCACATTCTTGATTTCGCGACAGGTGATGAAGATCGAATCGTCGTTCACGAGTACACCCCCATTTTCGGAATCTGGGCAAAGCCGATGATGAGCCTGCGATTCAACTTTGATTGGGAACATACAAACAGCGACGACACTATTGTGCGCATCGGACCTCGCAAAGAGGATAAGTACCGATTCCAGGCCAACTACACGCCAAAACCATGGGCGGTGATCGGAACGTCTATCAATCTCTGGAATGGTTCGAATGACGACGTCTTAATTGCTTATCGGGGGCACAACCGAAACTACGGATTTACTACGAGCCTGAATCCTCGTGAGCGATTCGGGATTGACCTGGCATACAACTACAACGATTACCAACAAAACACTTTCATCTGCTTCAACGATTCCGATACGACACTCTCGGTGGTCGCAAGCGCGGGGAGCTGTCTCGCGAATGGTTACAACGATGACGGCAATCCACTGCTCACAAACGGAATCTACACCAGCAAGACGCACTATGGCATGGCGTCGGTGATGGTGAAACCGGTGTCACGGGTTTCGATCCAGGCGGGGTACAGCATCACTAGCGTCGGCGGAGACACACCGCAATTTAACGTCCTTCAACCGTTCGGATCACTGCAATACAACTATCATCAGCCGTTAGCATTGGTGTCCGTTGACATAGGACATCACTTAGCATGGAACGCCGGTTGGAACTATTACCAGTACGGCGAGAAATCGTTTGTCGGTCCTACCGATCCTCGCTACTTCCACGCCAATAACGCAACGTTCTCACTGCGCTGGGCTTTTTGAGGTTCGTCACATAATCGGTGATTAATTGGGTAACCGGGGGCTCTCAAAACCGCCGATGGCGGGATCTTGAGTCTAACCGGGATTTTTCATCTACAATTCGCAGTCAGCCTACTCCTCCTCCTTCACCTTGACCTCTTTCATTCCTTGATTTCGGTGACGCGAGTGAGGTCTCCTTTCCTCCTCGGGCGCGTTTTTTTCTATTCAGCGCGCCCTCCCTACCCTCTTCGCCCGCTCGACTATCTCCGTCAATCTCACTATCAGTTGCTCAAGCTCTTTCAGGCTCAACTGATCTGCCCACTTGTATTTTTTGGCCTCGCGCTCCAAGTGCTGTCGCTCACCATAGGTCAAAGGTTTGCCAGCTTCGAGCAAGGACCGTAGGTGTTCGCTGTCATATTGAGTCGCAGAATCACGAATAAAGTCGCTAATACACTGAGTAACCCATTGGATGGCCACTTCGGGATGCACAGCGCCAGCCAGCGTACCATCTGGCATCTCTGTTACCAGTGACCTCATACACTGCTTGAAAAACTTAGGGCTTCTTCAGGTGTTCCTTCGTTCATAGTCCCCCGCTTGCAGCTTAATTATGCTCGACCTAAGCGGATCCCCTCAGTTCCTTTCTTATTTGGCGGAAATCGCAAAGTCCAAAAACCGTCAAAAAGCTCATTTCTGTGTGAGAGCGACAGCCGACGGTCAGACCATGGAAATCATCAATGTTTATCAGTTTATGATGGTGGGCAGTGCAGGACTCGAACCTGCGACCTCCTGCTTGTAAGGCAGGCGCTCTAACCAGCTGAGCTAACCGCCCTCCCGCGTCGCGCAGCCTGAGGGCCGCGGCGGTTGAAACTATCGGTGGTCACTCGTGTAATACGCTCTAATGACTATACGTGAGCGCGGAAAACACGGCAAACGCTCCATCAGTTCGCACTGGCAACTCACGCCGAACAGTCCTATGTCGTCCTGGCATGCCTGCTACACTCACAAGTTGCGGCGACTCATCATCAATGCGGACGATTTCGGATTCACTTCCGGCGTGAACCGCGCTATCGCCGAAGCTCACACGCGCGGCATCGTGACGTCCTCGACGTTGATGGCACGCGGTCCGGCCTTCAGCGAGGCTGTGCAGCTTGCCAGAACTCTGCCTCAGATCAGCGTCGGCTGCCATGTCGTATTGATTGACGGAGAGCCCGCCCTTGCCGCTGACAAACTCCCATCTCTCACGCGAGCCCAAGAATTTCGCGACGGGCTGAAAGCTCTCGCCACCCGAGCTATTACTGGACGATTGGCTTCGGAAGAGATTTTCGCCGAAGTCTCCGCACAGATTCGCAAGATTCAGGCCACTGGAATCGTCGTCTCGCACGTCGACACACACAAACACACTCACATATTTCCCACGATTCTGCGCCCGCTTTTGCGCGCCGCAAAAGAATGCGGAGTCCGTGCCATCCGCAATCCATTCGGCCCGCGTTTTCCGCTGCGATCCAGCCGACTCTGGGCACGGCCCAATCTCTGGACCCGCTTCGCAGAGGTCCGCATCCTTCGTCGATTCTCGGCAACCTTCCGCGATGCGGCACTCCGAGAAGGATTCGCTACCCCCGACGGCACTGTTGGCATCGAGGTCACCGGAACTCTGGATGAAACTCTCTTTTCCGCCCTGGCCCAGAGCATACCTGCTGGCACATGGGAATTCGTCTGCCACCCCGGCTACAACGACGCGGATCTCCAAGCCGCGAGAACGCGCCTTCGCGAGTCGCGGGAGATTGAACTCCGGGTTTTAACCCTGCCCGCCGCCCGTGAAGTGCTCGCCAGAGAAGGCATCCAGCTGATCTCCTACCGCGATCTGACCTCTTCCTAGCATGTACCGAAAAGACGGCCTTCAGGGACGGACAATCTTGCGCACGGAGGACTCAGCCCAGCCGCGACACTACCGTAACCTATCCGGTTAACTCTAAGTAGTAAAATGATTTAAAATTCAGCGGTTTTCCATCCGCTGGGAGGGTGTTGAGCGTTCATGTCTGCCCAAGGGTCAGCTCCGCGTGCGACTCTGGACTTAAAGGTCAAAGTGTGGGGGATGGGTGCGAACAATCAGCCCTTCTTCCAGAACGCGATGGCCCAGAACATCAGCGCCACCGGAGCCTGCATCTACGGCATCGAGCCCGAACTGAAGGTGGGCGATGTCATCGGAGTCCAGTACGAAGGAAAGAAAGCCCGCTGCAAAGTCATTTGGGTAGTGGACGCCGGCGCCCTCAAGAAAACTCAGGCCGGAGTACAACTGGTCGTTGACCAGGACTGTCCCTGGCTGAGCGCGCTTCCCGCGGAAATGAAAGCCGAGGAACGCACCGTCATTCGCCAGGACAATCGCCGAAAGTTCTCTCGTCACAAGATTTCTTTCCCACTGGAATTGCGCGATGAGCGCGTGAATACTCCGTTGCGAGTCAATGCCACTGACATCAGTGGAAACGGCTGTTATGTTGAAACTGTGATGCCGCTTGCCGTGGGGACGGCCCTGCGCGTCGATCTCTGGATGGGCGAAGAACGCCTGACGCCGAGTGCGGTTGTCCGCACTCGCGATCCCGGAGTCGGCATGGGAATAGAATTTACTGGTCTGCCCGAGGAATCCAAGAGGAAGTTCCAGGCGCATCTCGACAAACTGGATCCCGGCAATACCTTCGGTCCCAAAGACGGCCAGTAATCCAATCGCGCCGATCTTCTGCGGCGTTCGTGTAAAATCTGCAACCACCGCTCGTTCCAGCCATCGAATCTCGCAACGAGCAGGCCACTACAGTCATGAAGATCGGACGCGCATGAAGATCGGGATCACCTGCTATCCCACTTACGGTGGCAGTGGAGTCGTAGCCACGGAGTTGGGAGTCGAGCTAGCTCATCGTGACCACGAGATTCATTTCATCTCTTACGCGCAACCTATCCGGCTCCGCGGCGATGACGAACCCAACATCCACTACCACGAAGTCGAGGTCTCGCGTTATCCCTTGTTCGAATACCCGCCCTACGACCTCGCACTCGCTACGCGGATGGCCGAGGTGGCCCAACTCTACGATCTCGACCTCTTGCACGTTCACTATGCCATTCCTCACTCCGTAAGCGCCATGCTGGCGCGCCAAATGCTCGCCGCGGGACCCCGCGGCCGAAGTCTTCCCTTCGTCACGACGCTTCACGGAACTGATATTACGCTCGTAGGACTGGATCGGTCGTACCTGCCCATCACGCGGTATTCAATCGAACAAAGCGATGGCGTGACGGCGATCTCGAACTACCTCCGAGACCGAACACAGCGCGTATTCGATGTAAAAAACAAAATTGAAGTGATCTACAACTCCGTCAATTGCGACGTTTATTATCGCGACACCAAACTCGCAGCGGAACTTCGCGGCGAATATGCGCCTGACAATCAGCGCGTGCTTGTGCATCTCTCGAACTTCCGTCCCGTCAAACGCGTTACCGATGTAATTGAGATCTTCGACCGCGTGCGGAAGAAGATTTCTTCCAGGCTCCTCCTCATTGGAGACGGGCCGGACCGCTCAGTAGCGGAGTGGCTCGCAGTCCAAAAAGGCATTCACGACGACGTGCTCTTCCTGGGCAAGCAGGACCAGATTTACGAGAAACTCTCTATTGCCGACATCATGCTGTTGCCCAGCGAACTCGAGTCTTTCGGGCTGGCGGCGCTGGAAGCAATGGCTTGTGAAGTTGTCCCCATTTCAACCCGCGCGGGCGGAGTACCTGAAGTCATTGATCACGGCAGCAGCGGATTTCTCGCTGATGTTGGTGATGTCGATGCCATGGCGCGTTACGCTATTGAACTCCTGAGCGATGAACAACGCCTGCGTGAGATGGGAAAGCGCGCTCGCGCCGTGGCCATGGAGCGGTTCTGCTCGACCAAGATCGTGCAGCAATACGAAGACTTCTACCGGCGCGTGCTCGAACGCTCGGCGTAGAATCCCTCCGGCACAGAACTCGCCGCTTCGACTAAGGGAAGCCGAATGCGGATCAGAGTTCCCTTCCCTTCGTGGCTGTCGATCGTCATCCTGGCTGTGTCTCCGTATAGAACCTGCAGGCGCTCGGAGATATTCGCCATGCCAATTCCCATGCCCGACCAACTGCTGCTCTCTTCCAGTTGCGCGCCACCCATCCCAACTCCGTCATCTTCGACTTCAATGATCAATCGCGAGTTGGTCACCCGGCTCCGCAGATAAATGCTTCCACCCTCGATCTTCGGAGACAACCCGTGCTTGATGGAGTTTTCAACGAGCGGTTGCAGCAGCATGCTCGGCACGACGACATCGAGCGAGGCGGGATCCAGTTCTTTCACAACCCGAAGCTTCTCCCGGCCAAACCGAACAACTTCAATATCCAGGTAGTTGTCGATGAATTCGAATTCCTCACGCAGCGGCGCAAATGCCTCACCACTGTTCAAAAGCCGACGAAGGATCGTCGCCAGCTTGAAGATCATGTCGCGCGCCGTATCCGGATCGAAGCGCACCAATGACGAGATGGAGTTCAGCGTATTAAAGAGGAAATGCGGATTGATCTGGTTCTGTAGCGCTTCCATACGGGCGTGCAGGAGAAGCCGTTCCTGCTCCTCCAGCTTGATCTGGATACGCACGCTGTTGAAGACCTTGATCTCAATTCCGATGGCGGCAACCGTTGCGGCAAAAATGACCGCCTCTACCCAGAGATTCTCCAGACTCTCGATGCTGTAGATCGATCTCGGGAAATATCGCGACAAGTCCGTTTGCACGAAGCGCAACCCGACAATCGTCCAAAAAAACATGACTTGCCAGTCGAACAACCGTGGACGAGGCAGGTTGCGGCGAATCAACCGGAAAATACTCTGATCAATGAAAGGCGAGAACGACCAGATGTCATCTTTGTCGTGCGCCATCGTCCGCAGTTGTCCCGCGAGAAAACCGCAGAGCAGATGAAACGGCATCGCTGCCCATTCGCCATGCACCAGAGCCGGAGTACTCACCAATACTGCACCCAGGGTGCCGGCCCATCGGCCGCCGATCACGCCCAGCAGCATCACAGTTTCGAAACTCAAGTCGCTGGCTTGGAAGCTGCTCTGCGAGAGCCGGATTAACACACCAATCACAATCGGCAATGCGAACCACAGCACGAGATAAACCTTCTGCCGGAAACTTCTCTCTTCGCGGAACACCAGGGACTTGAATTCTTTGGAGCGCACCAGGCTGCTCGAAACAGCCGCGGCTACGCCTAACTTGACCAGCAGATTAATCAGAATTAGGCGCGGTTCCATGAGCGTGGTCTCTAGTGATGGGCTCTTCCGAAGACTGTAGCACGAATGGAGCAGCCTAATACCCGCGGCGCTTGTCCACAACGAACTTCAACGGCTGCTGATCGAGATAGCGGTGAAGATTGTCAGAGAACAGCTCGTAGTGCCTCTGCCAGAGCTTGTCTGTCAGCCCGGCGGTGTGGGGCGTAATCAGCAGGTTTTCAAGATCCCACAGCGGCGAATTTGGGGGCAGAGGCTCTCGCTCGAATACATCGAGCGCAGCCCCGGCAATCTGCCCTGTCCGCAGCGCTTTAGCGAGCGCACCTTCATCCACTTGCGGGCCCCGGCCAACATTAATCAGGAAAGAACTACGCTTCATCTGAGCCAAGCGCTCTGCATTAATCAGACTTTGCGTCTCCGCAAGTAGTGGTGCGGCCATCACCACGAAATCCGATTGGCCGAGAAGTCTATCGAGTTCACCCGTTGAGTAGACCGCATCCACTCCTTGCGGAGCTTCCTTCTCCACATACTCGCGGACCGCAATTACTCTCATACCCAATGCGGAAGCCATTTGCGCCACCCTGCGCCCAATGCTTCCTACGCCAATCAGTCCGAGGGTCGCACCAGCAATTTCGCGCAAGCGCTGGCCCTGATTCCACATGGAATCCTGTCCCCAAATCCTTTGCCGCTGTAGTAGAGCAGCCTGCGGAATCTTCTTGGCCAGCGCAAAAATAAGAGCGATTACATGCTCCGCCACAACCGGCCCGTGGACCTCAGTGGAATTAGTCAGCAAAACATGGCTCTCAATCAGTTCAGGAAACATGAACTGATGCACCGCAGCCGTCGGTGCGTGGATCCACCGCAGTTTCTTTGCGGCCGCGAATTGCTTCGGGCGCAACGAGATTGTGAAGATCACCTCCGCATCCTGAAGTTCAGTTTCAATTCCGTCGTAGCTGTTTCGCTGGACGATCTCGACCCCGGGGAACTCGTCTCCTAACTTCTCGGCAAACCAGGCCGGGGCATTCCACAGCTCCAGCCGGTGCTGGATAACAATCAGAAGTTTCATGCGCGTCAAATTTAACCACAAAGACACCGGACCAGTCAGAAAGTCCGCAAGAGCACGAAGGTTACCCGTTCCGGAACTTGGACGCCTTGTCCGGAGTCTTAAGTCGTTAGAATGAACCCGGCTCCCTCTTTGGAGGAAATGCATGCGCCACATCCGTGCTGCTTTGCTTGCCGTGATGGTATCGAGTTGTGCTCTCGCTGCTCAAAATACTGAACCGCCGGAACAGTCGCCACGCCAGGCATTGATCGAGATGTTCATGGGCAAGGGGGAGAATGACTTCACTCGGCACCTCCCCGATTCGGCGCGTGCTGTATTGCTTCATAAGGGCGAATCGGCTGAAACATCTTTCTTGCTGAAGGTTTCGTCCGCCGCTCGAGGACTGACGCAGCAGGGAGAGAAAGTAGAAACCTTCGACTCGGGACCCAACATCCTTGTCACCGAGAACGCGAACAGCCACGAAAGAATTGAAATCGCCGTCGAGCATGACAGCGTATCCGGCGAGGAAGACGAGATTGAACTGTCCGTGCACCCCTATAAGAACGACGAACCGGAAGCCCTGCCGGTGATACCGCGCCTGATTTTCACCTTGAAAGAGGAGGACAAAATCTGGCGCGTAACCGAGCTAACCCTTGCTGCCCACGTCCCCCTGGAAGACCCGGACTATCTGAAAAGCCTGCGGAAACAGCAGGACGAGGTCACCGAAGCCGCGGCGCAGGGCCGCATATCTATGATTTTCCAAACAGAAACCGCGTACGCAGCCAACCACGCGGGAGTGGGGTATGTTTGCAAAATGGAAGATCTTTACCCGAGTCCCGAAGGAGAGCAAAACGTCCCCAGCCCGCTTGCCCAGGACGAGTCCAATGGCTATCGATTTTCGCTGAGCGGATGCGAAGCAAAACCCGCAACCAGTTTTCGCCTGACTGCAAGTCCAACCGACCCCGACTCGGAGATGAAGACGTTTTGTGTTGACGAATCCGGAACGCTCAAGTCAGCTGAGGCGACCGACAGTTCAAGTTGCTTTGCCGACGGAAAAGTAGTCAACACTCTGAAGGCGCCCGCGCCAGACGAAAGCCCTACTCCTGAACCTGGCCCGACAGACTAGCCGAACGCCAACTCTTTCGCGCGCTGCGCAGCCTTGACCACGGCCTTGATCAAGGTGACGCGAAGCTTGCCCTCTTCCAGTTCCATGATCGCGTCGATCGTGCAGCCCGCTGGCGTGGTTACGGCATCCTTTAGCAACGCTGGGTGATCCCCTGTCTCCAAAACAACCTTCGCCGCCCCGAGCGTAGTCTGCGCAGCGAGAAGCGTCGCCACATCTCTCGGCAGACCAACCTTCACGCCGGCTTCCGCCAGGGACTCCAGAATGATGTAAATGTAAGCCGGGCCACTCGCCGACAAAGCGGTTACGGCATCCATGTGCTTCTCGTCGACGACAACCGTTCGGCCTACAACATCGAACATATGGCAAGTCAGAGCCACGTCAGCTGCGCTCGCATGTTTGCCTTTGCAGATCGCAGTCATCCCGGCGCCCGTGATGCAAGGTGTATTCGGCATCGCCCGAATCACCGGCACATTCGCTGGAAGATTCCTTTCGATCATCGCCGTCGGCACCGAAGCTGCAACCGACACAATGACTTGCTTAGCCGTAACGTGGTCCCTAATCTCGCGCACAACATCTTCCACAACCTGCGGCTTGACACCGATCACAATGATATCCGAGCCTTTCGCGGCATCCACATTATTCGTTCCAACTTTCACCTTCAACTTCGCCGCAAGCGCCTTCGCACGTTCCTGGTGAGCCACCGTTGCGCACGTGGATTTCGCGGAGAGCAGACCATTCTTCAGCAATGCCTGAAGAATGATTCCACCCATCTTCCCGGCTCCGAGGAACGCAACCTTCTTTCCTGTCAGATCATTTGCCATAAGCTCGCGCAATCATCCTTTCGCCCGCGCACGATATTCGATCACTCGGGCAGAGCAAAAAGCTGCAAACCGTCTACTGAACTTTGAGCGTTCGACTCCGCTCCAGCCAACGCCACGCCGTACTGACAATCTCTCCCAAGCCGCGCGTCGCTCTCCAGTTCAGCAACGACTGCGCTTTGGCAGGATTCGCCACCAGCGCCGGAGGATCGCCCGGGCGGCGGGGATCCATTTGATGCGGCACCTTCTTGCCCGCAACCTTCTCGACCATGGAGATCACTTCGCGCACCGATGCTCCGGTCCCGGTCCCTACGTTTACGGCCAGGCTCTCCTTCCCGGCGGCAAGATGTTCCAGCGCTTTCACGTGAGCCGTCGCCAGATCGTTCACATGAATGTAATCGCGGATACAAGTACCATCCGGCGTCGGGTAATCCGATCCAAACACATGCAGTGGAGGTCCGAGACCTTCAGCCGCCCGCATGGCGAGAGGAATCAAATGCGTTTCCGGTTCGTGTAGTTCTCCAATCTCAGCGCTCTCGTCGGCGCCGGCCGCGTTGAAATAGCGCAGGCTCGCATAACGCACGCCGTATGCTCGGTCGTACGCTTCTAAAACTTGCTCGAAGAAAAGCTTCGAAACACCATACGGATTCACCGGCTGGCGTGGGATGTTCTCTTCGATAGGGACTTTAGCTACTTCACCGTAAACCGCGCACGTTGAAGAGAAAATGATCTTTTTTACACCCGCATCGATCGCCGTATTGAGCAGCGCGAGTCCACCTTCAACGTTGTTGTGAAAGTACTTCCGCGGATTCGAAACGGATTCGCCCACATACGCGTGAGCCGCAAAATGCATGATCGCGTCCGCGCGCTTCAGAACCCGGTCCAGTGCACTCCGGTCGAGAACGTCTGCCCTGACCAGTTCAAATCCCTGGGCGAGAATTTCGTAGCCGGTACTGAGATTGTCGAAAATGATAACGTCATGGCCGGCGCTCCGCAGGGCGCGGGCGGTATGGCTACCGATATACCCCGCTCCGCCTATCACGAGAACAACCACTCTGAACTCCTTTTCCGATCTTCGGGTCGCTTGACGTCAGGAAGTATTCCATTGTACACAGAGGTTTTGCGTCGCCGGGCTGAATCCCCTAAGATGACAACTCAAGGCTTCGCCATGTAACGCGGCGATTAAAGTTATGAATGATCAGTTAGCCGACAAGAAATGCGTTCCGTGCCGCGGAGGTGTCCCTCCGTTGAAGGGGAAAGAACTGGAGGCACTCCACCGACAAGTGCCCGCCTGGAGCGTGATCGACGAGCACCATATTCAACGTGTGTTTCGTTTCCCCGATTTCCAACAAGCACTTCACTTCGTAAATCAAGTGGGGCAGATCGCTGAAGATGAGGGCCACCATCCTGACATCCTCTTAACGTGGGGAAAGGTCGACATCACGATCTGGACTCACTCGGTCAACGGGCTCACCGAAAGCGATCTCATCCTGGCCGCCAAGATCGATCGCATCGGCACGCTAACAGCGTCTGACTAAGGATCAGTCAGTCCCGCTTTCCAACGCGGACCTGCCAGTCCGTGAGGAATCGATCTCCGCACGTGGCGTACTCTCACACGTGCGCTTTAAGTCTTCATAGAATTTCCGAGCTCCAAACTCGATCGCCGGTCCCAGCGCAAAGCCTGCGACGCGTGAGAACGATCCCACAAATTCCAGTTCGCTCCGAAGCTCGGTCACGTCCGCCGCCACTGCGCGAAACGTCAACTGCGACGTCATCGTTACGCCGCCAAAATGACTGATGAAAGCTACTCGCCCGTAAGGCTCGAAGTGCGTCAGGACTTGATCGATTATGACACCAAAAGAATTATCGGGTTCAATCCGCATTCGACTATCAACTTCCCACGGTTGTCCGCGCGTCCACTCCACACTCCTGATATCGGACCATGCCCAGGTGTCGGGCTGCGTGTAGATTTCAAACACACTTTTTAGAGGACGGTTTATGGAGACGAAAATCTCCGAGCGGCCCATGACTCTGTCCTTTCGGAAGCCTGAGCGTCGCAAGGGGAGGACGTTGGAAAAAGAGTGTAGGGGAAAAATGAAGATCGAGCAAAGAAAATCTTCCGTGTTTTCTGTGCGATCGCGCGACAAGTTAAGGAATTAACCTATCCCGCGACTTACTCCGCCAATTGCTTCTGACGAAACCTCTCTGAGCGCAGCACCCACGCCAGCAGTCCCGCCGGCAACAGCATGAAAAATCCAGTTCCCGTAGCCATGGCGCGAGCCGATATTCCGGCGTCTAGGAAGCGCCCACACAAATATGCCGTGGTAGCAAACGTGAAGCTTGCCAGACCTAGGTCCGCGGAGAAAACTCTCCCCCGGAAGCGATCCTCCGTTCGCAGTTGCAGCAGCGTCGTGGAAAATACCCAGACTGTCGACCCACCTGCGTGCGCAAGCATGGCACACGCTGCTGCGATCCATACGGTGCGACTGACTCCGATCAACCCGTATCCTAAGGCAACCGTGATATATCCGAAAAGAATCCCGATGCGCAGCCGATGGTCATTCTGTCCCGCCCACCGCGCTGCCATCAGGGGCCCCACCATGGCTCCGAGTCCACGTCCCCCAAGCAGGATACTCATGCCCAGCATGGCGCCTCCAGAGGCGTCGACGCTGTGTCCTCGAACGGCAAACTCGCTCGCTCCCATCACGGTAAAGATGACCCAGCTGGGACCTACCATTAGTTCGCCGGCCTTGGCACATACTGCGGGCAGCAGAGCTGGATGATTCCTGATGTACGCAATCCCCTCCATTACAGGCGAGAAATTCACCAGATCGCGCGGGCGAAGGGGAGCTTCGGTATCTGCATGCGGCTCCGCGAAGCGCATACCGCTGATTAGAAGCGCCGAAACCAGGAACGACAAGGCGTTCAACACAAAAGCCGCGTTCCGTCCAAGGAAGGCCGCCACCAGCCCTCCAACCGAGGCACCCACCATCAGGTTCACCGACCACGTCGCTGAAGACAGCGTATTGGCCACAAGAACGTCGGCACTTTCGGCGACGTTCGGAATGACAGCGCTTCGGGCCGGCTCAAAGAATGCAGCCATTGTCGTTTCGGCCAACAGCAGCGGATACACGAGCCACACCGTCGAGCGGGAACGCACCAGCAACATGCTCAACACGACGACCACGCGGACCAGGTCCGCCATGATCATCACGTGCTTCCGGCGGACGCGGTCGTTCACCACCCCCGCAGTCGGACCCGCCAAGGTCTGCGGCAGGACCTGCAAGACCAGAGCAAGCGCCACCGATCCTGCGTGCCCCGTAAGTTGTAGGAGAAGAGTGTAGATCGACAGCGTGTAGAACCAGTCCCCGATCTCGCTGACGATCTGCGCCAGCCAAAGCCGCCGAAAATTCCGGTTGCGGCGGACCAGGCGCACATATGAAGCCAGTGTGATCGCGTTTGTAGCGTGTTCTGGTTCGGGTTCCATGCCGGACGGCTAGGGTAAACGTTTGTTCCTGAACCCGCCAGTGGGCTCAGTCATCTACTGTCATTCCTTGATGAAAGGAACTTTCCTTCAGTGGTTAGGAGATTGCATCAAAGTCAATCTGATCGCTTCGAATCTCCCACAGATCTGATTGATTCTGAATGGGTTCTTGAAGTGGACCAAACAACTCCGGGATGGCAACCGATGTGCTTTATCCCGAGGTTACAGACTTCGTCAGGAGCACAATCCGTGACCCTCAACAGATTCCTCTCGGCCGTACTTTTCGCCGCGCTGCTCTCCGTCATTCCGGCTGCCGCCAATACTTGCAACTCCTTCGCGAGCTACAGCTGTTCCAAAGGTACTCCGGATATCGTTCATCTTGTTGGCACCGGCACGACGGGCCAGTCCGTGGGAATTCTGTTGGGCAACACGTTCGACGTCATCTTCATGGGTAACAAGTCCTTTGCCGGCGATGATCTGATCATTCTTGCCGCCTCTCCAAACGGATTGACCGGCACCCTCAATGGTGTTTCCTTCACATCCCTCTCCAACTTTCCCGAGGGGGGTGCAATCGGCGCCATCCATGACACGTGGACGGGTATGGGAATCCAGTTCAACTCTGCCTCCTTCGGTTATGCCAACCTGGGCACTATCGGATGTGGATCCGTCTCCATTTCGGCGAGCGGAGTGGGTGGGGGCACGATCCTTTACGCAGAGGTAGTCAACCCGAAGACTGGCAAGATTCTCTACATCACCCCGAACTCTGAGGCGGGAGTCATCGGCACAACCGCGGTACCCGAGCCGGGTTCCTTGATTCTGTTGGGCACAGGTCTGGTCGGGCTGGCCGTTCTTGCGCGAAAGAAAATCGTGCACGGCTGAACTGAGAGCTCAGGTTTCCCTAGAGCATTTTTGGACCATCTTGGAAGGGTGCGACTGGAGCCCCCTTCAAGACGCATAGCGCCGCTATCCATTCGAGACAGTTTCTAGCAGTGCAGCTTGCGCTTCAGATCGTCGGCGATCTGCTTTCCGTGGAAGCGTCCGTTTTCGATGAAGATCTCGTTGGTCCGCGATCCCGCTACGATCACCCCGGCAACATAAATTCCGCGAACATTGCTCTCCAGCGATACCGGATCGCAAACTGGGCGGCACTGCTGCTCCGATAACTCGATTCCCATACTGCGCAGGAAATCGTAATCCGGATGATAACCAATCAGAGCCAGCACAAAGTCATTCTTCAGCCGGATCGGCCCGTGCGGCGTGATCACGACGACGTGATCGATTCCGATCTCCTGCACCGAGCTGCTGAAATATGCTTCGATTTCACCCGCCTTAATCCGGTTCTCCAGATCGGGCTTAATCCAATACTTCACGTGATGGTGTACCTGCGACTCCCGGTGAACCAGCGTCACCCGTGCGCCATGGCGCCACAAGTCCAACGCGGCAATAGCCGCAGAGTTCTTGCCTCCGATAACCAGAACATCAGTGTCGTAGTATGGATGCGGCTCGCCATAGTAGTGCGACACTTTCGGCAAGTCCTCTCCGGGAATGTTCAATTGGTTCGCCAAATCGTAATACCCGGTCGAGACGATAACTTTCTTTGCCAAGTAGTCATGTGGGCGTCCTGCGCGATCTGTTGCTGTGATGCTGAATTTATCGTCATCGCCCACGACCGTCTTCACCCATTCATACTGGCGGACATCGAGCGCATAGTGCTCTGAGACCTTGCGGTAGTACTCAAGCGCCTCTTCACGTGTGGGTTTCTGTTGTGCGGTTGTAAACGGAATATCGCCAATCTCAAGCAACTCCGGCGTGGTAAAGAAAACCATGTTCGCCGGATAGTGGAACAGCGAGTTCACCAGGCATCCTTTGTCGACGACGATCACTTTGAGCCCGATTTTCTGCGCCTCGATGGCGCATGCCAGCCCCGTCGGTCCCGCTCCGATCACGAGAACGTCGGTCTTCATCTCCATCCGGGGCTTCAACTTGGCCTTCGGCAGTGTGTCGAAATATTCAGCGGCGAGGAATTCGGGCATGGAGTCAGGAGTGGGCTGTTCGAGTCGACGGGGGTTCGAACGCAACTTGAAACTGTAGATTCTAGCACGCACGAAGCCGCCCACCTCCTTCCGACCAGGAAGCGTCGAAGTCAGACGAGACCGGCGCCATCATGAGCGCGGCCGTTTTTCAGGCGGAGCGAAGAATCTCCCTCAACCGATACTCCCCAAACAGCAAGATCATTTCGCTGAACGGCAACCCGAACCGCGGCACTCCCCCGCGCTATAATTTGCGGTTGCCCTTATAGTCGCGTTTCCTGCTGGAGTCCTTCATGTCAACCGTCATCGAACACGCTGTCAAGACCCGCACTGAGTCCGACAGCATGGGGAAAATCGAAGTCCCCACGAACGTCTACTGGGGCGCCCAGACACAGCGTTCCCTGCTGCACTTCAACATAGGCCGCGACACCATGCCGCCGGAACTGATTCGCGCCTTCGGCATCCTCAAGAAAGCCTGTGCGCTGGTCAATCAGGATCTCGGGAAGTTGCCCGCTGATAAAGCCAAGCTCATCGTCCAAGCTGCGGATGAAGTCATCGCCGGCAAGTTGAATGATCAATTCCCTCTGCGGATCTGGCAGACGGGCAGTGGCACTCAGACCAACATGAACGTGAACGAGGTGATCTCGAATCGCGCTATCGAGATTGCCGGCGGCGAATTGGGATCCAAGAAGCCGATCCATCCTAACGATCACGTAAACATGTCGCAATCCTCAAACGATACGTTTCCAGCCGCGATGCACATTGCAGCGGCTGACCGCGTCAAGAATTCTCTGATCCCCGCAGTCAAAACTGTGCACGCCGCGATCGCGGCCAAAGCCAAAGAGTTCCGCGACGTAGTGAAGATCGGCCGCACCCATTTGCAGGACGCGGTACCGCTCACCATCGGCCAGGAATTCGGTGGCTGGGCCAGCCTGCTGGAGCGCGATATCAAGCGCCTGGAGCAGGTGCTTGAGGGGCTCTATGACCTCGCTATCGGTGGAACGGCCGTTGGGACAGGCCTGAACACGCACCCGGAATTTGCCGAGCGCGCCGCGAAAAAAGTCGCTGATCTGACTGGGCTGCCCTTCCGCTCGCACGGCAACAAATTCGCTGCTCTCTCCGCGCACGACGAAATCGTGTTCGCCCAAGGCGCCATGGAGACTCTTGCCGCATCGTTCATGAAGATCTCGAACGACATCCGCTGGCTCGCTTCCGGACCGCGCTGCGGGCTTGGGGAACTGACTATCCCCGAGAACGAGCCCGGCTCGTCCATCATGCCGGGGAAGGTAAATCCCACGCAGTGCGAAGCGATGACTATGGTGTGCGTGCAGGTTCATGGCGCAACCGCCGCGGTTGGATTCGCCGGATCGCAGGGTAATTTTGAACTGAATGTCTTCAAGCCGGTAATCATTTACAACTTCTTGCACTCAGTCACCCTGATCACCGACGCCTGCCACGGCTACGTCGAATTCATGATCAACGGCATCGAAGTCGACCGCACAAGAGTGGACTGGTACGTGAAGAACTCCCTGATGTTGGTGACGGCGCTCGCGCCGAAAGTGGGTTACGACAAAGCCGCACAAATCGCCCACACAGCCCACGTCGAACATTCCAGCCTGCGTGAAGCAGCTTTAAAGCTGGGATATCTCACAGGTGAAGAGTTCGACCAATTAGTCAAGCCGGAGAAAATGACGCATCCGTAACCCGTTATTCGAAATTCAAACCAGGGCGGAAGTCATACGAAACTTAGCCGGGTAGCAGCGAAGGTTTAAGAACGGATCACGAACTCACTGCCTCAGCCGACTTTTCCTCCACCACAGCCACCTGAGTCTTTGTCGTCTTAGGCGTTGTCGTAATCACCACCACGCTCACCAGTACACAGACCGACCCCACGATCGTCCTCACCCCGATCGATTCTCCGCCCACCAGATAACCCAGCACCACCGCCACTACCGGATTCACGTACGCGTACGTTCCCACTCTTGTCGGCGACTCGTGGTGAATGAGCCACACGTACGCCGTGAACGCCACGATAGATCCCGCCACAATCAGATACGCCAGCGAGAGCCACGCCTTGAGTGAGACAGTCTCAGCATGGAATCCGCGAAACTCGTCGAGCACACCGGCAGTAACCGTGAGCAGCACCCCTCCTGCAAGCATTTGCGCACCCGAACTCATCGCCTTCGACGCAGGCAGTGGCAACTTCCGCGTAAGCGCCGATCCCACCGACCAACTGATTGCCGCCACGATCAAGGCGCCAGCCCCAATCGCATCGATGGGAGCGTCTCCAAAACTGGCGCTACGGCTCACCAGAACAGCAACTCCGGCAAGTCCAATCAGCAAAGCTCCGCCAAGACGGACAGTCAGACGCTGTGTCTTCATAATCAGGATCTCGGATAGGGTCATGAACACGGGAATCGTTGCCATCATCACCGCAGCGATTCCCGAGGGCACTCGCTGCTCTGCCCAGAACAGCAAGCCATAGTCCATGACAAAGATCAGCACGGCCAGCAGCGTTGCCGAGCCCCATTCCCGAATGGTCGGAAACGGCGTGCCCTTCACCCGCACCCAAGCAAACAAAACAACGCCTGCAGCAAGAAAGCGCATCCCCGCGAGCAAAAAAGGAGGAACTTCAGCGACCCCAACCCGAATCGCAAGAAACGTCGAGCCCCATACGAAATAAATGATCGCGAATGCCAGCAGAATCTTCCACGTACGAGGATAAGCGTCAGTCGTCATGCAGAGGTGGATCAGGCTCAATCTCGACTCGATTAGATCATCAGAGTCAGAAAAAGGACGGACTTTCCCGCTTAAAAAGAATTTATGAGCGACTAGATTCGAGAAGAGGCTGATTCAAAAGCGGAAGACTGCTTGCTTCAACAGGTTGAAGAACGCTGCTTGAGCCCCGTGGAAGGGCGGCGCTTTAGCGCCGCGTTGCGCGATTCAAAATTCGAGGCTTTAGCCCCTGCCTGAATGAGTCTGTGAAAAGCCCACTACTTCTTCAGCAGGCTGGTGTGGCTGGCCACACACTGCCACTTGCCCTGATCCAAAACCCATGTATCCGTGAACCGTCCGACATGGTCGTACGGTTTCCCCTGATACGTTCCCGCCGTGTGATAAACGCCCGTGATCACCGCGGTATCACCGAAGAAGTTGATCTTCAAATCCTGAATATTGGCCTGCGAGGGCTTGAAGCGAGGATCTTTGATGTCAGCCAGGAATTTCTGCTTATCGCTCACCTCGCCGTCCCACTCGGTGTTCACAAATCGGCCGGAAACCAGGGCATCCAGCGCGGCGGAGTCGCGGTTGACTTGGGCTTCATTCCACAGCCGTTCTAGAACTGTCAGCTTACTTTCGCGAGGATCGGCCTGCTGGGCCGCTAAGCCACTGGCACAGAGAGCTAAGAACAAACAAAAGGAGATCTTGCGGACCATGGGATTGCACGTCCGCCGGCATCCAAACGTGCAGGCGAACGTCAGCGCTGACGATATCAGCGCCAATCGGCGCCTTGCTACTGAAATACTCTTTAGAGAGTTACGAACGTCACGAGAAAACAGCGTGAAAAATCAAGCAGTTCCAAGGCTTCAAAACCCAATGCCCTATGCCAGAGGCAGTTCTAATACGCCCAGCGTAGCAGAGTCGCCCCAACCGTAAATCCTGCCCCAACCGAGGCCAGCAGCACCAGGCTTCCCTTCTTCAACTTGCCCTCTTGTATCGCGGTCCCCATGGCCAGCGGAATCGTTCCTGCCGTTGTATTGCCGTAACGATCGATATTGACGACAACACTTCCAGGCCGCAGTTCCAGCCGTTCGGCCGTCGCATTGATAATCCGCAGATTTGCCTGATGTGGAATGAACACGTCGATATCCGTCCCCTTTAGTCCATTCCTCTCCAGCAATTTCTGGCACAACTCGGTCTGCTTCCGGACCGCAAACTTGAACACCTGCTGCCCATCCTGATGCACGTAATGCATCTTCTTCTCGATTGTTTCCTTGCTGCTGGGATGCAGGCTGCCACCGCCCGGCATATAAAGGAATTGTCCGCCCGAACCGTCGACCTCGTGGATGAAATCAATGAACCCCTCTGAGTCGCTCTCGGCTGGTTCGAGAACCGCGGCCCCGGCACCATCCCCAAAAATCACGCACGTCGCACGATCCGTATAATCGATGATCGACGACATCACATCGGATCCAATCGCCAGCACCCGCTTATGCGCGCCGCTGGCAATGAATTGCGCTCCCACCTGCAATGAGTAGATGAATGCCGAGCACGCCGCCGACAGATCGAATCCCCATGCCCCTTTCGCACCGAGCTTATTCTGCACAATGCATGCGGTTGAGGGGAAAAGCATATCAGGCGTAACCGTTCCCACCACAATCACCTCAATCTGGCTCGGCTCGAATCCACGCTGCGCCAACGCCTTCCGCGAAGCCTCCACCGCGAGATCGCTGGTCGCGACCCCCTTGTCGACAATATGCCGCTCGCGGATCCCAACCCGCGACATGATCCATTCATTGTTGGTATCGACCATGCGTTCCAGGTCGGCATTGGTGAGAAGACGAGGAGGCACATACGTGCCCAGAGCACTGATCTTGGCGCGAATCGCTTTGTTCAAATAAAGCCCCTGAGAGAGATGGACTTATTGTGAAGGATTGAAACCAGAATGTCTAACGAAGCAAGTATTACGTGTCATCCGGGTGCCCAACTTCTGGCCGATGTTGCCAGAAGTGGAGATTTCGATGTCATACTCCTGACCGATTCTGTCGCGAGGCTGAAATCCGCCGGAAGCCTGAAGCCGGTTCTTAAAATGCCCACCGCAACAGAGTCGCCCCCGACGTAAACCCGGCTCCCACCGAAGCGATCAGCACCAGGTCGCCCTTTTGCAGCTTGCCCTTTTCCATCGCACTCTTCATCGCGATCGGAATCGTTCCCGCAGTCGTATTCCCAAATTGATCGATATTGATAATCACCTTCTCCATCGGCATTCCTAATCGGTCCGCTGTGGCGGTAATAATTCGCCGATTCGCCTGATGTGCGATAAAGCAGTCCACATCCTTTCCTGATAGCTGATTCCGCTCCAGCACGCGCTCAGTCATCTCCGCCATCTTCTTCACCGCGTACTTGAAGACATTCTTCCCATCCTGATGGATATAATGCATTTTCTGATCCACCGTTTCATGCGACGCTGGATTCAGACTTCCTCCACCCGGCATGAACAAATACTGTCCGCCCATGCCTTCGACTTGGGCAACGTGATCGATCACTCCCTCGCCGTCAGCCGATGGCTCGAGCAGAACTGCGCCCGCACCGTCGCCAAAAATGATGCACACCGCGCGGTCGGTGTAGTCTGTCATCGAAGAGTTCACATCAGCACCAATCACCAGCACTTTCTTATATTGTCCCGACTCCACAAACTTCACACCTGTGTTCAACGCATAAACAAAGCCCGAGCACCCGGCGGAAACATCGAACCCCCACGTGTTGTCGATTCCAAGTTTGTGCTGAACCAGGCACGCCGTTGACGGATACATCATGTCAGGAGTAACGGTTCCCACCACGATCAGATCTACTTCCTGCAAGTTGAAAGGATGCGATTCAAGCAGATTCTTCACCGCTGCTACAGCCAGATCACTGGCCGCCACACCCTTATCCGCAATGTGGCGTTCACGGATTCCGACACGCTCCAGAATCCACTCATTCGTCGTATCAACCATCTTTTCAAGATCAGCATTACTGAGAACCCGCGGCGGCACATAGGTGCCCAGCGCGGTAATTTTGGCGCGCGTAGGTGTAGTCAAAGAGGGCTCCTGAAAAATATGAAACCCAGTATTTTGCAGGATCAAGAGCAGAATGTCTAACAAAACACGCTAGTGTTGGCTCTGGTTGCAAGCTGCGTAGCGGCGAAAGAATACAGCCGACGTAAGCCGTGGGAATTATTGCAAAACGAAACCCAAACTCGAAGCAAGATATCGAACAATTTGGTAGAACTCTGGTGATTGAACAAACATTCACGCCGCGGCCGCCCGTTCCCTCTCGTACTCCATCCATTCCCGTATGAAATTAGGACAGGAAGTGATTCCAAACTGCCGATTCTCGCCATCAACCAAATAGAGCAGCGCCTCGCGGTCGATCTCTTCCAGATGCAACAAACTCAATAACGGCCACAAATGACAGTCTGTCGCTGAGCGCACAAGTTGGTCCAGATAAGCCAGATGCCCTTGAAACAATTTGCCGGAGACTCGGATGGTGACGTGATAATCAGGGGATGTATTGCGACGGTCCATGTTCTCCTCGCGCCAACGGATTTTCGACTTCTCACTTCTATAGATGGCCCGAAAAGAAGTTTCCTGCGAAAAGAG
>Ga0070713_100000103_pt1 | contig 54646 bp, 53 predicted proteins | sample LARL82metaG_FD_65465 | JGI IMG/M metagenome (GOLD analysis project Ga0070713, IMG submission 65465) | Corn, switchgrass and miscanthus rhizosphere microbial communities from Kellogg Biological Station, Michigan, USA - LAR L8-2 metaG | ecosystem: Host-associated > Plants > Roots > Rhizosphere ... | reverse complement strand
TGCCGCTCCCCCGAGCTTTTCGCAGCTTACCGCGGCCTTCCTCGCCTCCGTGTGCCCAGGCATCCCCCACATGCCTTCGTCCGCTTGACTACATACTCCATAGGCAAGCAGAGCACGCGCTACAAGTGAGTTGCAATTCTCAGTCATCGACACAACTCGCCTAGGCTCGCTGCGTCAATGTGGATTCACTTCCCACGATCTACCTTGACTTCACTTTTCAAACAGCGTTGGCGCGTATTGTCCGCTCGCGCCGAGCCTCAAATCCTAATTGACCCCTACCCGTCCCCTCAAGACCAACGTGCTGATAACCCGCCGATCAGCGGAAACGCGAAAGGGTCCGAATAGTACCCGGTTCTTTTACCTGGTTCAACCCCACGAGCCGCGTCATCCCTGCCTCGATGCCCTTTCATAAAACGCCCGCCGAGCACGCCATCGTGAATGCAAAGGGCGCACGACGCTGGGAGCAGGGCCATCCGTGGATTTATCGCAGCGATGTCGTAAAGAAACCCGGCATGCAAGCTGGGGCCGTCATCGCACACGATGAACGCGGGCGCGCGCTCGGCGTCGCGCTGTGGAGTCCAACGTCCGAGATCGCGCTTCGCCTTCTCGATCGGAATCCGGCCGCGGCCCTCGACGAGAGTTGGTGGCGAGCTCGTCTCGCCTCCGCTATTGCTCGTCGAAACCGAATAACCACCGCTGCAAGTGCCTATCGCCTCGTGCATGGCGAAGGCGATTCCTGTCCATCGCTAATCTGCGATCGATATGACCGGTGGCTGGTTATCCAGTTGATGAGCGCAGGAATCGAACAGTACCGCGATGAGGTTGTCGCTGCGCTTTCTTCGCTCGTAGAACCGTCAGGCATTCTTGCTCGGAATGATGTTCCTCTGCGGGCCAAGGAAGGTCTCAGTACGGAAATCGAGCTGCTCACGGGTCAGGTACCGCGCGAAATCGAGGTCGTCGAACATGGCGTGCGCTACCTGGCCGCTCCATGGGATGGTCAGAAGACGGGCGCGTTCCTCGATCAACGCGAAAACCGGATTGCTGCTGCCGCGCTGTCCCGCGGTCGCGCGCTCGACTGCTTCAGCTATCATGGCTCATTTGCCATCCACCTCGCTGCTCACGCTGACAGTGTCGTCGCTCTCGACGTGTCGGGCGATGCCTTGCGACGCGCAGGCCGCAACTGCGAACTGAACGGGCTGACGAATGTGCACCTCGTCGAGGCGAATGCTTTCGAATTCCTGAAAGCGGAACAACGTCGCCGCGCACACTACGACACCATCGTGCTCGATCCTCCTGCGTTCGCGAAAACGAAAGCATCGCTGCCCTCGGCAATCCGCGGATACAAGGAGATCAACTTGCGCGCGATGCGATTACTCAGTCCGGGAGGAAATCTTCTCACCGCGAGCTGCAGCTTTCACCTAACGATTCCCCTCTTCCTCGAGATGTTGCGGTCGGCTGCCGCCGATTCCGGCCGGCGCTTGGCGCTGCGCGAGTTGCGGACGCAACCAGTCGACCATCCAGGAATCGTCAATGTTCCTGAGACGATCTACCTGAAGAGCGCCGTGCTCGAGGCCGTCGACTGAGCGTTTTCGACTTCTCGGACCCTTGGCAATATGGACAGTAGTACGTGGAGCGTCCCGCCTGAACAAAGCGCGCAATGGGCGTCCGGCAGCGTCGACAAAGAGCGTCTTCTCGATCGTACACGTCCAGCCGCGCGTTCTCGCTTTGCGTGTAGCGACCACCAGTCGCGCGGCGGATGACCGCTCGGATCGCCACCAGGAGACGTCGAGCTTGAGGCAACGTGAGCGACGAGGCGATCAGTTTGGGACTCAGCTTCGCGCGCCAGAGTGCTTCCGACGCGTAGATGTTACCAAGACCGGCAATGATACGCTGGTCGAGCAACGCGACCTTTATTGGAGTACGGCGTCGGCGCAACCCGGCGAGGAACGTGGACGGCGTCAACGCGCTATCGTATGGCTCTGGTCCGAGATCGAGCGACAGGTCGCTTCCCGAGGGATGGACATCGATTGTCGAGAGGGCACGTGAGTCCTCCAGGACCACGCGCCGACCATTGCTGAAATGAAAGACCGCACGAGCGAATCGCGGCAACGGGTCGTCGTCGGTGTCGAAGATCCAGTCTCCATTCATTCGAAAATGCACGTGAAGAACACGGCCGTCGCCCAGATGCACGAGCTGATGCTTCCCACGACGCTCGACTCGCTCGACGCGAGTGCTGGATAAGGATTGCAGCGCGCCTCGTGGCAGTCGCCTTTTCAGCGACGGATGAAGCACCTCCGCCTGTATGAGCGTCGCACCAACGATCGCGTCTCGCAGCAGCGCAGTGGCTCGCTCCACTTCAGGAAGTTCAGGCACGATAGGTTCGGTTACGCTCGTTGACTCCGACAAAGGCGCAGAGTGAAGTTGACACGATGCCCACGAGACCTCAATCGCAAACCGATCGGGTGACGCAGCACCATGAGCGTACGCCGGCAGTCCGGCGGGTTCTCGCAGGCGTCCTTCTGCTCAATGCGCTGGTCGTGCTCGTCAAGCTCGTGGTCGGCATTCGGACTGGCTCACTCACCGTTCTTGGCGCCGCGCTCGAATCGGCTCTCGACACACTCAATAATCTGATTGGAATGCTCCTCGTCACGATCGCCGGCCGAGCGCCTGACGAGGATCACCCCTACGGCCACGACAAGTTCGAGACAATCGGCGCACTTGGAATCGTCGGATTCCTCTCCATTTCCTGCTTCGAGCTGATGCGCGAGGGCGTAGAGGCCCTCTTTCGCGGCGGTGCCGTCACACGGACCTCGGCGGCGGATCTGGGCATCATCGTCGGGACGTTGTTCGTGAATGCGTTCGTTGTTTGGTACGAACGACGCCGCGGTACGCAGATCGGCAGTCTCTTTCTGCTGGCGGATGCTGAGCACACGCGCGGCGATATCCTCGTGACCGTGCTCGCGCTCGTATCATTGTTTCTAGGAAGACATGGGGGCGGTCGCGTGGATGCCGTCCTGGCTATTGCTGTCGCGCTCATTATCGCCCTTAGCGGCTGGGGTATTCTCCGCCGCTCAATTCCGATTCTCGTCGACCGACGTGCTGTCCAAGCCGATGATCTGCGACGCATCATCGCTGGCATTCCAGGAATCGTAGAGGTTCGCGGAATTCGATCGCGATATTCGGCCTCCGGCGTGCTCTTCGCTGAACTGACGATCACCGTACCGGGAGCAACACCGGTGAATGTCGCTCACGAGCTCGCGGATCGTGTCGAGGCAGCGCTCGCCTCACGCTATGGCGTGGCCGAGATCACAGTGCATGTAGAACCCGCATGAGCTCGTGGCCGTTTCGCACTTGCGTAACTCCCCAGTACGTCTAGCTTCTGGCGCGAGGCACCCACACCGAGCGCATGGCCAATCGACCAGCACGCTCTCTCCGACACGAATACGAGCTGTTCGTCGAAGAGGAAATCGAGAATTACAAAGAGTCGATACCTCGGAGCGCTCTGTTGAGCATCGGGGACGAGGCGGTCGCCAGCCTCACCGAGCAGCCGCAGCTTGCGCTGACTGAATTGCTGCTCGCTCAGGAAGTAGATCGAATCATCTTTCGTCGGCTTCGCCTCCCCAGTTATCAGACCTGGCGTAGGCGGAGACTCAAGCTCATCCGTGAAATGCGGCGCCCGGAACACTGGGGCCTGCAGGCGAATGACATCCTCGTCCGTGCAGTAAGACCAACAGGCGAAGCACGCGTACTCGTGGCGGGCTCGCCGGCGGAGGGTCCGGCGCTCTACCTCGCCGCCAATGGGTGCGAAGTCACAGCCGTCGCCGATGAGGACGACGTTCTCGAGCGGGTCCTTGCAGCGGCCGCGGCCGCCGGCTTGGGTGAACGAATACACGCACTTCGCGCTGACTGGTCTGATTGGGCGCCTGACGCCGAACTGGACGCGGTGATTGTTCTGTCGACGGCGCTGCGTGGGCTCAGTGCGTCACAGCGTGCGCGGGTCATCAAGCTGCTACAAAAAGCTACCGCCAATGGCGGCATTCATATTGTCGAAGCCGATACATCGCGAACCGTTCCCACCTTGCGCGAGCTGGAGAGCCGTTACGAAGGCTGGTCAGTGTCGCTGGAGCGAGCTCCGAACGGCGAGATGTTCCTGGCTCGAAAGGAGATCAACTCCTAGATACGCAGTGACACAGGTGGTTGGAAAACAACCGTGTCGAAGCAATACAGGCCGGCCCAATGGGTCGGCCTCGTAGTTTCTATGTAGTTGCTAAACAACCACATAGAATTACTGCCTTTGATGGCACCAGGGCTGCTTACTAACGGCGCAGTAGTCTACGACTGAGCGGCCGGGTGCAGTGCGGCGAACCGTTCTCGTCGCATTCCCCGGTCGACTCGTCTCTAACCACGACCTCATACGTCCGTTGATCGGACCCCTACTATATATGAAGCCACACTGCGAAGAACTGGGCGAGAAGGAACCTGTCGGCATCGTCATTTCTCGTGGGTCGCGCGCTGAGCCGGCTCCCCTCATTCAGGCGTTCGTCTGGGGAACCGCGCCGGAATTGGCCCCAGTCCCGCAGGACACGAAGGCTGCCTAACAAGCCACTCTGAGAGAATCAAGGCGCCACCAGCCGGTGGCGCCTTTTTTTTCGCTCGGCTCGGTACGAGGATTGCCCCCTCCAACGGCGTGGACCGCTCGGCAGAATGGCAAGAGGAGCGCAATGCTCTTCTCGGAAGACGTATCTCGGAGCTCGGGCTTGAAATCCGCGGCTCGCGAGTTGAGCGTCTAGTCGACGAGCTGTACAAAGAGCTCGCCGCGAAGTCGATTTTGTTTCGCCCGCCCGTGTATCTCAGCGATCAATGGGGTTGTCCTGACGGCACGCCGCTCATTGGCGTGCCGTTTTACTTGGTCGATCGGCGCCTGGAACGCCTCGAGGAGGAGATGTCGGGCGCCGTCGAAGACGACGCCGAAGCATTGCGCTACCTACGACACGAGTGCGGCCACGCCATCAACTATGCATTCCGTCTTTACGATCGCGACGACTGGCAAAACGCATTCGGCTCGTTCACGCAGCCGTACCGCGAGCGCTATCGCGCCGATCCGTTCTCACGCGCTCATGTACGTCACATTCTCGGTTGGTACGCGCAGAAGCACCCTGACGAGGATTTCGCCGAAACCTTCGCGGTGTGGATAACGCCGGGACTGGCTTGGAGAACCGAGTACGCGGATTGGCCGGCGTTGGCAAAGCTGGAGTACGTCGATCGTGTGATGGCCGAGATCCGGGAATTGTCACCAGAAGTGCCTCCGCTCACGCCCGACGATCTGCCAGTGGAGTCGATGAACTACACGGTCGCCGAGCATTACGACAACGAGTCGGAGTCGATCCCGATCGGTGACGCGCGACAATTCGACGCCGATCTACGAAGAATCTTTGGGTCGCATGCCGACGCACCGAGCGGCATGCCGGCGGACAAGTTTATCGAGCAGCACTATCGCGAGGTTCTCGTCCGACTCACGTACTGGACCGGTGAGCCGGCCACAGTCGTACGATCGCTCCTTGACCACCTCATCGCGCGAGCGCGAGCGCTGGCGCTGCGTGTCAGCGGCCTCGAAGCAGCGACCTTGGTCGAGTTGACGGCGTTCGGCACGGCGGTCGTTATGAATTACCGTCACACGCAGTCGCTCGGCAGAACGACGCGCGCGAAGGTAGATCCTCGGAGCGAGGAAGTCGACGCATGAGGGTCATCGTCATGCACTCGGCTGATGCGCTCGAGCCACCTGTCGATCCCGTGCTCGACCAGCTCCGAACCGCCGTGGAAGGATGTGATCATACAGTCGAACTGCTCGCCGTCCATGACGTGGTCCAGCCGCTGGTGAACGCGCTGCATACTTCGGCACCCGACCTGGTATTCAATCTGGCGGAGTCGTTTGGCGGCAAGAGCGCATTGGAGTCGAACGTCGCGGCGCTACTGAATCTGCTCGGGCTTCGCTACACCGGTTCGAGCCCGGCAGGCTTGCTACTCGCCGGCGACAAGTCGCTTACGAAAAAGGTTCTCAGCTTTCACGGCATCCGCACGCCGGAGTTCGCGACGGTGTTTCGAGGCGCGCTCGATTGGGCTGGCGACATTGCATTTCCCGTCATCGTGAAGCCGCCGCAAGAGGACGCGTCACTCGGCATCAGCAGCAACTCCGTCGTCCACGATTTGCGAGAGCTCTTCACGCGCATCGACGAGTTGCAGTCGGAGTTCCAGCAGCCGGTGCTCGTCGAGCAGTTTGTGGAGGGGCGAGAGTTCTACGTCGGTGTGCTCGGTAACGCGAATGCGAGAGCTCTTCCGGTAATGGAACTCGATTTCTCGGGCTTTCCCGCCGGCATGCCACGCATCGCGAGCTGGGAGTCCAAGTGGGGCGATGATGGTGCGGGAAGTGGTGAACAATACGCGGGCACGCGCTCGATCTTTCCGGTCGACGTGCCGAGCGAGTTGATCGAGCGCATGCAACAGGCAGCAGTAGAGGCGTTTCACGCGCTGCGATTGCGAGATTATGCCCGGATCGATCTCCGTGTTACGGAGGACGAGCAGATTTTCGTGATCGAGGTAAATCCGAATTGCTACCTCGAGCGGGAGAGCGAGTTCGCGCGCGCCGCGGCGGAAGGAGGTCTCGATTACAACGCATTGGTCGCTCGGATACTCGAGCTCGCGCTTGGACGATATGCACGCTGATTCATAGCGTCTGCTGGTTGCCAAAAAGAAAGAAGCCGGCGAATGCCGGCTTCTTCACTTCGAGCGCGTTGACTAGCGGCGCTTGCGTGCTCCACCGCGCTTCTTGGCGCCACCACGCTTCTTGGCACCACCACGCTTCTTGGCGCCACCCTTCCGACCACCGCGCTTCTTTGCAGCCATGGTAACCTCTCCATAATGGAGTGTAGTGCTCTCGACCGATCCCCCGGTGGACCGGCGAGACGGCGATGTGGCGCCGAAGCGCTTCGACCGCCGCAACACGCACCTCCGCGGAGGTGCATGAAGTCTGGAGACAGCTACGACCGTGCGACCGTGTACGCGATGCGTTGTCGTAACGACGCGGCAGACGCACACAGCAGCGTCATCCGCGCCGAATAACGATCATGACTCTCGATAGTCACGCCATCAAACGACACGCGCGCCGCTGAGGCGGCGCGCAGTTCATGAAGCAATGAGTTTTTGTCGGAGCGACGATTGCCGCGATAGAGAGAAAGGACGGCGGCAGATGAGACAGGAGAGAGAGTAATCTCCGAACAACGGGGGGCAGTGTTGCCGGCGGCGTTCAACGCATTCGCCGCAGAGTTCGACGCCGGGAACGAGCACCTTCGTGGCGGTAGATCCACGCAATACCCTCGTTCAGTGAGAACAGTCGCTAAACGCGAATATAGGAACACCGCATATCACACGCAATAGGTGTGCGCGTGCAATGCGTCGCGCGCTCTTTTCACATCCGATCGCGAGACACGCAAACACGCGCGATATCGGTCGTCCAGCGATGTCAGTACACGCACGCGTGAGCAAGCACACAAAGACTTCCATCACACTGGAGGAGGTGCGAGGTTTCGACTCGCGTGGTGGCGCGCATATCGGCGTTGCACGGCGCTCGGTGATTCACAACGAACGGAGTAATCGCGCGTGAAAGCGCTGGTGAAGGAATCCGCGGGACCCGGATTCACGCTGAAGAACGTCGCGGAGCCAACGATTCGCGAGAACGAGGTCCTCATCCGCGTGCGACGCGCTGGCGTCTGTGGAACCGATGTCCACATCTACGACTGGGACGCGTGGGCGCAGAATCGATGCGTGCCGCCATTCATCGTCGGTCATGAGTTCGCCGGCGAAGTCGTTCAGGTTGGCGCGCTCGTCACCGATGTAATCGAAGGTGATCGCGTCACGGCGGAAGGTCACATCGTGGATGGCCGCTGCATGTTGTGTCGAACGGGGAATGCGCACGTGTGCCCCCACACGAAGATCATCGGTGTAGACCGTGACGGATGCTTCGCGGAGTACATCGCGATGCCGGCAACGAACGTCTGGCATCTCGACGACAGCATCTCGTTCGATATCGGCGGCATTCACGATCCGATGGGCAACGCATTTCACACCGCGCTGAGCGCGGAGATTCCGGGCGCTATGGTGCTCGTGACGGGATGCGGACCGATTGGATTATTCGCCATTGGCATCTGCAAAGCCGCCGGCGCATCGCGGATCATCGCATCTGACGTGAACGAGACGAGGCTGGCGCTTGCGTCACGGATGGGTGCGCACGATGTCGTGCACCCGAGAGAAGCAGAAGCTATCGTGAAGCGACATACCGAAGGCTTGGGCGTCGACGTGGTACTCGAGATGTCCGGTGTTCCATCTGCGATTCATCAAGCATTCGCGCTCGTCCGGGTTGGCGGGCACGTCCAGATGCTCGGCATTCCGGCAAAGCCAATGGAAGTCGATTTCGCCACCGAGGTAATCTTCAAGGGTATCACCGTCTATGGAGTGGTCGGTCGTCGGATGTACCAGACCTGGCACCAGATGACCCGATTTCTCCGTTCATGCAATTTTGATCCAACGCCGGTGATCACACATCGCTTTCCGCTCGACGACGCCGACGAGGCGATTCGCGCGATCAAGAGTGGTGAGGCGGGCAAGGTGATCTTCGAGGTTGCCTAACTGTTGCCAGATAATTCGTTACCGCAGATTGTCTTACGTTCATGACCGCGCAGCGCGACAAGCGATGCCGCAGTGATCAGGGAGCTCGAAGCACGTGACCGCCATCAACACAACGTTCGCTGGCTCTCTCGAGCAGCAGCTGGAGCAGTTCAAGCGGGATCGCGTTTACAAGCGATTGAACTATCTCGATTCGCCACAGTCGGCGTGGGTTCGCATGGAGGGTCGTGGCGAGATCCTGATTCTTTCATCCAACAATTACCTGGGCCTCTGTGACGAGCCTTCCGTCATCGAAGCAGGCATCGATGGGCTGCGCCGCTATGGCGCGGGAACGGGGAGCGTTCGTTTCATCTGTGGAACATTCAAAATCCACCGTGAGCTGGAGGAAGCGCTCGCCAGATTCGTCGGTACTGAATCTTCGCTGAGTTTTGTATCGGCGTGGAATGCAAACGAAGGACTCACGGCGACCGTAGTCCAGGAAGGCGATTTCGTCTTGTCGGACGCTCTGAACCACGCGTCGATCATCGATTCGATGCGCCTGGCGAAATCGATTACCAAGTGCACCACCGCCGTTTTCAGACACGGCGACCTGGACGATTTACGCGAGAAGCTGCGTAGCGCGCCAAACGCGAAACGGCGACTGATCTGGACAGATGGCGTGTTCTCGATGGAGGGCGCGATCGCAAAGCTGCCTGACTTACTCGAGATCGCGCGGGCACACGATGCCATTCTGCTTGTGGATGACTCGCATGCAACGGGTGTGCTGGGGAAGAACGGTCGCGGGACTGCGGAGCACTTTGGGCTGCTCGGAGAAATCGACGTCATTACATCGACGTTAGGTAAAGCGCTCGGCGGTGCCGCGGGCGGCTTCGTTGCTGGGTCGGCGGCTCTCACCGATTATCTGACGCAGCGATCGAGACCGCAGCTCTTCTCGAACGCGCTGCCACCAACGGTGGCGGCTAGCGCTCTGCGTGCTGTACAGGTCATCGAACAGCAACCGGAGCGTGTGCAAAAGCTGCGAGACAACGCCACGTATTTCCGTGAGCAAATTAGCGAGGCCGGGTTCAAACCCCTCGCCGGTGAAACACCAATTATCCCAATCATTGTCGGCGAGACCGCCGCAGCGATTCAGATGAGCGATGCACTGCTGGATGAGGGTGTCTTCGTCACCGGATTCGGTTATCCGGTCGTGCCGCAGGGTCAGGCGCGGGTCCGTTGTCAGATTTCCGCCGCCCACACACGCGACGACATCGACATAGCGGTGCGGGCGTTCAAGAAAGCTGCACAGAGATTGAAAATCGTCTAACCGGCAGCGGTCACCGCTTACATCGGACGGCAATTACGAGGCGCTTCCAACTGGCCACGTCGTCGCCAGCAATGCGGCTCACTTCGGCCGTGTAACGCTCACCGTCGAACATGGTCGGCACGAGCCACGAGTTTACGTCTGGTGACAGATGGCCGATGACGTCACCGCCGCGAGCATGCACCCAGACATTGGGCTGATCGATGCCGGGAGGGTCGGGCACCAAAATGAGCTCATCTCCCTGCTTGAGCCGGTGCACGACCTCGGCGCGGTGACCGAAGACGGTGCCGTATACAGGGGTGAGAAACTCCCGCGCTCCTGGGAGTATGGATGACATTCTGGTACCTCCTCACGCGCTCGGCTCCCTTGGAGCGGCCGCGCGCCTTGCGCGCGTCCGCTTTTTGTCCTGACTCCCCATAGTATGCGCGGGTCGCGGGAAAGGGCAAACCGTGACCCCTCGATGCTTTTGCGCGTCCGAACAGCAGGGAACGCTGTCTGATTGCCTGGTGGCTGGTTGTTCGTGTTTGGTGACGGATGGGCTGACGCTCATCTGCTCATCACCAATCACCGACCACCGATCACCAACCACCACAAGACCTCAGCATCGAGGATTCGTATGCGAATCACCCGTGCCCTGGCCGCTGCAGCGGTGTTGGTCACCGTTGTGCCGCGGACCGGGACGGCCCAGATCGGAAGTTCCTTCAAGGATGCCTGGTTCTGGGGCGCCAAGGCTGGCGGTATGGATTACAACTCAGCAACGACGACGCACCGTCAGGCTCCGCTTGGCGGCGTCGAATGGCTGATCACGCGGTCACACGGTGGTCTGTACGTCTCCTACTCGGAAGCATTCTTCACTGATCAGGCGGCGATCATCACCAACGTTGACCCCTCCGATACGATCCCGCGCATCATCAATTTGAAGAACATGCGACGGCTCGATCTGGCGGCGATGGTCTTTCCCGGGAGCAATCACTGGGTGCATCCGTACGCCGGCGTCGGCTTCTCACTGAAGCAGATCAGCAGCGCCGAACCTGCGGACATGAACTTCACCTCGAGTGATCAATACCAAGCGACGCAGCAATTCATCACGCAGTATCGCACCGGCGCATCGCCATTCTTCATCGCGGGTAGTCAGCTGCGACTGATAGGCTTTTCGGTGTTCTTCCAAGGAACGGCAAGCCCAGCGCAGAAGAACATGTTTCTCTACAATGGAAAAGCGTTTCACCTGACTTACGAAGCCGGTATTCGCTACAACGTCGGCAGCTCGATCTCGAAGGACTGAGCGCTCATTCGATTGCTTGGCGAGGGCCTGTGTCCGCGCGGACACGGGCCCTCGCCGTATGATCGTTAGGTCAGCGATCCGCTGCCGTTCGCGGAAAGGAAGCCGGTGTCTTCGACACGAACGGGTTGTCCGAGACGAACCAACGGAGCATCCAATCTGCGCTTCGCGAGATGCCGATTCGTGGCGTGACCGTGACTGCGTCGCGAGGGACGTCGATTCCGGGGATGATGCGGAGGGGCGGCTCACCGAGTGTAAGCCGATTGCACCTGCCGTCGATGCCTAACGCCTGGCAGAGCTTGCCTGGTCCATTCGTGAGCTCGATGTCGCCGCGTCGGCGGAGACGTCTGCGCGCCCGCATCAATTCGATTCCCGCGAGCGGCTCGAGCGCGCGAACGAGCACGGCACCTGGCTCACCCTCCGCACGCGTGACGGCGTTGAAACACCAATACATGCCGTAAATGAAGTACACGTACGCGATGCCGGGAGCGCCATAGAGAGGCTCAGTGCGGGTCGTGCGGCCAGCCGCTGCATGACACGCGAGATCGTGCTCACCGACGTAGGCCTCCGTTTCGACGATGCGGCCGCTGACGATCCCTTCTGGCGTTCGACATTCGAGGACTGCGCCGAGGAGCTCGCGCGCGACGATTTCCGTCGGCCGATCGTAGAATTCGCGCGGGAGCGCCGCGACACGAGCCTTCTGCCGCTCGCGCGGCGTCCCGCGAGCGATCAACTCTCGGTCTTAGGGGCGGTCTTTTTCGCCCGAGCCCGGCGATGTGCGGTCTTTGCGGCGGTTCGAGCTCGCGTTTTTCGCTGCGCCGGACCGGGCGAGACGGCAGTCGTCGGCGACGCAGCGGTCGACGGAGCGGCTTGCTGTTCGACCGAGGTTGGTGTCCCGCGACGGCCCCGCTTCCGGGCAGTACGCGGCGCCTGCGCCTCACCTTCGGCACCCGCAGATGACTCTTCGCCGGAGCTTGAAAGCACGGCGACCACCGGCGGCGCCTCTGGCTCCGCCACCGGCGCGGATGAACCAGACTCCTCGACGACACCGAGCGCAAGTAACTCGGGCGGTGGACCGTCGGATCGACCACGGGTGCGGCCACCGGCGCCGCGCGGCCCCATTCCAATGCGCGGACCCGCGGTACCTAACGATGGACGCGGCGGCGCGGATGCGGCGTCGGCGCGCGCAACCTGGTCGGCAACAGGAAGCGATTCCGCGGCGCGTGCGACCTCGAAGTCGTCGCCGCGACGGCGCAGGTCGACGATGCCCGAATCATGCGCATCTTTGAGGATGCGGATGAACATGCGCTCGTTGAGACTCTCGCTGTCCCGACCAAGAATCTCACGGACGCGCTGCCGAACCGCGCTGGCGCGAGTCGTGTCGTCATCATCGGTCGTTAGGGTCTCGACGGCACGGCGCACGAGATCGAACGCCTCGTTTCGCGTTAGGCGCTCGCCCGAGACGCCGACGCCCTCGCCGGAAGGCGTGGGCGGTTCCTCGGCGAGGCGCAATGGCGCGGGAAGATCCGTGGGGGCCGCGGGCGCAGGAGTGCGTCCCCGATCTTCGCGTTCACGACCACGCCCACGTCCACGACCGCGTCGTCCGCGCCGACCGCGCTCTTCGCGCTCCTCCGGAACCTCCGACGCGTCTCGTGTCCGGACCGCCCCATCGGCGGATGCTGTGGGGCGCTCGACTTCCAGCGGCTCCAGCTCGATCTCCACATGCGGTTCGGCCGCCGCGGCAGGGTGCGTCGTCGGTAGACCTATCTCTAGCTGGCCATTCTCGAGCTTCGTCATCGACAGCAGGCCTTTCTCATGCGCCTGCTGGACGAATCGCGAGAACTTCGACATGCCGAGGTCCTTTTCGTCGAACGTCGGATCGATGTCCTGCATTACCTGCTTGAGCCGATCCGAACGCATGACGTCGCCGTTTCGCTGCATTCGCGTAACGGCTTCGGTGACGAGCTCCCACGGGTTGAATTTGCGAGCCGGTTCGTCCTCGCTCGCCTTCACGAGTCCAGCGAGAGCATTGTAGCTGTAGTACTCGTCGCAGTTCTGAACGAGAAGATCGCTCGACGATTCGCGAATGCCGACCCCGATGACGTACTTGCCGTACTCTTTGAGCTTGATCACGAGACTCGAAAAATCGGAGTCACCGGAGAGCAGAATAAAGGTGCCGATTTCTGGTCGAGTAAAAACGAGCTCGAGCGCGTCGATCGCCAGCCGAATGTCGGTCGCGTTCTTTTTCGATGAGCCGTACGCCGGAGCGAAGATCAGATCGATCGACGCTTCGGAGAGCGGAACGATGTACTGCGGATAGCGTCGCCAATCGGCATACGCGCGCTGGACCGCAACCTTGCCCTTGATGATGTCCGACGACAGCAACGTGCGCAGCTCCTTTCCGAGATCGGAGCGAATTCCCATCGTGACATTGTCGAAGTCGATGAGGAGCGCTGCGTTTGGCGCGTGGACGAATGGGGCGGTGAGTGAGTGTGTGGCGGCGATAGCGCCGGGGCCTCGGTGAATGAGTGCGCCCTGGGTGCGCGACACAGGGCTCGAGGCGGGGGTGCGCGGATGGCGTCCGTTCATGAACTTCTCAGCGGGTTATCTTCGATGCGCGTCCCGCGACCAGCTTTCTCGACCTGTGCAAGAGAGGCCAGTCGCTCGCGCAAATGCTGGCGAGAGCCGTGAGGCGAGGCAGCCCGACGGGTCGTGGAGGCGTCTTGACGTCTCCGCGCACGTCTCGCCGGTGCCGCGTCACACTGCACCCGCCCAGCGTTGCATGACCCGAAGTCCACGCATTCGGCGGACCACAAGTCGCTAGTAATCTACACTTCCCAGCGCCGACAAGAAAGCCCGTAACTCTTTTTGAGCTATCAGTTATCGAAACCATACCTCGATTTCGACAGGGCCTCACCGGGTTATGTACCCTCTTTGCGGCCCTACTCACATTCCCATCGCTTTGAGAATGACTCGCTTTGGCCGCATCCCGTCCCACTCACCATAGAAAATGCGCTGCCAGGGACCGAGGTCGAGCCGTCCCCTGGTAACTGGTACAATGACCTCGTGGCCTATGGTCAGCGAGCGCAAATGAGCCGCGGCGTTGTCCTCGCCCGTGCCGCTGTTGTGACGATAGCTGTCCGGATCCCATGGCGCGATGTCATTCTCGAGCCAGTCGAGAATGTCTTGCCAGAGATTCGGCTCGTGATCGTTGACGAACACTGACGCTGAGATGTGCATGGCCGAGACAAGCACCATCCCGTCGTCGATGTCCGCCGCGGCGCGGCACTCTTCGACGCTATCGGTGATGTCGATGATCTCCTGTCTTCGCTTGGTGTTGAAAGTGAGATAATCAGTGTGCGTCTTCATACAGGTTGATGGCACTCGAGGGTGGATGGCGTATTGTACCGCCAGTAAGTTTCCTCACGAAACCGTCGTTTGGGCCAGCGCGTAAGAGGTGCCAGTGAAGCGAGTTGGGTTTCGTGGTCGCCTCTTTACCATTCTTCTGGCGTTTGCCCTCATTCCGTCCATCGTGCTCACGCTGTCGGGCGGAATCACGAGCTGGTGGGCGCTGAAGCTGGTCGGCGCGCAGTCGGCGTGGGACAGTGTTGCGGCCTCGGGATCACGTGCGCTGAGCGTGGCGCGATCGGCGCCACTGACCCCGGGCCAGCGAAATACCCTTGTACAGTTCGACAGTACTCTCGGAGCGAACGCCCAGCTGGCAAAACAGGTCAGCTATGTCTACCGCCGCTCGGCGGAACTGGCGCTCGTCGGAGCCATTTTTTCATTCGTCATTCTCGCTCTGCTCGCGTCGCGAATCGCTGGTCACTTGAGCCGAAACATGAGTCGGCCCCTGCAAGAGCTTGTCGGATGGACAGAGCGGATCGGGCGTGGTGACCCACTTCCCGAGGGCCCGCCGCGGCGTGGCGCACCAGAATTCGAGGTTCTCCGACAGCGAATGCGGGACATGTCGCGCGAGCTGGAGCTTGGCCGGACGCGGGCCATCGAGGCTGAACGCGCGGCGACATTACGAGAAAGCGCGAGACAGGTTGCCCATGAGCTGAAGAATCCGCTGACGCCAATTCGCTTCGCAGTCGAGCGACTGCGTCGTGAGCTGCCGACGATGTCGCCGGCGCTTGTCGAGACCGTAGAGGTTCTGGACATCGAATCGCGCCGACTCGAGGCGATGGCGCGGAGCTTCTCCCAGTTCGGCAAACTACCAGAGGGTCCGCAAGCGGCGATCGATGTGGGAGAGCTCGTCCGATACACAGCGCGCTCCACGGTTCCCACTGACATCGGGCTCGACGTGGATGTGGAGAATGCCACACCGATGATTCGCGGTCATCACGACGCGCTGGCGCGTGCACTCTCCAACGTGATTCTGAACGCGGTTGACGCGTGTCGCACCGCTCCCATGGGACGCCCGGCGCACATCACCGTGCGGGTGCGACCGATTGCCGGCGACGGTCTGTCCCCGACGAATGACGCCGCGCACGCGAACGGGAATGGCACGAACGGTGTCGAGATCGCCGTCGCGGACAGTGGTTGCGGCATACCGAAGGAGCAGCTCAGCCGAATCTGGGAACCATATGTAACATCTAAGCCCGGTGGCACCGGCCTTGGACTCGCGATTGCGCGACAGACCGTGCTGGCGCATCGCGGCGCGGTCGACGCCGAGAGCATGCCCGGTCAGGGCACCACGATCCGGTTTCTGCTGCCGGTCACTAATAACGATGGAGAACACGCGTGAGTGGTCTGACACCGGTCGCGTTGTTGCTCGCTCAACCAATGCCCCCGTTTCCGCCCGGGTTCATTCCGCACGAAGTGGTGGAGATTGTACAGTCGTTTTTCATAACGGTGGCAGTGATTGCGTTAGGCATACCGCTCATGCGTGCATTCGCGCGACGGTTCGTCGATCGGCCGCCAGTAACACCCGTACTCGCGGCTAACGTCGAGAACCGGCTCGAGCGGATCGAACAAGCCGTCGAAGCAATGGCCATCGAGGTCGAACGAATCTCGGAATCGCAGCGATACTTGACGAAGCTCATGACGGAGCCGCGGGCACTTCCGCAAGGCAGCGGCAACCGACCGGACAACGTTCGCTGATGGCCGGAGTCCTTGATCCGCGCCGGCGCGCTGCTGATCTCCGCTGATGCCTAGCATCCTCATTGTCGACGACGAGCCGAATATCCGGCGAATGGTCGGCGCGTTGCTGGGTGCCGAAGGATACGAAGTCCGAGATGCTCAGGATGGCGCGACTGGCCTGCAGCGCGCCCTGGAGAACGAGCCGGACGTTCTGCTGCTCGACCTGATGATGCCGGGCGATATGGATGGAATGGCGACGCTCGCGCAGATGCGCGAGAAGCTGCCAGATGTCCCGGTCGTGATGATGAGCGGACGCGCGGGCCTGTCGGACGCAGTGCGCGCGACAAAGCTCGGCGCCTTCAATTTCCTCGAGAAGCCGCTCAGCCCCGAAGGTGTCTTGTTGGCGCTCAGCTCCGCGCTCGAGTTGCGCCAGGTGCGCCGGGAGGCGAAGACGCTCCGGCGCGAGTATGGCCTCAGCGGCGACATGATCGGTGACAGCCCGGCGATCATGAAGGTTCGGGAGCTCATCGCTCGTGTCGCTCCAACTGATTCACGAGTACTCATCACTGGTGAGTCGGGCACGGGCAAGGAGCTCGTCGCGGCCGCGATTCACACGGCCAGCGCGCGGCGTGATCGTCCCTTCGTCCGAGTGAACTGCGCGGCCATACCGCGTGACCTCGTCGAGAGTGAGATGTTCGGGCACGAGAAGGGCTCGTTCACCGGTGCGACGGATCGACGCATCGGCCGGTTCGAGCTTGCACATACTGGTACGCTCCTGCTTGACGAAGTTGGCGATCTCGGCCCGGAAGCGCAGGCAAAATTGCTGCGCGCGATTGAAGCGAAAGAGATCGAGCGTGTCGGTGGCGGGAAGCCAATTCGTGTAGACGTTCGCATCGTTTCAGCGACCAATAAGGACCTCGAGCGCTGCGTCCACGAAGGCACGTTTCGCGAAGACCTGTTCTTCCGGCTGAACGTCATCCCGATTCCGCTTCCGCCATTGCGTGAGCGTCCGAGCGATATTCCGTCGCTCGTGAGGCACTTCTCCGCCCTGCACCGCATGCGCACGGGACAAGCACAGCCGCAGTGGACCGAGGGGGCGATGGTCCTGCTGACGCGCTATCGATGGCCCGGCAATGTGCGGGAGCTGGCCAACATCGTGGAGCGGTTGTCCATATTACATGCTGGCTCGCCAGTAGAGGCTGAGGATGTAGCCGCTGTCATTTCGGTCGACGGCGACGGGCGTCGCGGCAGCACGCCGACTCCGGCACTCCCGAATCCGTCGGCGCTGGATTCTTCATTGAGCGACACTCTGGATGAGTACGAAAAAGTGTTGATCACTCGTGCCCTCTCGATGGCCGGCGGAAACGTCGCGGAAGCCGCTCGAAAGCTGAAAACGGACCGTCCCAACCTTTATCGGCGCATGCGGCGCCTGGGAATCTCGATCGGTAACGAGGAGTGACGTCGGAGCGACACGGCCTGGCGTGGCTCCGAGAGGACATCGCAAAAGAGTTCATTGCGCGAGGACGGCAGCCAAGTCATTCTACGCGATCCCGTTATCTTCGGTGAGGAGAGTAGGTACACAGGGTGCCCAACGGCGGGCAAACCCTTCTTTTTGGATGGAGCAGCGATGCGGACTTCTCTGGCCATCGCGGTGGCGATGCTGCCCACGCTCGTCGCCGTCGCGACGGCGCAGGATCGCACGACCGCGGACACGTCATTCAACCGGCGTGGTCTCCCGCCAGACGTCGCTCGTGAAGCAGCGACGTTGTTCAACACGAGCGTTGGATTGCGCGTCAATGGTCCCTTTGAAATCGAGCTCGGACGCGAAGTCAACGGCGACGTGGCGGTTTTGAACGGACCGCTCACGATCGGCGGCCACGTCACTGGGCGCGTCATCGCCATCAACTCCGATGTGATCCTGCGCTCGTCGGCGAGAATCGACGGTGATCTGCTCGTAATTGGCGGCGAAGTGGATGGGAAGGACATGGCGCAGATCGGTGGCGAGATCCGGATCTATCGCCAGGTGCTCCGCTATCACGAGGACGGCGACATCATCGTCGCCGAGCGGGATACACTCATCGGGGAGGGTGAGCCGTGGTGGCGCCGCTGGGAGCGCCGGCACGCCGATCAGAACTGGAGCAAGCTGCAGATAGCCTCCGCCGGTGCGTACAACCGTGTCGAGGGGCTGCCGATCAACCTCGGACCCCAGATCTCCCGCAAGACGCCCTGGGGAAGCACCCGGCTGGATGCATACGCGATTCTTCGGACGGGCAGCAGCTTCTCCTCGCACGATGACGACGTCGGACACAACGTGCGCGGCGAGCTGCGCATCGGGCGCTTCGAAGGATTTGCCCTCGGTGGGCGGTTATTCAACGTGGTCGATGGCGTCGAGTCCTGGCAGCTGTCGGATCTCGAGGTGGGGTTGGCATCTTTTCTCGCGCACCGGGACTATCGCGACTACTTCCAGCGCCATGGAGGGAGTGTATCGGCGTCGTTGTTCGCCTGGCGCGCTGTGAGTTTGACGGGGGGGTTCGGTGACGAGCGCTGGCTCACGCGAGAGGCGCGGAATCCCTTCACTTTGTTTCGCAATGAAGTGGACTGGCGCCCCAATCCGCCGATGGACGAAGGCCGCGTGCACGTCGCGACCGGTACCTTCGTCGTCGACACGCGCAATGACGACGAGAATCCCTGGTCAGGATGGCACATCACGGCGGACTGGGAACGAGGTGCCGGTACGCTGGCCCGCGTGAACCTGACGCCGACGACGAACGGCACGTCCGTGAACTGGTCCGCGCCAACGCCAACGATTTACTCGCGCGGCTTTCTCGATATCCGCCGGTACAACCGCGTGTCGCCGGATGCGCAGCTCAACTTTCGTGCGCTGATCGGGGGCTGGATCAGCGGCGATCCGCTGCCGATAGAGCGGCGGCTGTCGGTCGACGGTCCGGGCGCAATGCCTGGCTATGGTTTCCGCACGGCCATTTCTGGCGACGACTTGGGCACATGCAACGTCGGCCCTGCATATCCTGGCCAACCGGCCCTGTGCGATCGCATCGCGCTCATGCAAGCCGAGTATCGCGGAGACCTGCACTTCGATTTCCATCCCGACTGGGAATCGCAAGACCAGGCGGATGTACCACGCGGCCAATCGGAGGCATCGCCGCGAGCGCGCGCGAGACACTTCCATCGCGACGGGACCTGGGTGTTCTTCGTTGACGCTGGACGAGGTTGGCTGGTTGGCACACCAGATGGCAAGCTCACTTACGCGAGCGGGCGCATCCCATCGTTCGACACGTTCCGCACCGATCTGGGCGGGGGCGTCGACTTCGGCGGTGTTGGGTTCTACCTCGCCAAGGCACTGACGTCGTCGGGCGAACCGCTTCGCGTGTTCGTGCGACTGCGACACCGTTTCTGATTCTCGCAACTTGTCGACGCGCTCTCTTCTCTTACTTGTGGCTGCACTGACCGTTGGAGGACTCGATGGCCAGCTGTTGGCGCAGACGCAAGTTCAGTTAGACGTCATCGTGCCGGCCGGCACGCTGGCGGCGACGCAGGCGCCGAGCGTCGTCGGAAAGAATCTGCTCGCCGATCCGACGACACGAGAACTCCTGCGCAATGGCTTTCCGACGAAGCTGCACTACAAGTTGGAGCTATGGCGCGAAGGCCGGCCTTTCAACGACGTCGAGAACTCGATCGAGTGGGACGTTCTCGTGCAATACGATCCGGCAGCCCAGGTGTATCGCGCCGTTAGGCGGAACGGCAGACAGCTGGAGGATTTCGGCGGGTTCGCCACGCTCACATCCGCGGAAGAGCCGTTGACTCGTCCGTACCGAGTTCCCTTGCGACCACGGTCACAGGGCGGCCGGTACTACTACAACGTGTTCCTCGACATAACGACACTCGACGTGACTGATCTCGACGAGTTGCAGCGTTGGCTTCGGGGCGAACTACAGCCCGCCGTGCACGGAAAGACGAACCCGGCGAGCGCGCTGAAAAATGGCATCGGCACGCTCTTATCGCGCCTCCTCGGTGGTGAGCGCCGTCATTATGAACAGCGCTCGGAGAGCTTTACGGCTGGGTAGGGACGGTGATCGGTAATTCGGAGTAAAGCATTGATGGGGTGTCGAGAGCTCATTGCCTCGGCACCCCGCTGACGCTTCGTTCTGCATTCCGCCGATCACCGACCAGCGTTCACTAACTCTGGTGCTTCACGTGGTGGGCATGGCCAAGTGCCGCGGAGATTTGAGCCGCAGCATGGCCACGATGCTCGAGCAACTCGATCTGGTGCAGGACCTCGTCACCATAAAACGTTTTGATGTAGCGCGCCTGAGTCGGCGTAAGACGACGGACCGCCCAGCTGAGATGCACGAAATGCGGCTCGACGGGATGCGTGAGTGGGTGCATTCCGATCTCCTCGGGCAACCGATTTCCCTTGCGGGTATTACAGGGGCTACATGCGGTCACAACGTTGTTCCAGTCGTTTGTGCCGCCGCGAGAAAGCGGAATCAGATGGTCGCGGGTGAGCGCCTCGCGCAGCTTGAGCTCGGTTGCGTGACGGCCGCAATACTGACACCGATAGCGATCACGCGCGAAGAGAAAGGTGTTGGTCACCTGTCGCCGGAAGCGACGAGGTACGTGGATGAACTTCGTCAGTCGAATGACGGCTGGCCGTGGCATGGTGAGTCGTTCGGAGCGGACGACCTTATCCTGATCCGCTTCGACGATTTCGGCTTTCCCATCGATCACGAGGCGAAGAGCCCGTCGCATCGGGACCATGGTGAGAGGCTCGAACGACGCATTCAGAGCCAAGCAGCCAACGACCACGCATACCTCCGGCGATTTCGCTTGCTCGCTGGCGCTCGCAAGCGAAGGCAGTCAAGCGAATGCTCCCGTGGAGTCGCGCGCGGCGCGCACGCTCCTCTTTCCGACCAATCAAGCCAAGCGCGGCTTACACCTCGCCCCTCCTTCACAGACGACGAATAGCGACGTCGGAAGGTACGAGCACAACGGAAGGTATCCCTGTGCAAAATAGGCGACAAGGAGCGCACGGCCAAATTGGCCGACGCCTCTCAGCGGCAAGCCCGCCCGTCTCACTGGCGCCGCAGCCAATCCTGAAGCGCGTCCGCGCCATACTGGACGCGTTGTTCGAGAGTGGGATCGCGGCCGACGAGCACTCCTTCGCCAACGAGAACGCGGCCCGCAACAGCCACAAATGACGCCGGCGTTCCGGCGAGCGCGAAGACCGCCGCCACTACTGGGTCGTGAACCGGCGCCGCATCGACGAGTGGAAAGGCAGCGAGATCGGCGAACTTTCCGACGTCGAGTGAGCCCACAGTCCCGTCCATACCCAGAGCCTGCGCTCCGCCGAGCGTTGCCAGTCTCAGCACCGTGTCAGCGTCCAATTCGCCAAACTGCCCGAGTCGTGCACGCTGAAAAAGCAGCGCGACACGCGCCTCCTCGAGAATGTCCATTCGGTTATTGCTGGCCATTGAGTCGGATCCGAAACCAACGCGAATGTTCGCCTCGAGAAACGCGAGCAGGGGGGCGATACCGTGTCCGAGCTTTGCGTTGGAAACGGGACAATGCGCAATGGAGCATTGCGCCCGCGCGACGAGCGCAATGTCATCGTCGTCGACACGAACACAGTGGATGAGCAGAGGCCGTGCGGCGAGCACTTCCAGGGAAGCAAGCAACGCGATTGGGGAACGCTCACGTGGCCGAACTGCAATACCACGTCTGCGAAGGCCGTCCGCAAAGGATCCGTTTGCGTGTACAACCAGATCCTCTTCCAGCTTGCTTTCGGCGATATGAATGGCGACGGGCAATGCTTCGTCGCGCGCATAGCGACCAACGGCGGCGAACAGCGCATCGGAAACGGTATAGGGCGCGTGTGGTGAAACGCCAACGCGAACGAGCGGCGTTTCGAGACGTCGAAGGCGGGTGACCTTCTCGCGGAGCGCGGTCATCGAATCGGCACACTGGGCCGGATCGGGTCCGAAAACCTCCTGATACATGACACCGCGGACGCCGGCTTCCTGCATGGCGTCAAAGGCAACGCCGGAGTCGCACGTGTCGGCGTATGTCGTAATGCCGTGCCGAAGCCCTTCTACAATCCCATACCGCGCGGCATCGAGCAGCATCTCGCGGGAGAACACTTCTCGCTTCGCGGTCGTCAGACGCAGTATCCAGCTACGAAAATCGAGGTTCTCGAGGAATCCGCGCATTGCGGTGAGCTCGAGATGGGTGTGCACGTTGACGAGTCCAGGCAGCAACACGACATCGCCGAGGTCGATATCCGAACCGGGAGGCGCCTCCGTCACGTCGCCAACATACGCGATGCGGTCCCCATCGACCGCGACAACACCGTTCGCAAAGGCTGGAGCGGTGATGGGCACGACGTAACGAGCGCGATACCGAATCACGGACGTTTGATCAGATCACGGGGTCGACGCGGGATCGAAGAAGGCCGTGCGAGATCCATGGCGACGGGGATCGTATAGCTCCTCATCGAGAACACCGATGTCGCGGGCCACGGTAAGAGGGAACAGGAGATCGGCGACCTGCTCCTCGGTGTGGCCGTCGGAGCCGAGCGAGAGCCGCACGCCGGCATCGTGAGCACGCCTGACGAAGCGCTCGTGTGGACGATACCGATTCGAGATCTCGAAGGCGATGCCCGCAGCCGCAAGCGCGCGCACGGCGCGTTCCTCCCGCGGCTCCGTCCACAGCTCCTCGAGGTGAAAGCGGCGCAAGGAGAGGGGGAGCAGCGTGGGATGAGCAAGAACGTCGACTGGCATCTCGCGCGCGAAGCGCTCGAGGTTGGCGACGTGCGCTTCCATGTACTCGTCTGGAGTGATGCTGGGAAAGCGCCGAGAGAATGCGTAAACGAGCTCACCGTTTGGGAGCCAGACGCCGTGCAGCGATCCAACGCGATGAGTAAATCGTCGCACGAGATCGTCCGGTAGCTCGCGCCACAGCTTGTCGTGCCAGCAGAACTCTCCCCCGCGAAGGACCTCGAAGCCTTCGAGCTCGTCGAGGTATTCGCGCACCTCACTCACCGTTCGAACCGCGCTGTCCATGTACGACGAGATGTGGTCGCTGACGCTCGGCACCACACCGCGGGCTCGCGCGACCGCCATCAGTTCGTCGACGCTGAGTTGACCGTCGGAGAACGTAGTGTGTGCGTGACAGTCCACGGGTTGCCACGGCGTCGCGGCGCTGATCACGGCGCGGCGATTAGCGGGGCGCGCCCGGGAATGGACGCGTCGTATCCCGCCGGACGCGCGCCGTATCGCGCGATCGCGCACGCGGGAACACCAGCGAATCCCGCGCACGTGTCGTATCGCGCGGCGGCTGCCTAACGGTCCTGGGCGGCGGCACGGCACCTGGAACGACCGGGGTAGCGAATGGATTCGGCGCAGGCGGTGGTGTGCTTTGATGATTCGTGGTGTCCGGTGGAAGCGCGGGATTCATCCCCGTCGTATCGGGCACCAGCGTGACAGCGCACGTCTGCGTCGGTTCCGTCCCGGGGATGAAGTACTCGGTAGCTTGAACTCCGCCGCATCCTTGTGTCCACAGCGTGTTCGTGGTGATGTCGATTGACTGCGTCACCAGGCCAGATGGACGTGGCCAATCGGGAGGCGCCGGTTTTCGCTTGTAGACCTGATTCATGAAGGCGGTCCACGCCGGCGCCGCGAGAACGCCACCCTGCGCATTCGCTTTGATCTTCTGAGGGCGATCAAGACCCATCCAGACGCCGGCGACGAGATCCGATGTATAGCCGATGAACCAGACGTCGGTCCCGTCGTTCGTCGTACCCGTCTTGCCACCGGCTGGCAGGTGGAACACCGAGCCCACCGTGCCAGCCGCCGTCCCACGCCTAACGACATCCTTCATCATGTCCACCATCAGCCATGCTTCCTCTGGCGACAGGACAGCACTGCGTTGCGGCGTCGGCGCCCAGAGAACATTGCCCTTCTGATCCTCGACACGCACGATTGCCATTGGCGCGGCACGTGTTCCGAGCGTGGCGAACGCCGAATAGGCGGCGACCATCTCGATGGGGTAGACCGACGCCGCCCCGATGTGGATGGACGGATATGGCGGAATGGCACTTGTGATGCCGAATTTGCGTGCTTCGTCAATGACGCTGGCTTCTCCGAGCTCCATGCCGAGGCGAATCGTCGCCAGGTTACGAGACTCGTAGAGCGCGCGCCGGAGAGGCATCTTGCCTTCGAATTTGTTGTCGTAGTTCTGCGGCTCCCACGTCTGTCCTCCCTGCGGCGTATAGCTGAGTGGCGAGTCGTCGAGGATATACGACGGTGGCCGGCCGTTCTGAATGGCGTCGGCGTAGACGATCGGCTTGAAGGTCGAACCGGGTTGACGCAGTGCCTGTACAGCGCGATTGAACTTGGAGTCGTCGAAGTTGCGTCCTCCGATGAGGGCGCGGATGGAACCGTCGCGCGGATCCATCGCGACGAACGCACCCTGCAAATACGGGGAGTTCGCCGCGGCATTCTCATTGTCGCTATCGATCGCCTGCGCGGCGTACTGCTCATATGACTCATGCTTGTACGCACCGTACTTGCCGGCTTCGATCGCGCGCATCTGCGTCTCGAGCGCGCGCTCCGCGGCAGACTGCAATTCGACGTCGAGCGTGGTATAGACTTTTAGACCTTGCTCATAGAGCTGGCGCCCGAACTGCTCGTCGAGAAGCTGACGCACCCATTCGACGAAGTATGGGGCGAACTCGCCGGCGTCGGTCTTGCGCGCGAGACGCAGCGGATACGCCTTGGCCAGACTCGCGTCGGCGTCGTTGATGTCACCGTCTCGCCGCAGCAGCTCGATGATGGTGTTCCGCCGCTGAATCACGCGATCGGGAAAGCGGCGCGGATCGTAGCGCCCCGGGCCCTTCGGAATCGAAGCAAGTGTTGCCGCTTCCGCGACATTCAGGTCTTTGACCGATTTGCCAAAGTAGCGCTCGGCGGCACTCTCGACACCATACGCGCCGTTGCCGAGATAAATCTGATTGAGGTAAAGCTCGAGAATGCGGTCCTTTGGATACTTCGCTTCGATGGCACGCGCGACCTTTGCTTCCTTCAGCTTTCTGACGAGGCTCTTCTCACGTGAGATGCGCTCGGGAAAGATGTTGCGCGCGAGCTGCATCGTAATTGTTGAGAAGCCCTGGCTCCAGCTGTGGGTCCGGAGGTCGTTGAGGAGAGCACTTGGCACGCGTTGCCAATCGACCCCCGCATGCTCGTAAAAGCGCTTGTCCTCGGTAACCACAAAGGAATTCCGCACGATGTTCGGGATCTGATCGATCTTGACCACGGTGCGCCGCTCCAGGCCAATCTCGGCGATGAATCGGCCGTCCGCTGCGTAGAGCTTTGACGTTTGGCGCGGTGTGTACTCGTCGAGCACTTCGACCGCTGGGCAACGACCGGCTCGGCAAACGAGCGCCCAGCTCGCGTAAAATAGGCCCACGGCAAACGATATCGCGAACGCCGCGGCGATGAGCGAACCGCGCACGACTCGCGGATGACGTTGTCGAAAGCGCCTGAACGACGCCACGGGTCGGAATCGCATAGAAAGAAGATAGCTGCGGGCTCTGCTAGACGCGTCTATTTTGACGATCATGAACACTTCGACGACTCATACACTGCTCGACGAGCTTGGGTGGCGTGGGCTCCTTTATCAGCACACCGAAGATGTGGAGGCGCTCCTGCAGCGCGGAGTCGTCTCTGGTTACATCGGCTTCGATCCGACGGCCTCGAGCCTGCATGTCGGCAACCTGGTCCCCGTCATGGCACTCGTGCACCTCCAGCGCGCCGGTCACCGGCCGATCGCGCTCGTTGGCGGCGGCACTGGAATGATCGGTGATCCGAGCGGCCGACAAACGGAGCGTTCCCTGCTCACTGTGGAACAGGTGGATGAAAACGTGCGCGGCATTCGTGCGCAGCTCTCCCATTTCCTGGAGTTCGACGATCGGAACGCCACGGGCGCCATTCTCGTGGACAATGGAGAGTGGCTTCGGACGCTGCGCACGATCGAGTTCATGCGCGATGTCGGCAAGCATTTCACGGTCAACTATATGCTGCAGAAGGAGTCGGTGAAGGCACGGCTCGAGGCGGGGATCTCATTCACCGAGTTCAGCTACATGCTGCTGCAGGCGTACGATTTTCTCGAGCTGCATCGCCGTTATGGCGCCGCGTTGCAGATGGGCGGCAGCGATCAGTGGGGGAATATCACCGCGGGTATCGAGCTGATTCGTCGCACAGAGGGTTCGGAGGCGCATGGCGTCACATTGCCACTGGTGACGACGTCGTCAGGCAGCAAATTCGGCAAGAGCGAGGCGGGCGCCGTCTGGCTGGATCCGGAGCGGACTTCGCCATACAAGTTCTATCAATTCTGGTTGAACGTGGACGACCGCGATGCCAGTCGGTATCTCCGCTACTTCACGTTGTTGGGTCGTGAGGAGATCGAGGAGCTGGATCATGCGACCTCGGAGCAGCCAGAGCGCCGTGAGGCACAGCAGGCACTCGCCCGCGACGTGACGGCTCGACTCCATGGCGAGTCTGCGCTGCGGGCGGCAATTGAAGTGTCGGGCTTTCTCTTTGGGGGCCTCGAACCGCGAGAACTGTCCGCGGCAGCCCTGACGGCATTGAGCGCCGAGGCGCCATTCGCCGAGCTAAGAGAGTCTGATGTGCGAGACGCTCAGGGTCACGGACTCGACGTGCTGAAGCTGCTCGTCGCAGCGGGGCTAGCACCGTCGAACGGTGCGGCACGTCGACTCCTCGAGCAGGGAGGAATCTCGGTGAACAAGAAGAAGCTCGGACCCCAGGAGCGAGTGCTCGCTGGCAGCGCGGTAATGTTGACGGGAGGCTACATCGTGCTTGGTAAGGGGAAACGAGAGTATGCAGTCGTACGAGTAATTCGTTAGGCGCATGTTCTCGGTCAGGAGGTCAGCGCACTCTCGATAACCCCCAACGTGCGCCGGATCTCTTCGCGCGTGTTGTAGAAGTAAGGTGAAAGACGAATCGCGCCCTCCCGTAGCGAGTGACTGACGCCTGCCTCCTTCAAGCGAGCGCTGACAGCGCCGGCGTTGGGCATGCGAAGCGAGACTATGCCAGCGCGGTGCTTCGGGACCGACGGCGTGACGAGCTCCACGTCATGCTGGCCGGCTGCCCACAGGACGATGATATCTGTCAGGGCCGCGGTGTGGTGGGCGATCGCACTGGGCCCGAGCTCGTGGATGAGCTCGAGGCTCGCGTTCATGCCGGCAAAATCCTGAAATGGAAGCGTGATGAACTCGAAGCGACGCGCGTCCTCTCGCCAGGTGAGGTCGTAATCGACGAGACGACGAAAGTCGTCGCTACCCTTCACTGCCATCCAGCTCACGACATTTGGTTCCAGCTGCGCGATCAGATCGCGTCGAACGTAGACAAAACCCGAGCCCCAGGGAGAGAGTAGCCACTTCTGCGCGCCGCACGCGAGCACATCGATTTGCGCGGCGCGGACGTCGAGCGCGAGCGGGCCGAGGCCTTGAATGGCATCGACCACGAAATAGGCACCGCGGGCGCGACACGCACGCCCGATGGCTTCGAGATCGACTGTGTAACCACTGGCAAACGCCACCCAGGAAACGGAGACGGCGCGCACTGCCGGGTCCTGGAGCTCGCGACGCAGCGCGTCTTCGTCCACGGCACCGTCGCATGTGGGGACTCGCCGATACACTACGCCGCGTGTTCGGGCGAGCTGCATCCATGGATACACGTTCGCGGGAAACTCGCGATCCGGCGTGAGCACGACGTCGCCTGGGCCTAACGGCAGACTGAAGGCGGCGAGATTGATGCCGTACGATGTGTTGACGGCCAGACCAATCTCGCTGTCGTCCGCGCCGATCAGGCGTGCCGCGAGCTCACGGCTGCGTGCCAGCGTCGCGAACTGCAGGTCGTCCGAGAGGCGATGTGGGGCACCGCGCCGTTCGTCAAATTCGCGAATGGCGCGCAGCGCTCGTTCCGGGATCGGACCGGTACTGGCATTGTTGAGGTAGATCGCTTCTCCGCGCGACGCCCATGGGAACTCGGTCTGGCGGAGGGTCTCGACGTCGTAAGACAAGTTGAGTGACCTTGAATCAGGAGTCAGGGCCGGGCAATATCGGGGAGCCCGGCACCGCGCGGCACCGAGGCTCGCAATGCTCGCGGATCGAGGGCATCACGCAACGCATCACCTAGAAGATTGAATCCCAGGACAGCGGCTCCGATCGCCAATCCGGGAAAGAGAGATGTCCACGGCGCATGACGCAGCTGACTGAGGTCTCGCCCGTCGGCGATCATGGAGCCCCAACTGGGTGTCGGCGGCTGCACACCGAGTCCGAGAAATGAAAGCGACGACTCGGCGATAATCGCACCGGCAATACCGAGTGTCGCCGCGATAATCACGGGCGCGAGCACACCCGGCAATACGTGAACGAGAATGATGCGCCAGTCACGTCCACCGAGCGCCTTGGATGCCTGAACGTACTCGAGATGCCGGACAACCAGCACCTGACCGCGAACGAGACGCGCCATGCCCGCCCAACCGACAATCCCGATCGTGACGAATACAACGCTCAACGACGGCTGCAGCGCGGCGACCATCGCGATGAGCAAGAGCAATGTAGGGAACGCAAGCGTAACGTCGGCGAGACGCATTACGAGCTCGTCCACCCATCGACCATAGTACCCAGCGATCAGGCCGAGCGAGACGCCGAGCAAAAGCGCGATCCCCTGTGAGATGATACCGACGGACAGTGAGATTCTCGCGCCGTAGACCAGCCGCGCCCACACGTCGCGCCCTTGAATATCGGTGCCAAGCCAATGATTCGCGGACGGGGGACTCAGTTGGTTGATCAGGTCGATGTGCAGAGGATCGTGGCGGGCCACGACCGGTGCGGCCGCGGCAAGCAGCACGAGGAAGATCACGACTCCACCGCCGAACCACACTCGTAAGTCGGCTCGTAAGGCGCGCGCCGTTCGCGAATCGCTCACTTCGGCTCTCCGAGCTCTGGCGGCGTTCCGGCGCGCTGATGTTTCCAGCGCCGATGATGCCAGAAGTACTGTTCCGGTGCACGTCGTACCCATCGTTCGAGCGCGGCCGTGTAGTCGGTGACGATCCGCTCGACGTCAGCCTCGAGATTGCCCGTTGACGTCGTGTCGATCGGCTCGAAAGTGAGACGAAATCGCCCGCTCGGCTGACGGATGGCGACACCGAACACGATCGGCGCACCCAACCGCAATGCGAAGACAGCTGGGCCGCGCGGCGTCTTCGCCAGACGGCCAAAAAATGGCACCCACGTGGATGCGAGACCGACGGCGCCCTGATCGATGAGAAAAGCAATCGCGTGTCCGCCACGAAGCGCGCGCGGAACCCGACGCACAGCCTCGTCATCGTGCACGATCGTTAGGCCGATTCGTTCACGAGTCCGCGTGAGATAGCGATCGAAAAGCGGGTTCGCCATGTACCGCACGACGGCCTGCATCGGTAGTCCTCGCGCGGCGAGATACGCGCCGCCGAGCTCCCAATTGCCCAGGTGGCCCGAGACGAGGATCAGCCCCTTGTCACGGGCCAGACGTTCCTCGACGATGCTCCAGCCCTCGACGGACTCGAACAGATCAATGATTCGCTCCCTGTCGTACGAGGGCAGCAGCGCCGTCTCCGTGGTCATTCGTCCGAGATTGGCGTAACTCGCGCGGGCGATTCGCTGCACTTCGTCCGGAAGCAACTGCGGAAAAGCTGCCCGCAGCTGCTTCTCGACGACCTCGCGACGAATTTTGAGCGGTCGATAGCCCAGGCTACCGAGGCCGGCGCCAACGGCACTCGCGGGCCGGAGGCCGATGCGACGCAGCACCGCGACCACGCTGCGCAGCGCACCGTACTCCACGCGGTTCGCAAGAGTCGGCGGTTGGCGGTTGCGGCCGCCGACAGAGGAAGAACTCTCGTTTGGCGCCGCGACGGCACTCGAGACGGCCCGCGTACGCTCGTGATGTCGTGGCACGCCGGTCATCGCGTCGCCCACCGCGTGCGATCAGCCGCCGCGGCAGTGGCGCGTTCGAAGCCATCGATCATGTCCGACTCGCTGAAGTCCCTTTGCGCGCGCGTGCGCGCCGCGTTGCCCATCGCCGTGCGCCAATCCTGATGAACGAAAAAAGGGGCCACCGCCGCCGCCGTGTGCGACGGCGCGCCCGGCGAGAGCAACAACCCGGTGATGCCGTCAGCGACGTAATGCTGCGGTAACGGGCCACGATCCGCCAGAACGGGAATCTTCATGGCCATCAAGTCGAGGAAGGCAAACGCGCCGTCATCTCCGCCGGCGACCACCCACCCGGCATCAGCGGCACGCAGAATCGACAGCTCGTCAGTGCGCGTCCCGAGAAAGGTGACCGACTTGCTCACGCCTAACGCGGCGGCATGCATCCGAAGGTCATCGTCCAGCGAACCGGGCCCGAGCACGGCGAGATGGACGTCAGGGTGGCGCGGCAGCAGGAGCGCGAGCGTGCGCATGGCGGTCGCCAGTCGGAGATGGGCCGTCGGCTCGTAGCTGCAGACGACGAGCAGTCCCTGCGCCGGCAGACCGAGCGTGCCGCGTACGACGGCGCGAATGGAATCGTAGGCGGCAACGTCGACGCCGAGGGGCGCGACCGCCGGGGCGAGCGGTAAGGCGGCAACTTCAGATGACGCCTGCGCCTGCGCTAGCTCGGCTTCCGTCGTGAACAGAAGACCGGCGCTCGCGATCCGCATGGCGAAGCGTCCGCTGCGCAGAAATGCCGGCGCGAGAAACGTCGGGATTCGTCGAACGATCGCTCCGCGTTCGGCGAGACGCATCGCCGAGCTGACGACGAGCTGCTCGCGGTCGGTGTGGACGAACGCAACCTCGACGAATCGATCCTGAAGAACGCGTCGCAGGCTCCAGGTGTCGCTCGCGGCATTCGCTTCCGGATCGGCCGGCACAGTGTCCACCCCTAACGATTCGGCGCGACGAGCTGTCGGGCTGCCACCTGGACAGACGAGGGTCACCTGATGGCCGCGACCGGCCAGGCCGCGGGCAGCGGCGACAAACGCGCGTGCGCAGCCGCTCCAGCTCTTGTCGCCGATGTAGAAGAGCACGCGCATGACAGAATCAGACTTCCGCGGCCGCGTGCGCGCCTTCGATTGGCTCGTCGCGGAATTGCATCGAGTACAGACGGAAGTACGGACCGCGCCGCGCGAGCAACTCCTGGTGTGTTCCACGCTCCACGATTCGACCCCGATCGAGCACGAGGATCTGATCGGCGTGAATGATCGTCGAGAGTCGGTGAGCGATCACGAACACCGTGCGTCCGGCCAGCAGCCGATCTATGGCCTCCTGAACGAGCCGCTCCGATTCGGTGTCGAGTGCCGACGTCGCCTCGTCGAGGATGAGAATAGGTGGATCGATGAGCAGCGCGCGAGCGATGGCGATGCGTTGGCGTTGACCGCCTGACAGTCGCGTCCCGCGCTCGCCGAGCACGGTATCGTACCCCTTGGGCAGCTCCGAGACAAAGCCATGCGCATTTGCCGCCCTTGCGGCGGCAATGATCTGCTCGTCCGTGAAGCGGCCGGCGGCGCCGTAGGCGATATTGTTGCGCACCGTGTCGTTGAAGAGAACGGTGTCCTGACTGACAATGCCCGTTAGGCTTCGCAACGACGAAAGCTTGATGTCACGAGTGTCGACCCCATCGACGAGAATATGGCCGCCGGTGGGCTCATAGAACCGCGGAATGAGATCGACGAGGGTACTCTTCCCTGCCCCGCTCGCGCCGACGAGGGCGACGATCTCGCCCTTGCGCGCTGTGAATTCGATGTCGTTGAGGACCGGCTCGGTCTCGTACGCGAAGGTCACGCGATCGAAGGTCACCTCCTCATTGAAACCGTCCACCGTGCGTGTGCCCTTATCGAGCATCAGCTCCGTCGGGCTGTCGAGGACCTCGAACAGGCGATCGCTCGCGGCCAGCGCCTGCTGCGCGGTAGTCGGAATCTGGGAGAGCTGCTTCATGGGTTGCAGCAGCCGCATGACGATGACAAGAAAGGTGATGAGCTGGGCTGACTGAAGCGTCCCATTGACAAGCACCATGCGCGCGCCGATCCAGAGGATAGCGACCGCGACAAGCGTCCCGAGAAACTCCGTGATCGGCTGCGAGAGGAACGCGACGCGTGTGATGCGCATCAAACCGTCCGAGTATCGATTGCTTGCCTCGAGGAATCGCCCCTCCTCGTATGGCTCAGCACGGAAGGACTTCACGAGCCGGACTCCAGTCACTGCCTCCTGCAGGACACTCGTCATCTCGCCGTAATCGTCGCCCAGTCGTCGATACCCACGGCGAAGACGCTTCAGCAGTGGCTGAAGGGCACCGATGACGAGCGGTGCGACAATCAGGGCTATCAGCGTGAGCGAGAGCGACGTCGACAACAGGACGGCGATGTACGCCAGCACCAGCGCGGCGCTCTGGAACGACTGCGTGACCAGCGTCGTGATCACCACTTTTACCTGTGTCGTATCCGTGACGACGCGTGAAATGATCTGTCCAACTTTCGTGCGCGCGAAGAATCCGAGGGGCAGGCGCTGCACGTGGACGTACACGGCGTCTCGTACGTCGCGAGTCACGTACTCCTGCAACTGTGCCCCGAGGTTGCCGGCGAGCCAGATGAAGAAGTTCTTGAGGGCGACCGATGCGACGATGATGAAGATCACGACCTGCAGCGATCCCATCTTGTCGGTTGGATCGAGCAACGCGCCGATCGTGCGATTGAGGAACGCCGTGAGCCATCCGGAATTCCCCGGAAGGAGAGACGGCATGCCGAACAGTGCGTTCAAGAACGGAATGAGCAGCGAGAACGAGTACGCGTCGAAGAGCGCGGCAAGGGCGCTGGCGCCGATCGCGCCGAGCATGCGGCCCGAGTGAGGGCGCAGAAAGCGCAGCAGTCGTCGATACATCAGCGCGGTGTCAGCAATGCTATCGGCAGGATACACTCCTCCGGCGTCACACCGCCGTGGAGGAACGAGCCTCGGTAGCGGCTCTGATACTCGCGCAGTTTCGTCGGATAGACGAAGAAGGTGTCCCCTGTCGCGAGCAGCGTATTTGCACCCAATCCCCGGCGGGGGAGCTTTAGCAAATCCTCATTGGCAAAACCGAGCACATAATCGGGATTCTCAGCCCGGAGATCTTCACCGAATTTGTAGCGCAGATTCGGCGTCGCATCGCGCTTGGCGTAGACGGTTGCGGGTGTCTGGCAGTGTATCGACCCATGATCGCTCGTGACGAGCACCTTCACACCGCGACGAGCAGCTTCACGAAGCAACGAGAATGCCGCCGACCGCCGGAACCATTGCACCGTCAACTCGCGTAGCGCCGTCTCATCGCGTGCCACTTCGTAGAGGATCGCGGATTCTGACCGTCCGTGCGTCAACAAGTCGATGAAGTTGAAGACGCACGCACCGATGCCATCGGTACCGAAGAAGCTGCCGATTCTCCGCTCGAGATCGTCGGCTTCGGCCGCTGACGAGATCTTCTCATAACGAACCGGTACCGACCTCCCGAGCTCCTGTAGCTGCGCCTCGAGCAGCTGCCGCTCGTGCGCGTTGAGCGTTTCATCCTCGCGCTCGCCCCACCAATCCGGAAAGCGGGCCGCGATCTCGCAGGGAAAGAGACCGCTGAAGATCGCATTGCGCGAGTAGGGAGTCGCGGTCGGAAGAATGGAGAAGTAATGCGTCGTCTCGATCTCGAAGAGTGTCGAAAGGCTCGGCTCGATGGCGCGCCACTGATCGAGGCGCAGACAATCGATGACGACGAACAGTGCGTGTCGATCGCGTGCGACAATCGGCAGGAGAAACTCCTGCACGACGTCAACCGATAACGGTGGGCGCGAGCCCCCCAAGTCGCGCAGCCACCGTGGATACTCACGCCGAATGAAGTTCGCGAATTCGCGACGCATGTCCGGATAGAGGCCACGGAGCGTCTCGCCGAGACCGCCCTCACCAGCAGCCGCCAGATCGAGCTCCCATTGAGTGAGCTCGGCAAAGCGATCAATCCAGCCGCGCCAATCCAGATAGCGAAAGGACTCCGCCTGTAGCGCTCGGAAGCGCTCGACGAAGCGCCGCGCGAGCGCCTGATGATGGAGGCGTTCGCCCTCGAGAAGTCGCGCGACGACGGCATAGACCTGTCGTGGCGTGACCGGCTTCACGAGATAGGAGCTGACGTCGGCACCGAGCGCTTCCATGAGCGTGGTGTCTTCCTCGCTCTTGGTGACCATCACGATGTCGAGGTTCGGCGCGATCTCGCGGAACTCCCGAAAGGCATCGAGTCCGCGGGTCCCGGGCATCTGCTCGTCGAGGAGGACGAGATCGAACCCACGCCGCCGAAGCAGCTCCGCGCCATCAGCGGCGTTCGTCGCCGACTCGACCAAGAAGCCTTTGTCTCGCAAGAACATGCGGTGGGGCTCGAGAAGCTCGGCTTCATCGTCGATCCAGAGCACAGACTTCCCGTTGGCTGCCATGCCGAGAGAATGTAGCCGCACGTCGTCTCGAGCGGGAAGCGCTTCCAGACCGCGTGGCGACGCTTCAGATTGCTCTCGTGACTGCGCAAAGCTCCCCGATCTCGGCCACACCGCCCTACGCGCTCTCGACACCGTACTTCCGCTTTCGTGCGCTCGCGTCGCTCGCGGCGCGCGCGCCGCTTGGCGGCCCGCGCGAGGTCGTTCTCGCCACGTATCTCGTTGCGCGATTGGTCGACGATTGTCTTCCAGAGAAGGAATTGCCGGTGGTCGCGCGTGCTGAACGATCGGCTAGTGCGCGGGGCTGGCTGGCGAACGTAGCGTTACCCACGGCGGTGCGTGCCTCGCTCTTACGACTTGCCGAAGCGACGGGTGGAGATCTGATCAACCTCGAGCCCGCACTGAGGAGCGTCATCACGATCGTCGACAGCTATCTCGATGCACCGTCGAGGCTCGAGCTCGCGCGGCTCGAGCGTGCTGTCGCGCAATGAGCTGATTCATGAAGGAGCCACCAACAGAGATCGGTGCGGCATCGTCGCTACCTGAGCTACTCGGACAGATCGATGCGATTGCCGAGGGCGCGCAGGACACGGATACGATCGTGAGCGGCTTCCCGAGCTTGGATCGTAGCCTTGGCGGAGGTTTTCGGCGCGGCGATCTAGCGGTGCTCGGTGGCGACGTCGGCAGCGGCAAGTCCGCGTTCGCACTGGCGATCGCGCTACGCGCCGCGGAACGCCACGCGGTCGCCTACTTTTCGGCGGAGATGACGCCACAGCGCCTGATGGAGCGCGTGCTCGCAATGGAAGGTCGCGTGCGCGTCGACGAGTTGAGACAGGGCACGCTCGACGAAATGGCGCGCGCCCGCGTCGGTGCCGCTGCGGTTCGACTGCGCGAGCGGCTTCCTCGGTTCGGCAAACTCTCACTCGATTCCGAGAATGGCCTGCCAGACGGCTGGGACGAAATCGGTGTACCTGACCTTGTGATCCTGGATTCGATCCAAGGCATCGGCGCCGGCCGCCGCGACGCGGCGGAGGAGCAAGCAACCGCGGTGCGCGCATTAAAGTCTCTGGCGCTCGACGCGGGGGTTGCCATATTGGCGACGGCGCAGCTTCCCCAGCTCAGCGCTCGCGCCGATCGCCGGCCACAGCTCGACGACTTTGGCGCACTTGGCGCCGTGAAGCACCATGCCGACGTCGTGCTCGCCCTCTACCGCGAAGGAATGTACGACGCCGCACGCGACATCGAAGGCGCAACCGAGTTGCTCGTCCGAAAAAATCGGCACGGCAACACGGGCTATGTGGATCTGTATTTCTACGCGCAGTGGATGCGCTTCGAAGACATGCTGGATCCGGACAGATAGGTGACTGGATGCGTGGTAATGGCTGGGTAGGTCATTTGGCCGGACTCCTCTGCGTTGTCGCATGCGCGACAACCGGTACCAGCGGGCCGGAAGCGATCGCTCGGCTGGAGCGAGATCGAGCGAACAATCCCAAGAACGAGCCTGTGCTTCGCTCGCTGGGAATCGCCTATTATAAATCTCGAAACTTCGCGGCGGCTCGCGCTGCGCTCGACCAGGCCACGAAGCTCGATCCGAGTGATGGAACCGCGGCGCTCTTCCTGGGCCTCACGGCCGAGGAACAGAACGACATCGTGGCGGCGCGGCAGGCGTACGGATCCTACGTGCGGTATGGTCGCACGACTCGCGTCCGCCATGTCCTCGAAGCACGCCTCGCCTCTCTGCAACGAAAGGAGATCCAGGCCACGGCGCGCACCGAAGTGCAGGAGGAGCAGCGTCTCGCCCAGGTGTCTGGTGCGCCTAACGTGGTCGCGGTGCTGCCGCTCAATTTCAGCGGTACGGATACGTCGCTCAAGCCGCTGGAGCGGGGCTTGGCCGAATTATTGACGACCGACCTCGCTCGCTCCTCCCGACTGACGGTGGTCGAGCGACTGCGTCTGCAGGCCGTGCTCGACGAGATCAGGCTGCAAACGTCGGGCGCAACCGATTCGTCGAGCAACGTTCGAGCGGGGAAGATTCTTCAGGCCGGTCGTCTCGTACAGGGCTCGATCCTGCAATCCGGCCCGCAGCTGCGGGTGGATGCCGCCGTGATCGATGTGCCGACGACTCGCCTCACGGGCTCGACGAACGACGATCGAGCGCTCGACCAGCTGCTCACACTCGAGAAGAATATCGCGCTGGGTTTGTTCCAGCAGTTAGGCGTGACACTGACGACGGCTGAGCGTAACGCGATCGAGCAACGGCCAACCCGGTCGCTCGCAGCATTCATTGCGTTCAGCCGCGGACTCCTGCTGGAGGACGAAGGGCAGTTCGAGCGCGCCGAGAGTTTCTATCAGGAGGCCATACGTCTGGATCCGGGCTTCAACGCCGCGCGCGCAAAGAGCCAGGAGACGCGCCAGATCATTGCCGGCAATCAGCTTTCGTCGAGCAGCATCGAGATGGCGTTGGCCGGAACGGCTGAAGGAAGAGTCGTCGCGCAGGCGACACTCGGTATCGCCTCGACAGCTGGTGAAAGCGGCACCGCGCTTGGCGTTGCCGGCGACCTGAATCCGACGACAGCAGGCGCCGCTGCGACGAACGCCTCGGGCGCGCTCACGGGTCCGCCACTTCGGGACCCGGCTGCGGCGGGAACCGGTGTCGAAAACATCGGCTCGAAAGCAGGGCGGATCGAGATCGTGGTGAAACGGCCATGAGATTCTTCTCACCAGTGCAGGTCGGTACCACAATAGTCCTGTTCGCTGCGGCTGCCGTTCCGGCAATGTCACAGTCCATCTTCGACTCCAGTTTGAGGACCGCGCCGCAGTTCCTGCAGTATCGTCTGAACGCTCCTGTCGGCGAAACAATCTCCGAGTTCACAACGCCGGTCTTCGTCTTGATCCCGGTTTCCTCGACGCTCAGCTTCGACGTTGCGACCGCCTATGCCAACGCGCGAGTTCAGCCTAACGGCAATAGTGTCGAACAGTCGAGCAGCATCAGCGGATTCACCGATACACAGATTCGCGCCAATGTGAAGCTCGGAACCGATTTCGTCGTAATCACCGCCGGGCTGAACATCCCAACCGGAAAAGAGACAGCGAGCGAGGCCGAGCAACTCGCCGCATTCCGCATCGGCAATGATTTTCTGGCCTTTCCAATCTCGAACATGGGAACCGGGTTCGGGGCAACAGCGGGAGTCGCCATTGCACGGCCACTCGGCGAGTGGAACATTGGCTTTGGTGGCAGCTTGCGACAAAGCGCGTCATACGAGCCACTCGTCGGGAGCAGTGGAGCGCGACCTCGCTTTCAACCGGGAAACGAGTATCGCGCACGGCTTGGCGTCGATCATCCCTTCGGCACCGGCAGGTTCGCCGTTGGCCTCACGTACTCGAAGTTTGGGAATGACGACATAGGCGGATCGATCTACAACACAGGAGATCGATACGTCACCCAGATAGGCTTCAACAACTCGTTTGGCAGGGCCAACGTCCTCGTCAACGCGTGGGACCTGTATCGCGGACCGGGGACGATCTTCACCGGCGAACGCAATGGCCCCGAGAACATCGCCAACATTCTCTTCGGCGTCGGCTTTGCGACAATGAGCGGCGTGCTGGAGCCCTCCCTGGAATTCAGGAATTGGACTCAGGAGAGTCTGAGCGCGAGCAGGCTTGCGACGTTGGGTTTGCGCTACACGATCGAAGCAGGTGGGCTGGGCATCACGCCAAGCGCCGGATACACATTCGGGCGGCTGGCCGCGGTGGGCGGGGATGCAGATCTCAGCGGATTTCGTGGCGCAATAGCAGTCCGCGTGGGGGCAAGGGACTAGCGAAACCGTCTGGCGTCGGGCCCTGGCCGCTATATTGGTCAGGTAAATGCGCCCGTCGTCTTTCCGTACTCTCGAGCTGCGTTTATGGCCGGTCACAGTAAATGGAAGCAAATCAAGCACTACAAGGCAGCCGCCGACGCTAAGCGCGGTGCGCTGTTCACGAAGCTCATTCGTGAGATAACGCTCGCGGCCAAGCAGGGCGGCGGCGACCCGGAAGGCAATGCGCGGCTCCGTACCGCGGTGGAGAATGCGCGCGCGAACTCGATGCCCAAGGAAAACATCGAGCGCGCGATCAAGAAGGGCACCGGGGAGCTCGAAGGCGTCGATTACCAGGAAGTAACGTACGAGGGCTACGGGCCTGGCGGCGTCGCGATGATGATCGAAGCGGTAACGGACAACGCCACCCGCACGGTCGCGGACGTACGGCATCGGATGTCACGCGGTGGCGGCAACGTAGGAACGCCGAATTCTGTCGCCTGGATGTTCGAGAAAAAGGGTCAGATCCTCATTGACGGCAAAGGACGCGATGAGGACTCGCTCATGGAGGCGGTGCTCGACGCGGGCGGCGAGGACCTGCGCCGCGAGGAGGATCAATACGTCGTGACTACCGCTCCGGGTGACTTTCACGCCGTGCGCGGCACTCTGCAGAGGAAGGGTCTGCCGATCGTCGAGGCGGAGCTGGCAATGGTGCCGAAAACCACCGTGAAGGTGGAAGGGCGTGACGCTGAGTCGTTGCTGAAGTTGATCGAATCGCTCGAGGAGCTCGACGACGTTCAGAAGGTCTGGGCGAACTTCGACATGGACGTCGAAGCGATGGTGAGGGAATAGGGGCGCTAGCCCCTGCCCCTTTCTATGCTCGCGCTCGGAATTGACCCCGGCACCGCCAATACCGGGTACGGCATCGTCCGCAGCGACCGAGCCGAATCGCTCAAGCTCGTCGAATGTGGCGTCATCCGCACTCGGCCTCGCGCCCCCCTCGCGTCGCGACTCGCTGAAATCTACGACGGCGTCACGCAATTGATCGCCCGGCATCGCCCTGACGCGCTGTCGGTTGAGGATGTTTTCTACTCCCGTAACGTCCGCACGACCGTCGTCCTCGGCCACGCTCGCGGGGTGATCCTGCTCGCGGGACATCAGGCTTCGCTCGAGATACATGAATACCCACCCGCCGAGATCAAGAAGGCTGTTGTCGGCTCTGGTTCTGCGACGAAAGAACAGGTTCAGTACATGCTCACGCGCCTGCTTCGCCTGAAAGCCGTTCCACAGCCGTCAGATGCAGCGGATGGTGTCGCGGCGGCGCTGGCGTACATCATGAGCTCGCGACTCCCCTCCGCCGCAACCGCAATGCGCGCGTCGAGCGACCGCGCCGATCGAGGCCGCCGGGACGCGGCCGTAGCACGCGCCATGGCGCGGCTCGCCGCCCGGCACGCCGCTACTGAAGACGAACAGACATCGTGATCGCACATATCGTAGGAACACTCTTCTCCAAGGCGCTGGACCGCGTCGAGATCATGACGGCGGGAGGCGTTGGTTACGAGCTTTCCATACCGTTGAACGTTTACGAAACATTGCCAGCCCTCGGCGAATCAGTACGCCTTCACACCTACCTCGTCGTCAAGGAGGATGGCTGGCAGCTGTTCGGCTTCTCGACGTCATTCGAGCGCCAGGTATTTCAGCGGGTTCTGGATGCCAAAGGCGTTGGGCCGGCACTCGCCCTGGGAATGCTCTCGACTCTGTCCGCCGAGCGCCTCGTTCGGGCGATTCGCGAAAAGGACATCGCGACTCTTCAGAGTGTACCGCGTGTCGGACGGAAGAAGGCGGAGCAGCTCATCCTTGACCTCGCGGACAAGCTCGATGCGGTGCAGGTTGTTACGGCGGCCGGGGTGGGTAGCCGGGAAGAAAGTCCGGCGGCGGAAGACGCTCTTCGGGCGCTGGTCTCGTTGGGCTATTCGATGGCAGACGCCGAGCGCGCTGTGCGCGGTGCACTCGATGACGGAGGCCGAGGAGTGGGAGCAGCTGAGCTCATTCGTCGGGCACTTACCAAAGTTGGTGGAGGTGGGCGCTAATGCTCGCGGCAAGACGAACGTCGACATTCACGGAGTCGGTGATTCGCGAGATGACGCGAATCGCCAACATGCACGAAGCAGTGAACCTGGCCCAGGGCTTCCCCGATTTTCCCATGCCGGAGCCGATGAAGGAGGCGGCATGTGCGGCCATTCAGGGGAACATCAATCAGTACGCCGTCACGTGGGGCTCGGCGAACCTGCGCATCGGTATCGCCGAGAAATACCGGCGTTGGTACAACATGGAAGTCGATCCCGACCGTGAGGTGACCGTCACCTGTGGGGCGACGGAAGCCATGGCGTCCGTCTTCATGGCGCTGATGGATCCCGGTGATGAGGTGATCGTACTCGAGCCCTTCTATGAGAACTACGGCCCGGACGCGATTCTCGCCGGCGCGACGCCCGTCTTCGTGCCATTCGAACGACCCAACTGGACACTCGATGCTGATCGGCTGAAGAAAGCGTTCAACAAGCGCACGAAGGCGATCATCGTCAACACGCCGCACAATCCGACGGGCCGAGTACTGACGCGCGCCGAGATGACACTCATCTCCGAGTTGTGTCTCAAGTATGACGTGTGGGCGATTACGGACGAGATCTACGAGCACATTCGCTACGCGGGTGACCATCACGTGATGGCGACGTGGCCCGACATGCGCGAGCGTACGATCACGATCTCGGGATTGTCCAAGACCTTCAGCTGCACTGGCTGGCGGCTCGGCTACGCCATAGCACCGCCCGCACAGACGACGCCGATTCGCAAGGTTCACGATTTTCTCACGGTGGGCGCGCCAGCGCCGCTCCAGGCCGCGGGCGCCGTCGGCCTCGCGTTTGACCCGGACTATTTCAATCACCTCGCACTCGATTACCGCGCACGGCGTCACGTACTCGTCGAGGCACTCAACGAGGCGGGCTTCGCGTTCTCGGTGCCGGAGGGCGCGTACTACATCCTCGCCGATTTCTCGGCACTCAGCGATCTCGACGACGTGACCTTCGCGAAGTGGATGACGCAGGAGATCGGCGTTGCGACAGTGCCGGGATCGAGCTTCTATCACGATCGCGAGATGGGACGCAAACTGGTGCGCTTTGCGTTCTGCAAGAAGTTCGACACACTGCGCCGCGCGGCGGAGCGGTTGGTGGAGGTGCGACAGAAGGTGTGAGCACGCGATGGCAACTACGAACGCGCGCGCGCCCACGGTGCGACGCGCCCGAGACGACTTCGATGGGCTTCACGACGTCCTTCACGGTCGCATGGATGACTTGTCGCCAACCCAGCGCGACATAATCGACGAAACCGCCTTCCAAGAAGCGCCCCGCCATAAGATCGCTGCACGCAGCGGCATACTGTGAACACCTACCACAATCATCGGAAGGCTGCATTCAATACACTGCGCGATTCGATGATGGCGGTCGTCGACTTCTCCACCGACATCGATCCCCCGGACTGGTACGATCGCATCGCGGAGATGAATAAGCGCAACACGGCCAGACAACGGCGTTGCGCGGCCAACAAGCAAGAGAACCGTTCCAGCTCGGGAGGCGACCGGTCCAACTTCGAAGGCGACGCGTCCAACTCACGACGCGACGCCTAACAAAACGCTCGCGCCGCTCACGATTCGATAGGACTCACTATCGAATCGTGAGGCGCCCGCGACCAAATGGTAGGCGACGTGAGCATTCTTCGAGGCGACGCCCGCAATATCGAAGGCGACGCGGACTTTTCACGAGTGCACCGCGGCTCTGTAGGACGCGCCCGCGGCAATGTTGGACGCGCCCGCGGCAATTCATGACACGACCGCGGTTATGCATGACACGACCGCGACAAAGTTGGCAGTCACGCTGAATTAAATGGCAGGCGACGGTCGCCATTCACGACACGACCGTGGCTTCACACGACACGACCGCGGCTATGCAGGACACGACCGCGACAAAGTTGGCAGTCACGCTGGATTAAATGGCAGGCGACGGTCGCCATTCACGACACGACCGCGACTTTATACGACACGACCGCGACTTTTCACGACAAAACCGGGTTCTTCGGGGAATCATCGGATTGAGGTGCCCCATAGACTTGAGGAAAGGTGGCCGTAAAAAGCGGTGAAGGCCGACGGCATTTGCCATCGGCCTTCACCGCTTCCGATTTCAGCCTGCTTTACGGATGCGGCGTTCGATTCGCGGCGGTGCTGACCTGCAGCATGATTGCGTGAAGCGCGAGGAACTCCGCTGGCGGGTTCACAAGGTACGCGGCGCTGGCGTTGTTCACGAAACCGTTGAACGCGCTGAGCGCGTTCTGCAGCTGGCCTGCCGTCGGCCTCGACAGAAGACTCGGCAGACTGCTGATCAGCTGATCCACAACGGCCGACGACGCACCGCTGTTGGTTGTGAGCGCACGCGTCATCTGATCGCGCACCTGTGGCGTCGCGGTCGTCATCATGCCGATGGCGACGGCGGCGATGTCCGCCGGAATCGCGACGCCCGTGATCGGCGAGATGATGTTCGCGCGCTCGCGAAGCACCCGCTCCATCTCCGTCCCAACGGCGCTCGCCACGGCGAGGTCCACTGGCACGGACACGGTACCGGGCGTGAAGAGCGAGACCACGACGAATGGGATCGTCGTATTGTTGTTCGCCTGCGCCGAAGCGCGCGACGAGACAGCGACCGTCAGCGTCGCCACGCTCAGACCTGCGATAAGGAGCTTGTGCATCGTCTACCTCGTAGGCGGCAAGAAGATATTTCGGACTTGAGTAAACTTGAACCCGAGCGCGACGCCGAGCAGGAATGCGGACCTGTGGCCGTTGCGGCCAAGGACATCCGCCCACACCGGCGTGATCACGAGCGGCACCCAGCGCAGCGGCAACACGGAGACGCCAAGATTGAGATCCTGGCCGCCCCAGTCTCCGATGAGCGTTACCTTCTCGTGCACCCGGAGGCCGGCACTGCCAAACACGCCGATGCTGCCGAGCTGTGACGTGCTCGTGAGGCTGTCGAAGTTCGGGCTGAACCGCCCGTCGCCGATACCAAGATTCGTCGTCAGACTGCCGAAGGGATCGCCCTCGCGCTCGCGCAAGCGCCACACCTTCGACGCAACGCCATAGTACGTCTTCGGCGCGTCGAGCGAGCCCCAGCCGGCGAGATTCTCGCCGCCGATCGCGAACGCCCAGTTGCCTGGCATGACGCGATGGAGCTTGAGGCCGAGGGCCCCGTTCTGTCCGAAGCCTTCACGGACCGTCGAGAATGAAAAAACACTCACTTCGACGCCGATATAATCACGCGAATTCCAGAGGCCGAAGCCGGCAACCGCCGATCCATCGCTCGACTCGCCAGTGCGTGTCCGACTCGCGAAGCCGGCGCCAAGGAAGCCGTCGCCGAAGTTCGCGCCGTAGGCCGATTGCGACGATGTGTTGTGTCCTGGCGCGAAGCGCGACGCGGTCGCCGCAACTTCGGTCGCCGGTACCAGCGGGAGCTGGAAGCGCCGTCGTAGGCTGTCGAGAATCTGCCCGGGGTTCTGTGCCCAGACTGGGTGAATCATCGCGCTCAGCGCCAGCATTCCCAGGCTCGCCACGCCCACGCGCAGAAGCCGATCGCGTCCCATGAACCGCCTCCTCAGATAGTAAGTCCCCACCAGCCGCCGTCGCCGACGCGCTGCAACCAGACCATGACGCAGTGCGTTGCGCATACACCTGAATTTTGAAGAGCCCACGCAATCTCCTGTCCAACCGATTCCGCGAGGCTCGGTAAGGCGGCCGTTAAACAGCGAAAAGTGCGCCGCTGTTGCGCCTGCCGCCCGATTGTCGAGAGCCGGCGCTGATCCCCACCCTGCGCGCTCATTCCTCGCTTCGATTTCGGACTTTCTTCGGACTATATTTACCGCGCCCATTCGCTCGGATGATTCGAATAGCCTGGCCTGTGTATCCTAAAGCCAAAGTGGACGAAAAAAGCTGATGTCACGCGCCGAAATCACCACACCGGAGGCGCTCGCCGACGAATCGGTAGTCGAGCTGTCCCTCCGTCCCCAACGTCTGGCCGAGTTCATCGGCCAGGAAAAAGTCAAACAGAGCCTCCGTATCTGGATCGATGCCGCGCTCGCACGGCGCGAGCCGCTCGATCATGCCGTCTTCTACGGTCCCCCCGGACTCGGCAAGACCACTCTGGCCGAACTGATTGCCCGGGAGCTCGGAGTCAACATTCGCACCACGTCGGGCCCAGCCCTCGAAAAACCGGGTGATCTTGTCGGAACGCTCACCAACATGCGCGAGGGCGATATCCTCTTCATCGATGAGATTCATCGCCTTCGGCCGATCATCGAGGAGTTTCTGTATCCGGCCATGGAGGACTACAAGATCGACATCCGATTGTCAGAGGGCCCGAAGGCGCAGACGATCACGATGTCCATCGAGCCGTTCACGCTGATTGGTGCGACGACTCGCTTTGGCATGCTTACGCCGCCCATGCGGGCGCGCTTCGGGATCGTCGAACGGCTCAACTACTACCCAGTCGAGGATTTGGAGCAGATCGTCACCAGGTCGGCAATGGTGCTCAACGTCGACATTCATGAGGGAGGGGCGCACGAGATCGCGCGCCGGTCGCGGGGCACGCCCCGCGTTGCAAATCGCCTGCTCCGGCGGGTTCGTGATTATGCGCAGGTGAAGGCAAACGGCGTGATCACGAAGGACGTCGCGTCAGAGCTACTCAGGATGATCGATGTCGACGAGTTCGGCCTGGATGACATGGATGCCCGCATCCTCAAGACGATTATCGAGAAGTTCGAGGGTGGCCCGGTGGGTCTGAACAACATCGGTGCCGCGATCGGTGAGGACTCGACGACCATCGAAGAGGTATACGAGCCCTTTCTCGTTCAGCACGGTTTCCTCCAGCGCACCCCACGCGGCCGGATGGCGACACCACTCGCTTATCGGCATTTCGGCTACACGCCGCCCAGTCAGTCGGGTCAGCGAAGCCTCTTTTGAGGGGCTAGGGACTGGGGGTAGGGCTAGCGCTGCGGGGAAGACTCCTTGCGCCTGGCCCGCGCCCCCAGGCCCGAGACCCTAGCCCCTCCCATTCATGCTCACGTCTGATTTTGACTTTCAACTCCCGCCGGAGCTGATTGCGCAGCAGCCTTTGGCGCACCGAGACGAGAGTCGGTTGATGGTCGTGAATCGGACGAGCGGAATCATCGAACATCGTCGCTTTCGCGATCTACTGTCGCTCATACCGGCCGGCGACGTGTTGGTCGTCAATCGCACACGCGTCCTCCGCGCGCGGCTGCTGGGTACACGCCACAACTCTGGCGCGCCGGCCGAGATTCTCCTCCTCAAGCCGCTGGACGAGACCCGCTACGAGGCGATGGTCTCCCCTGGTGGCAAGCTGAAGCCCGGCCGACTGGTGGACATCGCACCGGGCTTTTCGGCGGAAGTCCTGGAAGTGACCCCACGTCGCACTCGCATCGTGCGACTGATCGGAGACGAACCGCTGTCCGACCTCATCGAGCGGCACGGGCACGTTCCGCTGCCGCCCTACATCGATAGACCAGACGCAGAGGCGGATGCCGAGCGGTATCAGACCGTGTATGCTCGCGAAGCGGGATCGGTGGCTGCGCCTACCGCGGGATTGCATTTCACACCTGAGCTGCTCGACGCACTCGCGCGGCATGGCGTTAGGCGCGCCGAGATCGTCCTGCATGTCGGGGCAGGCACGTTCAAGCCGGTCGAAGTGGAGGATCCCTCCGAGCACGTGATGCACGAGGAGCGGTACATCATCTCGGAGGATGCCGCGTCGACGATTCGGGATGCGAAAAGGTCGGGCGGCTCCATCTGGGCCGTCGGTACCACCAGCGTGCGCACCCTGGAGAGTGCCGCCGATGAGAGCGGCCGAGTCGCCGCGGGATCGGGCGAGACCGCTATCTTCATCCGACCGCCGTATCGCTTCCGTGCCGTCGACCATTTGATAACGAATTTTCACCTGCCCCGGTCCACCTTGATCATGCTCGTCGGCGCGTTTGCGGGGTTCGACCTAACGATGCGGGCCTATCGTGAGGCCATAGCCGAACGATACCGCTTCTACTCGTACGGCGACGCCATGGTGGTGGTGTGAGTGGGGCCAGGGATTAGGGGCGAGGGGGAAAGGGCGCGGATGAGCGATCGCGAGTTCAGCTATGTCGTCGATGCGGTCGAAGAACGAGCGCGTGCCGGCACATTCAGCACGCCACATGGCATCGTGGAGACACCAGCGTTCATGGCGGTGGGCACGCTCGCGACGGTGAAAGCGCTCGATCCGGCGGAGCTCGAAGACATCCGGGCGCAGATGATTCTGGCCAACGCCTACCATCTGCATCTGCGACCCGGCGACGCGCTCATTCGGGATCTGGGGGGCCTGCATATGTTCATGGGCTGGCCGCATCCGATTCTCACCGACTCCGGCGGGTTTCAAGTCTTCTCATTGGCGTCGTTGCGCACCGTCGATGAGGACGGGGTCGATTTTCGCAGTCACATCGATGGGTCGAGCCGCCGATTCACCGCCGAATCCGTGATGCAGATCGAGCGCAATCTCGGCGCCGATGTCATCATGCAGTTCGACCACGTGATTCCCGGCCAGAGCGACTATGACACCGCGCGCGATGCGAGTGAACGTAGCATTCGTTGGCTACAGCGCTGCACGCGCGAGCTCACGAGACTCGCCGACGAAGATCCGCTCCTTTGCCCACAGACGCTCTTTCCGATTGTGCAGGGTGGCATTCACGAGGAGCTTCGGCGTGACGCGGCACGCGCCATCGTCGAGAGCGGCAACTGGACGGGCTTCGGCATCGGCGGTCTCTCCGTCGGCGAGGCGAAACCCGATATGTACCGCATCCTCGAGGTCGTGGACGACGTTCTTCCGACGGACCGGCCACGATATCTCATGGGCGTTGGATTTCCCGAGGATCTCGTGGAAGGTGTGAGGCGCGGTATCGACCTGTTCGATTGTGTGGCTCCCACACGCATGGGACGCAATGGTGCCGCGTTCACCGACGACGGCCGCATCAACATCAAGCGCGCCGAATACCGCACCGACACGCGACCACTGGACGAAGGATGCAATTGCGCGGCGTGCCAACGGTTCACACGCGCCTACATTCGACATCTCTTCGTCGCGGACGAGATCCTCGGGCATCGCCTGCTCTCACTGCACAATGTACATTTCCTCGTCCGACTGATGCGTAGCGCGCGCGAGCATATTGTCGCGAGGACGTTCAGTGGATGGAGCCGCGACTGGCTTGCTCGTTATCACTCTCGACCAACGATTCCCGCATGATTCCGACAGGCGCCCTCTATTTTCTGCAAGCGGCCGGTGGCGCCGGGGCCTCGCCATTGTTCCAGTTAGGCATTCAGTTCGCGCTGATCCTGGCAATCTTCTACTTTCTGATGATTCGTCCGCAGCAGAAGCAGCGGCGTCAGCATGAGGAGAACCTTCGCAACCTCAAGAAGGGTGACAATATCGTCACGACTGGCGGGATCATCGGTCAGGTGATTCACATCCGTGAATCGATGAAGGGTACCGAGCCTCAAAAATCGATGGACGACGAGGTGACGATCAAGTCCGGCGAGTCGCGGCTTATCGTCGAGCGCGGTCGCATTGCGCGCGTGACAACTGCCACGCGCGCCGAAGCCGCCTCGTCGACCTCCGCCTCGTGAGACACATCGACCGCGTGCCGAAAAGACTCTCGTGAGCCTGCTGGATATTCGAGTCCTGGGCGATCCGGTGCTGCGTCAGGAGACCGGGATCGTGGACCAGGTGACGCCGGAGTTGCGCCGGCTCGTGGATGACATGTTCGAGACCATGTACGCCGCGAAGGGCATCGGGCTTGCCGCGCCACAGGTGGGTCGTCTCGAACGTCTCTCGGTGATCGATGTCGACGAGCAACGCATCGTGCTCTTCAATCCGGAGATCATCGATAGCGATTCGAAGCGCATCAAGGGTGAAGAAGGCTGTCTCTCGATTCCGGAGATCTATGGGGATGTGGAACGCTCGGCGCGCGTCGTCGTGCGCGCGATGGACATCGATGGCAGGACGTTCGAGGTCGAAGGGCGCGAGCTGTTGTCGCGCTGCCTGCAGCATGAGATCGACCATCTGCACGGCCGACTGTTCCTCGACTATCTGAGCCCCCTCAAGCGGCGTGCCGCCACGAGCAAATGGTCGAAGGAGAAGGACAAGTATCCGGGCAACATTCGTCGCCTAACGCCTAGCGAAGTCGCGGCGCACCACCATCGCGACGAGGAGCTCTGAGTCATGCGCGTGCTCTTCTGGGGCACGCCGGAGTTTGCGACCCCCGCCCTGCGTGCGCTCGTGGGCGAGGGCTTCGAGGTCTGCGGTGTCGTCACGCAACCCGACCGACCAGTGGGCCGCTCGCGGTCGACGCTGCAGCCGTCACCCGTCAAGCTGATCGCGCAAGACGAAGGAATTCCCGTGCTGCAGCCCGAACGCCCGCGTGGTGAGGACTTTCTCGCGGAGCTCAGTGGGCTGGAGCCGGATCTGTCGGTCGTCGTCGCATACGGCCACATCCTCCAGAAATCCGTCATCGACCTGCCCCGGCAGGGCACGGTGAACATTCACGCCTCCCTGCTGCCTGCGCTCCGCGGCGCGGCACCAATTCAGGCCGCGATTCGCGACGGACTCGATGAAACGGGCGTCACGATCATGCGCATGGTTCCGCCTCTCGACGCGGGACCGGTGATCCTGCAGGCCCGCACGCCTGTTCTCGAAGACGAGACCTATGGCGAGCTGTCGCTGCGCCTTTCAGAGCTCGGCGCGCTCACGCTCATCGAGGCGCTCTCACTCGTCGACCTCGGCGGCGCGCGTGAAGAGCCGCAGGACGAGCGATTCGCCACTTACGCCTCGAAGATCGATCGTGCAGCGACATGGGTCGACTGGAACGCGCCGGCGAGTCACGTCTCTCGTTTGATTCGTTCACTCGATCCCAAACCAGGCGCGTTGACGATGCGTAACGGGATGGACGTGAAGCTCTTTGGCGCCAGTCTCGCTCCCCACGGTGCGTCCGTACCGGCGGGACGGATCCAGTCGATCGACGAGGACGGCATGGTAGTCGCATGCGGCGAAGGCGCGGTGCGAATAACCGTTGTGCAGCCAGCTGGCAAGCGACGACTCTCACCTAACGATTGGGCGCGCGGGCGCGGCGCGGCTCCCGGCGACGACTTCGAGAGTAGTCCCGCCATCGTTTCCTGACCGATCGTGGACCTCACGGCGCCCGCGCTGGCGGTTCCTGTCCTGCACGCGGTCACCAACGACGAGATTGTCGCCCGGCCGGACTTCATTAGCCGAGCGCGGAGCGTGATGCGCGCCATGGCAGCTCGTGGCGCGTTGCAACTCCGTGCGCCGCGGCTCGCGCTCGATCGGTCGGCTCAATTCCTGGAGCTCGCGCTAACTCTCGTCGAGGAACAGGAACGTTGCGGTGCCTGGCTCGTTATCAACGATCGGGTGGACATCGCTCTCATGGCTTGCGCCCGCGGCATCCAGCTCACGAGCACCTCACTCGAGGTTCCCGACGCGCAACAGGTGATCGCCAAAGTCGCGGCGCGCTGCGCGGAAAACGCCAAGTGTGCAATTGGGGCGAGCGTGCATTCGCTCGAGGAGGCCATCGGCGCACGCATAGCGGGGGCTGCCTGGGCCGTCGTGAACGACGTGCTCACCACGCATGAAGGCGCGGACTCAGCGACTGGTGAAAGCGGCCCCGTATTGCTAGACCGACTCGTGAGGTACAGCGGCATTCCCATCGTCGCCATCGGTGGCATTGTACCGCAACATGTTGCGCCGCTTCGTCGCGCCGGTGTGCACGGCATCGCCGCCATTCGCGGCATCTGGGACGTCGATCATTCCGAGCGTGCAGTCATCGACTATCTTTCCGCCTATGACTCGCAGGTGGGAGGATAGCCGCTCGGCGATAGGCGGATCGGGAGGAGAGGGAAGCGCGGACGCGCCGCATGGCAACGCACCGGCGCGGCTCGCGACGCCTGGTGGCGTAACAGACGCCCGGGCGGCCGCAGCCGCGACCTGCGCCGACCTTCGCGCCGGCGAGTTGCTCGACAGCTCCTTCGACCGACGCGTCGGTGACGAGTTCCATCTCGACGCGCGCGATCGCCGTTGGACCCGCGAGCTGGTGTACGGCATGCTGCGGCGCCGCTCGCGCATCGACGCCTTTCTGAACGAGCGCGTGCGCAACGGCATCGCGCGTCTCGATGGCGACCTGCTTGACCTGCTGCGGCTCGGTGCGTTTCAGCTCCTGTACATGGGCAGCGTGCCGGCGTACGCGGCAATCGCGCAGACTGTGGAGCTCGCGAAGCGACGTCACGGCATCGGAGCGAGCAAGCTTGCCAACGCGGTCCTCCGGCGACTGGACCGCGAGCGTGATGCACTGCGGCTTCCCACACCGTCGGACCCCCTCGATGCGCTCGCACTCGAGTACTCGCATCCGCGGTGGCTCGTCGCGCGCTGGATTGCCCGTTGGGGCGAGGAGGAAACGCGTCGCCTGCTCGAAGCCAACAACGGCGAGGCCCCACTGGTCGCGCGGCCATATCATGCGGTTCGCGAACAGCTGGAGGCAATGCTCGAGGCCGCGGGGGTGCGCGTCGAAGACGCGCCTTTGGCAAAGGACAGCATCGTACTGAACAGTCCTGTTTCGTCCCTCACCGATCTCGGTGCGTTTCGCCAAGGTCTGTTTCATCTGCAGGACCCCGGCTCGACGCTCGTCACCCAGTACGCATGCGTCCCGACTGGTGCGGTGGCCGCCGATCTGTGCGCGGCGCCCGGGGGCAAGACGATCGAGTTGTCGCGTAACGCATCTCGGATTTACGCGAGCGACATTTCGCTGGGGCGGCTGCGGCGCGTGATGAGTAATACGAGCCGTCTGGAGATCAAGGACGTCTATCCGTATGTCGCGGACGCACGGATGCCGGCGATCCAGCCGGTGGATTTTGTGCTCGTCGACGTCCCTTGCACCGGGACGGGCACGTTCCGCCGACATCCCGACGCGCGATGGCGGCTCAAGCCATCCGACCTCGCCGTGCTCGGCGCGCTACAGCGCTCGATCTTCCGCGCTGCCGCTCAGGTGGTACGGCCAGGCGGTCTACTTGTATATAGCACGTGCTCACTGGAGCCGGAGGAAAACGACGCGCAGCTCGAGGCATTCCTTGCCGAGCATCCCGGATGGCGGCTGGAGCCGCCGCCGGAGGGTACCGTGCCGGCGGCAGTGCTGGACGCGGGACGGTTGCGCGTCCTCCCGCAGCGGCATGGGATCGATGGCGCGTTCGCCGCGCGTTTGCGGAGGACCGAGCAGTGAATTGGCGCGGCGCCATACGCCGCTTCATTCCTTATCTGATCGCGATCGTCGGCGGGTTTTTGCTCGCCTACCTGATCGCGGCTTTCGTTTTTTTCCCCTCGGGCGTCATCAGCCAGGATTTGAAGGTGCCTAACGTGATCGGTCTCGACATCACGACCGCCGAGCAGCGGCTGAAGCAGTCGGGATTCGACTCCGAGCAGGGGGAAACTCGCTTCCACGCGACGGCGCCGAAGGGCACAGTGTTAGATCAGAATCCGCCGGCGGGCACCAAGGACGGAGCGGGAACGAAGGTGACGCTCGCGATCAGCGGTGGCCAGCGCATGGGAGTCGTGCCGAACGTCGTCGGGATGGCGCGACCGGACGCCGAGCACGCGCTGGACCAGGCGGGATTCGATGTCGGCGACGTCACCGAACAGCCAAGTCAGTCCGCGCGCGGCGAAGTGGTGGACACGCGCCCTCGCCCGGGCACGGAGACGCCGATACCGGGACCGGTACAGCTCGTCCTGAGTGGTGGACCACAGACGATTCAAGTACCCGACGTCGTCGGTCGCACGTTCGGTCAGGCTCGCCAGCTTCTGCAGCAGCTCGGGCTCACCGTCGGCGACATCACCACGCCTAACGGCGGCTCGCCGGATGGCGGCGCCATCGTCTCATCGCAATCGCCGGCTGCGGGGGCACAGGTCGTCGCCGGCTCACGCATCGCTCTGAAAGTCGGCTCCCAATGACGGACATGGCCGTGCACAGCCACGCTCCACGTATTGCACCCAGCATTCTGTCGGCAGACTTCGCGCGCCTCGCGGACGAGATCGCGATGTGCGAGGCTGGCGGCGCCGACTGGATTCACGTGGATGTGATGGACGGCCAGTTCGTCCCGAACATTACTTTCGGGGCAAAGGTCATAGAGACAGTCCGAAAGCTCACCGATCTTCCGCTCGACTGTCACTTGATGATCGTGCAGCCGGAGCGCTACTTCGAGGACTTCGCGTCCGCAGGCGCGAGCGGCATGACGATCCACGCCGAAGTATCGCCCCACCTGCAGCGACAGCTGGCCCTGCTCCGCGAGCTCGGTTGTCGGGCGGGCGTCGCGTTGAACCCTTCGACGTCGTTGACGGGTATCGTTGACGTGCTGGCAGACATCGATCTTTTGTTGATAATGACCGTGAACCCCGGCTTCGGCGGCCAGGAGTTCATTCCGAACTCGCTGGATAAGATTCGCCGGGCGCGGCGCGTGCTGGCTGAAGCCGGCAGTCGCGCCGTCCTGGAAGTCGACGGTGGGATCGGGCGGCGCACGATCGGGGACTGCTGGCGGGCTGGCGCCGATACGTTCGTCGCGGGCAATGCGATCTTCTCGGCGAAGGATCCGCGAGCCGAGATCGGCGCGCTCCGCGACCAGTGCGCCATTGCCGTCTGAGAGCGAATCGTGGGAGCACTCGCAAGATGACCGTTAGGCAGCAATGGCTCGTGGTCGGCCTCGTCGTCGTCGTGCTGGCGAGCGGGTTGTTCGCCGGCGTCAAGCTGTTCGGCGACGACCTGTATCCCGTCGGCGTTGGTTCGACGGCGCCCTCGTTCACCGCCAAGGATGTCCATTCGGGTGCGACGCGAACGCTGGCCGATTACAAAGGACAAGTCGTCCTGCTCAACGTGTGGGCAACGTGGTGTTTGCCCTGTAAGGTCGAGATGCCGAGCATGGAGGAGTTGTATAAGACATATGGCCCGCGCGGAGTCCATATCGTGGCGGTGAGCATTGATAACGCGGGCACCGAGGACTCAATTCGAGCCTACGCGCATGATCTCGGTCTCACCTTCGAGATCCTGCACGATCCGACGCATGCGATCGAGCGTGCGTACCAGACGACGGGGTACCCCGAGAGCTTCGTCATCGATCGGAATGGTGTCATCCGCAAGAAATGGATCTCGGCCGCGGATTGGAACGCGCAATCCAGCCGGGCACTATTCGACGAGTTGCTCGGCACTCCTGCCGCTACGGCGGCGACGCACTGAGGACCTGATGGCGGGAACGCCGACGCCTAACGACAGCGGCGAGACGCCACGCCCGGTTCCCACCTGGCAGCGGCGCGTGAGCGAAGCGTTCACGCAGCGGCTGGCATTGAAGGGCACCGCCATTCTCATCGCCATCGTTCTCTGGTTCATCGTCACGGCCAAGGAGCCAAACCAGGATCTCGTCGAGGTGCAGTTCGCGCCGCAGCTCGACAGCTCGCTCGTGCTCAAGGATCCGCCGCCGCCAATTCACGCGCTCGTCGTCGGCACACCGCAGGAGCTGCTCAAGCTCTTCGCGCATCCGCTCGTGATCAAACGGCCGATTGCTGCCAACTCTCCAGACACCGTCGTGGTGGATCTTTCGACATCGGATGTCGAGTTGCCGGCCGGCGTCGACGCGATCGTGCGCGGCATCGAGCCGCGAAGCGTCACGCTCCGCTTCGAGTCGACCAGCTCTCGGGTGGTCCCCGTGCGCTCGGCCGTACAAGTGTTGACGGATTCGCTGCATGCTGCCCCGATGGTAGCCGCGCGGCTCGAGCCGGACCACGTCGAGGT
>Ga0070713_100000102_pt1 | contig 54733 bp, 86 predicted proteins | sample LARL82metaG_FD_65465 | JGI IMG/M metagenome (GOLD analysis project Ga0070713, IMG submission 65465) | Corn, switchgrass and miscanthus rhizosphere microbial communities from Kellogg Biological Station, Michigan, USA - LAR L8-2 metaG | ecosystem: Host-associated > Plants > Roots > Rhizosphere ... | reverse complement strand
ATCTTAACCTACCGGAACATTTAAGAGAGAAAGCCTGGGGAGAGAAGGTGGGTGATGACGATTAAATTAACAAGTGATGGATGGACAAACTCTCCAACTGTAAAAGTATTAAAAGATTTTCTAAATACTTTTCCTGATGATGCAAAAGTAATAACTGATCCTGACAGCGGATTTTGTACAGTAGACTTTACTGACGGGAAAGATGAAAAAGGAAATGTCTATTTAGTTACGCAGGTCAAACGTTTGTATACGGAGGGTTAATTGATCTATGTTATTAACATATTATAAAATACGCAACTTTTTCTCTGGTATTGTCCGATACTACTTTCCTGAATTTCATTATAATAGAAACCCCATATCTGTTGGGATGCTTGAGCGTATATGGTTAATATCGAAAAAGATTCCTGAAGGTTACTCAAGTGATCAAGAAAAAAAATTTTTAAGATTAATTAACGTATTAAAGAAAGACTATCGGTATTCTACCCATGAATTTATTTCATATGAAGATTATGAGGCAACAAAGCATATATTTTTTGGTGAAAAATGAATGGTGATTTTTTCCCCACCTTCCTATCTGATTCTATGAATTATATAAACACACTTGAACAGTCTATATATAAATCATTTGGTGGGGGAAGATATTATTACGCAAAAAAAAGACGGCAGAAGATTTTATATCACCTTAAAAATGAATGGCTACCAAATCCTTTAAATAAATCTAAAAAGATAAAATTTTAAATATCTTGCCTCATTAAAAACTTTCGATAACAATTAATCTCATGATTCACCTATGGGATTTATATGATTGTTACACGCATCTAGCTTAAAAATCGTTAATGATTGGAAGTTTAGACTTAATACTCATGAACCAATCATAGATGAAAGATTGATTGAAGAGGCCGAACTATACGGAAAAACCCTTCACTCATTCACAAAAGGTGCATGGCACATAGTAGAAGGTGGAAGAGAGTTCGTAGATGGTTGGCATATAGGTGCAATTTGCGAACATCTTGAAGCCGTGAAAAACGGACAGATTAAAACTCTCCTAATCAACGAACCGCCCCGCTGTATGAAATCCACTACAGTATCGGTCATGTTTCCTTCATGGTGTTGGATAGCTGATCCTCATCTACAATTCCTCTTCCTATCCTATGCTGAGAAACTTTCTATGAAGGATAGCGTTAAGTGTAGACGTATCATTGCATCAAAGTGGTATCAGGAAAGGTGGGGCAATCGATATAAGATATGCGGAGATGTAAACACCAAGCTTAGATTTGATAATGATAAGACAGGATATAGGATTTCATCATCTATCGGTGGGACCGCAACGGGTGAGGGCGGAGATATTATTGTTCTAGATGACCCTAACAATGCTGGAGATACGGAGAGCGAGACAATAAGGGAATCAACGAACGATTGGTGCGATTCAACATTATCTTCACGGTTAAACAACCTAAAGACAGGTAGTGTCATTATCGTTCAACAACGGCTTCATGCTCAAGATTATTCTGGACATATCCTTAGTCAAGAAATACCAGATTTAGTCCATTTGTGTTTACCTATGGAATTCGAGACAAATAGAAGGTGCGTTACAATACCCCTTCCCAGCACACAGGGGAAGCCATGGGCAGATCCAAGAAAGAATGAGGGTGACCTACTGTGGCCTGCGCGAATAGGACCAGACGAGCTTAGTAAGCTTAAGATTAAGATGCGTACCGACTACATTAGAGCTGGTCAGCTTCAACAACGACCAGCACCTGCTGAGGGTGGTATTATTAAGAAAAGCTGGTTTCAGATATGGAAGATGCCAACACCGCCTCGATGTGAGTACATATTGCAGTCATGGGATACAGCATATAGTAAGGGAATAACAGCAGCATGTAGCGCATGTACTACATGGGGTATATTCAAAGATCAACACGATGTAGCACAGATTATGCTTTTAAGCATGTGGCATGGCAGGTTAGAGAACCCAGACGTACGACGCATGATGATAAGGCTTGCAAAGAATTACTACGATATTCAAATCGACAACCCAGTACCTGAAGATTATATATTGCGCCCTGATATGATACTTGTTGAGAATAAAGCGAATGGTGGTCCTCTCATTCAAGACCTTAATAGGGCTGGTATTATATTAACGAGGTTCGATCCCTTACATCAGGGAGGTGGCGATAAGGTAGCAAGATTGCGCAAGATCTCACATATTATTGAATCTGGTAAAGTTTGGCTTCCAGCAAGACCGCCAAGTTATACAACATTGAGACCATTTGCAGACTCATTTTTAGAAGCATGCGCCGTATTTCCAAATGATGAAAACTCTAAGGATATTGTCGATAGCATGAGTCAGGCATTAATCAAACTTCGATTATCGGCGTGGATTGACCACCCAGATGATAACTATATAATGGACAATTATAGCAACCCAAATAAAGAGACATTCTATTAAGGGATCAGCTAGTATTATGTGTATTAACATAGGAGCATTAATGGAAACTAACACTCAATGAATCAGGCCTTCACTTATTCAAATATCAATGTAGTGTGTTGTTTCTATTAAAATCAATTGTTTTTTCTATAGAATCATATCCTTGAACGACCATGAACATTTCTTTTAATTCCTCAAATGCACCAGAGATTAAGAAGGTAAGACGCTCTTTGATAGATATGATAAACTGTTCATTGAGGTATCTTTTTCTTGAAAGAAAGCTAATCATGAAGGAATAGGTATTAAATAGGTCTTGAAGCATGATCGCTATAAAACAATATTCTTCCCCCAATATCTCGCAATCATCACTCGCTAGAATTTTTTCTTCTATCTTTTTAGCCTGTAACATCGCTAGGGCTATTTTGCCTAAAATGTGACTTCCAATTTGTTGGATAGAAAGCTTGACAGGATTCTTGATATCAGAATCATCAACGATGTTGTACAAAAGACACAGCTCAGCAAACAAATGACATATATCTGCCCCGAATTGATCTGCCACCTTTTTAACGCGGCTTACATACATCCTGTAATCTTCATTATTCGATAGATCAATGGTGATGTGTGGTAAAGAGTGTCTGTATTGATATATTTCTCCACCAAATAATATCTTTTCATCTTCCAATTGTTCTTTTTTATTTAAAATATCACTAAAATCAATCTTCATTCTTTATTCCTTGTTGTATATTTCTAAAATTAGTCTAAAATTATATCAATTACCTGTCTCATTATTGATGATTGAATATGGAAACACAACCCCAAGACAACCAATTTATAGAACCTTTATATCAGGTACCATCTTTACGTGAATCTATGATGGGGGCAGAGCCTCTAGAAGAATCTGAAGATTACTCTACATATACACGTCAACATGACGAAAATCTTGCTCAAAAGCTCTCTCAAACAGAACCCCACTTTCTATCTCAATTAGGATCTAAGCTTTGTGAAGAGATTGAGCAAGACCTTGAATCACGCAAAGACTGGGAAGATAACATCAAGAAGATGTTTGAACAAATAGGGCTTAAGCTGGAATACAAATCCTTTCCATTTGACGGAGCCAGTGGTGCCTATTCTCCTCTAATGATGCAAGAGCTAGTTAAATCCTTCGCCATGACCATTGCTGAACTTTTACCTCAAGAAGGGCCAGCCAAAAATGTTATTATGGGTGAGCCAAGCGAGGAAATTCAACAAAAGGCAGAATTGCTAGAGAATTTCTTTAACTACTACCTCTTGAATGAAATAGAATACTACCCTGATTTTGAGCGCATGATGATGTGGGTGAACTTTAGTGGAAGTATTGTCCGTAAAGTTTATCATGACCCAGTTCTTCAAAAGATTAATTCTAAGTTCATCTCCCCATATAACTTCGTTGTTAACTACGGTACATCCGATATTAATAGCTGCTGGCGAAAAACAGAAATGTATGAGCTAGACAGGAGAGAAATAGCAAGACGTCAACAAACAGGCGAATTTCTAGATGTAAATATACATGATTCGGATCTAGAAGATGATATGTCTCCCATTAAACAACAGGTTCAAAGAACTGAGGGGATAACAGATCCCAATTATGACACAAAAATCCTTCAAGACTTCTATGAATGCCACGTATTCCTTGATGAAGAGGAACTCTACGAGACAGACGAAGAGCAAGATAATGAGATCGAAGGCGAAGAACCATTAAAAGAAAGTCGATTCAGGCCATATATTGTTGTTATCCATAAAGATACTAAAAAGGTTCTTTCTCTCTACAGAAATTGGGAGGAAAATAACCCATCTGAAGAGCGAAAATACTTCATTGATTATGGATTCATCCCAGGATTTGGCTTCTATAAGCTTGGTGCTGCCCATTTAATTGGTGGTCTAACACAAACAGCGACACAGTTACTTCGTCAAAGCCTAGATGCACATACATTATCTAACTTCCCAGCCGGTGTGCGCGTTAAGGGAATGCAATTACCAGATAACAACGTCCGTTTGGGGCCAACTGAATTTAAAGAAATTGATACAGGCGGACTTCCTATTCGTGACGCTATTATGCCGATGCCCTATAAAGAACCATCTCCTATGATTAATGAGATGAGAAAGGATCTAGAGAACTCTGGATCTGTCATTATGGGTACGGCAACATCGCAACTATCCGACTTTAATCCTAACGCCCCTGTTGGCACGACATTTGCCCTTTTAGATAATATCCTTTTAATACAAAGCACAATTACACGTGGCCTTCGCAACTCTATGACCCGTGAATTCAAACTTATGTATAAGAGATTCTCTGAGCGCATGCCAGAGGAAAGCTTTACCTTTTATCGACCAGGTGGAAAATATCAGATCTCAAAGGCAGACTTTACAGACCTTGTGCAAATAGAGCCAGTCGCAGATCCCCACGTTACGACAAAGATGCAAAGGTTGATTCGAGCGCAGACTATTAGAGATGCGGCGATGCAATCTCCAGACCTTTATGACAGATTCCAAACTGAAACGATGTTTCTAAAAGAACTAAAGATTCCTCAATCAGAAATTGATCGAGTTCTTCCTGATAAATCAAAAGTAATGCCACTAGATCCTATTACGGAGAATCAGAACCTTATTGTTGGAAAGGGCGCTGTGGCTGGAATAGATCAAGATCACGGTGCACACATTCTATTACATCAAATGCTCTTATCAATGCCAAATGCCTCTCCTATTACAATTGAAGCTACGAATGCCCATATAGCACAGCACATGGCATTAGCATTTCAAGTACAGATGCAAAATATTATGGGGGGGACTATGTTGCCAGATCAAAGAGATCAAATACCCCCTGAAGAGCAAAATCAAATTGCTCAAATGGCAGCTCAAGCCCTCATGCAATACCAACAACAGCAAGCAGAAAATGCCCCTCCTCCTCCAATCGATCCTTCTGTTGTGCTAATGGAAAAGGTCAAAGTAGAAGATAAGGCTGTTGAACAACGCGGTAAAGATACAGCCATGAATACCCGCGAAAAAGCTTTTGAAGCCCAGTTAGAATATCAATCCAAAGAGGAAGATAGAAAACTTAGGCGTGAAGAACTCGAACTAAAGAAACTCGAATTAGAAGCTAAATTGGGTATGGGAAGAGTTTGACAGATAGGAATAAGCCCAGATCAAAAATGAAAAAAATCTGGAAGCTCAAGATATAAAAACAGCACAAAACATGTAAAACATGTTTGAGGCTATAATTGTATCGAGCTATTCCAATTATTCCTATCTATATCATATAGTATGATAGAAAATAGCATTAGTAAATGTTTTTTTCTGATTTATCATTTTTGTATGATACGATTAGTTGGATAGGATTATATACCTATTCTCATTCCTTTGTTATTAGGGAATGATAACATTAAAACTTAGGAAAGGTCAGTATTATGAACAAGCATAATCGGGAAGAGCACGAAAAAAGCGGACGTAGTAAAGCACGTTGCAGAGATAGCCATAAAAAAATGTCACATGGTGGTGTAGCCACTAAATATCCACATAGCCAATTGGTTGGGGAGAAAAAGGCAAGTTGTAGTGAATACGACAAGTCATTCCCTGAACTTCACAAAGCATTATCAGGTCATGAACCTATTACTCATATGAACACCGTAAGGGGTCATAATACAGAGATGGAATCTGCTGTCATGGGTAAGGGTGCTAAGAAAATGAAAATGGCCGCCGGTGGCGTTGGAAAACTCCGTCACGATCAATATTTTCAATAAGTTAGTATGAGGGATAAGAAAAAAATCTTATCCCTTTTTTATATCAATTTTTTTAAGGAGAAAGTTATGTTCAGGAATTTATTTATTAAGACAGCAATATTTGGTGCATTTATGGCAAGTGCAATATCAAGTGCCAATTCAGTCGTATATGCAGGATTAAGCCTAGGTGGCAATCATATGGCAGGATCATCTATGCTCAATGCACATAGAGACAACACAGGCGCGATTATATCTCAAAATATTTCAAACAAGCTTTGTGATACAAATGTACATGGTGACTTATTTGCTGGTTATGGTGAACGTGTTAATGATGTTTGGTTGGCTTTAGAAGCACATGCTGGACTGAGCGCTTTAGAAACACAGATGTTGCTTAACGTAGCTCAAATTGAACCCAAGCAGCCATTGTCCATTCGTTCTTCACATAATTCTGGATTGGCTTTCCATATAGGATATGAAGTCTCTCCAAATGTTAATGGCTATGTAAAATTAGGAGCTGAAGTTAGAAAGTTTGAAACGAGATTTGATGGTAAGAATTTCGCAGGTGATCCAGTTGTCAATCATAATAAGAAATTTTGGAGTGTTGGTTTCGTTCCAGGGTTTGGTATTGAGACAGAATTTACACCTAAGATTACATTACGAACAGAATATAAGGCATCTATACATCCAGTACGTCATTTTAAGACAAAGGGTGCTAATGTATCTTATACGTCATTGAAGACAAAGCCTACATTACATCACGTAAGCCTAGGACTTCATTTTAAGTTATAAATCATTGACATGATTCTATTAATTTAAGAGAATTAAAAGGTCTGTGTCTGTTGACATTGATTTGTGTGGGAGACTCCTTAAAAAAGAGTCTCCTTTTTTATTCATTTATAAATCAACAAATTTATAAACTGGATTTACTATATCTCCCAGGGTTTTGCCTGTATCTTTCATACATCCATAGATATTCTTTGTATCTTTTTTTGGTGACTCAAGGGCCACAACTTTTAACGAGGCAACCCCATGATTGGTTATAATGATTCCACCCTCTTCTTCTAAGGCTAATTTCATCATTTGGGAAAAATGCATTTGAAAATCTGTGCTTGATACTTGTAACATTCTGCATTCCTTTCTTAAGAAAACATCTCCAATAATTTATCTTTAACGATCCTTTGTTCTTTAAAGTCTAATGTGCCTAATTTTTTAATAAGCCTAGATTTATCAATTGTTCTCATTTGATCTAACACGATGTAGCTTATAGAATTGTTAAAATTAGATTGTATACGAGTAGGATATATTTTTTTTGTCCTTGTAAATGGCGCGACTAGAAGAACATTTAAATTTTTATTTGAAATATTAGGTGAAATTATTAAACATGGTCTTGTTTTGTTAATCTCAGACCCAATCGTAGGATCTAATTTTATAAGATAAATATCATAGCTGGAATACAATATCATTTCTACCATTCCCACTCTTCTTCTTTATCAAATTCATTAGTAATGTTTTGCCAGTCAGAAAAGTCATCATCTTCTAGACCATCATTTTTAGCAGCCAAAAATTGTTCTTCCCACCCATCCCTTGGCTGTCTTTTCTTTTTGATAACAACATAATCATCAATCAAATCAATAACAAAATCATTTGTGACACCAAGCTTATCAACAATATATTTAGGAAATAGAATACCATGTGAATTTCCTATTTTTCTAAAATGTATACTCATTGTTATTCCCCTTTTTAATAATGTTATAACACCAATATTTAGCTTCGTCAACATTTATCATTGACAAAGGAAAAGTAACCTTTCTAACATAATAATTACAATTTTAGTAAAATTAGAGAAAAGGATTTCTGATGTACACAACCCTCAAAACAACTTTCCAAAAACTATTAGAAGATACGATCGCTAGAGAAAAGCAAGCCCCTGTTGGTGCATTTCCATCAGATGAGGCATTAGCAAAACATAGAGGCGTTCTTCATGCTTTGGATGGTTGTCTTAATTCTTTTAAACAAGAATGCCAAAATATTGAGAATGAACATGCAAACGGAGTTGAAGATGTTATCCCAATTGTAGATACCCCACCTCAAGTTACTGAAGGCGAAATCGTAGCATAACTGAGGATATAATATGACTGAATCAACTCAACAAAATTTGCCAACCAATCAGGTTATTGTAGACATTTTGGGCAAAAATCATCCTGTGCCTATTGGTTGGCAAATACTCGTACAGACCTATAATTTCGGTGATAATTTCGTAACAACAGATGGTCAAGTATCCCTTCTTGAGCGCCCAGATATATCTAAAGAGCGTGATAATTATCAACTATCCGTTGGTCGTATTCTTATGATAGGAAGTGCTGCCTTTAAAGGAGATAAGTTCAAAGATTGGACCATTAAGCCTCAAGAGGGTGATTATGTCACTTTTTATAAGTACGAAGGAAGCTTTGCCAAAATAAATAGCGTCGAGTGCCAATGGCTTCAAGATGCCTACATCATGGGTATTGTCCCAGACCCTACCATTTGTAATTACAATTCTTCAGTTGGAAATTAATACATGACATCACAAGACACCCCAAACAAAGGTCCCATTATAAATTTAGTGGATGATGAAAAAGCCAAAAGCATTTCATGGGAAGTATCAGATGTCGTTGATGAGGTTCAAGAGGTAAAAGACCTTATTCAAGATGGATTTGATGGTGATAAAAAGCCAAAAGACGATTTAGTTCCTTTGGAAGAAGTCGAACAAGAGACAGTATATCCTGAAAGTGACGATAAAGAAGAAATTCACGATGATGAGGACAAAGAAGAGGAAGAAAAAAAGAGATCTCATAAGGTACCTCGAACAAAAAGAATATCCGAACTCGTAAGAGAAAAGAAGGGATATAAAGCATTAGCTGAAGATACTATAATTCAAAAGAAACAATTAGAGCAAGAAGTTGAGTATTTAAGGGGGGAGGTGTTAAGAAAGGAAAAAGAAAAACTTGAATCTTATGACCAATCCCTAAAAGCAAATATCGATAATATCAAAAGAACCCTTACGATTGCTAAAGAAGAGGGTGATTACAAGACTGAAACAGAAGCTACCGACCTACTCAGCCAATATAATGCTGAGAAAATGAGGGTTATGCAAGAAAGGGAGAGATATAATCATCTTCCCAATGTTCAATATCAACAACAATACCAACCAATCCACAAACAACAGCAATCTCATGCGCAAGATAACAATGTCTTTGATGAGGATGCATCCGCATATAAAGAGAGCGCTATGAATTGGCTTAAGAACAATTCATGGGCAGACCCACATTCTTCAAATTTTGACAGAGATTTACATGAAGAGGCCGCAGATTATGAAGTGCGGCTTGCAAAGGCTTATAAACTGCAAGGAAAATCAGACGAAATAGGAAGTGAACAATTCTGGAATCAAATTAGCGACCATGTCGTAGAAGAATTTGATTTACCTATCCCCAAAAAACAACCCCCAAAGCAGGAAAGGTTAGTCATGAACGGCCCAAATACGCCTGTTACACCTGTTACACGTAATAATATTACACCGAATGCGCCTGCTAAAAACAAGAACATACCGTTAACGCCACAAGAAAAACAATTTGCTCATAAGCTATATGGCAAGATTCGTGAACCAAATGGCAAAGTTATTACAGATCTAAAAAAATGTGAAGAATATTACATGAAACACAAGATGGCCGGAAACTAAAAGGGATAACACTATGGCACGCAATAAATCACCTGATCATTTTCCTGAAGATCCCTCCCCTTTTGAAAAGGGTCAAGTTCTTCATTCATGGGACGAAACACCACCTGAAGAGAGGGGTATGGTAAATGATGTCATAGCCTCACGATCTAATACTGTTAGACCATCTGTTCAATACACCTTACAGCAAAAAGGAAAGCTCTACTGGCCAAAGGACAGAATACCACCTGGATATCAATATGCTTGGGTTAGAATAAGACTCAGCAATCAAGATGATATAGACAATTTCCATGACGCCCTCATGAACGACTGGGTACCCGTACCTCAAGCCGATCACCCAGAATATAAATGTATCGATGCTTTTAATGATGTAATCACAGAGCGATTCCCTGGAAGCATTAGAAGAGGTGGCCTCATACTTGTCAAGAAACCTAAAGATTTGTTTGAAGGACAAACTGAATATTACCGTCAAGAAGCAGAAAATGACCAAAAGTCGTCATCCGCATTGACGGAGTTTTTGGGTAATTCATCTGCTCCCACAAAAGTTGTGACAAATACAATGTCATATGAACCAAACTCAAGAAGGGGTTAGATATGCTTCCGAAACACCTTGCCTTTGGTAAAGAAGGTCGTGAAAAGATATTGGTAGGGGTTAATAAAATAGCCGATGCCGTCAAAGTCACATTAGGACCAAAAGGCAGGAACGTTATTATAAAGAATACACACTACCCTATCCGTATTACCAAAGACGGAGTATCCGTTGCTAAGGAAGTAGAATTATATGATGAGTTTGAAAGTGTTGGTGCTGAACTAATTCGTCAAGTTGCTATGAAAACCTGTGATATTGCTGGGGATGGAACCACTACGGCTACAGTCCTTGCCCAGCATATTATCAATGAGGGAATGAAAGCCATTGAAGATGGCGCAAATCCTATTGAATTAAAGCGTGGGATTGACATGGCATGCACAAAAACTGTGAAGTACCTACGCGATCATTCCAAAATCATCTCAAATGAGTCAGAAATCGAGCAAATTGCAACCATTTCAGCTAACGGTGATGTTGAGATTGGAAAGCTTATTGCAGATACATTTATCAAGGTTGGAAAAGAAGGTGTCATAACATTAGAAGAATCAGTTAATGGGAAGACTGAATCTCGCATTGTTGAGGGACTTGAGTTAGATAAAGGTTTAATATCACCTTATTTTGTAACTAACCCCAATAAAATGATATGTGAATTAGATAATCCTTACATCCTAATATTTGATAATAAGATTGCTGGTGTTGCCCCAATCGTTCCTTTGGTTGAATCCATTATGCGAGACGGAGCAGCTCTCCTTATTATTGCTGAAGATGTAGAATCTGAAGCTCTTGCTACTCTTATCATCAACAAAATGAAGCATGGCTTAAAGATATGCGCTATTAAGTGTCCCTCCTTTGGCGAAAACAGAAATGACCTATTAAGCGACCTATCTGTTGTAACAGGAACGCAAATCGTTTCTGAAGATAAGGGAATGAGACTAATTAATGTTAATAGAGAGTTATTGGGCAAAGCCAAACGAGTTATTGTTACAGCCGAAAAAACAACGATTGTGGATGGGCAAGGATCTAAAGAAGATTTTGATACACGATGTCAATATCTCAAAGAAGAAATTTCTAAAGCTGAAGATGATTACTCAAAGAAGAGATTTGAAGAACGATATGCAAAGCTTACCAATGGTATAGCCATTATAAAGGTAGGTGGAACTACTGAGTTCGAAATGAAAGAGCGAAAAGATAGAGTCGAAGATGCTGTTCATGCAACCAGAGCGGCCCTACAAGAGGGTATATTGCCAGGGGGTGGTATTGCTCTTTTAAAAGCCGCATATCATTGTTTTGAGATTATTGGTGATAACCAAAGAGATGAGGGATGTCAGATCTTATGGCAAACTGTCGTAAAGCCCTTTTACCAGATCCTTTCCAATGCTGGATTATCAGCGGATAATATTAAGACCATTATAGAAGATAATCTTAATGGAAGTGGATTTGGTATAGGATACGATGCGGAACGTGGATACATAGTTGATATGATCGAGCAAGGTATTATTGATCCAACTAAGGTTGTCATAACAGCCCTTCAGGATGCTTCCTCTATTGCTGGCTTATTCTTAACCACTGAGGCCGTTTTGATTGAAGAAAATGAGATTACCCTTAATACGATTCAGAATCCATCCAATCCTCTTAAGATAAGGACATAGTAATTAATAGTGATGTCTACATGATATGATTGAAACACTATCATCACCGTATTCATAAATTATTCTATGTTCTTCATCAATCCTTCTAGACCATAATCCTTGCAAATTAAGTTTTAAAGGTTCTGGCTTACCAATACCGTCAAAAGGGCTTCTTGAAATATCTTTAATAAGCTTGTTTATTCTATCAATTTTTTTTCTATCATGCTGAATCCAGTACTCATAATCCTCCCATGCGTCACTGGTGAATATGATACGCATTAAGATGAGAATTCAACAAGGTTACGTTCTTTCCCTTTTCCTTGTCTTAATTCTTCAAGAGAAGAAAGAACATGTTTTGCATTATTGGGATTACTCAAGATATATGCTGTTTCTTGAAGTGAATTATAATCATCTAAAGACATTATAATCATGCTACCATTCTTGCGCATAATAATGGTTGGCTCATGCCTATCATGCGCCATATCCATGATATGCTTCATGTCTTTTCTTAAATCTGAGAAACTAACAACATTCATTATGATTTATCCAAAGTTATGGTACTGTACATAATATTGTACAACATTTATACAATGTCAATAGAATAAATATTTACAATTATTCTAAAATTATATCTTTATTACTTGTTCAATCTCTGTTACCATTTATATTATCCGTAGCATTTATCATTTGCTACCTCGACCCTTCGGGCGGTCGTTATAAGATATTAGGTTCAAAAGGTCCTGATACTCTTCTCGCTTCCAGCGTTAATCCTTTACTTACAATTGAATATATTAATTTTTTTTAGGAGTTAAATCATGACTTATGGCGTCAATGCGCCCTTGGGTCTTGTTCCTTATAATACAATTTTAGGTGCGCCGTGGACGGGTCTCGTAACAGAAATTCCTCTAACCGCATCTTATGGAACATCACTTTTTAGAGGCGACCTCGTTCGATTCACATCTGGTCTCATTACAATTTATACACCTGGTTCTGGTGCCGCCGCGCCTGCCGCTGGTGTGTTTATGGGAATAAACTATCAGGCAGCAAATGGATTACAAACATTTAGTCCATATTGGGCAGCTTCAACATCAATCGCGGCCGGTACATCTGCCACAGCAATCGTAGTTACAGATCCAAATACAGTGTTTGATATTCAAGCAACTGGCGCAATTACGACAGCACAAATTAACTTGAATGCTGAAGTATCTTTCGGAACCGCTGGAAATACATCAACTGGTTTGTCCGGTATGGCATTAGATACAGCTACACGACCACCAGCAGCCACAGCTACTTTCCCATTACATATTTTAGGTTTCACTCCAGTTCCAGGAAACATCACTGGCGTTACCTATAACAATGTTTTGGTAAAGCTCAACAACACAAGCTTAAATGCTGGCGCAACAGGAGTATAACCAATATGTCGATTATCACTTTACAATCAATCCAAAACCTTTTACGGCCTGGTCTCGCTGCCGTTTTCGGTGATTACAATGTTTATCCAGATCAATGGAAAGAGATTTTTACTCAACACATTTCTGATAAAGCATTTGAACTTGAAGAAGAAATGAGACTATTACCAGTTGCACAATATAAGCCAGATGGTGGCGCTGTTGCATATGGTGATATGGCTCAGATCTATCAAACATCCTATTACCATAGGAACTTTGGTATTGGCTTCTTGATCACAGCAAACGCAATTCGAGATAACCTTTATAAAGACCAATGGCCTCGCGCTTCAGAGTCTGGTAAAGATTCCATGCGTCAAGCAAAGAACATTAATGGTGCTGCCATTATTAACAATGGTTTTTCCTCAAGCTTCCCAGTAAGCGACGGGCAGCCTTTGTTTTCAACAGCTCACCCAGTTGTTGGTAATACATCACCAAATGCTTTTGCACTTCCAACTCAATTGAATGAAACATCATTGCAAGATGCATATGTTGGCATTCAACAGTTCTTAAGTGCGGCAGCTTTGCGTATTTCTTATCGCGCTATGAAGTTGGTTGTTCCCCCTCAGTTACAATTCACTTGTGAAAGACTATTAGAATCTAAATTCCGTACATCTACAGCGGATAACGATATCAATGCTCTTTACAACATGAGTGGTGTGCCTCAAGGACATGCGGTCAACCTATTCTTGACCAATCCAAATCAATGGACATTGCTTACAACTTGCAATGAACAGAACGGGTTCAAATATTATGAACGCGATCCTCTTACCATTGACATGTTTACCGATACAACTACGCGTAACCTAAACGTTAACTTCGTTGAGCGTTATTCCTTTGGTTGTTCTAACTGGCGTGCGGCTTTCGGATCACAAGGAGCATAATATATGTCTACACTACCCCCACAAGGGTCGCATTTTGAAGATGGTGTGAGATCGGGACCCTATTTTGGGTCCCAGTTCTCAAACAGTGTCAATCCCATGACACCACCAGCTCAAGTTGCGACGCCGGCTGATACACAAGCACCTGGAATCTATTTAACGCCTACGTCTCTGCTAGATATTGTTCCGACTCCGGTTAGTACAACTCTTCTTGCAAGTGGTGCGGTAACTGCTGGGGCTGCATATGTAACTCTCACGACAACGAGTGTTAATGGTTTAACAGTATTAACTTCGTATGCTGGTCAAACAACAGGTCTTAATGCTGGTCCTTTATTGCAATTAGATAGTGCACGAAATATATCAATAACCAGCACTGGCGATATTAGCTTAGTTAATATTACAGTTTATGGATGGGATTTTTACGGCATTCCTATCGCAGAGCAAATAACAGGTCCAAACACGACAACTGTATTTGGTAAAAAAGCGTTTTATGTTGTTCAAGGTGTGCGAACATCTGCGGCAGCGGCGAACATTAGCGTTGGAGTTGGTAATACATTTGGTCTGCCATTTTATTTGAAGAACGCAAATTATCTTGGTATTCCTATGTGGAATAATGGCGCCGATATTGGAGTAGCATCAAATCAAGTCAGCGTTGGACCTTTGGCAAACAATCCATTAACGACTGGAGCTGCTGGTTCTAGTGCTGTTACGGTAACGGTTACATCAACGGCTTCTCTCCATAATGGTCAGTTGGTCTCTATATCCGGCGCTACAACAACGGATGGTATTACAGCTGCCGAATTAAATACGACAGCCCCTATTACCATTATTGATGCAACACACTTTGCTTATAACACAGTTGGCAATGCTACTGCTGGTGCAACTGTTGGTGGTGGTGCGGCTGTCCTATATGCTGCTGCAAACCTTGGAACATCTGGAACATTAGTCGTTGCTGATGAAACATCACCTGCTACAGCAACTACTGGCGACGTTCGAGGGACTTATGCTCCTTCAAGCAATGCTGATGGTACGAAGCGCCTTACAATTAATATGTATAGTGCAAGTGGTGACACACGAAAGTTCAATGGTGCTGTTTCTGGAACAACTATTTTAGCAAACAATCCGTTTGCAATAAATAACTCAACAACAGTAACCGTTACTGCTCCAAATCATGATTTCACAACAGGTGAAAATGTAACCTTCACAGGCGCTACATCAGCTCATGCTACGGTGTTTAATGGAACTTGGCCAGTTACAGTCATTGATCAGAATTCATTCACATTTGTATCTACCGTGACATCTACCGGTGGCGCTCAAGTGGATGGTGGTTCAGCGGTTGTTATGTCTCCTGCAAAAGGAAATCTCTATCAAACAGTGATTTCTCGATTCGGTGTACCTCAATATACACCTGCAACGTTCCCGTAAAGGAGTTAAGAAATGGCGAGACCAATAGTAAATTATTTTGCGCCTTCTAATGCCACGCTATTGCTTGGTACTACTGCTACAGTAGGGGGTGCATCTACATCTATTAGTCTTGCCAATTTCTATCCCTTTATCTTTCAAAATTTAGCTAGAAACATTACCGTAACATCAACAGATAATCTTAGTGGAGTTAATATTACGATAAAGGGAACGGATCTTTGGGGAAATTTCCAAAGTGAAGTTTTGGCAGGACCAACAGCTAATGCCACTGTCACATCTGCAAAACAATATAATTCCATAACAAATATTGCCTCAAGTGCTGATTTGACAAACTTCAGCATAGGATCTGGCGCAACAGGTACATTTATATGGAATAAATTAAATACATTCTCGAAGTTCCCAAGCACAACAATTGAAGCCGATGTGCAAGGAACAATTACTTATTCCATTAATCAAACGGCAAACACCATTGATTCTTACACATACCCTGGTGGTACCGTTCAATATACATACCCAAAGCTTGTTCAATTGGCAAACAATCCTATTAATGTTGCCAATGGAAGCGCCGTGACTACAGTCACCGTTCCATCAACAGCGGGCCTTCAAACAGGAAACATAGTTACCATTGTTGGATCTGGCATCGCTTCTGGCGTTGCTGCCAATCTTATTAATATAACAGCCATGATTACTGTAGCCTCGGCAACCACATTTACCTATACGGCAACGGGCGCCAATGGAAGTGGCGTGGCTGGTGGTGGTGCGAATGCTGGTTATTACTTCCCTGCCCTTCCAATTTCAACCGCTATTGCAGCTGGCATTACAGGCGCCTCTACAAGCCAATTTACAGCTCTCACAACTCCGGCATCAGCTTTGCAGTGTGTAGTTACTGCATCCACTGGTGGAAGTTTGAATTTAACTCTATTGCAACAAGGAATTGATTAAATGGCAAAAGATATGTGGATGGAAGAAGCCTTCGGCAAAAACAAAGGTAAGTTACACAAGAAACTTGGTGTTCCAATGGGCAATAAAATTCCAAAATTAAAACTTGAAAAGGCATCTCATTCTAAAAGTCCCACTCTTAGGAAAGAAGCAAACTTGGCAAAGATTGGTATTAAATTTGGTGGCGGAAAAAAGAAATAGGATTATGAAGTGTCTTATAGTCAAACCTATAACTTTGGTACGACAACGCTTGTTTCAAACTTTGTGGATGAAGCATTTGAGCGATGTGGTATTTCAGGCGCTGCTATCGACGGGCGTCAAATTACCGCCGCGATTCGATCCCTAAACTTTCTTTTGTCACAAATGGCTGACAAGGGATTCAATCTCTTCACAGTCCAAAAAACAATGATGAATATCAATGTAGGTCAACCATCATACCAACTTCCTTCATACACATTAAGAGTAACAGAGTGTACAGCGAGTAATAATGACAGAATATTGGGTGGAACTCCTTTTAGTAGTGCTGGCGGTAATGCTTCTAATGCTTTTTCTGGGAGTAGTGGAACTGCTTGTACCCAAACCGTGGCTAACGGATATATATCTTATACCTATCCCATAGGTAATACACCGTCGATCTATTATGTAGGTGTTCAAAACAACGTTTCGGGTAATTACAATCTCGTTGTTGAATACTCATTTGATGGTAATACATGGCTAAATAGCATTACGATCGGACAGCAATATTATCCGATTGGTCAAATTATATGGTCTGTTATACCTTCCCCTATTAACGCAAAAGCGATTCGTATACGCGAAACAGGTGGTGGTACGTTAAATGTCCAGCAAATCTATTTTAGTGTTCCTAATTATAGTAGAATACTAACCCCAATCTCTCGGTCTGAATGGACATCATATCCAAACAAACAGGATCAGGCTACACCTTCAAGTTATTATCTTGATCGTCAAATATCGCCAATACTAACCCTATGGCCTACACCTGATAATTCTTATGAAACATTAGTATACAATCAGACTCAACAAATCATGGACGTAACATCCATGAATCAGAATATAGCCATTCCTCAAATGTTTATGGAATCGGTAGTGGCTGAGTTGGCAGCACGCGTTGCTTTTAAATTTGCACAAGATAAATATCCTGTTCTTCAAGCATTGGCGGATAAAGTTTATATCGCCGCTGAGGTAGAAGATGTTGAGAATGTTCCTTTGCGCATTATGCCAAACCTCTATTATTCAGGGGGTGCATAATGTTTCCAAAGGGTAGATTTGTCAATATCAAGCCAGACAATCCAGATGCAGTTGGTCGATGTGATCGATCGGGACTTATTTGTAATTACTCTGATCTTGTAAAACAAATGGATTATAGAGGCTCTGGTCTTGTTTGGACGGGTCTTTATGTGAATCGGTATTTTGCCGATATTCCTAATCCTCAAGGATTAAATCCCGTCATTAAACTTGACCCTGTTCCAGTTGATCACCCAAGACCATGGAATACGCAACCAAATGAAGACTGGTCTCGCGATTCTCTTGAGTGGGACACCATTAATGAAACCACATGGGCCGCTTGGGGAGATTGGGAGAATCAAGTCTAATGTCCAATATCTCAAATCTTACTCCGGCGGAAACATATGCAAATCTTTTGCTTGCAGGATCAAATGGTCAAGGAATATCGACTACTCCTCAAATCATTCAAGATGGACTTGGTAATTCCACATTAATGACTCTGGCAACCAACCTTATCAATTTTGATAGAGGCATTGGTCAGTTTCAGTTAGACGGAGTTGCTTTAACAGCTTCCGCCGCTACACTTAATAATTTAGGAAACGCTGCTAATGCTCAATATGTCCTCTTAGCGCCAAATGCCCTATTACCCAGCGCATCTGTTTTAAGCGCAGGTGGGGGACTTTCATTAACTTTAGGTGCTGGTTCAGTTTCTATTGCACCTGCATTGTTATCGGAATTAGCGGGTCTCCAAGCTCTTAATACAACAGGAATTGTTGTTAGGAGTAATCTTGGAACTTATCAAACAGTTCAATTAACAGATAATAACAGTATAGCCATATTGAATGCTGATGGTGTTGCTGGCAATCCACAATTATCTGTTGTTAACGATACGACTGTTCAACGGGTAAATTCACAAGTTAATGGTGTATTTCAATCCTCTAAATCACAGCTTAATTTTATAGCTGGTCAAAATACTGGAATCACGATTAATGACAATCCAGGTGATAATCGTACTGATATTATTATTACATCATCTTCTATTGAAACATTCTTTATTAAAGCTTCATGTCAAGCAGCTACAACAGCTAATTTAAATGTGATTTATAATAATGGGGCATCTGGTGTTGGCGCAACTTTAACCAACAATGGCGCATTAGCAGCATTAGTCGTTGATGGTTATAATGTTAATGTTAATGATCGTATTCTTATCAAAGATCAAGTAACAACATTTCAAAACGGTATTTATGACGTAACAGTCGTTGGAAATGGTGGTGTTGCATGGGTTTTAACAAGATCCATAGATTTTAACTCCCCAACAACAATTCAGGTTGGTGACTTTACAAATGTCCTTAATGGAACAATCAATATCAATACCGCATGGTTAGAAGTCGATATCGTCAATATAGTTGGTACAGATCCCATACAATGGATAAGTTTTGGATTTGGTGGTTCAGTCACGAGTGTTACAGGAACTCTAAATGAGATAAATGTTGTCAATGGAACAACAACGCCGGTTATATCAATATCTCCTACGTATGTAGGTCAGGCATCTATTACAACTCTTGGAACCATTGGTGCGGGTGTGTGGAATGGGACTCCGATAACAGTTCCATTTGGAGGTACTGGTCTTACAACACTAACAACAGCATACGGGGTGGTCTGTGCAGGTACTACCGCGACGGGTGTTCTTCAAAATGCTGGTACAGGTGCTGCCGGTCAAATCCTTATATCAAATGGCGCAGGTGCCCTTCCGACATGGCAAAACTCAACTACAGAATTTACCGTCTCTGTTAATCAGGTTGCACACGGTTTTATCGTTGGTAATATTATCAGATGTACAGGAACAAACACGTATACAAAAGCAGAAGCTGATAGTGGTGCTCATGCATCTGGCGTAGTTGGAATTGTATCAATCGTTACAGATGCGGATAACTTCATTTATCAATTCTCAGGTGTTGTAACTCTCGGTGGTGCTGGTCTTACCCCTGGATCGGGATATTTTTTAGATCCCGCAGTCGCTGGCGGCTATACAGCTGTCGAACCGGTTACTGTTGGACAAATCTCAAAATCAGTATTCATTGCATTATCTGCCACAACGGCTCTGTGGCTCAATTATCCTGGTCAAACGGTATAGGAGAGACATAAGTGACATTCGGCATTATATCAGCGGTTAGAACAGTAACAGGAGCAGGATTGCAGATTGATTCCTCTGGTGGAACCAATCCTATTATATCTATTGATGTTGGCTATCTAGGTCAACCTTCTATTACCACATTAGGAACCATAGGAACAGGTGTATGGGATGGAACGATCGTTGCTCTTGCTTTTGGTGGAACGAATGCGAATCTTGTGGCTTCTAATGGTGGTATATTCTATTCCACAGCTGCCGCAGGAGCAATCCTTGCCGGAACAGCAACATCCAATCAATTGCTGTTATCCGGAGCTTCAGGCGCACCATCATGGTCAACACTTACTCACCCTTCAACATGTGCTGCTGGAGATATTTTGTACGGCAGTGCTGCAAACGTATTATCAACTTTAGCAAAGAATGTAACAGCAACGAGATACCTTGCTAATACGGGCGCATCCAATATTCCAGCTTGGGATCAAGTCAATCTTACAAACGGTGTAACCGGTAATCTTCCTGTTACTAATCTAAATTCAGGAACATCTGCAAGTTCATCAACTTTCTGGCGTGGGGATGGAACTTGGGGCGCGCCTACAGGGACGGGCGTTACAAATATTATATCAGGATTAGGATTATCTGGCGGTCCCATTACAACTACTGGAACATTGACAATTGATGAATCCGTTATCACCCAAAGAGCTGTATGTGTTTATGCTACTACGGCTAATCTTGTCGCTACATATAATAATGGTTCATCTGGTGTTGGAGCTACATTAACAAATAATACAACTCAAGCTGCACTGTCCATAGATGGATTTGCCACTAGTGTAGGAGATAGAATACTCGTTAAAAATCAAGGGACATCTAACCAAAATGGTATATATACTGTAACAAATGTTGGTTCAGGATCAACCAATTGGATTATCACAAGAGCAATAGATTTTGATGGATCTGTTGTTGGTTCTATAACTTATGGCGCAAATGTATGGGTAGCTCAAGGAAATACCAATTTTCAATCAGTGTGGATTGTATCAAATTCAGGGCCCTGGACAATTGGTACAACGAATATCAATTTCTCTGGCTATCCTGGACAAACAACTATTGTTCAATTAGGAACCGTAACAACGGGAACCTGGAGCGCAACAAACATAGCACTCAACAAGGGTGGTACCAATGCAGCCCTAACCGCTTCTAATGGTGGTATATTCTATTCAACCGCTTCAGCTGGTGCCATACTTTCTGGAACTGCTACAGCCAACCAAGTTCTTATGTCTGGATCTACAGCAGCACCAGCTTGGTCGACTGCAACATTCCCAGCAACTACAACTATTAATCAGGTCCTATACTCTTCAGCTGCAAATACTGTAGTAGGTTTATCGACCGCCAATAATGGCGTCTTACAAACAAGCGGAACAGGAGTTCCTTCGATAGGTACAGCAATAGTTGCCGTTGGAGGTACTGGTAATACAACCTTTACAGCTTATAGCGTTATTTGTGCGGGAACGACTGCTACAGGTGTATTCCAAAACGTTTCTGGAGTGGGATCTACTGGACAAGTTTTAACATCTGCTGGAGCAAGTGCTCTTCCAACATGGACAAATCCTGGATCTGGTTTAATCGTTAACCAGAACTCAAGTTCAGTTACAATGGTTGCTGGAAGTGCGTATTATATTAACAACGGCGCAAGTCTTGTGACATTAACATTGCCAACAACTGCTGCACAGGGAGATACATTTATTATCGTTGGTGGATCTTCTGGTGGCTGGAAGATTGCTCAGAATGCAAACCAAACTATCAACTTAAACTCAACACCTACAACCACTGGTATTACAGGTAGTTTAGCTTCAACCAATCAATACAATTGCATAACTGTCAGATGTACTACAGCAAATACTACATTTGTGGTAAGTGATTGTTCTGGCTCTATAACGGTGGTGTAAAATGACGACAAACACCTCACTTGACATTGGCTCAACTTCGATTACAACCCTGGGAACAATAAGTTCTGGAATTTGGAATGGTACATCTTTTGCGGTATCCCATGGTGGCACAAACAATACGACATTTACGGCTTATTCAGTTATATGTGCTGGAACAACAGCGACAGGGACATTTCAGAATGTTTCTGGAGTAGGAACAGCTGGACAAGTTTTGACATCTAATGGTGCTTCTGCTTTGCCCACTTGGCAAGGGGGAGGAAGTGGCGGTTTATCATTAATTCAGGCAATAACTGCATCTAATCAGGCAACAGTTGAATTCGATAGCCAATTTACGTCCTCATACAATACATATTTATTCACTTTTACGAATGTTCAGCCTGTTTCTGCGACTGATTTTCTAATAAGTCAAGTAGGAACGGGAGCAGGACCCACTTGGGTCACTACAGCATATAATTGGTTTGATACATTTTGCGCCAATGGAAGTAATGTTAATTATAATAATCAAAATGATAGTTCTTTTGCATTGTCTGGAAACACTTCTCCACAACTTATTACAAATGCTTCTGCGGGATATAATGGGTATCTATATGTATATGGTGCAAACGGTACCTCTAATGTAATTTATGGTAATGGACACGGTATGTATTTAACAAACACGAATTCATACATAGCATTAAATGAAATAACTTTTTATCATGCGGCGGCTACATATACATCTATAAAATTTTATTTTAGTGGGGGAAATGTTAATAGCGGAACAATACGTATGTATGGAATAAATCCATGACCACTAATAGCTCATCAGACGTTGGTTCATCAACCATAACAACATTAGGTACCATTTCAACTGGAACGTGGAATGCAACGACCCTTGATGTATCCCATGGTGGCACAAACAATACGACATTTACGGCTTATTCAGTAATTTGTGCTGGCACGACATCTACAGGAACATTTCAGAATGTTTCTGGAGTAGGAAGTTCTACAAATGTCTTAACATCGAATGGTGCTGGTGCTTTACCGACTTGGCAAGCTCTTGCTGGAGGAACATCAGGATTAACAAAAATAGTTTCAATAACGGCATCAAACCAAGCATCAGTAGATTTTGATAGTCATTTTAGTTCATCTTATAATGTATATTTATTTACATTTACAAATGTGATACCCGTCACAAATGCTACATTTTTATATTCTCGTGTTGGAACGGGTGCAACACCGACATGGACAGCGACAGGTTATTATTGGTCATCCTTGGGCATTATTGGTTCTAGGCAAGGTGAATTTGCACAAAATGATTCTCAAGCTGTTCTTTCACAAAATGCAAGTACACATTATATACCAAATACAAATGGCGGTATAAGCGGTTATCTATATATACATGGCCCAAATAATTCCTCACAATTTATTAACGGTAATGGAAGATTTGCATATCTAGATACAGGAAGTACATTTGCATATACAAATATCGCAAACTTTTTTAATTCCGCAGCAAATTATACTTCAATACAATTTTATTTTAACACAGGGAATGTCAGTTCTGGAACTATTTGTATGTATGGAGTGACACCATAAATGACAACAAATACTATAATTGGAATTGGATCATCAAAGATCACAACATTAGGAACCATTACAACAGGCACATGGAATGGAACCGCTGTTGATGCTGGTCATGGCGGCACAGGCGCATCATCTTTTACGGCCTATTCTGTTCTGTGTGCTGGGACTACATCGGCAGGAATATTTCAAAACGTTTCTGGAGTAGGAAGTTCTACAAATGTCTTAACATCGAATGGTGCTGGTGCTTTACCGACTTGGCAAGCAGCACCAGGAGATAAATTAGTTAAAATTCAAGCTATTACAGCATCCAATCAGGCAACTGTTGAGTTTGATAGTAAATTTAGCTCTACCTATGATGTTTATATGTTTACTTTTACGAATGTTATCCCAGTAACAAATAACGTCATATTTTATTCTCAATTAGGTACGGGGGGAACACCAACATGGACTACCTCTGGGTATAAATGGCAAAGCGAAATCAATGTGGCAGGCAGTGTTTTCTTGTTGAATAGCACATCAGATGCACAAATTGTATTAAATCAAAATCAAGGAACATATGGAGCTAATAGTTCTTTTTCAGGGATGAATGGATATTTATACATTATTGGAACTAACAATACATCAAATTTTGGAACTGGCGTTGGTCAACTGGGCTATATAACAGCTACAACACAATATTGTGCTACTTCCAGTGTTTCATTTTATGTTGCAGCAGCTACTTATACCTCCGTAAAATTCTATTTTTCTTCAGGAAATATCTCAAGTGGAACCATTACTATGTATGGATTAGCTAAATCATGAGGAGGATAATTTATCGTGTCGTTTATCTTAACATATAATACTCTAACGGAACAAATCATCAATTATCTAGAACGAGATGATAGTGTTATTCGATCTGGTATAGATGTATGGATAAAGTTTGCTCATGATAGAATAGCTAGAGATTCTAACACACAACTCTTTGAAGTATATGTATCTCAGAATTTTCAAGCCGGCGTTCCTGTTATACCTAAGCCAGCAAGGTGGCAAAATACCATCACGTTTAATTATGGAACAGGAACAGGGAACAATACACGTAATCAGATTCTATTAAAATCCTATGAATACTGTCGGTCATACTGGCCAGATGATACATTAACCGGCGCTCCTTTATATTTCTCTGATTATGGCTATTACAACTGGCTCATATCTCCAACGCCGGATCAAGACTATCCTTTTGAATTAGCATATCTTGAAGTTCCTCAAGTTATTGATGTGAATTATCAAACAAATTATCTAACTCAATATATGCCAGAAGTTCTGTTTAAAGCCGTTCTATTGGAAGCCATGTTAGAGCTTAAGAATGATGAAAGGCGACAAGTAATTGAAGATGAGTATGTCAAAATGATTGCTTCTTGGAACGGAAAAGATGAATTGAGAAAAATTGATCGTTACACTACTAGAAAGGCCGACTAATCATGCCATTTAGCCAAAGTTATTCAAACGTATTTGGGGGAAACAATGTTAATACAGCATTTCCATCTTATATTTCTTATGATTTAACAAGTAGTATAGGGTTAAATTGGGCTACTTCGTTCGTAGATAACTCAAATGTTCTCGCATTAATCAATGATTTTACATCAACAGCTATTACAACAGCATTAGGAAATAATCCTTTAACATCAGCAAATGGAAGTGGTGTTGTTACTGTTACTGTTGTTTCAACATCTGGATTGGTAACAGGACAGCTTATAACGATATCAGGGGCCACTGATTTTAACAACCTGACAGCAGTTCAATTAAATATTACAGCAACCATAACAGTTACAAGCACCACAACTTTCACATACGTGACTGTTGGAAATGCCAATAACAATACATCTGGGGGGGGTAATATTGTTAACCTTACAACTTCCAATTATGTGGTTACACTTCCGGATTCCACTCTGATATCAACAGGTCAAGATATCAGAATTAACAATGTTGGTGCATATAATATTACGTTTCATGATAATGCGAGTAACTTCTTATTCACAATTCAACCAACCCAAATTCTTGATATTTATCTTTCTGATAATACGACTGCCGCAGGTGTGTGGAGAATAACAACCTTTGGAGCGGGAACATCCCAAGCACAAGCCAGTAATCTCGTAGGAAATCCTTCGGGAACAATCGCTTTGAATGGCGTTATCAATACAAACATGCCAAACAAATCGTTGAATTCAAATTACACAGCATTACCAGGAGATAGAGCTAATTTAATCATATGGACTGGAGGATCAGGAACAATTACATTGCCAACCCTTGCATCTGTTGGAAATGGATATTTTCTTAGTTTTAATAACCGTGGTGGTGGTGTTTTAACTATTAATACTACTGATGCATCAACAATTGATGGGAATCCAACATTTACACTTAATCCTGGCAATTCTGTAACAGTAGATGCGGGAAATCCAGGGGATCTTGTTTGGAATACGCTTGGATTCGGTCAGAGTGCCAATTTTCAAATTGGTGCACTTACAGTCAATGTGGCTGGTAATACGGATGTTACATTAACGACACAACAAGCTGCTAACCAAATTCTTCAATTTAATGGTGTATTGACTGGAAATATTAATGTAATTTTTCCCGTTCCAGCGGGTCAGTGGTATGTTTTCAATAATACAACTGGTAATTTTACGCTTACAGCAAAACTTACTGGAGCATTAACAGGAACGATCGTTCCACAAGGCGAAAAAGTAATACTTTATTCTGATGGTGCAAGCCTTTTCAATACTCCCACGGTTGCCACGTCCGTTATTTTCAGTGATGGAAATGCAGGTAATCCTTCTATTTCCTTTGCAACTGACCTAACATCTGGTTTTTATAAAGTTGCTAATGGATCTATGGGATATTCCTCTTTAGGAACCCAATCTTTAATATTTTCTTCTTATGGACTTGGATTACCATCTCAGGGAACTACAAGATACTACAATGCTGGTAATACATTTTATGCAGCGCTTAAAGCAGGCGCTATGGCAGCCAATGTTACATGGACACTTCCATTAATTGATTCGGTAAGTTCAGGCGGAATTTTACAATCCAATGCTGCTGGTACATTATCATTTTCAACTGCAACTTATCCTTCCACAACCAACATTAACCGACTTCTTTTTTCATCTGCTGATAATGTGGTGAATCAAATTGCAACGGCAAACAATGGAACATTGATAACAAGCGCCGGTGGAGTTCCTTCTATATCATCAACTCTTCCTAATGATGTACAGGCTAATATAACGACCCTTGGAACAATTGCTACAGGTGTTTGGAACGGAACTATCATTACGGTTCCTTTTGGAGGAACTGGACTTGCAACACTAACCACAGCATATGGTGTTGTTTGTGCGGGAACCACAGCAACAGGTGTACTTCAAAATGCTGGGGCAGGAACTGCAAATCAAGTTTTTACATCTAACGGGGCAGCCGCTTTACCATCATGGAAATCTATAAACACAGCGTTACCAGCCGCAACAAAAGCAGACCAACAAACTGGTACTTCTACAGCTGTCTATACCAATCCAAATGTTCAACAATATCATAAAAGTTCTAATTCATTTAGATGTACTTTTGATGGTACTCTTGTTGGTACGAATGCTCCTCTTGAGGGATATAATGTTACTTCAGTAACAACACTTGGTGCAGGAAATTTCCAACTTAATCTGGCTATTACAATGAGTACCATAAATTTTACCGTTGTTGCGACTGGGTCAGCAAATAGTGGAACTCCAGTAATTATAATAGCAAATACTAAAACAACAACAACTGTGCAAATCGTCTCATATAGTGTGGCTGGAACAGCATCGAATCCTGCTACTATAAATGTTATAGGATGTGGGGTAATAGCATAAATGGCTGACCATCTAATAGATTTTATCAAAACTGTCCCTGGGATTCAAAGAGATGGAACCCAAATGGATAGTAATCAATATATTGATGGTCAACATGTCCGGTTTTATCGGGGAAAGCCAAAGAAGATAGGTGGACAAAAACTATTAGATCCTGGATCAACAGAAATTATAAGAAATATGTATGCAGTCGAGGAAATAGATAATTCGACAGATGTATATCTAGGTAGACCAAGTAGATTAAATGTATTTAATATCAATAACGGTCAAGCTTCACCTGAAATTAGCAGAACACCTGGTAATTTTATTGCTGATGAGGAAAATGTTTGGTCTTTTGATGAAATTACTATTTTGAACGCATCTGGTCCCGTTACCCTCACAAATAATCCCTTATCAACGGTTAATTTATCAAATGTTGTAACAGTAACAGTCCCCACAACAAATGGATTACAAAATGAACAACAAGTTACGATTGCAGGTGCAGCAGATACAAATAACATAACTGCTGTTCAATTAAATATTACCGCCCCAATTACAATTGTTGATGGAACACATTTTAGTTATGTATCCAATGGAACGGCGAATGCTTCAAGCGCAGGTGGAGGAGCAGCCGTTACCTATAATTTGAATCTTCCTGTCACATATGTAGTTGGTGTTGCTCCTCCCAATGCAATGAATATGAATAATACTACAAATAGACTTATTTATTGGGGTGACAAGACATTAGCAAGTGCATTTACAGAGATCTCCACTTCGCATCAAAGCACATCTGGAGGTATTGTTGTTTCTTATCCCTATTTCTTTAAATATGGAAATAATGGCGTAGTTGGTTGGACTCTAAATCCAGGTGGAGATTGGGCTGATGCTAAATTTGCAGCAATAGCAAAAACGAAAATAGTAAAAGGCGCCACTACGCGAGGGGGAACAAATGCCCCAAGTGTTCTTTTTTGGTCTCTTAGGTCTCTCATAAGAGCTACATTTAGTGGGGGGGACCCCGTATTTACATTCGATACCATTCAAGAAGGTGTCCCAATATTAGCGCAAAATAGCGTTGTAACAACAGAAAATGCCTATTATTGGATATCTAATGATGCATTCTGGGTATATGACGGAGTTGTTAGGGAACTTAAGAACGATCAGAATCGATTATTTTTCTTTGATAATTTGAATTGGGATTATCGTAATAAAATATTTGGCATACATAAACCACAATATCATGAAATATGGTGGTACTTTACTTTTGGAGATTCAACAGAAAACAACCACGCTATTTTTCTTAATTATCAAACGGGAGAATGGTCAGATACCTCCACAACAAGAAGTGCAGGCGTAAAGGCATCTAATTATCAATACCCTTTGCTGGCGGATTCAAATACTATATTAAATCTTATTACGCCAACAACGCCTCTTACTATTGCTTTAGGCGCAAATCCATTAGCAACAACCAACGGTTCTGCTATCGTGGTTGTTAAGTATCCTCCAACACAAACTCTTCAAAATGGAAATTCAATAATAATTGCCGGTGCCGTGGATACAGGTGGTATCATAGCAGCCAACCTCAATATTACAACCAACATATTTAACGTAGATCCTATTGCTCAAACATTCAGTTATACAGCTAATGCGGCTGCTGGTGCTGATGCTGTTGGAGGAGGTTCTGCTGTTCAATATACGATCGTGGTTCCAAATATTTGCTATGGAGTTTGGGAAGAAGAAAAAGGAACCGATATGGTCCTTTATGGTAAAGAATTAGCAATACAATCTTATTACGAATCACACCTTATCTCATGGGTAGAAAAGTTCCCCAATGACGATCGTCAAATAAGAATACGTCGCATTGAACCAGATTTTGTCCAATCTGGAAATATGACATTTGTATTGAACAAAAGAGCTTTTGCACAGAGTGATATTGTTTCATCCCAACCTTATACATTTGTGCCAGGTCAAACCACCATTGAGTTATCCAAGATAGATACAATCAATATGGGAAGGTTTGTATCTTTCCGATTTGAAAGTAATACAGTGGGTGGGGATTATCTCATGGGTAAGGTCTTTTATGATTATGCTCCAGGAGATGTTAGACCATGACATCTGTTGTTATTCCAACGAATATAGAGTTTATACCATGGACAAGCACACTTGTTATCGATTTGCCTAACTTGAATATTCCAATCGCAAGAACAGAAGACGATTGGAAATCCTGGGCAAGACACTTAATAGATATCAATCAATTAGCCGGGATTCCCTCCCCAAATTATTTCGATAACTGGAGAGAATGGGCTAATTATTTCGTAAATAATGTGTAATACTATTATTAAGGAGAAAGCTATATGATGAATAATTTACCGCCTTCATTAAACGAGATGCCACAAGGTATGTCTCAAGGAATGAATAATCATGAATCTCAGGAACCAGTTAATATTCTTGCTCACGTTTCACCTGATGAAATTCCCTCTCTAAATGAAATGCAAGGGAAAGAAATTATCGATCCTGAGACAGGATTAAGAGACTATACTCTTCTATCTTCTATATTACAGACTCCGGAAGGCATGAATGCACTTGGCGAGGCAGAATCAATGGTCGAGGCAAAACATATGGCTGAAGGCGGTCATGTGGAACAACATGGTCGACCAATTGCTCCAGAAATAGAAGAATTAAGACAAGCCGGTCGTCATGGTGATACTGAACTTATTATTATTACACCTGAGCTTGCCGATATCTTTTCGCAAATGAAGGGTGGAAAAGTAACAATCAATCCTATTACTGGATTTCCTGAATTTGGATTTTTTAAAGAAATATTAAGGGCAGCTGGAACAGTCATGGGACCCGTTAGTGGATTCATAGCAAGTAAGATCACAGGACAATCGACAGGTGCGGCTTTAAAAAATGCTGGAATAGGTGCGGCCTTATCCTTATCTGCCATGGGAGGATTTAATCCTCTTAGTATTGTCGGTATTGGTCCAAGCGGATCTGGTGGTGGTTTTGGTGGATTTCTTGGCGGGTCTGGATCGGGTGGAATGGGTCCTTTTAGTTTCTTAGGTGGTGGCGCTCAAGGGAATACAGCTGGAGCTAATACGGCAGGTCGCGTGTTATCTGGTGGTGCTTATGGAAAAAGTGGTGCATCTGGACCAGGCGGAAATGTAGGTGGTGGTCAAGGTGGAGGAATATTAAGCCAACTCGGTGGATTAGGTACTGTTTTACCATTAGCCGCTTCTGGGTTCATGGCAATGAAGGGGGCACGTGATGAAAAGAAATCACTCCAACAATATGATGATAAGCAGAAAAGAGATTTGGAAGAAATCCGACAACGTTATGGATTTAATGATAAATGGAAAGATGTAAAACCACTAAATAGAGAATTAGATCTCGAATATACTGCGGAAGATAAAGCATCAGGTCGATCTCCTAAATTCTACAAACCATATGAATTAGGAAAAGTGGAATACATGAAGGATGGTGGTGCCATTAGAGGATTTGGAAAAGGTCAACAAGATAATATACCTAGAAAAATACCAGAAAATAGCTATATCATCGATGCCTCTTCGGTTTCCGATATTGGAGATGGATCTTCTGATGCTGGTTATAAGGAATTAGAATCTTTCTTTGCAAAAGTACCGTCACATCCTATGCACAAGAAAAGGGGTGGATATATTGATGCTCTTGTTTCAGATGGTGAATATGAAGTTTCCCCAGAAAAAGTATCAGCTCTAGGTGGTGGTTCTAATAAAAAAGGAGCGGCCATGTTGGAAAATTTGGTTAAGGAGTTAAGAAAAAGTAAAAGAACAAGTGGTGAAAAACTACCTCCTAAATCTAAGGCAATTGGTGGCTATTTAAAAACTATTCGTATGGCTTAGGGAGATAACAAATGACCGATTCATTTACAGGTACTCCTAATTGGTATGGTGGTTCAGAGGGGATCATTCGTAGACTCGCAGATAGAAGTGAACAGATATTCAGAGAACCATATAGGCCTTATCAATTTCCAAAAAATTATAATGCGGAAGAGAGGATTGCGCCTTTTTCTCCCTTACAAGAAGAAGGATTTCAACAGGCAAAAGCTGAAGCAACCGACCCAACATATGGTCGTATATTTGGCCAGGCAGCGGGAACCGTTACAAATGCATTGGGTCAAAATGTAGTTCCACAAATTCTCCCTTATATCCAACGAGCAACGGCTAATCCAACTGAAGCTGCCCGAGAATATATGAATCCATACCAAGAGGGTGTCATCAATCAAATTGGTAAATATGGATCTAGAAATTTAACGGAAAACATATTACCAAATGTTCAAGATAGATTTATACAAGCTGGGCAGTATGGATCATCCCAACATCAGACTTTGGCCAATAGAGCAATACGAGATACACAAGAAGCCGTTACAGATGCTCAGTCAAGGGCATTACAAGGTGGGTATGATAAAGCTTTAAATACAGCCCAAATACAACAAGAAAGGCAATTACAAGGTGGACAGTTATTGGGCGGAGCAGCTGGAAGAGATATTGAACATAAGATCTATGGCGGAAGAGAATTACAAAATCTTGGAGAAAGTCAGCAACAGGCAAGACAAAGAGGTATCGGATTTCTTAGTCAAATAGGAGGTATGCAACAAGGGCAACACCAAAATGTATTAAATACTGCCCACGAGGATTTTCAAAAAGCTACTGATTATCCAGCCCAGCAATTGGCTAGACAAAATGCTATTCTCCGTGGGTTACCTGTTGGCGAAACGCAGTCACAAAGAAGTTATCTTCCAACACCACCATCCGCTAGTCCTTGGAGTCAAGGTGCTGGTATCGTTGGGCAATTGGCGGGAGCATTTGGACAAAGGCAAGGATATGCTCAAGGTGGCCATGTAGAAAAACATGCAACACACATTCGTCATTATGCTGATGGTGGTGGCGTTCCTAACAATCCTATTCAATTGGGCGTTAATGACGCTCTAGATACCACTGAGATAAATTTAATGAGGGAGCAGGCAGCAAGACTAGCTCAACCTCAAATAAACCCATTCTGGGCTTCCGTTGCAAAAGCTGGAACAGCATTGGCATCAGATCCTTATGCTAGGCCAGGGTTTAGCAAAATAGGACAGGCATTGGGGCAAGGTATTGAGGAATATCAAGGTCAGTTAGCCAATCAGGATAAGCGTGGGATAGAAGCAAATAAAATTCATAATATGATTGATTCCACATTGAGATGGCAGAATGAGGCTAATCGTAAGCATTCTTTTGAATTAGAAAAGTTTGGTCATGAAAAAGAAATGGATAAAGAAAAGTTAGGAATTCAGAGAGATCAATTAGGAATTCACCAAGGTCAATTGGGATTAGCCAAAGAAAGATTGGCTATTGAAAAAGACTTATATGAAAAAGGATTAAAGGGGAGTTCTAAAAAATCTTCAGGTCCAGATTTATTTTCAAAATCTAACCAAGCAGCCATTGAAGAGTCTCGAAAGACAATATCTACATTACCTGCTTTGAAAAGCAATCTTAATCAATTAAAAGGATTGGCTGAGAAATTAGATACTGGCCCTACGAAAGGTAGAATTGCTCAAACAAGCTCTACATTAGGGTCATTGGCTGGAGTTGGTTCAGCTCAAGATATTGATGCATTTGATTCATTAACCAATTCATTGGTACTTGATCTTGGAAATCAATTAAAGGGTTCACAGGTAGCATTAGGAAAGCTCAAGATTATTGAACAATCTAAGCCTCAATTAACAAAAGTTAAGGGAGGTAATATTGAGATTATTAATCATATGAAAGATCTAACTGATCTGGCAGAACAAAAAGCCAAATTCATGAGTAAGGCTTTAAAATCAAGCTATAATGCTATTGATGTTGAAAATGCTTTTAATCAATATGCGGATGCTAAACTAGAATATGAAGAAAAGGGAGAAAAATTTCCTAATAAGCCAGAAGATTTTCTTCAAGCAATTGATGAAGAAGAAAATTCTGGAAGGCCATCCATTGATTTAAGTTCATTTTCAGAAGATGAATTAGAGAGAATTGGTGGAGAGTAATGGTTATGAATATTACCCCAGAAATGGCTCGTGCTGAACTCGCAAGGCGCAGATCTTCTACCGAAAATGCATCTTCTGGTATAACACCTGAAATGGCGCGCGCCGAACTCGCAAGACGCAGATCATTAAACAGCAAATCTGTCAGTAGATTGAATGATGAAAAATACGAAAACAATGAAGGCGGTAAAAGTTTAGAAAATGAAAGATCATTTTTAGAGAATAGCACACGCCAACTAGGGCGCGGAACAAAGAACGCTTTAGGGTCTGCTACTGATGTATTAGATTTTATAGCATCTCCTGTTCGTGCAGGATTAAACGCAATAGGTTTAAAAACACCTACATTAGGAAGTCAGGTTGAAAAGGGATTTGAAAATGTATATCAACCAGAAACTAATAGAGAGCGTGTTCAAGATGAAATTATGAGAGCAGCTGGAACATTACCTATAGGAGGTGGTGTGGGATCATATTTATCTGCTTTCAAAAATGCGCCTTCTGCTGTTAAGGGATTATCATCTTTTATGCAAAGTGCAAATAAATTAACACCTACTAATCTGGCGGCAACTTCCGCAACTTCTGGAACTATTCAGCATGCAATAAATCAAAATCCAGATGATACATTGGGAGCAGTTGGAAAAGGATTTGCAACTGGTGTAGGTGTAGGCATTACCCCTGCAATTTTGTCTTTATTGACTCCAAAAGGTCGATCTAGTGCATTTTCTAGTTTAGCATCTAATATAGGAAATAAATTAGGTGTAAATCCATCTAAAATAGAATCATTTAAGCAAGCTGGAATTACTCCTTCATTGGCGGATGTATCTAGTTCTGCTCCCCTCAAAGTAGCATCCACTTCAGGAGAAAAAGTACCATACATAGGAAAGCCTTTAGCTGATTTAAAAACAACCCAATATAATCAAATTATGGAAGGCTTAGGGCAATCTAATGGATTTGTTCCATCTAGAGTGGATAGCGGAAAATTAGCCATACAAGGGGCAAAGGCTACTCATAAGAGAAATAGAGATATATTTGATCATATGTTTTCGACGGTAGAGAATGATATTGGCAAACTGCCAAATCAAAATTTATCAATAGAGCCTATTACAAAATCTCTTGAGCCAATCTTTAAAAATATTAATACATTATCACACGCTTCTGATTTTGAAAAATCTGCTCTTGGTAAAATATACAAAGATGATCTTTATCTCAGTTCAATTGAATATGGTGCCAGAAAAAATATGAAAAGTCTCTTGAAGGAAACAAAAAGAGAATTTCCAAAAGCTTCTCAGGATGAATTAGAACATATACTTTATAAAAAATATGGAGGTGAAATTCCTTATTCTCAAGCAAAACATGTCTTGAAAAAAATTAATGAAAAAGTAACAACACATGGCCTTATAGGTAATGAATCACAAGGAGAATTAAAATTTCTTGGAAAAAATGTTGCCAATGTGATTGAAACTGAAATGGACCCTAGAATTATGGGATTAGGGGAAGAAGCATATAATAATTGGAAACAACATAAGCCTCTTTATTCAGAATATGCAGAAGGAATTGTTCCTAATCTTAATGAAATGTTTAAGAAAAATAAGAAAGGTGCTGTGGATGTTTTTAAAGATTTAGTTCTTAATCAAGCTAATTCAGGGATTAAAACAAAGGTTGTATTAGAAGGCTTACAACCAAAACAGCGTGAAGAGCTGGTGACAGGAATAATTAATGAAATCGGACGTAATAAAGATGGTACTTTTAGCCCAATAAAATGGGCAACACAATTTAATGGCTTAGAAAATGAAGCTCGTACTCTTTTATTGTCTCCTCTTGATAAGAGCAATCAAAAGAAAGTAAATGCAATTGCTGATTCCATCGGTGAAATGAAGTCAACATTGGCTGAGGCAAATAAATCTGCAACTGCATATCATGGCATATTAGGTGCATTAGCTTATAAGGGCATGAATGCAACAAGTCAGTTACTTGCAGGAAATCCGTTGCCCGCAGCAAAATTAGCCGGCGGCCTTTTATTTGGAAGGGTTGCAACAGGTCAATTAATGGCTAATCCTAAATTTATCAACTGGATTGATAAAGGTATGCAAGCCAAAAGTATGGAAAAGTTTGAAAAGATATTAAATCACCCCCCAAAAATTAGTGGGTCTAAGAACATTTTACACAAAGAAGCTCAAATATTTCAGCATGATTTAGATAATTCAAGGGATAAATCAAAGAAGAAAATACCTGTAATTAATCCTGGAAAGAATGAATTACCATTTAGATTTGTGGATTAATAATGAAATTTGATCATTATATTGACTGGATTAAAAAAAGCTGGAAAGGTCCTTTATTTATCATTGGAGCAGGATCAATGCCTTTTCTTGATGATCATATCGATAAAATTATTATGGCACTTATGATGATAATAGGAATTGAAGATAGTACGAAGGCGTTTTCAAAAAAATCATCAAGAAAGAGGAAATAATGTTATTTGTAAATCTTTTATGGTGTTTCATATGTGGTGTATCTAATAGAATAAGGGGTGGTTGGCTTCAGGATTATATAAAAGCATTATTGCCTTTCTGGGCTGATACTGCTGCCCGTTTATTTGTTACCTTCATGATTTCATTACCTCTCTATTATTCTCATGGTTTTTGGAAATCTTTCTTTTTTAATATCCTGTTATATATAGGTTTTATATTCAGGTGGTCCCCTTGGAACATAATGTCAAAGCCATTAAGGGATATCCCCTGTTTAACGCTGCGTGGGGTGCTATTAACTTTCCCAGCAGGGTATTTCATGGATATAATGCCTTTTGCCCTCTGTGGGGCTTCTATGGGCATCGTATATTATACGTCATGGCATCTTCACCCCTATCACAAAGATCCAAATGGATATGTTTGGAATGGATCGGATTGGGGAGAAGTGTACTTTGGAATAATTCTTGGCGCTTTCCTTGTATTTTCAATTACCTAAAATTTTATTGAATAATATTCAAAAATATCATACCATTATAAGTGGGGTATAGGAAAATAATGAAAGGATCATAAATTATGAATCTATTTTTGACTATCGTTTCTTTTATATTTATTGCTACTTTTTCTATTGGTTGCACATCAATGAGCAATCATAATGATTTAAACATTTCTGTAGACAACAAGGATGGTGAACCAGATTCTCCAAAAGACCATCAAAAGGAGCGTCCCAGAGAAACGGAAAAAAAGTTACAAGAAAAGGCTTCGCCTCCCCACCTATGGAAGTGGGCCGATACGTCTAAAAAGCGGTAATATGACATTATTTATATGCATTGAGTGATTTGTATTTTGGAATAATATTACGAATCACTCCGTGTTTTCTCGATCTTCTACAAAACATCTTCAACAACAAATTCCATAGATACATAGCGCATCTCCCTACAAAATTTGTTTTATCTTATCATTAAATTAGTGATGCGTCATGTCATTTTAAAATATGATAACTGAAATGATTTCTCTTGCTATTACGGTTTATTATGTTTATGTTTCTACAAAATCATTTGATAATTAATAACAATCGTTATAATAAAAGGGGATTTATCATGGATTTTTTGTATAATATTGATTTTTGGATGACTATGTTTATGATGATGGTCATGATCAGTGTGGCTTTTTTATGTTATGTAGAAGAAAATGCAAATGTATGTTTTAGAAAAAAAAATGACTGAGGAACAAGCTGAAGTTATGGACACAATCAAAAAGAATACCGATTATATCATAAAAACCATGGAGGCACATCATCTTCACAATAGTTTGAAGGCATTCTATGAGAATATAAAATTAATGAACGAGTATTTTTTTAGTGATGATCATAAAAAGAAGACAAGGAGATAACATGACAGATCCAAAGATATTACTATCCATTCGATTAAGGCCTGAAGCAAAGAAGACTTTAAAGGAAAAGGCTAAAACTCTTCATATGACAGCCTCTCAATATGTTGAAAATAGGGTATTAAGCGAACCTGAACAACAAATAACTATGTCTTATGAGTCGCCACAAGCTCATTTGGAAAATCTGATAAAGGAAGTCATTAATCGCCTTAATACACCATGGTATAAAAGAATATTTAATTAATAGGAAAGAGGGGTATTATAATGGACTGGGCACAATTCTTAACTTTAGTTGGGTCTATGTTAGCTGGTATTTTTGTATTCTATCAAATCACTAAACAAGAAATATCAATCATACGAGAACAAATTAATACAATGAATACCCACCATCGTGAGGATATGGGGCGTATGGACGAAAAATGGGAACGTCTGTTCGAAAAACTATTGATTAAAGAACAAGGAAAATAAATATGCAGTGGTCACAAGTTTTAATAATCGTTGGATCTATAATTGGCAGCACATATATCTTCTTTATGATTGTTAGAGAGGATGTGAAGTTTTTTAAGGAACAGATGGTTCGCATGGATGCAAAGTGGGATCGTTTGTTTGAAAAACATTCATTTAATGAAAAATCCAAGTAGGTGATAATTATATAAAATTTTTCTATTGATTATGACTCTTTTTTCTGGTATAAGACAGTTGTGAAGGGCAAAAATAATAATTATTTCACGGTTTTTAATAAAAAGAAAACATGACAGCAGAAGAGTTTATATCATTATTGCGTAAATCTAAATGCTTGATGGACGAAGCAAGGATTCATGAACAGCATCTTTGCATCGAAAGTTTCTTCAAGTATTATGAAAGATATAAGCACTACATCTTTCAAGGATATTCACAAGAGTGTATAGACTCTTCGTCATTTCGTGATAACGTATGGCAAGCTATGTGTTTAGTATTATATACAGAGCAAGATAAAACCAAAACATCTCCCAAGCCTTCCATACCAAGCAATGTTGTTAATTTTAACAAATACGCTAAGCGTAGAGCCTATATATAAATTTGGAATCATTCAAAGACATAAGGACTACATAAGAGATCTTTTAATTGCTCTTTAGCGAACGCAAACCTTGAACTTCCCTTTCCTAACTGGCTTTCCCAGTCCAGATACCATTTGTCGATGATATTACACATTTGAAATTGTGAATGTTCATGAGGTGGATTATACCAATGAGTTTTCATTTTAGAATATTTTTCATAATCCATATCTAATGCCATGCATATGCGTTCCAGAACACTATAGGAACATTGATTATTTCTTTCTATGTTAGATAAATAAACGTGGGAGACATTAATGATAGATGCAACTTCCTGTTGAGACATCTTCTTCACTTTTCGAGCGTCCCTAATAATTTGACCTAAAGACTTACTTTTCATGAGCATTTCCCTTATTTAAAAAGGGAACGGCTTCGAAGCAGAGACGATGAAAGTCCGTTCCCAGGAGAAATATAATTCAAATTTGTTTAAATTTAAAGAAGTTTGTTAAATCTTCATGGATTGATTGATCTCTTTGGCTTTCCGTAAATGATATCTTTGCGAATCTCACCACATTTAGGGCATGTTAATATGAATTCTGATTTACCAAAGAGTATTCCTTGTGTTACATCCTCTGATATATTTGATGCATTGGTGATTCCTGGTTTAGACTCACAAATTGACTCAATTAATATGTGCCACTCATGTATACAGGGCGGTTTTCTTCTAAATAATCCCATCATTCCTAAACTTCTCCCTTATCTTTAACAATTTTTGCATATTTTGGATGAAATGATAATTCTGAAGGATAGCAGAATACCATAATGAGTGTGAATTCACTGAAAATTGCTTGGATTCTTCAAATGTGGGATGTTCTATGATAAAATTGTTTTGCATATCTATTTGATCTGCTAGATCATCAACTAAATCTATGAGTTTCTTATATTTTGATGATGGATCTTCTTTTATTTCTTTTTTCTTTTTTTCTAGATCTTCTCTAATACGATCAAACCAATCGGGAGGATCTATTATACTTGTATCTAAGAATTTATCTACTTGTTTGGCGGACCTGCTCAATAAGCAATTTCCACCATCAATAAATATATTTCCGCATTTACACAGTAGACCATCATGTCTATGTTTGGAAACGAGATCTTGTTCGCAAATCAAACACTTACCAGAGTTTCTAATAATTCTGAATTCATCCATGTATTATTACCTTTTGTTAAGGTTCATAGGAATCTATCCATTCTAATATAGAGATATATGCACTCGTATGTCCAATTTTTTTACCATTTTGCAATATTGCCTCATAATTACTCACTGAGTGTGTCTCTATTGGGCTAATATTTTTAATTTGTTCTTCAATGTGTTTTTTTAAATCTTCAATGAAATGACTCATGAGAACCAACCTTTTTTCTTTTCAAGGTGTTTCATGATTTGGTCAGATCTAGAAGAAATATAGTTAAGTGATTCTGAAATAGCCTTAAAATATGGATCTGACTGTTGATCGCCTCCTAATAGACTATCTATTATCTTGCCCATTGACATATTTTTCTGCTCAGATATTTCTTTTAACTTTTTATATGTATCCTCAGTTACAAACACTTGCAGCTTTTTAGTATTTACGTTGTTTTCTCTCGTTTTATGCTTTTTCATTCTTTTTCTCCTTTAAAGGGTTACCATTATCATCTACACTATCCATAACTGAACTTAACAATTCTATTGTATAATTTAATAAATTTTTAGAATTTCCATCATTTCTCGTATGCAGAAACATATCTATCAAAGTATTAATAAGTGCAGCAATAATAATTGCTGAACCTTCATTGTTAATTACACATCTTATCTCGTACACTAATCGTTATACTTCTTTATCAAATGAATCTTCTATTTTTTGGACATCTTCATTTATTTTTTCTATCATGCAAACATTGATCCCTTAGTTAATCCTCTATATTGATTTATTCCCATATGTATATATATTTCTGTTGAAGAAACTTTTGAATGGCCCATGAGACCCTTTACTACCATAATATTCACACCATCCTCTATCAGTTTGGTTGGTTTTGAGTGTCTCAGCATATGGGGGGTGAATTTAAAATCAAATCCTGCCATAATTCCTAACTTTTCACACAAATCATTATAATTATCTGGGTCTAATTTTGTTGGTGGGCGCTTATATTGAGACATAAATACATATTTATCGGGAAGATATCTCCTTTCTTTGTGTTGTTTTAAAAGCTCAAGCGTTGTTTGACATTCTATTGGATGATAACCGCTCACACCATTCTTTTTTCTCTTTATGTGTATGATATTATTAATTAAATCTATATCTGACCACTTTAAATCACACGTCTCGGACGGTCTAAGGGCATGGTTGTATGACATGAGTATTAACAATTTATTGCGCAATGGGAACTTTGTTCGCTCACACATGTCGTAAATTATTGAAATTTCATGCTCTAAAAGATGCTTTCGCTCTCTTTTTTTATAGATTCTTTTTTTTATTTTCATATCTCATTGTTTTTGTTGTTATTTTTTTGTTTAAAGCCTATAAATGACTATTTTTTGGCATTACCCTTATTCAAGGCTTTATAATACTATCCTTCCTTTTTTTCTCAAATTCTGCCAAATCTTCTAAAAAATGATCATCATCTATTAGAGCCTTCCATTTATTTTTATCCATAAGATCAATGTTATCTATTTTGTAACATCCTAAAAATTTATCGACTGAATGAGCCTCATGCAAATTATAAGTACCATCACAATAACAATATATAAAAGGCGTTAACTCTGTGTAAGGTCTGTCTTTTCCAACTAATTCCACCAATTTATTTTTATCTTGGGATACTAAAGCAGTCTGGTATTCTTCACATAAAGTCAAATCTGGATGAGCATCCAAATTATAGAAATGTATAAATAATTGAACGGGTGCAAAATAAAATTCATTTTCAATTGCATAAAAACAATACCAATTGTCTAAGTAAACAATATTTTCAATGATTCTATCACCAAAAGTGATTTCTTCTAATATGGAGTGGAACATCTTTTATTCCATTGTTTTTTCATTTTGGTATCTTTAGTCACTTTTGTATTAATTCCATTTCTTCCCAAATAAAAGTAATATCTCTATAATCATGATCATAATCTGCCTCTATTGAATCAAGAAGCTCTTTATTTAATGTGGCAGCATATAACCTTCTTTCTGGAACAATGTTTTTAAAATCTATTCCCATTAGGGTATAAACTACCATGCAATCGCTCCTATATATTAATCTAATCGTACTATATAATGTATTTTAATGTTTAATTTAGACTTTTTATGAAATACATATCTTTTTCCTACACATATAGTACCAACTGGAGCAAAAAACAACCATTTCCAGAGTGTGCTTGATTTAAGTGGAGTATTAAATTTTGTAATAGGTTCATGTGTCATATAAAAACATCTTTTCTCATGGTTCATTTTTCCTTAATGGCTTCAAGAAATGAATGTCCCAATATTTCTAAATCTACTGCGCTTAACTCATTGATCCTTATTTGAAGTGCACCAACACATAAATCTAGTAAATATGGTTTTTCTTTATGAGAGTCAAATGGACTCTTTATTATATTAATATATATTTTCTCATTTATTTGAATTTTGTTATTCACAATCCTTTATCCTTTGAAAAGATCTTCAATGGCGTATTAATCAATCCTATTATATATAGGATTATTACGACGATCCTCTGCAACATCAAATTTATTTGGTATATTTTTTGATCCCTCCGACCATCCGTCATAATATCCTGACTTATATCCAATAATTCTACCTATTTTACCGATTAATAGACATCCAATAATCCCAGAAAGAATATATATTAAAATTAATATTGTATTCATTTGTTTTCCCATATCCTATTAAATGACACTAATATGATAAATTAATACAAGTATATTTATATTAATCTTCATTGTATGTTTCAAAGCCATTTTTTCTAGCAATAAAACTTATTATCTCTTTGATATAATTCATATCCTCATTGTTTAGTTCTCTTATTTTCTTAATCTGAGAGAGTTTTCTTTGTATTAACCATATACCCATGCTTAAGACAATCAGAATAGAAAATAAGAGAACGTTCGTCATTGTATATATTCCTTTTAATATATTATCAAGCCACTTTTTCATTCAAAAATTCAGAGTCAGATGCAATAGCTTTAGATGATTTTAATATGCGCAATTCATCTTTGATTGCAAAATATTGACCCTTGGAGATATCTTCTAGTTTTTTAACTTTGTACTTATCATATAAGGATTGTAATAGGTTCAAATCATTATCTATTAGCCCCACAAGATCTTTAACCTGAATAGCGTCTATCATTAATTCAGGTGGTGTATTGGGTTCCACTGTCTCATGAATTGATTCAAGATATGTTTTCATCTGAAAGAACTTTTCTTTTAATACCGCACTTTTTGTTTGTTCAGATACCTTTGTCCAGCTTCTTGTATCAAAGAATGTTTCAAGCAATTCAGACTTATTCTTCTTATCTTCCGCCGTTTGACCTGGGTAGTATTTTACCATTATACCTTGTATTTCTTCAGACCAGCGCGTTCTTTGGCGTAGCTCGCTTGGCCATTCATCATCATCTAGATCTGGATACATGTCTTTTGAATCCCTTTCATTGAGAGATCCATAATGAGTTCCTTTTAGGTTTAAGGATTCGAAGTGGGGTTTTACCCGATCAAATACGTCCAATATGTTCTCCATATTGACGCCTTTGTGGGGACTAAAGTCTATCTCATCTCCATTAATGAAATTAAACCTATCCTTCTCTATTAGCGCCCTGTTGGTTATCTTCCCATTTTCTCTGTGTTTTATCATTTCTATAAGAAGGGATGGCTCATATCCTAATTCTTTCTCGGTAGCCATTTTGGTACCATTGGTAATAAGTTCCTTCTTTCCATTATCATTTGTTTGATATTCATAGATAGACGACGCCCTCCCACATAGAATCACATGGACCTTGGATGAGAGAAACTTATCAGTAAACCTTCCCCACACATCCTTAATGGCTCCCCAGTGATGAAACTCTAGCTTTTGAAGGGGGGATTGATTCTTTTTGCGTCTCGTTTCATTGAGCTTATCCATATAGGATTTTTGCACATCTCTCCAAACGTGCGTTATTGAATCAATGATTACGATTGAACACTCTTTTTCCGCTTCTTCCATAAATGCCATAAGATCCGATAAAGCCCGAGATTCACATGACAACACCTCTATTCCCGCTGCCTCAAACAACGGCAGAACATAGCTTAATGCCGGTTCTGTATCGAAGAATGCAACTGGCTTTGTGCATTTTGCAAATTTATGCAGCCCAATTGCCATACACGCAGCTGTAAAGGTTTTTCCACTACCCGCATCACCATATAATCCAACCTTGCCAAATGCCGTTTGATTTTCAGCTTTCTTTAACATTTTCATTTTATATTCCTTTAAAATTAATTGGCTTATATACGATTAGCTGTATCTTCTTGATCTTGCTTAAACATCTTTTGATACCACCCTCTCTCCGATTCACGACCGTAGATATGGTGGTTCGTGGATTTTTCAAAACTTATTCCAGGTTCATCATTTTTATTTGATGCCCCAACTGATCTCTCCCTTAGACTACTATTAAAGGTTTCCGTCACGTGTGGACTGTGATTAACCCATATTCCTGAGATCCTTTGCCTAACGCCAACAAATAATTTATCATCATTGATTAGCTTCTTTGCCTTGTGTATACAGAACTGAACCCATCCCTTGCCATCAAACATCTGAAGGTCACCATCCTCCTCATCAACCTTACGCTGTATGCTCAGGGTCTCTGTGTGTTTGTCTATTGCCTTTTGAAGGGCAGTTCTAGCATCTTTTAGGTATTCATCTACAAATGTGCCATTCTTAATAGAATTCCACATTTCTTTTTCGTTTTTTAAGATCTTGGTCATGTATAATCTCCTTGATAAATTGTTACACCTAAATTAATTTACAACAATGGGATTTCGCATGGCCTTCTCTAGGCATACGTGATCGTAGAATTCTTCGGCGAGTTTTTTGGATGGGAAGAAGTTAATGGTCTGGTTCTTTAGCACAATGGCCATTCCCTCAAAACCATCTCCTCTGAGGAGTTCTTCTATGAACGATGAGGATCGTTCGATAATTTCTGGTTCGATTATTACATCTTCGTTGATATATTTTTCAACGACACCATACATTTTTCCATATTCATAGTCATATTTAGCCATTAATTGTCTCCAAGTTCAAAGTTAACGATACTATTGATACAACACCATATAATCATGGGAGATATACCAATGTCAACACTAAAAGTTTTATATTTATTATAATTTAATTTTATCATTAAAAAACCCAGGGCCTTGGAGGACCCTGGGCTGTATCAATAGTGATGAACTTTGAATTCATAACAATTAGAACCGGAGATTTATCAATGGTTCAATTCATTTATCACATAAAATTATTACCCCGGCAAGAAAAAACTATTGCGTGATTATAAATCATGAAGCATTATACCCGATAGATTTTTAAGTAACTTTTGGAGAGATAAATGAACGATCCATAAATTAAAAAGGGCTCCGTTGAAAGAGCCCTTTAAAATAGTTTCTACGCAGGCACGTCGAAAACTTGTATATTCAGGTTATATATAATTTCCCAGACATTTACAAGAGTTTTTTTCGACGTAATGATTAATTTTTTTTACGAAGGTAAAAATACATGCATATCAAAGCAATAAAAACCAAAAACAACAAATCTATATCCCAAATTTTTAATTCTTTATCTGAAGAAGCCAAATCAGTCCTTATTGCCTTATATTTTCTGTCTGATGAAGATGGGAATGCTTATATAGAAAATGAAAATGGGATATTAGAAAACACCCAAATCGATTCCAAGATGTTCAATTATATAAAAAATTTATGTGATGAAGCAAACAAAAGAAATTTTATTATTGATGCCGACTCAAATACGGGGGAAAAATTAAAGATCAATATTGAATATATTAAGGAATTAGCAAAAAAGAGCGGGGGAAAATAGCATGAATTACAATCATCCCCTTGTTAAATTGGTTGATAAGATAGAAAACTCCCTGCTTCCATTAAAGATTAAGCGTGTTTTTAAATCTGCCTTATCTTTTAGTGACTGGAATACTGGAGAAAATATTAAAGCCTCACAGAGCACAATGGCTAACAGTGCTTCTGTTTCCCTTCGAACAGCAAAATATGCATTAAAGATTATTAACAATTCTCAGTTGCTTATAAAGACATCCCATTATAACCACAATTCTAGAAGACCCCAGGCAGATACATACAAGGCCAATGTCAAGTTACTGGAATATCTAGTTAAAGAAAGCGAACAAATTAGACACGAACGTCAAATGAAACTTGAGAAGAGAAATAAAGTTAAGAAACTTGTGAGAGAATTATCAATTCAAGAATCTATGGAACAGTTAAAAATACATAAAAAAAGCCCTGTGGATAAAGTTGGAGCATGGTGCAAAAATGGTAAGAGCATGGTGCAAAAACGACACGATCATGGTGCACACGTGGTCTACAACCATTCTTTACCTATTAATAACCTAAATACAGTTGGAAAACGAAAAGCTGTGGATAACTTTGTGAATATGGAGGTAGCCAAAGAGCATACCATGAATGAAAAATTTGTTCCATGTGACGAACTTGCACATTCAAAACCTACCAATCCCGAATTGGCAGAACTCTTAAAAACGTTTTTGATCGAAAAGGAGGGATCTCCACAGTTTATGGAAGCGGAAAGAGCCATATCCAGATACAAAACATACGAATACGCACTAGCAGCTTAACAGCGGGGGAGATACAACATGTTTTCACCTGATTACTCAGTCTATGGTATACGTGATGAAGCCTATGAACGGCTGAAAGAGTATCGAGAGAAATTTGATAAAATGGGAATATTACAAAAAACCCCAAAATCAACTCTGGAGACATCTTCCATTCTGAAGAAGGATGGTGCGGAGGGTTTAAAATGCACAGACGATCCAATTGTCGTTTTGTTGGCTAATAATATAAAAAACAATCTTATAGATATTGATTGTGTTAGTAACAAACGCCGTCAAGCTGTTCTCTCGAGGTTGAAGTTGGATGGGGATTTTAATACAGGCCTGGCAATGGGTGTTTGAGGAGAAATCTTGGGTCTCACCTATTATTGAATTGAAATATAAAAATTATGGTGTTATTAAAAATATAAGAACAAACTTAATTTGGGAGCAAAAAGAATGAAGAAAAGAGCAAAAAGTCCATATATCGGGATAGCGGCAGCATCAAGAATCCTTCGCATTGGACAAAGAACGCTCTTATCCGGCTTGAAGAATGGAACAATTCCACTGGAATTTACGCGCTTTGACACGGTTTATAGATTCCGCAGATCCGATGTTGAAAAGTACTTCAAAGAATCCTTCAGAACCTATGCCGCACACAAAAAACTTAAAGAAGGAGAGGTTCTTTTGAATGATGAGAAAAAGATCGTTAAAGAATTCAATGAGTACATGTCGGATGAATAATGAGGAATCAACAGAACAACTTCTCAGATCAATTAATAGGTGCCTAGATACGTTAAAATCTAGAAAAATAGCTGAACCAAAAGATATAAAATGGTTAGAAATGTGCGAAGATCTTATCAAGTCCTTTATTCCAGATGAAAAGGTTTTGTTGTGTCAAAAAGAACCCACAGAATAAGACAATGAATACGATTGAGTTCTCTATCCCCTATCCCCCTACCGTGAACCACCTATACTCTACCTCAGGAGTCCGGAAATGGTCAGAGAAGAAGAAAAAATGGTATTACCCACGCCACACATCAAACGAAGCCCGTAAGTTTAAGAATGAAGTTGCACAGATAATAGCATACGAATGTCCTAAAGTTCATTACGGCGATAGTCTGGTTGAAGTTCACATTATCGTTTATCCACATACAGACAAGAGAAAGCGCGACCACCACAATGGGGAAAAGGCGCTATATGATGCCATTGAATTATCTGGTATAATTAACAATGACAAGCAAATCGTAAAGCGAAGTCAAGACATTGGCGAGCCTGTTCAAGGCGGAAGGTGGCACGTTACAATCAAACCCTATCAACCCAAAAGGCGGAAGGTGGCACGTTACAATCAAACCCTATCAACCCAAGGAGCTGAAAAATGAAAAGTATAATTAAATCAATGATATTGTATTTTGGATTTGTTGTTTCAGTACTTAGTTCTGATGCATTAGGAATTATAAATGATCCTTTCTTCACTCACCCAGACACGATCGTAACGTTTCGATCTCTCATACCGCATGAGGATAAATATATGGCGGTAATTGATGGATCAACAACAGATGAAACCAGGTCAACTTCGCTCGTTCCATTCTTCAAGAATGTTTATATCGCCAACAACGAAAAGAAATCATCCGACCACATGATTGAAGCAACAGTTCTTTGTGGAACAAGAACGCTTGAGAGAAGCATGACCCTTTTAAGGGGCATTCCCTATGTCTATTTGCGTGATATTGAGGAAAAATCAGGGGAATTAACAGTTGGCGGAACAGTTACCTTTAGTCTTTACAAAGAATATAAGAGGGCGGGCGAGGAAGTTCCCTTTAGGGAGCACGTGAGATCACTTTATGACTTAAAGATGACCCTAGAGCGCGTTAGTGCCACAGATGTTGCCGTTTGTGTCAAGGAGTGGACAATAACATCCAAATGGCAAAGAAAGACAAGACATAAGAGAAATCATTACAGCGCTATGGATATTTACCATATCATAACAAAATACCCATCAAGCGCCGGTAATATAACCGCACAACCCCCAGAGGAACTATCAAGGTTCTTTGTGAGAAAAGAGCTTCGTTTTAAGACAACCGAGGCAGAATCCCCAGAATGTGGAAATAATGGTGGAAATTTGCCGGCAGGTGCCGTCATAATTAATTAATATGGAAGACAACGTTATTAAATTCAAAAAGAAGCGTGTGTATAGAAAAAAACTATACCACGCTGAATCTATGGCCTCTCTACAGGAATTTGTAAAACGATGTGAGTCTCAAAATTTCCAGGGATTTGTTGCAGTAGCATGGCTGAAAGATGATCAGATTCTAAAACAATACTCTTTAAATACAGAAATTGTGCGCCCATACACCCTGATTGGAGCCCTAGAGTCATTAAAAAAGAAACTTTTGGATATATCAGAATATCTAGATGAATCAGTCGATCATTAAAGGGAAATCGTATGAGAAACATTAATCCTTACGAATTGGTTTTGCTTTTCTATATAATATTTCTCCTAACCTGCCTTGCTATCATCACATATGAAACATATACCTGTGCCATTCTTTAGGAAAAAATATGATAAAAAAAGAATTTATTCGTTATCCAGAGGTTTATAACATCCTTCACGATAAATATAGAGTTACCCATGATGAGCTTAATTATTGGATAAAGAGGGATAGGAAGCTAGAAGATGAGGAATCTTTTTCTTACGGTAACTGTTCCAAATATTTTGAACCATTTATAAGCGATATACCACAAAAGAACACGACCTATAAATATTCCCCTATAAGTTGTGAGCCAACAGTCTGCTTTTATAACAAAATATCCATTGAAAATTATACCCCCGATATTTTGAATAGATTCATATATATTAGAGACCTTCCATTACGCCTATGGCATAAGTGGGATAGAGTTGAGCATGAAACATATGCCGAATACCCAAGTCTAGAGTTTGCAGCAAAATATTCAATGCTGCGATTTTATGATAAAAATACCCATGAATTCACACTTGAAAAGACTTTTACCCTTAAAAAAGACAATGAAACCATAGAAACAAGGCAGCTTTGGTATAATACAACAGATGGACAACAAATGCTATCTGACTCACAAACGTTTTTTTTGCTTGAAGATATTATTCATATTGAGCGAGTATTTAATAAGAGACCACTTGAAGAATGCATGAAAGAGCTTGGATATAATTTAGAGGTATCAGATGACAAAGACAAATAGTCCAGTTAAAAACAAGACAACAAGTCCTATAAAACCCAAAGATCTCCCACAAAAAATAATCTTAAAAAAATCTGATATAGAGATCAAGGAAGCAAAGGTGGATAATCTTATATCCATGCTCAATTCCTATGAATACAACCACCTTACATTCTGGAAGGATAAAGAGTTGGGGATGGGTGACATTATAGGTTCAGTTCCTATAACAAGAACCACAAAGAAAACGATTGGCGGCCAATTCAATCCACACGATGTAGTTAAGGACGAGGAATTTATAAGACTTTATATTATAGAGGTACCATTAACAAATATAAAATCAACTGAATTAAGTGAAACCAATGAGAGAAAAAGAACATATTTAATTAAAAAGGGTATTTTATATATAAATTTATTTGATATTAACGATATTTATGATTATATTGTAGGTAATATATGACAAGAAACGGTGATGGTACTTTCGGCGTGGGAAATAATATTGGTCCAGGAAAACCAAAGGGAAGATCTAATTCTGCTTTATTAGAATTACATCGTATTGGTGAGGAGAGGGTAAAGACACATTACGATATGCTAGATAAACTTGCTTCAGAGGGAGACAAAGACGTAGCTATGTTCCTTGTTAACAAAGTTCTTCCCAATGCCAAAGGATCTAGAGCTATGAGTTTTCCACTAACTCCTATAAATACCCTAGAGGACATAGCGGTTAATCAATCAAAGATATATGAGAGTGTTGGTGAGGGCCTGATAACTGTTGAAGAGGGTGAAAAGCTATATGCTATGATAAGAGACAGGCAAAAGACGATAGAGATGATAGACTTTGCAGCTCAAATGCTCGATATCAACACTAGAATGGCTAAGGCAGGTATTTGATGTCAAAGATGTTTAGGTTTTCAGATGACGATTTGTTTCCCAGACCACTTTATAACCATATATGGTCATGGATATTGGGTTTTGTAACTGGAATCCTATTTTCCTCCATATATCATTACTCAATGGGGTTTTATACGATCCAATAATTTGATATAACATAGTATGCCCTATCTTTAGAGTGGTTCACGCCTCATTTTTAAAACATTGGTGAGATGGTGATAGGGTTATTTAATTTTCATCAAATAAATAAGTCACTATGCGTACCCGTTCTAACAAGATAAAGATTATCCCCCTCAATCTTATAAATAAGCACCCAATCGAATGAGATGTGACATTCCCAGTGTTCTTTCCAATTATTAATGAGTAAATGGTTTTTATGTTTTGGTAATAGAGGCTTCTCATTCTCAATCAGATCAACTAAATTCCATAGCTTTTCTAGTTTTACCCTACGTTTTTGAAGAATCTTAAGATCTCTAATAAATGAATTTGTTTGAATAAGATTCAACATTATTTATATTTCTTTCTCAATTCATCTAGTGTTACGCGCGTCAATCCAATACCATTGTTGCAATCTTCCATAGCCTGAATGGTTTCTGCATTGGGTTCAAACATCCAACAAGGGCATGTGTTGTGTTTTACGGCGTATTTCATAAGCATTCTAAATGCCGTAGCTGTAGACATACCAATTTTACCGAAAACCTCGTTGGCTTGTGCTTTTAGCTCAGGTTCAACAAGTATGGTCATGCGAGCGGTTTTATTCATTTTTTATCTCCTAAATGTTATTACGTTCACATATTATCACAAAATTATAATATTTCAACATTTAATTGTTGACATCATAATTACTATAATGTTAAGTTATGGTTGTATCGATTAGAAAACATAACTTGGAGATAGAAAATGGATAGGCAAGAATACAAAGAAAAGCTTCAGAATTGGCTTATTGTGGCTCGTTTTAAAGTGGAAGATTTAGCATCTGAGCATTCTTTAAACGATCTTAACTTTTGGCTAATGATTGTAGACAAGAGAACAAAAGCTGCAAGGCTATTGAAAAGTGCAATTAATATGAAAAAAGGATTAACGCAATGACTGTAAACATACCACTATTTAAAAACGGCATTCTAGTAGATACCCTCGAAATGCCAATTATTACAATGAAAGAGGATAAATAAAATGAGCATTGGAGTTATTGCAAGCGTAGTTGTTGGTATGTTTATTTATAACAATATTGGTATTTTCGAGGGCATAGCTGATATTTTATGTATAATCCTTATATTATTAGGTATTGTAGGCCTTGTAATTTGGGGAATTATTAGTTTTTTCATGTGGTGGGATGATAATATATCACCTCACATAAATAAGTTAGGAATAGGAAATAAAGTAAGAATATGGACCGATAAAAAGATGGAAAAATACCATCAATCTAGAAAATAATGTAGGATTTTTATGCTATATATGTTTAACCGCAGGGCGGTCTCAGCCACGTTCCCTGCTCCAATATATTGTAACATGATAGGTATTATCAGGGAAGTTAATAAATATGACTAATAAAAAAGATATAATTGATATTTTTTGTGATCAAAAATATTATCCAATCTTCAATGATTGGGAGTATAACCCCACATCTTACATAACAATAGACTTGAATTACGCTACTGTTACTATCCAACATGTTTCTAAAACAGCACAGGATCGAGGAAAATGTAGTGTTCTAGCTTCTCATAAGACGGGGTTTCAGGATAAATGCTATATAGATTCTGCGGATGGATTCCCAAGATATTATTTTAGTTATACATGCATGGTTACAGAATTGGATTCATGGATCAAAGCAAGAAAACTTGAAATAAATGATATAACTTTGGTGAAAGAATAGGAAATGACTGAGAATAAGACGATGACCGTGGGGGTTTAAAAATGACTATTGAAGATTACAAAACTTTAAAAGAGTGGATTGAAGCAGAGCTAGAGGAATACCGCGAAAAATGGTCTGATGTAATCTATCACAATTTATCAGATAAAGAACTAGCTAATCCATGGAAAGATGATGTTCAGACAATTTATATATGGACAGGAAAAAACGTATATCATCAAAGTGATGCTGACGGTCGTGAGTATTTTTTACATGGCATCCCAAGAAGTCCCCCAGAAATCGCATAATCTGTATTATGGATTTTAAGAAAGAAGACATAAACAAAACAATAGGGGAATTAGATAATGGAAAATAAGCCGATGACAGCTGATGAGTTAATTGAGCGGCTAGAAGATGTAAGAGATAATTTTAGTGTATTCATCAAGAAAGACCAACTTTCTCGCTTGGAAGGACAGTTAGCGTGGATTTATGGAGAATGCCTTAGAATTGGAAAAGTGCAAGATCAAATTTTTGAAATTATTAATTCTTCATTGGAATCAAAAATAAATAAGAAGGATATAATTGATAAATTTTATGAAACTTTATGTGACGATATATTGGCTGTAACAAAAGATCTTTATAATGAATTTCAATGTGATTTTCCAATTTTTGAGAGCATAGAGGAGTCATCGAAACAAGAGTTGTACAAAGAATGGGTTTCATAATCTGGATTATGGAAAATAGATATGAATAATAAAATTGAATGTCCTTATTGTTTTAAACTCTTGAAAAATGATTTGGGCTTAAAAATGCATCTTGTAAAAAATATTGATTGCATACCAATTGAAAGCTATGCATCAGAGTTAAGCCTCGAAAAGAGGAACGAATTAGCAGCAAACAAGCTAAAGTTGATACAAAGAAATTTGGGGGAATTAAGGCGTAGAATTGATTGGGATAATCGTTATTGGGCTAAAGAAGATTCAATCCTTGGTATTTTGAAACAAGTAAGGGATGTTTTAAAGTTGATTGAAATTAAAGGAAAAGGAAAAGGAAAATGAAGAATGAAGGCTGAACATCTAATAAAGCACCTTCAACGGCTTGACCCTAATACTGAAGTTGTCTCTAGTACAATGAAACACATTTATAATCGTTTTCATGATCCAATGATACATGTTTATAAAAAAGGCCAAAGAGATGATTTGAGGATACTGATATCAAAAGATATGTCGATTGATGATTTAGGGGATTTTGTTATTTTATAGGAAAATGAAACATGGCAATAATAGAGCTTACAGCTATAAAAGAATTATTAAAACCTTCTTATACTCGTAAGGTGATCATGCAATATGAAAAAGAAACAGGCATCCAGGTTGGGCCAATAACGCCACATTTTATTGAATGGTATGAATCATATGTGGAGATAACAAAATGAGCTCTTGTCATGTAAAATGTGGGTATTGCGGAAAATATGTAAAAGATAAGTTTATCTTTGGATTTCTTCACTTTTGCCTTGCGAAGAAAGAAATAAGAGAAATTGAAGATTTCAGACGGAAAGCATATATACAAAGGTCATTCGTACCACTAAGCCGTTTCAAGGATTTGGGGAAATTAAGATAATACAACTCCTACCCCAAAATTACCCCTTGCATCATGACTCAAGACTTAATCTAATTATCTTATGTAAGTTCTTTGGGGAGATCGTTAGATGTGCAATTATTGGCTATGGTTGAGTAGGGCAACTATTATATCGTTTTGGTTTTTTATGTGTTTTGCTTTGTATGTGTTGTGGGTTCCCTCAAAATCAGTTCAAGATCAAATTGATAGACGCTCTCAAGAGATGTACGTTGATTATGTTGCTGAGCAACAAGTAATCAAGAGGATCGAGAATGAAAGTAAGTGATGTAATAAAAGAGTTATCTTCCGTAGATCCTGATATGGAAATGGATATATTTAGACAAGAATATGCTATGACTATAAGACAGATCATATCTGAACTTAGCTCGATGCACCCAGATATAAAGGTTTCAGGAATGAATAATCTAATATTTAATGTTAGTTGTAATGAAGTACCATATCCAAGATTTAATCTTAACCTACCGGAACATTTAAGAGAGAATGCTTGGAGAAAGAAAGCGGATGATGATTAAAAAAGATATGACCGCAATTAATAGATACCTAGAAATTTTATTGCGACATAGACCAGATACTACTTTAGGACTCATAGGTCCAGATTTTATGTCATATCTGAAATATATGGATTCAGCAATTGAAATCCTGATGAAACATGGATCAACCAGGCATGATGCTGAGATTGCATTTCTAGAAGGAATAGATAAGGAAATGTTAGAAAATGATAAGGAGGGCTAATTAATGATGTTAACTTATTATAAAATACGCAACTTTTTCTCTGGTATTGTCAAATACTACTTACCTAAATTTCATTATAATAGAAACCCCATGTCTGTTGGGATGCTTGAGCGTATATGGTTAATATCGAAAAAGATTCCTGAAGGTTACTCAAGTGATCAAGAAAAAAAATTTTTAAGATTAAT
>Ga0070713_100000100_pt1 | contig 55016 bp, 48 predicted proteins | sample LARL82metaG_FD_65465 | JGI IMG/M metagenome (GOLD analysis project Ga0070713, IMG submission 65465) | Corn, switchgrass and miscanthus rhizosphere microbial communities from Kellogg Biological Station, Michigan, USA - LAR L8-2 metaG | ecosystem: Host-associated > Plants > Roots > Rhizosphere ... | reverse complement strand
GCTGCGGATCCTGGTGTTACGGCGACGACGATACTGATCGGTGAGTCGGCGGTCTTTTCGGGTCCAGCGTCGGAGCTGGGCAATGAAATGCGTGCCGGCGCAATGGCGTATTTCAACGTTGTCAACGAGGCCGGAGGCGTCAATGGGCGCAAGATCGAACTGCGCTCCCTCGACGACGGGTACGAGCCCGAGCGCGCCGCGGCCAATACGAAGAAGTTGATCAGCGACGGTGTGTTCCTGTTGTTCGGATACGTCGGTACGCCCACCACCAACGCCGCCAAGCCAATTTTCACCGCCGCCAAGGTACCCTTTGTTGGCGCATTCACTGGCGCGGAGTCGTTGCGCAATCCGCTTAACCGGTACATTTTCAACATTCGCGCGAGTTACTTCGACGAAACCGAGCAAATCGTCGCGCAGATGGCAGGGCAAACTCTCGACAAAATCGCGGTTTTCTATCAGAACGACGACTACGGCAAAGCCGGCCTGGCAGGGGTCGAGCGCGCCATGGGCCGGCGCAACCTCAAAGTTATTGCCACCGGTACGGTCGAGCGCAATACGGTCGACGTCGGCGACGCGGTCAAAGCCATTGGCAAAGCAGAGCCACAAGCCGTCGTCATGATTTCGGCTTACAAATCCTGCGCGGCATTCGTAAAAGGGATGCATGCCGCGGGCTTTCGCCCTCAATTCATCAACGTATCGTTTGTCGGCAGCCGTGCGCTTGCGAAGGAGATGGGCGTTGGGGGGCGCGGTGTTGCCATAGCGCAGGTCGTGCCGTTTCCATGGAACGTCGGCGTACCGATCGTCAAGGAGTATCAGCAACGCTTTGAAGCCTTTACGGGAAAACAGGAGTTTTCATTCACGAGCCTCGAAGGCTTTATCGCTGCGAAGGTGCTCGTCGAAGGGCTGCAGAGAGCAGGCAAGGACCTTACGCGAGAGCGCTTTATCACCGCGATGGAAACGATGCGGGATGTTGACGTTGGCGGATTCGCCGTCACGTTTACACCCACCAATCACAGCGGCTCGAGGTTCGTTGAACTAACCGTGATCGGCAAGGACGAGCGCTTCTTGCGGTGATCGGTGGTATTCGCTTCCGGGACTTTTCGTTGTACGCGCCGCAGCGAGACGGCTTGATCGTGATCCCAGGCTTTGGCTGGGGGCCGCTACCGCAAAATTGCAGGTCTGCTACGCTTTAGAGACGATTGCCGCAAATTCACCAGCCGGTAATCGCGCTCCGAATGGGCACCCGTTCGTTTGCATTGAGTGCATCCAGTTGGCCGTCAGGACAGCCGCCAGCCGGCGACCCGGTCTCTCCATCCACAATTACATATATTGGACGCGAGCTTTTCACACCTCGATGCGAGCTCACAGTGCCGCCCCAGAGCGTTCCGTCCAGCGACTCTCCCAGCCTATTCGTATCGAGATTGATAGTGCTCTCGTCGGTCGGGAGGTACAGCGGCGCGTTGTGAAAGACTATGTTGTAAGTCACGGGCGCGCCACCGTCCGCAAGAAACGCAAAGCGAGCCAAACTGCGAGGTGGTATGCGATTGTCACCGGCGCCATCATATACAGTCGATATCAGAATTGGTTGCGAGGTCGACCCTCCGGCGTACCGGAAATTGAACGCGACATTCGCGCACGATGCTGACACTCTTCTCGCCCCGTTCTGGTCGCGGCATTCGGGACCAAGTTGATTCCACAATGAATCTCGCGACTCGATCTCCTGTGGTGTGTAGCACGAACCCCCGACGAACACACGGTCCGAGTCGTTGAATGTAGAGACGAACGTAGGCTCCGAGATGTCTCTTGTGCCGACCGCAACGGCATCGATTTCGGATCCGAGTTGACCCTTGAAGACTGCCTGCAGTAATACGTCGGTGGCGTTAATCGGTATCGGGGTATCAAAGGTGAACTGAAACTCCCTGGTGGCGTCCGAGGCGATGGGGTCGACGATCGGGATGGCCCGCGACACGACGATTTCTTCTTCCGGGCTGCGGCACGTCAACGGCATGGAGTCATTATCTAGACTGGGCTGGTAACACTGGTCGCGGCGAAACTTGACCACCGCCAGAAGTTCGCCTGAGACTAGCGCGTCCGAAACCGTTCTGTTCGTGACCTTGAGTTTGATACTGCGGAATCCGCAATCGTCTTTGCAGCTTTCGACGGCATGATCGACAAGCGCGTAGACCCCGGCTTCGGGTAACGATATCTCGAGCTTCCCGCGGAAGAAATAATTGATGAAGCCCGCCGAGTAGTTGACCGCCTTTGGAATCAGATACGGATACGCTGCATTGAAGTTGAGACGGTTCAACGCAAAGATGCGAGCCGTCGTTATCAATCTTCCACCCGCGGCGTACGAAATCATGTGGCCGTCGAGGTCCTCATCGAACACCGACTCCGTGGACGCGCGAAGGTTCGTCGAGGTGGGGCTCGACTCATTATCATTGACAGCCGTCGCATAAAACGTCATTCGGCACCGCTCGGCACCCACGTCTGCGCAAAACTGCTGTACGACAGTAGGAATGGGCTCGTCGCCAAACGCCTCGACAACAGAGAGCTGTCGGCCAGAGCCGGCTGGGGCGGGACTGGGGTAACCCGTGTTGGCTTGAGCTAGTCCTGCTGCCGTTGCCGTGAAGTTCGTTCTCGCGCTCACAAAATTGGCGTTAGTGTAATCGGCCACACCGGTGGCTCCTGTCCAGAACGCGCGAGGCGAGGTCAACTGAGTGCGGAGGCGGGGGTATACCGGGTCGAAGCCTCCGCCATCAAGGATCGATCCGATTCGTGCAACTCCATTGCGATTAAAGGCAGAGTATTTTTCGAAACGACTTTCATGAATGAATCCGATTTCGGGCGTCGGCAACGGAATGCCGAAATCATGGAATTTTTTGTCCCAGTGCGCATCGTCCCGTACGTGTTGCGGTTGTGCCATGTCTTGCAAGTGATGGATGACTTGCCCGATGCTTTGAAAGGTCTTTCCCCATAAGTCATTGCGGCCGCCCGGTGCAGATGCGAAACCTACCGTTGTGAGCGCCGCATAGAAATATGATCGCGCGGACCAGTAAGAGAACTGCTGGTCGTTAGCTTTAGGCGATACGTCTTGCAATGCCCATGTAGCCGAGGGCAGCGCGCCCGGCTTTACCGACAAAGCTGCACCATTGTTTGATGGATCCATGAAATGATTGAGTGATCTCGTCCCTGGGGCATCCTCAAACATGGACCCACATGCCACCAGTCGCAACAATGTTTCGTCGTTGCCGTGTGCACAAGGTGGCGTCGCGTGTGCAAAGTCTTTGTCGTTATCGTTTTTCGAATTAGATTGAGTACTTGGAAAAGATTGCTCCCTGCTGGCAGACCATAAGCCGAGCACTTCGAACGCACCGGGTAAACTGATGTCAGCAAGGCTAAATGCTTTTCGGGATATATCGTAATGCGTTGGGACCTCATACGAGTTGCAAATTGAGCCGTAGAGGGAAGCCAGCAACAAAGCTGTGATTTGGGCTCGCGTTTTCATCGCATTAAGTAGTGACCTAATAAGTCTTTCGATCCGCAACGTTTACCGTCGTAGTATTCTGGTATATCGCTTAGCTTGAGTAACTCACCGAACCTGTCAAATTTCTTCAAACGCCGGCCCTCGTTGATGAAGGCAGCGTTCATCTGTGGCGCATTAACCCATAAGCAGCCGCTGGTGCCACCGTTTTGACTCCTGATAAGCTGCTCCGTGTATTGCTGTATTGGGCCTTTGAAAGGTCTCAGCTTCAGGACCATTTTGTCGAGATAAACGCGACGTACCGAGTCGCCGCTCCAATGCGGATCGTTCAGATACGCCGATTCCCACGGGGCTCCCTCAAGCGAGAACCAATAATCCTGCTTGTAAAGGTGAAGCGTGGGCTGATTGGGATCGAGCCGGCCCTGTGCCAAATAGCCACCCGGTTCCTTGGGCACTTCTGTGGGTCCCCAACCGGGCATGCGCATGATGCCTTCCTTATCGCTAACGGCCTCGGTCGCCATGAAATTGCCGAGATTGTGGCCACCGCGCGCCTCCAATCGCCAGAGCGCATTGCCGATCACGCCCTCGAGTGGCACACCCGTTTCGGCGTCGACAATTTTTACCTCGAATGGCAACGCAGAATAGCTGAGCGCACCAGCGGCGCCCGGCCATGCCAGCATCGAAATGCAAAGAATCAGTCGTCTGGTTATTGTTGCTTTCATCGAGTAGCTCACCATGAATCGATGCGCCAAACGCCGTCCAAATCGCGCATGTATTCGATCATGAAAATTTTGATGTTTTCGCCGTCTATTCGTTTCAATGCATAAGCAGCCAACTCGTTGTCCAGGCTAATCGCACCGATAGCGGCAAACGTGTCGACGATTTGCGGAAGGTTCGCGTCGAGTTCATTGAACACGGCGTCGAACGCTGAACGGTTGGGCTCCGTCAAAAACGTCAGCGCCGATGCTTTCTGTCGCGTGCGCAGCAGATTGGCGACGCGGTTGAAGATGCCGATGAACATTTCATCCATCTTCGCCGCATCCTTGACGACGATGGCGACAGTTTGGGTGTACGTCTCGTTGTTTCGATAGGTCAGCGTTATTTGAGGCAGATACAAACCGGGGCTTACGAATGAGAGCGTCCCAAGCGTCTGTCCGTCCATCAGGGATGCATCATATGTTCCACCTCCCAGGTTCGTAACGTCAACACGCGTTACAGGTCCGACCCGACGTGAAGTCGCCGTTAGTAGCGTAGTGAACGGTGCGAATCCGGAGTCGGGGTACGCTGTAATACGAAACAGCGCACTACCCGATCGCGAGACATTGATCGACTTCGTCGATGATTGGCCGTCGATCGTCGTGAGCACCACTTCAATCGTATTTGCGTCCATGTCCAGCTGTATTGCATTCGCTGCGAAATGTCCGTTGCCATCGGTCTCGGCGACAATGCCGTTGACCGTGATCCCGGTGTTGGGTGGCCCGACGTACGTGCCATGGACCAGTACGAAGTCCTCAGCTACCGATGCGCTCGCTCCCGGAGGTGCCGTAGGAGAAGCGATCGTCAATTCTGTGGACCCTACCGGTTGGACCGTAATTGATACCTTCGCACTCGTCGCAACAAGACCTGATGTATCGAACGCCACCGCCATCACCTCGTGCGACCCGTCACCAACGCCGTTCCAGCTAAGCGCGTAAGGGGCTGCGTTCACCACGCCAACTAGAACTCCGTCGCCATAAAATTCAATTCGCGCTATTGGAGATGCATTGCCGGTTGGGGACGCCGCAGCAATTCGAACTTGCGCCGGTGCCTGATAGTTCTGCCCTGGGGCGGGCTCAACCATAACTACCCTGAAGTCGCTGACCGTTATGTTGACGGTCGATGAGCTTGCCTCGGCCTGATCAGCGGTGATGACCTTCGCCGACAATGCATGTGTACCCGCGGGCGCACCGGTCCAGCTAAGGGTGACGTTTATCGTTGATGGCCCTCCGGTAATATCTCTACCGCTAATCAGAGTCCCATCGCTGTAGAACTCGATACGACTTATTTGCCGTGCCGGCGCATTCGCTTGCGCTGTCAGCACGATTGGCTGCCCCACCGTGAACGCTGCGGCCGATTGTGGCGACATGAGTGCCACCGTGGGCGCGGGTGCAGTGGCGGTAATCGTAACGACCGCCGAGGTACCCGTGTCGCCTATGTTGTCTGTGGCCACCGCCTTGAGCTCGAAGGAACCAGCGCCCACAATGGACGCGGTTGCAGCGTAGGGAGCAGCGCTGGCTGTCGCGACTTTCTTGTCGTTGATGAAGTAATCAACGCTTGCGATTGTGCCATCGCGATCAGTAGCCGTGGCACGGAAACTGATGGTCGATGGTGCATCGAACTGAGCGCCGTCCACGGGCGAAGTTATTGAAACAGTGGGCGGAGCATTGGTGGGAACGCTCACCGGAATAGACTGCGACGTGCCCGCCCGCCCGATGAGATCCCACGCTTTCGCATACAGCACGTGCGCCCCCGACAATGGAGCGGTCCACGCAAAGGTGTAAGGAGCAATCGCGGCGCTGCCGATAAGCATCGACTCGGCGAAATAGTCGACACGGCTGATACCTCCGTCGGGCGCAAGCGCCGCTGCGGTCATGGTCAACGGCGAACTTGTGGTTCCTACGGCGCCAGGCGTCGGTGAAGTCATCACGACTACCGGCACGCGCTGTTCTGGTAGTACCTGGATGTACGCAGCCGACGACGTAGCCGCAACCCCGATATCGTCGTACGCCTTGGCCACCACAGCGAAATTTCCCGCGGGCGGATTGATCCAGCTCGCGACGTAGGGCGGAGCGAACACGGTCGCAACGACCAGATCCGCAGCCATGAATTCCACTCGTTGGATGGTGCCTAGCGCGCTGCCGGCCGTCGCGGACAACGGTATAGAGATAGGTGACGCGAAAATCTGCCCGGTGGCGGGGGCGCCCAGCGCGACCTGTGGCGCAGGATCGGGGCCGATGATGTAGACGAGCAAGGGAGCGCTGGACGTGGAGTATCCCAGTGAGTCCGTGGCTCGAGCGGTAACGAGATGGATGCCGATCGGGGCATTTACCCAGGTGAACGCATAACCGGTCGGAATCGCATTGGGACTATTGATTGAACCTATCACCGATTCGCCGTCGAGAAAGTCTACGCGCGCGATGCTCGAGAGGGGACTCGTATTGCCGGGGCTGGCGGTGACGTAGAGTACCGGCGAAGCCGGGGTGACGAACCCGCTGTCGTTTCTTGGTGCGGCTAGTGCGATCGAGGGCGCCGGTGGCGGCTGAAGAATCGTGATGGGAACCATGACCGAGGAGTTTGCCACGCCGTTGCTATCGACGGCCATCGCCCACACGGCGAATGAAAGCGTCAACGCCGTCTGCGAGACAGTATTCGGCGGAGTCCACGAGAATTCATAGGGTGGCGAAGTCACTATCGCTATGGTGCTCGCAGGCTGGGTGCAGGAAACGCCAACGCTCGGGCAGTAATAGAAGATCACCTGCGCGATCGGCGTATCGACTGTGGTCACTGCAGCTTGAAGAACGACTGTTGGCGTTAGTGCCTCCGAGATAACGGCATTGGCGGACGGCGAGGTAAGCGTGATCGCAGGAGCCGTTTGTGCCCGTACCTGCGCTGGCTGCGCCGCGAAGCCCAGCATCACCCAAACGAATACCGCGAGGAGCCCGCGAAACGCGCTCATGGAACCACACCCGCTTGCGTGACAGCATGGATGATTTCAGGCGATGGCGAACCTCTGAAAGGACCGGCACCCACGAAGGTCGCGATCAGTCGGTGGACGCCTACTGCCGGCGTGAAGGACAGGTTCGCGCTGCCGCTGCTTGTGACGACCGATCCAAGCAGCTGATCACCGTCGCGGAACTCGACCGAACCCGCGAATCGCGCGTCCGCAAGCGTTGCGAGCAGAGTGACGTTATCGCCTTCGGCACTAGGCGTTGGCGATACCGACAGCAGCACCGGCGCGGACTGCGATAGCACCTTCGCCACGAATACTGACCCCGGCGCCGCCTGGGCAGCGGCGACCTGGGGTGGTCCAGCCTGCATTCCGGCGAGGAACGCCGCGCCGTATTCATCCACCTTGAGCGCTGTGACCGGACCGCTGTTGACGAGCACCGAATAGAAGAGCTCGCGACCGTCGCCGCTCATTTTCATGAGAAACCCGCCGTTTCCGCGAAATTCGGCGTCGGCACCGAACGCCGCGACAGCGCTTCCATCGTTGTAGCGACCTGGCGATTGCAACGAAGTGAGGCTTCCGTCGGCAGGACGAAAGCCCAGTGGCAGTTGTCTGCTGCTCGACGTGTAACCCGCCGCATAGATCGAGCCGACCGCATCGACGGCCACTTTCACTGGCCCCACAGTCGGATCGCTGGCGTTTCGGACCAGATTCCCACCCGCCGTTCCAAGCGCGGTGATGAAGATCCATCGCGATCCGTCCGCGGCGAGCTTGGCAACGAATCCGCTTTCGGTGCAATAGCAGAAGGAGTCCAGTGTCTGAAACGGCACTGTGTATTGAAAGACGCCACTGGTTCCATTGAACGGCTTGGTCGCGGTCTTGCCTCCGATGACGACGCCGCCGTCGGGTGACAGCGCGATGCTGGTGGCACGCTCGGCATCGATTCCTCCAAGACGCGCGACCCACGTAAGCGCCGTTCCGGTCGCATTAACCTTGGCGATGAATGCATCGCGATTCTGATTGTCCGAGGTATCCGGCGATCCCGGAGTGACAGGAAAATCCCCGGCCTTGGCCTGGCCCGCAACATACGCATTGCCCTGAAGATCGATGACGAGCGCGTAGGCCGTGGAAAGATCGTCGATCGGCGACTGACCTGATGGCGCGACACTGGCACGACTCCCCAGGACCGTCAGATACGTCGAATAGACGACGACAGCACCTCCGGGCGCGAGCTTGACCAGGTAAGGTCCGCCTGCCGGGACGCTGGAGGTCGGCACCGCCGCACCTACGCTTGTCGCCATGCCAGGGGCTGCGACTCCGCTAAAGTAGATAGCGCCATCAGCGCCAACTGCGATGGCACGTATGGAGCGGATGGCCGGGTCGATCACCGCATCGAGCTGCGCGACTAGTCCGCTAGTGTTTACGCGGAAAATGGCTTTGGGTCCGGTCCGGAAATAAGTCCGGCCGGTCGTCGGGTAGTCACGGCTGTTCACGTAGGCTGCTACGTACGCGTTCCCCACACCATCCGCAACAATGGCCTCCGCCATGTCGGTGTCGAACGCACCGATGTACGGCATCGCTCCCGTGCCCGTCATGCTGCCGGACCGTGCTCCGACCACGCTGACCCAATCCGCAGCACCCCGGTTCGGATTCATCCTCGCGACGTAGAGCAAATCGAGCCCGCCATTGGTGTACGTCGATGCATCGAGCCCGGGGAAATACGATCCTGCCACTGAGCCTCCAACGATGGCGGCGCCGTCCGGGGCAATGGCGATATCGAATGCTGTGTCACGTGTCGCTGCACCACTGCCATAGCCGCCGAGCAGCGTCGAGTACGCGATGATCGGAGCTGCGGCGACAGGCTTGCTGAGGATCTCGGTCGTTCCAAGGACGCCGAAACTACGATCGGCGCTAGCCAGGGCATAGACGCCATTGCCCGCTTGCGTGGCGCGAATCGTGCAGGTTCCCACGGCGACCAGCGTCACCGTAGCACCGCTCGCCATGCACACCGGCGGCGTCAGCGAGCTCAGCGTTACCGGCAGGCCCGACGAAGCGCTCACCGACGGCGTAAATTGTGAATGCAGGAGCGTCTGCTGCGATGGTTGCGGAAAGAGCAGGGTCTGCGACGCCGCAGCGACTACAACCGTCTGATCCACGGTCGATGCCGCTAAGTAGTTAGTGCTGCCGGATTGGCTGGCTCGCACTGTGCATGCACCTATGGCAAGTAACGTGAGCCACTGGTCGTTCACCTTGCACACGGCCGGCGTGAGCGACGCGAATGAAACAGCCAGTCCGGATGACGCCGCCGCGTTCAATTCGAAGGGAGTGCTGCCGATCACCCGAATCGATATCGGCAGGAAATTGATTGTCTGTGCAGCTTTCACGACATTGAAGCTGCGATCGACGTTGGGCGCCGCCTGATACGACGAGTTGCCGGTCTGAGAGGCGCGAATCGTGCACACGCCGATCGCGAGAACGTTGACGGTCGATGTCGACAGCGCGCATACGGCCGGGGTCTGCGACGCGAACGCTACGGGCAGACCGGAGGATGCCGTTGCCGACACGGTGAATGGCGGTGCATGAAACGGCTGGTCGGAGAGCGCGGCGAATGTGATCGTCTGTCCCGTCCCCGCCGTGACCAGGAAACTCCGATCGACCGTGGGCGCAGCTGCATAGGTGGCGTTTCCGGATTGCGCGGCGCGAACAGTGCACGTTCCGACAGCCACGAGAGTCACTGTATTGCCTGCCATGGTGCAAACCGGCATGGTCAGTGATGAAAAGTTGACGGGTAATCCGGAGGACGCCGTCGCGTTAAGGACAAAAGGAGCCGCTCCCAGTAACTTGTTGGCTAACATCCCAAACGTAATCCCTTGATTGAGCAACGGCGCCGTGATCGTGAAACTCTGATCCACATTCGGAGCGGTTGCGTAGACAGCGTCGCCAAGCTGAGAAGCGCGGATCGTGCAGGTGCCCAACGTCAAAAGTGTCGCGGTCGCTCCATTTACCCCGCAGGAAGATGGCGTCACTGACGAGAAGGTGACCGGCAGTCCGGACGACGCGGTCGCGCTTAGGCTTGCAGATCCGCTGCCATACGGTCGATTGCTCAACGTGGCAAAGGTGATCGTCTGACCTTGTGTCCCTGAAGCCGCGACCGTAAAGCTCTGCGCCACGTCGATGGCGTTGCTGAAATTCGCATTGCCTCCCTGGGTCGCCGAAATCGTACAGGTCCCGACGCTCAGCAGCGTCGCCATCCCAAATGCAACAGTGCACACGGACGGCGTGGAGGAATAAAAGCCGACGTTAAGGCCTGACGAAGCGGTTGCGCTCAGCACGAACGGCGGCGAGTTCAGGCTGCGATTGGGCAGCGGAGCGAATGTGATGGTCTGGTTGGGCGTAATGAAGATGGAGTAGCTTTGAGTGGGGCTGATGCCGACGCTGTTGGACGCCTGGATTAGTCCCGGGAACGCGCCTGCCCGCGACGGCGTTCCGCTCAAAACCCCGGTGAGATAGTTGAAGCTGATGCCCGGCGGAAGGACGTATCCGCCCGGAAGGAGGTTGAAGGTCGGGACGGGATTGCCCGTAGCGGTGACGGTGAAGTTGTATGCGACGTGCCACGCCCCGTTAGGGGGCGGCGTACTCGTGAATGCCGGGCCGACTTGCTGCGCATAAATAACACGGGCTGCGCTTGAAAGAACGATGAGCGCCGCCACGCATGCCGCTCGGGCAGAGGGCGACACGGAACAACGTATGCGTTTCGTGGCGGGAGAGGCAATCGGCGGCATGTCTGGCAATCGCCGGAACACGACGCGTTCCGGAGGCCAGAGAATTCCACCGGCGACTTGGGTGCCGCAATTATCCGAACGGACTAATCCATTTAAGTGCAGACGAGAGCTTGCGCATCAGACGCGACAGCGCTAGTGCGTCTATTCCGGATATTGCACGAACAAGCGGGCAGGAAAACAAGTTCCTGGGCAGCGCCATCTAGAGCCGGACGTCATGCGCAGATGTTGAGCTCAAGGTTGCGGGCGAGCCGTGATTTCCACTTTCGCCGCGCGACGCCGCCCCGGAACCACCGCCAGCCAATTCCCGAACACCGCCAGCACGACACCAACCCCCGCAACCCACGTCCACCTATAACCCTCGAACAACGTCGAGAGCGTGAGCGCAATCACCGGCGTGGCGACCGAGACAAACGCCGCCGGTCCGCCGCCGACGCGCTTGAGTAGCGTGAGGTACGCGCCGAAAGCGACCACGCTGCCAAACAGCGCAAGGTACGCGAGCGAGAGAACGTACGCCGGGGACGCATCGAACGACCACGGAACACCGCGCACCAACGCCGTCACCGCCCCAATCAGTCCGCCGTACATCATGCCCCATGCGGTGCTCGGAAACACCGCGATGCCGTGCTTGTTGTTGCGCATGGCGACCAGGTTTCCAACACAGGCGACCGCCGTGCCGAACACCGCGAACGCGACGCCGTAGCCCGCGTTGCCACCGTGGCTCGCCTGCCGCAGCTCGGGCAGGAACAGTAGCGCCACACCCGACACACCGATCGTTGCCGCAAGTAGCGTTCGCACCGACAGCGGCGTGCCGAACACGAGCCGCATGCCGATCGGATTCATGAACGTGATGAGCGAGAAAACCACCGCCACCAGTCCCGAGGTGACGTACACCTCCGCCCAGTAGACGCTGATGTAATTCAACCCGAACAGTGTCGCGCCCAGCGCGAACAAGTAGCCGTGTTCGCGCAGCGAGAAGCGCAGCGACCGTCCCGTCGCCATACACCAGATCGCAAGCAGCACCGCGGCGAGCGCGAAGCGATACGCGATCGACCATTCGGGCGCGACGACACCGAGCTGGTACTTGATCGCCAGCCACGTCGATCCCCAGACCGCGGTGGCGATCAGGAAAAGTGCAGCGTCCATGCCGTGCCCACGCTGTGTCCTCTAAGCAGCCCTCAGCGCATCCACGATCTTCAACCGCGACGCGCGCGCCGCCGGCAGGAACCCGCCGACGAAACCCATGCCCAGCGCGAAAAGCAAACCGGCGACCACGATGCCCGGCGTCATCACGAAGCGGAACGCCAGCTCCGCGAAGGTCTGGAAGTTGGTCGTCGAGATCGACAGCGCCTGCATGAACGCCGCGCAGACGAGGCCGATGACGCCGCCGAGCAGCCCGAGCAGCAGCGACTCGGCGAGAAACGCGATCAGCACCGAGCTGCGTGAGAAGCCAAGCGCGCGCAGTGTCCCGATCTCGCTGGTGCGGCTCGCCACGCTCGCGTACATGGTGATCATTGCGCCGATCACCGCGCCGATGGAAAAGATGATCGAGATCGTCGTTCCCAGGTAATTGATGAAGGTCGACAGCGACTCCGACTGGTCGGCGTAGAAGCGCGTCTCGCGCTTGGCCTCCAGCGTCAGGCGGGGATCGGATTCGATCGTCGCCTTCACCGCGTCGAAGCGGTCGCTGTCGGCGAGCCGGAACAAGAGCGCCGAGAAGCCGGTGCGCCGGAACGCCTGCAGCATCTGCTCGGCGTCGCCCCAGATCTCGGAATCGAAGCCGGTGCGGCCGCCGTCGAACACGCCGACCACCGTCCAGTCGCGCGAGGCGAAGCGCAGCGTCTGGCCGACGCCGGCACCGCGAAAGCCTTCTGCGATGGCGCGGCCGGTGATGATTTCGGAGGTGCCCCGCTGGAACATGCGTCCCTCGATCATATGCACCTGCGGACGCAAGCCCAGCGCGGTGGGCGCGATGCCGCGGATCACCACGTTCGAGGGCTTCCCCGACGCGCGCTTGGGCAGGTTGATCAGCACCACCGGCTCCTTCGAGATCATGCGCTCGCCGTCCTGCCCGATCGCGACCTCGGGAAGGCTCTCGACGATGCCCGCCTGCTGGCGATCGATCCCGCTTTGCACTTCGGTTTGCGAGCCGCGACGTATGACGATCACATTGTCACTCTGCCCGGTCGACACCAGCGTTTCCTTGAGGCCCGCGGAGAGCATCAGCACGGTCGCGAATACATACACGACCAGCGCCATGCCGCCTGCGGTGAGGATGGTGGTGAGCTTGCGCGCCACCAGGTTGCGCACGATATAAGTGAATGGGATCGCCATCGTTCAGCTTCGTCTCAAACCACCGCGCGCAACCCGTCGACGATGCGCACCTGCGCCGCGCGCCACGCGGGCAGCACCGCGGCGACCACGCCGACCAGCAGCGCCGCGCCGAGCTGAATGGCAAGCGTGGCATCGCTGACGATGAAATTAGGAAACAGCGTCCCGGTCAGGCCGCGGAACATATCCGCCAGCGGAAACGTGAGTGCGATGCCGGCGACGCCGCCGATCAGCGCGATCAGCAGCGACTCCGCGAAGATCAAGAGCCCGACAAAGCCCGCGCCGAAGCCGAGTGCCTTGAGTGTCGCGTACTCGGAGGTGCGCTCGCGCGCGGTCATCGCCATGGTGTTGGCCATCACCGCCATGATGATGACGATCACCACGAACGAGACCGCCTGGATCGCGAGCAGAATGGCTTCCGACATCGACACGAAGCCGAGCGCGAACGCGTTCTCGGTCTCAGTGAGCGTCTCGGCCAACGAATTGCTGAACGTGGCATCGATGGCCTGCGATACCGCAGCCGCGGAGTCCGGGTCGGAGAGCTGCTCGATGAACACCCCTGTCTGGTCCGCACGTCGCGGAAAGCGCTTCTTGAGCGACTCGTTCAGATAGTCCCAGTGGAAGAACATCTGCGTCTCGACGGTCGAAGGCTCCTTGCCGTCGTAGATGCCGCGCAGGTTGAAGGTCCACGTCCCCGGAAAGATGGTACCGCGCAACGGGATCTGGTCGCCGATCTTCCAGCCCCAGGTGTCGGCCAGCTTGCGGCCGACGATCGCGCCCTGGCGGTCCATGAAGAACGCCTTCTGCTCCTCGGGCGAGAGCACGAATTCCGGATAGATCGCCAGGTACGATGGTGGATCGATCGCGAACTGCGGAAAGAAATTGCGCTCGGTGATGTAGACGCCGCCGAACCAGTTCGCCCACGACACCGCAGTCACGCCGGGAATCTGGCGGATTTTCTGCGCGTAGGTGAGCGGCAGCGAGAACGCCAGCGATACCGAGCTGCGGGTGATCAGGCGTGCGCTCGAGCTCGCATTGGCGCCGGCATACCAGGCATCGATGATGGTTCGAAGCAGTCCGAACGCGGTGATGGCGACCACGATACCAACGATGGTCAGGATCGTGCGCAGCCGATGACGCAGGGTATTACGCAGGACCAGGCGAATGAAGTACACGACAACTTGGAATGGTGAAGCGCGCGGAATCGAAGCTTACAGGAAACATCACACGGCATGGAATTTGCTGAATGGGGTCCAGGAGTCGGTTTCGGGTGCAAATGCCCGGTGCCGACGTGGACGAACCAACTGAATGAGGTGCAGCCGTGCGATCCGTCGCCCTGAACCGAAAGTATCTGCCGTACGCCGTCGCTCTCTCGCTCGCCGCGAGCGCAGCGCTCATGCCCGCACCCGTGCATGGCATCACGCTGGGCAATGTCGCCGCGCAGTCATCGCTGGGACAGCCGCTGCGCGTCGAGATTCCGGTGCACCTCGGACCAGGAGAGACGCTGAACACCGCGTGCCTCAAACTTGTCGCAGACAATCACGCCGGCGAGGCGCCGCAGATTGTGACGGCGCGTGTCAGTGTCGATACCGAGGGAGCCACTCCGCGCGTGATCCTTGCTCAGGCGGCCATGATGAACGAGCCTGCCGCCCGCATTTCGTTGCAGGTGGGATGCGGAAACACTACGCGCCGAGACTACGTGCTGTTCTTCGATCCCGCCGCGCTGCAGCCGGCAGCCATGCTCGCCAGCGCCGACGAGGATCCTGCCTACACCCGCATGCCCAGGCAGCGCGCCGCTTCTTCCGCCATCGCGGCCGCGAAAATGGCGCCGAGCGAAACGGCACCGAGCGCAGCGGCGCCGGTGCAGGTCGCGACCTCCGCCCTGCCGCATTCGACGTGGGGCGTGCCCGTCGAGCTGGTGTCACCCGTTCGCGAGACCAAGCCGCCTGTGGTAGCGCAGGCTGCGCCCGTCGAGCCCAAGCAAACGGCGCCGGTCGTCATCGCCGACAGCGCGTCCAATGCGGGGCCGCGCGAGCTGGTGACGCTGACGCCAACTTCGGGAAGCAGCATGTTCATCCAGGAAGCAGCGGCCGCGAACTTGCCTGCTCGCGCGCTCGCGGGTCCGACCATCGCGACCGCCAATGCCGCAGTGCAGCCGCGCGTCGCCACCCAGTCGCTCCCGCTTGCCGGCCCCCCGCAACGCAACTCGACAGCCGCTGCCACGGCGGTGTGGACTCAGGTGTGGCCTTTCGCTGCCGTGATCTTCGGATCGATGGCCTTGGCGGTCGTCGGCTTCAGGCTGCATCGCCGCTTCTCGTCGATCGCTCCGTGGATGGATCCCAAGGCACGCGAGTCGCTCAAGGGTGAAACGCAGGCCGGGGCGACGCAGGCTACATTCGCGCATTTCGGCGAGATGACCGAGCCCGCGGCGCGCGCGTCGCGCTCACCGCTCGAGCTGCCGGCGCGCGCCGACAGCAACATGGAGGTAAGCGAGCTCGATACGCTGCTCCAGGACATCCAGGCCGACATCATCGACGAGCGCACGATCAAGAATGCCTACAAGGCGATGGCCGACGAAGGCAGCACCGACATGGGCAGTGCTTCGATCCTGAAAGCGATCGCCGATGCCGAGCGCGACCTGCAGATCGGCGCTCCCGAGCCGCGCCAGGCCGCCCTCGATCATTCGCTCGACAACGATCTGATGACTCTTCCCAACGTGCCGAAAGGCATACGCTTCGGCTAGAAGCGCGCGAGTCGTACCAAGAGCGGGCCGCCATCGCGGCCCGCATTTCATTCGTCGACCAGCACGCCTTTTTCAAGATGCACGAGGCGCCGCGCTTTTTCGGCGGCTTTCGGATCGTGGGTCACCATCAGGATGGTCTTGCCAATCTCGCGATTGAGCCGGTCGAGCAGCGCCAGTATTTCCTCGCCGGTGGTGCGGTCGAGGTCGCCCGTCGGCTCATCCGCGACGATCAGCGTCGGATCGGTGATCAGCGCGCGTGCGATCGCCACGCGCTGCTGCTGTCCACCGGATAGCTCGTTGGGATAGTGATCGGCGCGATCGCTCAAACCCACCAGCGCCAGCACCATGTCGACGCGCTCGCGACGCTCGCGACGGCCCATCGACGCCAGCAGCAGCGGCAGCTCCACGTTTTCGAACGCGCTCAACACCGGCATCAGGTTGTAGAACTGGAAGACGAATCCCACGTGCGATGCGCGCCAGTGCGCGAGATCGGCTTCCGAGAGTCGCGCGATGTCGACGCCGCCGACCTTGATCGTGCCGCTCGACGGCTTGTCGATGCCTGCGATGAGATTGAGGAGCGTGCTCTTGCCGGAGCCGGACGGCCCCATCAGCGCGACGAAGTCGCCGACGCGCACATCCAGGTCGAGATCGACCAGCACCGGGATCACCTGGCCGCCGCGCTGGTAATACTTGGTGAGCTTGCGGATCTCGACGAGCACGCGAGCGCCCGCGTTGCCCGCCGCCGATGTGGCGTTATCGTGCGCGTGCGCTTCGTCGGCAGGCGTCGCGTGCACTCGGATCCGGGCTTGGTCGCCGACGACGAGCGGGCACGTCATCCCGCTCATCGTTCGAGCACGGTTCAGCGCTTTTTCGCGGTAGCGCGCTTGCCCGCCGGCGCTTTGCGTGCGCCGCGCTTGCTCGCCGCCGGCTTGGCCTTGGCCCTGGCGCGGGTCTTGGCGGGTTTCGCCTTCGCCTGGGATGTCTCCGCGGTTTTGGCGGTTTTGGCGGTTTTGGTCGTTTTGGCCGTTTTGGCGTTGTTGGATGCCTTGGCGTCGGTGGTTCCGGTCAGCTTCACCACGACCTCGCCGGACACCGGATCGGTGAGGCCCAGCCCGCCGCCCAAGTCCTCCAGCATGTCGCGCACGGCGTCGAGCATCGGGTGCATCTGCGGCCGCGCATCGACGATGCTCTTGAAGTTTCGCCACTCGCCGACCAGGCAAAAGCTCTGGCCGCCGGTTCGGATCATGCTTCCGCCGATGAAGCCCTTGAGCTTGGGGCGGAGCTTGCGGTGGTAATCAAGGAACTGTTCCTCCATCCCCGGCCGCACTCTGAATCGCACTACGTTGAACGCCGTCATTTCGTCACCTCGCATCGATGATGCAACACGATCCGATAATACTCCGGCGCGGCGGCTGCGGCGCCGCTGGGCGCACCCCCGATGCGCGCCGGTACCCGCTTTCAGGTCACTTGGTGGCAACGCGCACGGGACTTCCCGTCTGAAGATCAGCAGCCGGCTTGACGATCGCCTTTTCGCCGGTCTTGACGGCACCGGTAATCGCGGTGAGATCGCCGATCTTGATGCCCGGCGTCACCGGGACGACCGCCGCCTTGTCTTCGCGCACGATGATGACGGCGCTCTTGCCTTCGCGCTGCGTCAATGCGTCGGGATGCACCGCGGTCATCGGCTTCTGCTGTTCCGCAGACACGGGCTGCGACAGGAAGGACACCTTCGCGCTCATCTCGGGAAGGATGCGCGCATCAATCGCCTCGAATCGCACCTTGGTCATGACCGTCGCCTTCGCCCGGTCGACGGTCGGCACGATGCGCGATACGGTGCCGCGGAAGCGGATGTCGGGCAGCGCGTCCAGCGTCACCTCGCAGGGCTGGCCGGGGGTGATCTTCGAAAGGCTTGCCTCGGATACGTCGGCCTCGACTTCGAGTGTGCTCATGTCCGCCATGGTCACGACCGCGCCCTTCGAATCGGCCGCCGACGAGAACGGCGTCACCATGTCGCCGACATTGGCGCTCTTGGACAGGATGATGCCGTCGAAAGGCGCGCGGATCTGCGTGTAGTCGACGGCGACCTGCGCGTTGCGCGCGTTGGCCTGCGCGGCGACGAAGCCGGCGCGCGCGCTGGCGACGCCCGCGACCGCGCGATCGGCGCGCGCCTTCGCCTGATCGAGCGCCGACTGCGAGACGAATTTCTGCTGGAGCAGGTCCTGCGTTCGCGCCAGCGATGCAGCGGCATCGCGGTTCTCCGCTTCCGCCTGCGCGATCGCGGCCTGCGCGACCTTGATGTTGGCGTTGGCGCTGTCGAGCTGCGCAGCGACGTCGCGCGCATCGAGACGGGCGATGACGTCACCGGCTTTCACTCGCGAACCCTCGGTGACGCCCAGCCATTCCAGTCGGCCCGAGGCCTTGGAGGCGATCGCAGCCTTGCGCTGCGCGACGACGTAGCCGCTGGAGTTGAGCACGACGAATTGCTGCGATGGATACGTGGTCACGATCGGCGTCGTCTGCACGATCGCCGCTCGTGGCACGAGCAGATACCAGGCGCCCCCGGCGGCAATGAGCACCACCGGTGCAATCATCCACCAGCGCATGCGGCGCCGGCGCGTCTGCCTTGGCGCGAGCGTGCGGTCGATGCGCAGTTTGGAAAGATCGTCGGCGGACACGGGAATGAATCGAGCGGAAAGCTGCGGAGTATACCCCGCGAGCACGAGCGGCCCGCTCGGGCGCGCCGCAGCGGACGGCGTAGCGCGAGTGGTCAGCCGGTTTCGATGGCGGGTGCCTGCACCGCCTCGTCGTGACCTCGGCGCGATTCGTGCCACGCGCGCAACGACAGGATCGCGAGTCCGATGCTGATGCATCCGATGCCCAGCCATTCCATCGAAGCGATGCGCTCGCCGAACACCAGCATCGACGACACGATGGCGATCACCGGAATCGCGAACATGTTCAGCGACGCCGTCCCCGCGGGCAGGACGCCGAGCACCGCGGTCCACAGGATAAAGCCGACGCCGGTGGAGATCACGCCCGCGTAGAACACGGCCGCAACGTATGCCACGCTCCATTGCGCGTCGGGCTGTGGAAGCAGCCACGCCAGGAACAACAGCGGCACCGTTCCCGCCGCCATCTGCCAACCGATGAGATTGAGCATGTCGAGCTGGTAGCGCCGCTGGAAATACTTGGTCGATACCGTGCCCGCTGCCCAGCCGAATCCGGACAGGGCAGCCCACAGCTTCGGCGCGAGCTCACCTTCCCACCGCCACGGCTCGACCACGATCAGCAGCCCCGCCAGTGCGAAAATCACGGCGAGCCACTGCGTTCCGCGAATGCGTTCGTGAAGCACCGGCCACGCGATGAGCATGGTCCAGAACGGCATCGTGAACACCAGCACCGACGTGCGTCCTGCTCCGCCGCCCGCGAGCGCGAACGTCGTCGCCGAGAAATTGATCGTCGTCTGGAACAATCCGGTGACGATGACCGCGACCCACGACCGTGGCCAGAACGGACGACCCTCCCAGCGCATCACCGCGAACAGGAATACGACGGCAATCAGGATGCGGTCGAGGTTGTAGACCGCGGGCGACGCATAGCGCAGCCCGAACTTCATCGCCATCCAGTTGAAACCCCACATCAGCGTCAGCGCGACCAGCGCGATGTACGCGCCACGCCGCGAGTGAAGCGTGATCTCCCGCGTGGCACCGGTCACGGCGGCGGTGCGAAAAACGGCTCGATCAGCGCCGCGACAGACTCGGGGCGGTCGAGGTGCAGCATATGACCCGCTTGACTGACGCTCGCGAGCGTGGCCTGCGGAATGTGCGCGATGCGTGCGCGCACCGCGCTGAGGGCGTCGGTGGCCGCCTCGCCTTCGGGATGCGCCGCGAGCCATTTCGGAATGAAAGACTCGGTCGCCGCCACCCAGAGCACCGGTGCGCATACGCGCTTCCATACCGCGACGATTTCTTCCATGCGGTAGACGGTCGCGGTGGGCAGCTTGTGCCGCGGGTCCGACACCAGTCGCGCACTGCCGTCGGCTTCGACGCGCGCCCAGTGTCCGGCCAGGAACAGCGCACGATCGCGCGAAAGCCGCGGGTTGTTCTTCTGCAGCTGGTCGGCGACCGCATCCAGGTTCGCGTACGGACGAAACGCGGGCGGCGTCGCTAGCGCATCGAGCCACTTGGCCAGCTTGTCGGGCGCACGCTCGGACGCTTCGGCGGGAATGCCGAAGCCTTCGAGCGACACGACGCGCTCGACGCGCTCGGGGCGCACGCCCGCGTAGAGCATGACCACGTTGCCGCCCAGGCTGTGGCCCAGCAGGCGCGCAGGCGCGTCGCCGGAGAAATGGTCGAGCAGCACGTCGAGGTCACCGAGATAATCGGCGAACCAGTAGCCGTCGCTGCACCATTCGCTACCGCCGAAGCCGCGCCAGTCAGGCGCGATCACGTGCCATTCCCGCGACAGCGCATCGACGAGGAACTGGAACGACGCGCCGACATCCATCCAGCCGTGCAGCATATAGAGCTTCGGCGCGCCGGGATCGCCCCAGGTGCGAACGTGATAGCGCAGGCCGCGAACGTCGACGAACTGCGCGGACGAGGCCTTCAACGCCTTATTTCTTCTTGCACAGGAAGACCCCGTCCTGCCAGCCGGTGCGGTACTGGCCGTCGTTCTTGAAACGCGCCGCGTCCTTCTGCTCGGTTGCGCCGATGCTCGCGCAACCATCGGCGTACCCTTGCCGATACGCCAGCGGAAAACCTTGCAGATTGACGTTGGACGGCGGATTGGGATGCGTCGTGGGCGGCGTCTGCGGCTTGGCTGGCGCTGCGGGTGCGGGCTCGGGCACGGGCGTGGCCGACGGTGCGTTTGCTGGTGGTGGCGCAGGCGTCACCGGCGCATTGGAGCACGCGGCGAGCGCGAGCGCAGCGCTGATCAACGCGCTACGAACGATCGTGCGCAGTGTGCGGGACATGGGCAAGGGGTCGAAGCAAAGCGAGTAAAATTGTACCCCATGCGCGCGCCTGGCTCCTCCGTCGACTTCGTTCATTTGCGCCTGCACAGCGAGTATTCGATCGTCGATGGCATGGTGCGCATCGACGATGCGATCGGCTCCGCTGCCGCCGATGCCATGCCCGCGCTGGCGTTGACCGACCTGTCCAACGTCTTCGGCATGGTGAAGTTCTACAAGGCGGCACGCGCCCGCGGGGTGAAACCCATCGTCGGCTGCGACGTCTGGGTCAGCAACGAGTCCGAGCGCGACGCGCCGCATCGGATGCTGCTGCTGTGTCAGTCGCGCGAAGGCTACCTGAAGCTCGCCGACTGGCTCACGCGCGCCTTTCGCAGCAACCAACACCGCGGGCGGGCCGAGCTGCGCCGTGAATGGTTCGCCGAAGGTACGACGGGTCTCATAGCGCTCTCGGGATTCGCGGCGGGTGATGTCGGGCAAGCACTGCTGCAGAACCATCTCGCCGCTGCCACCCGCGCCGCGCACGCCGGCGCGAACGCGTTTCCCGACCGCTACTATCTCGAAGTGCAGCGCGCCGGACATTCCGAAGACGATGCCCTCACCGCGTCGACCGTGCTGCTCGCCGGCGAGCTCGACCTTCCCGTGGTCGCCACGCATCCGGTCCAGTTCGTGCGCCGCGACGAGTTTCGCGCGCACGAGGCACGCGTATGCATCGCCGAGGGCTACGTCCTCGCCGATCCGCGGCGACCGAAGCGGTTCACGCCCGAACAGTATTTCACCACGCAGGACGAGATGCTGCAGCGCTTCGCCGATCTGCCGCAGGCGCTCGCCAACAGCGTCGCCATCGCGCAGCGCTGCAACCTGACGCTGCCGCTGGGCAAGAACTATCTGCCCAACTTCCCGACGCCGGAAGGCCTCACGCTCGAGCAGCACCTCCACCGCGAGGCGAGCGCAGGGTTGGAGCGCCGCCTCGAAGTCCTCTATGCCGATGTCGCCGAGCGCGAGCGCAGGCAACCCGAATACGTCGCGCGACTCGATTTCGAAGTCGCCACCATCGTGCAGATGGGTTATCCGGGCTACTTCCTGATCGTCGCCGACTTCATCAACTGGGCGAAGAACAACGGCGTGCCGGTCGGTCCCGGACGCGGATCGGGCGCCGGATCGCTGGTGGCATACAGCCTCGGCATCACCGATCTCGACCCGCTGCGCTACACGCTGCTGTTCGAGCGCTTTCTCAATCCGGAACGCGTGTCGATGCCCGACTTCGACATCGACTTCTGCCAGGACGGTCGCGATCGCGTCATCGACTACGTCAAGCAGAAATACGGCGCGGAGTCGGTCTCGCAGATCGCGACCTTCGGCACCATGGCGGCGCGGGCAGTGGTGCGCGACGTCGGACGCGTGCTCGACCTGCCCTACAGCTTCTGCGACGGCATCGCCAAGCTGATCCCGTTCCAGCCGGGGCGCAGCGTCGTGCTCAAGCGGCGGGAGGGCGAGGCTGCGCCGAACACGCTGTACGCGCGCGAGGTCGAGCCGCTTTTGGGCGAGCGCGAAGCCGCCGAAGAGGAAGTGCGCGAGCTGCTCGCGCTCGCCGAGCAACTCGAGGGCCTGCCACGCAACGTAGGCATGCACGCCGGCGGCGTGCTTATCGCACCGGGCAAGCTGACCGACTTCTGCCCGCTCTACACGCAGGCGGGCACCGATGCGCCGGTATCGCAGTTCGACAAGGACGACGTCGAGCAGGTCGGCCTGGTCAAGTTCGACTTTCTGGGGCTGACCACGCTGACGATCCTCGACTGGACGCTGCGCTACATCCGCATGCTCGATCCGGCGTCGACGTTGTCGCTGGAGACGCTGCCGCTGGACGATCGCGCCGCGTATGCGATGTTCAAGATCGACGCCACCGGCATCTTCCAGTTTGAATCGCGCGGCATGCGCGAGCTCTTGCAGCAGGCGCCGCCCAAGCGCTTCGAGGACGTCGTCGCGCTGGTGGCGCTGTTCCGTCCCGGTCCGATGGAGCTCATCCCCGACTACGTGCGCCGCAAGCAGGGCAGCGAGCGTGTCGACTACCTCGATCCGCGGCTGGAGCCGATTCTCTCGCCCACCTACGGCGTAATGGTGTACCAGGAACAGGTGATGCAGATCGCACAGGAAATCGGCGGCTACACGCTGGGCGCCGCCGACCTGCTGCGCCGCGCGATGGGCAAGAAGCTGCCCGACGAGATGGCCAAGCATCGCCAGGGCTTCACTTCGGGCGCGGTCGAGCGCGGACTGTCGTCGGCGAAAGCGACGCAGCTCTTCGACCTGATGGAAAAGTTCGCAGGCTACGGATTCAACAAGTCGCACGCCGCCGCCTACGCGCTGATCGCGTATCAGACGGCGTACCTCAAGACGCACTATCCGACGCCGTTTTTCGCCGCCAACCTGTCGATGGTGATGGACGACACCGACAAGGTGCGCCACTTTCGCGACAACGCGATCGCGATGGGCCTCGAGGTGCTGCCGCCGGACGTCAACGCCTCGAACTACCGTTTCGAGCCAGTCGATGAAAAGAGCATCCGCTATGGGCTGGGCGGCATCAAGGGCACCGGCCAGGCCGCCATCGAGGCGATTGCCGCCGCGCGCAATGCTGGCGCGCGCTTCAAGGACCTGTTCGAGTTCTGCCGGCGCGTCGACAAGCGCGCAGTGAACCGGCGCGCCATCGAGGCATTGATCCGGGCCGGCGCCTTCGACTCGATCGATGTGCGCCGCGCAAGCCTCTTCGCCTCGGTGGGTCCGGCGATGGACGACGCCGAGCGTGCCGAACGTGCTGCATCGCAGGTCTCGCTGTTCGGTGCCGATGACGACGGAGCGGCACACGGGCTGGCGCTGACCGTCGCACGCGACTGGAGCGAGAGCGAGCGCCTCGCGCACGAGAAGGCGAGCCTGGGCTACTACCTCTCAGGCCATCCCTATCGCGCGGTCTCGGCGGAGCTCTCGCGGCTGGTGCAACAACGCCTGGGCGCGCTCGCGCCGACCACCCTTCCCGTCCGTATCGCCGGTGTCGTCGCCGCGCTGCGCACGCAGACGTCGCGCCGCGGCAAGATGGCGTTCGTCACGCTCGACGACGGCAAGGACCAGACCGAGATCGTCATCTTCAACGAAGTCTTCGATGCACACCGCCACCTGCTGCGCGAGGACGCGCTGCTGGTCGCGGAAGTGAAGGTGATGCAGCGCATGAGCGAGGATGGCCAGTCGCCGGGACTGCGCATCGTCGCGGAATCGATTTACGACCTCGCCAGCGCGCGGCGCAAGTGGGCGCGCATGCTGAGGCTTGCCTGCAACGGCAGTAGCTCGGCGGAAGCATTGTTGAAAATCATCGAACCGTTCAGGAGCGGGCGCTGCCCTGTCATGATCGCGTATCGCAATGCATCGTCCGGCGGCGAGGTCGAGCTGGGCGAAGCGTGGCGGGTCAACCTCGACGACCACCTGCTGGTCGGATTGCGCGACTGGCTCAAGCCCGAGAACGTCGAGATCGTCTATTGATGGAACCTGCGACGACGATCTTCGAAGGCGGTTGCACCTGTCGTGCGTTGCGCTATCGGATGACAACGGCACCGCTGTTCGTGCACTGCTGCCACTGCCGCTGGTGCCAGCGCGAGACAGGCGCGTCGTTCGCGCTGAACGCGATGATCGAGGCCGAACACGTGGAGCTGCTCCAAGGCACGCCCGAGGTCGTGCTGACGCCGTCGCTCAGCGGCAAGGGGCAGAAGATCGCGCGCTGTCCCGCGTGCCGCATCGCGCTATGGAGCAACTACGGCGGCGGCGGCGACCTCGTGCGCTTCGTGCGCGTCGGCACGCTCGACGAGCCCGACCGGCTGCCTCCGGACATCCACATTTTCACGATGTCGAAGCAGCCGTGGGTGGTGCTGTCACCCGACGTTCCTGTGATGGAGGAGTACTACGATCGCGATCGCGAGTGGCCCACGCAAAGCCTGGAGCGATTGCGCGAGCTGCGCGCGCGCAATCGCTGAAGTGAGAGGCTGGAGGGTGTCGTTAGCTAGGCAGACACAAAAAATAAAGCGGGCCGGAGAACCGGCCCGCTGATTTCGCTTCATTCCTGCGCTCGCCCCGCCAGGGTACGGGCTCGAGGAATCTACATCTTGCTCTTTTTAGTCTGTCGTCGCGCCCTCGTGAAAAGTGTAGGGAGGAGGCCGCCAGTCAACTCTAATCCATGTCAGTAGTTGAAGTTGCTGCTTTGTCTTCCCTACATGAGGCGCATGTTGCCTGCGCCGCGAACATCCTGAAATCGGAAGCGGTCTGATTCTTGTGTAGGACGCCCCCTCACACCGATAATGCGATTGAAGGAGGAGTCACCATGACAGCGAGCGCTGGCAGGCGTCTCAGAACGCTCATCGAAGCACCCCAGATCCTGGTGCTGCCGGGTGTGTACGACGGATTCAGCACGCGCCTGGTGAGCCAGGCAGGTTATCGCGCCGCGTTCATCACCGGCAGCGGCGTCAGCGAGGCCCGTCTGGGCCAACCCGACGTCGGGCTGATGGGGCTCGACGAGAACGTCGCGGCCGCGCGCGCGATTGCGGCTTGCTCGGATCTTTTGCTGCTGGCGGACGGCGACACCGGCTACGGCAATGCGCTCAACGCGTACCACACGGTGCGCGCTTTCGAGCGCGCAGGCGTCGCGGGACTGATGCTCGAGGACCAGGTGTGGCCGAAGCGCTGCGGTCACATGAAGGGCAAGGAGGTCATCTCCGCCGACGAGATGGTTCAGAAAATCCGCGCTGCCGCTCAGGCGCGCGTCGATCCGGATTTCGTCATCGAGTCGCGCACCGACGTGCTCGCGACGCACGGCATTGCCGAAGCGGTACGCCGCCTCAATCTCTATGCCGAGGCTGGCGCCGACCTGCTCTTCGCCGACGCCGCGACCTCAGTGGAGGACATTGCCACGCTGGCGAGCAACGTGAGCAAGCCGCTGTCGGTCAACATGGGCTTCGGCATTCGCCAGCGCTCGACGACGCCGCTGCTGTCGGCGGCGCAGCTTCAGGATCTCGGCGTTGCAGTCGTCATCTACCCGCGCCTGCTCACCGCATGCGCGCTGCGCGGCATGCAGCAGGGGCTCGCGCTGCTCAAGCAGTCGCTCACCAGCGGCGAAGTGGTCGACCGGCCCGATGCGCTGGTTTCGTTCGAGGAGCTGCATGAGATCATGGACATGGCGCAGATCGAGGACCTGGAGCGGCGCTTCCTCACGCCTTCGCAGCTCGAAGCCAAGTATGGCGCCGGCGTAGCACCGGCCATCGTTCCCGATGTCGCGAAAGGCGCCTCCTCGCGGCCACCGGCGCGCCTGAAACGGGCGCAGTGAACGACGACACGCGCGCGACGATCACGGCGATCGACTGCCACGCGCACGTCATGCGCCGTGACCTGCCGCTTGCCTCCGAGCGGCATTCCGCGCCGAAGCGCGACGTCAGCGTCGAGGAATATATCGCGGTACTCGATGCGAACGCGATCTCGCACGGCGTGCTCACTGCGCCGAGTTTCTACGGCACCGACAACCGTCTGCTGCTCTCCGCGCTCGACGCCTTTCCCGCACGCCTGCGCGGCACGGTGATCGTCGATCCCTGCATCGACGAGGCCGCGCTTGCCGACATGAGAGGGCGCGGCGTCGTAGGCGTGCGGCTCAATTGGGTACGGCGAGCGACGTTGCCCGACGTCACGGCTCCCGCGTACCGGGCGCTGTTCGCCAAGGTGCGCGCGCTCGGGTGGCATGTTGAAATCTTTCTCGAGGGCCCGAAACTCGCCGACGTGCTTCCGCGAGTTCGCGAATCGGGCGTGAACGTCGTGATCGATCATTTCGCGGCGCCGGACCCTGCGCTGCGCGAAGCCGATCCCGGCTTTCGGGAAGCGCTGAAGGGAATCGCCACGGGCGACACCTGGGTCAAGCTATCGGCGCCGTATCGCCTGGGCGGCGTGGACGCGCAGCGCTATGTCGATGCATTACTCGCGGCCGGACCCGCCCAGCTGGTATGGGCGAGCGACTGGCCCTTCGTATCGCACGAGGACGATGTGACGTACGATCAGTGCACGCGCTGGCTGCGCGCATGGGTGCCCGACGAGCCGACTCGCCGTATGATCATTGCGGATACGCCGGCCGTGCTATTTGATTTCGGTCGCGCGCGCGAAACTGACACTGTGTGCCCGCGCGCGACCCCGTAACGCAGTGAGCGCGTCGCAGCCGCTGCGCACCTACTTTCGGGAGGAGCAACCGTTCATGAATCGCGCAAGCCTTTTCGCCTTTTTCATCTCGCTGATCGCCGCGCTGGTTGGCGCGACCTCTGCCTTGGCCGCCGAGGCGCTGAAGCTCATCATCCCGACCGCGCCGGGCCGCGGCACCGACGGCTACTTTCGCGTGCTCGCGCGCGAGGTCGAGCCGCTGCTCAACGAGCCGGTGGTCGTGGTGAATGTCGCCGGCGCGGGCGGCACGATCGGCGTATCGCAAATGGTGCGCTCCGCGCCCGACGGGCAGACGGTCGCCGGCGTGTGGCTCGGGCCCGTCACCGTGAGCCCCAATACGATGAAGGTTCCCTACACGCCCAACGACTACATCCCCGTCATCCAGGTTTCGAGCGCGCCGTATGTGCTGTGCGTGCATCCGGATTTTCCCGCCAACAACGGCCGGGAGTTCATCGCCGAGCTCAAAAAGAACCCTGACAAGTACACGTACGGCAACGACGGCGCCGGCGGCCCCGGGCAGCTCGCGACAGCACGTATCTTGCGTGCTACGCAGTCCTCGGCGCGCGACATCCCGTACAAGGGGGCAGGCGAGACCCTGACCGCGTTCCTTGGCAAGCACGTCGACATCTACGTCGGATCGATTCCGCCGATCCTGCAATACCAGCAGCTTGCCAAGGCGAAGTGTCTACTGGTTACTTCCGCCGAGCCTGTCGCATCGCTGCCTTCCGCGGCGGGGCTCAACGAGCTCGGCATTCCCAACGAAGAAACGATTTTGTGGCGCGCGCTGATCGCGCCTAAAGGCACTCCACCGGAGCGCGTCGCGAAGCTGGAGAGTGCATTCGAGCGCGCGGCGAACTCCCCTGCGGCGAGAAAGTTCCTCGAGGACGCGGGCGAGCAGGTCGCGATCAGAAAAGGCACCGCCTTGCGCCAGTACATCGACAACGAGTATGCGGCGATGGCGGTGCTCGCCAAAGCGCTCAACCTGGCGCCCCAATGACACGCGCCCCTTCGACAGGATTCGCCATGTTCATGAGCCAAAACATCGTCCCCCGTTTGGCGTCGGCTCTGGCGTGCGGCGCCCTCGCCGCCTTACTGCTCACGAGCTGCACCACGGTCCCACGTGCCGACACCCGCACGGCCGAGCGCGAGGTCGCCGACACCGAGCGCGCTTTCGCCAAGACGATGTCCGATCGCGATCTGGCTGCGTTCTCGAATTTCATCGCACCCGACGCCGTGTTCTTCTCGGGACCCGAGCCGCGACGCGGCAAGCAGGCGGTCGTCGAATTCTGGAAGCGCTTTTACGACGAACCCGAGGCGCCGTTCTCGTGGCGGCCAGAAACGGTCGAAGTGCTCGACTCAGGAACGCTGGCACTCTCTTCGGGACCGGTGTTCGACCCCACCGGCAAGCAGATCGCCACCTTCACCTCGATCTGGCGGCTCGAAGCCTCCGGAACATGGCGTATCGTTTTCGACAAAGGCAACAGCGTCTGCGACTGCGCGAAGACGCCCTAACCCTTGGTGGCTACTCGCTAATTGAATCGCGCAGCGTTGTCTTGAGCACCTTGCCGGTGTTGTTCTTGGGAAGCTCCGCGACGAACACGTAGGACTTCGGGCGCTTGAATCGCGCGATCCGTTCGAGACACAATGCGTCGAGGTCGCGCTGCAGACCCGCGCGGTCGGTGCCGTCGCGCGCGACGATGCACGCGACGACTTCCTCGCCCCAGTCCGGGTGCCGGCGACCGACGACGGCGACCTCGCGCACCGCCGCGTGGCGCTGCAGCACCTCCTCGACCTCGCGGGGATAGATGTTCGAGCCGCCGCTGATGATGAGGTCCTTGGAGCGGTCCTTGAGCGTCAGGAATCCATCGGCATCGAGCACGCCGACGTCGCCGGTATGCAGCCACCCATTCGCCAACGTCGCCGCGGTCGCCGCGTCGTTGCGCCAGTATTCGCGCATCACGGTCGGTCCTCGTACGAGCACTTCGCCGAGTTCGCCGACGTCGAGCGCGCGATCGTCACCCCCGCCGATGCGCAACTCGATGCCCGTCTGCGCGCGTCCCACCGACCCCAGGCGCGCGTCGTCGCCGCAATGCACGGCATCGGCGACCAGCGTCCGCGACATCGCGGTGATGGTCATCGGCGACTCACCCTGACCGTAGATCTGCGCGATGCGCGGTCCAAGCGCCGCGAGCGCGGCCTTGCAGTCCTCGACGTAGAGCGGCGCGCCACCGCAGACGATGCTTTTCAGGTGATCGAGCCGTGCATGGGCGCTCGCGGGATGCGCGATCAGGCGCTTGAGCATCGTCGGCGCGGCAAAGAACGTCGCGCGCGACCAGTGGTCGATCATCTCGAGAGTCTCGGCGGGATCGAAACCAGCGGAGTCGGGAACGACATTGACTGCGCCCGCGAGCACGTGGGGAATCACGTAGAGTCCCGAGCCATGCGACAGCGGCGCCGGATGCAGCAGCGCGTCGCCGGGCTCGACCGCTTCGACATCCGAGATGAAGCAGCGGCTCATCGCCAGCAGGTTGCCGTGCGTGAGCACGACACCCTTCGGTCGCCCCGTCGTGCCGCTGGTGTAGAACAGCCACGCCGCGTCGTCGACCGCGACAGCCGTCGGCGGCATCTCGACCTCGCCATCGAAGCAACGCGCGTACTCGCGACTGGCCAGCTCGACGACGCGATCGAGCGCGGCGAAGCGGCTCGCGATCGGTGATAACGCGGCGTGCCACGATGCGTCGACGAAGGCGCAGCGTGCCCCGCTGTCCTCGAGCACGAACGCGAGCTCCTCGGGATGCAGCTTGCTGTTCACCGGGACGGCGCACGCGCCTGCTTGCCAGCACGCGAACAGCGCCTCGATATACTCGGCGCAGTTCGTGGAGACGATCGCCACGCGGTCCCCCGGCACGACCGATGCGCGCGTCAGTGCTCCGGCAAGGCGTGCGACGCGCGTTGCGAGAGAAACATAGTCGTTGCGCACCCGGGTTCCCACCGCGAGCGCCGGAAGCGCGGGATGGCGCCGCGCGCTTTGCATCAGCAGGGTGGACAGGTTGTGCGAGGGCGACGCGCGCATCGAGGGGTCGATTTCCGTGCAGGTGTATCGAGCGCATTCGATTCTAGCAGCGCTCCGGCCATCGCTTACAATGGCGCGATCTCTTGTCGCAGGAAAGCCCATGTCCGTTCCCACGACCATGCGTTACGTCGCCGTGCGCGAGCCCGGGCCGCCGGATGTGCTCACGATCGGCGAGACCGGCGTGCCTTCGCCCAAGCCCGGCGAGGTGCTGATCGAGGTTGTCGTTGCCGGCGTGAATCGCCCCGACTGCATCCAGCGAGCAGGCTTGTATCCTCCTCCGCCGGATGCTTCGCCGATCCTCGGTCTCGAAGTCGCCGGCGCTGTGGTTGCGCTCGGCGATGGCGTCGCGTCGTGGCGCATCGGCGACCAGGTGTGCGCGCTCACGCCGGGCGGCGGCTACGCGCAATACTGCACGGCGCCCGCGGGGTGGTGCCTGCCGTTTCCGGCGGAATTATCCGCACTGGAAGCAGCGAGTCTGCCCGAGAACTATTTCACCGTGTGGAACAACGTGTTCGACCGCGTCCATCTCACCGCAGGCGAGACCATCCTGATCCACGGCGGCAGCGGCGGCATCGGGCTCACCGCGATCCAGCTCGCCAAGGCGTTCGGCGCAAAGGCGATCACCACGGTGGGAAGCACCGACAAGGTGGCGTTCTGCACGAGCATCGGCGCCGATCACGCAATCAATTACCGCGAGCAGGATTTCGTCGCCGAAGTCGCACGCATCACCGACAAGCGTGGGGTCGACGTCGTGCTCGACATGGTCGGCGGCGACTACATCGAGAAAAACATCCGCTGCCTGGCGCTCGAGGGCCGCATGGCGATGATCGCCTTCCTGCAGGGAAGCAAGGTGATGACCGAGTGGCGACACGTGATGATGAAGCGCCTGACCATCACCGGCTCGACGCTGCGTGCGAGCCCCGCCGCGCGCAAGGCTCAGATCGCGGCGAACCTGCGCGAAAAGGTGTGGCCGCTGTTTGCATCCGGCAAGCTGAAGCCGGTGATCCACCGCGTGTTTCCGCTCGCGGAAGCGGCGGAGGCGCATCGATTGATGGAGTCGAGCGCGCACATCGGGAAAATCATGCTGGACGTGAGGACCTGACCGCCCGCGCAGCCATGCGGCGCGTTCAGCCTACAGGACTGCGCTAGTACGTCGCCCGCCCGCCCGACAGGTCGAACACTGCCCCCGTCGAGAATGAGCAGTCCTCGCTGGCGAGCCACGCCACCATCGCGGCGATCTCCTCGACCTTGCCGAAACGGCCGAGCGGAATCTTCGATAGCATGAAGTCGATGTGCTGCTGCGACATCTGGTCGAAGATTGCGGTCTTCACTGCGGCTGGCGTGACGCAGTTCACGCGAATGCCGGTTTTCGCGAGCTCCTTGCCCAGCGACTTGGTGAGACCGATGACGCCCGCTTTCGATGTGCTGTAGGCGCTGGCGTTGGGATTGCCCTCCTTTCCCGCGACCGATGCGATGTTGACGATGCGTCCGTAGTCGTTGGCGAGCATCATCGGAACAATCGCCCGGTTGCAATAGAAGAGCCCGTTGAGATTCACGTCGATCACCTGGCGCCAGGCGTCGAGCGGATAGTCGGCAAGCGCGACGTTCGGTCCGGTGATTCCCGCCGAGCACACCAGCACGTCGACGCGCGAGAGCACCGTTGCCGTCGCACGCGCCGCGGCCTCGACGTCGGCCGCATCGGCGACATCGACGACGCGCGCGTCGGTGGAACTGCCCAGCGCGGCCTTCGCACGATCGAGCGCTGACGCATCGCGGTCCCACAGGCTCACGCGCGCTCCACTGTTCACGAGACGCTGGGCGACTGCGAGGCCGATGCCCACCGCGCCACCGGTGATGATCGCGGTGCGGTCTTTGAAATCGAGTTGATTCATCGTCGCTTCGTCCCGCTTTTGCCCATCGGCGGGCAAGCCATCGTAGCACGCCACCCCGCTCGTGCTGGACGCGGGCTACCGGCCCGCGCTGATGCTGTCGACCAGCTTCCGATACGCTGCAGAATTGCGCAGGAGGCTCGCTGCCGCGGCACGCAGCCGGTCGATCGCTTCGGGCGGAAGCGACAATGACGTGGGCAGGTTGAGCAGATATTCGCGCTCGCTCGAGTCGGCAAGATCGTCGAAGCTCACGTTGATCACCGAGAACTCAAGCGGCGTGATGGCGTCGGCGGGTACGGGCTTGCCCGCCAGCTTCGCATCGCTGACCTCGAGTTGCCGGCGCAGCTTCCACTCGGTCACGATGTCCTCGAGCGCATCGACCGACTCGTAGGTATAACGGTCGATCGGAACGCTTACCGCCTGCAGCAGCATTTCCAGCGCCGACGGCGATGCCTCTCGCTTGCTGTATCCGAAGGACGGCGACGATGCCGCATTGACGATGACGATCGCGACGTGCCGCACGCGGTCGACGCCGACCGACTCGCGGTAGCTCGGATCGGATTCGAGCTCCTGCAGCGCCTCGATGATGCCGGTGACACCGAGGTTGCCGGAAAGGCCGCCGTCGACGAGGTGAAGGTACGGACGCTCGCCCGGCTGCTGGTACGAGCGCAGATCGCGGTAGCGCTCGAGCGCGCGGTTGCCGACCCACGCACGCGAGCGCGGCTGGATTGCCGCCCTCACCCACGCCGGGTCGGAGTAACCGCAGCTGCCGCCGTAGTTGTTGAGGGTGACGGGAGAAAGGACGACCGGCACCGCGGACGATGCGGCGGCGGCGCGGGAGAGCGGCATCTTATTGAGGTTCGAACAGATCACGTCGAAATCGGCCTGCGAGAATGTCCAGCGCAATCCGGTCGCGATGTCGGTCGCGGAGACGAGCGACGTCGGCGTCGGCTTGCCCTGAAGATCTGCGAAGGTCGCGCCGTGGAACAGAATCCCGTCGTAGTACTGCTCGGCGAGCTCGGAGCGTCCGTAGCCTGACGACAGCGTGCTCGGCCAGGTCACGGGATCGAACAGCCGACCGAGCAGCGCGGACTCGACATCGCGATAGAGAAAGTCCTGGGGATAGCTGTCGAACACGCGCTCGCCCTCCAGCGCGTAGGCGAGCGCGGTGAAGCTTCCTCCCGACACTCCGCTGATGAGATCGACCTCGCTCAGCATGCTGTGTCCCATCGCCGGAAGCCCGACCGGAGTGCGGCGAAGCTCCTCGAGCACACCATAGGAAAACGCCGCCGCACGCATGCCACCGCCCGAAAATGCGAGCAGCAGCAGGGTTTCGCGGTCGTTCCTCGGAAGGTCGGGCCGATTGGCCCAGCGATAACCCGCGTGCGGCTCGAAATGCGCGAGCGGCGGATTAATCGGACGCGTCGCGCACGCGGAAAGCGCGAGGCCGATCGTGGCGACGACGAGCGCGCGATACGCAATCAACCACCGTGCTGCATCCAGTCCCCCGCTTGGCGAGCGCTCGGCACGACCGATGCGCTCGCAGCGCACGGGTGCGAGTGGCTTACCCTTGCGGTTCGATCGCCGGTCAGCGGCGCCCGCCGCCACGGAACCCGCCGAAGCCGCCACCACCGAACCCTCCACCGCCGAAGCGATCTCCGCCGAAGCCGCCCCCACCAAAACCCCCGCCACCGAAGCGATCGCCTCCGCCGAAGCCGCCACCACCGAATCGATCGCCGCCACCACCGAACCCGCCAAAACCTCCGCCGCCGAAGCCGCTGCTGCCTCCGCTGCGCGCCTGCGATTCCTTGTCACCCCACGACGAAGCGCTCGATGAATTCGACCAGCCCGACGACGAATGCTGCTGCCAGCCGTCGCCGGTGTTCTTGTACACGTTGCCGTTCACGTCGGCGTAGTGATTGTTGCCCACGCTCGCGGTGCCCCACGTGTTGGTCTTGCCGGTGGCGGCGTTGTAGGTCGAACCGCCGCCGACGTGCGCATTGCCCTCGGGGCCTGCGGTCGTCGCGCCGGCGCGGTTGTACGAGCTGCCTCCGGCACCGGTCGCCGATGCCGCGTTCGCGGTCGAGCGCTGGCCGGTGTACTCGTTGTAGTTGGCGCCGCGCGCGACGCTGGCGCTTCCGCCCGCGGCTCCGTTCGCGGTGCGGTCGTATCCCCGCGTGTAGTTGCCCGTATTCGCGTTGTACTGCCTGCCTGCGTTGTACGACCCGCTGGTGCCGGTGCGCGAGTTGTAGTAGTTGCCGCTCGCGGTCGTGCCGGCCACGCCGCCGCCCGCGTACCACGAACGCGTTCCCGAGTACGTCGTGCTGCCCCAGTGGCCGTAGACGTTGGCGCTCGCCGTGCCGCAGCACGGATATGCGCCCCAATACGCCGGGTGATAGTACGCGCCGTAGTAGCCGCCGTAGTACGGGGCATACCACGCCGCGGTCGCGAGTCCCATTGCGAAGCCGAAAGTGAATCCCACGTACGGGTTGTAGATCGGGGCCGCCGCCACGGTGTAGGTCACCGGTGCGGGATACCACACCGAGCCGATCCACGGCGTGTAGGCATAACCGGTTCCGTACACGATCGTGCCCGTAGGCTCGACGACCACACCGAGGTAACCGGGCGTGTAACCTTCGTAGACGACCGTCGGCGTCGCCTCGTAGATCTTCACGTAGGTCACGTAGTAGAGCGGCGACGATGGCGGTATCGTGTAGATCACGCCGGGAACCGAGCTCGCAACCACCCACGATCCGGTCAGCTGCGTCGAGGTGAACCACACGCCAGCGGTCGCCGCGTAATAGCTGCTCGGGCTTACCTGGATCACCGGCACCGAAGAATTCGCGACGTAGGTCAGCGGCGTGCTCGGGATCGGCGAATATTGCGGCGGACCGTCGAAGCTCGGCGTGAACTTCGGGCCGTTCTTCAGCGGCACCGTTGCGGTCTGCGGAATCGTGTTGGCGATCGCCGCTTCCTGCGCCTGCGGCGTGCCCGCGACCGATGGCAGCACCGCTGCGGCGGCCGTCGTCGGGGGAATCTGCCCGAACCCAGGCGGCAACGCATTGCTGGCGACGAACGTCCACGGGCCGCTGAGCGACGTCGATTTGAACCAGCGTCCGGCGAGCAGCACGTAGTAGTCGTTGTTGGTCGTGTCGATGAGCACGTCGTTGGTAGTGTTCGATGCCCACAACAGTTGCGTTCCGGTGATCGGCACGAAGTCGGGCTGCCCCTTGAACTGGATCAGCTCCGCAGGACCCTGCACGGTGTAGATCGTCGGAACGCCACTGGCCAGCGACGGCTTCGGGTCCGCCTTCGGGCCGCCGTCGAGCAGATCGACCGTGCCGGCCTTGCTGAGTTGCTGCGCGATGTCATTCATCTTCCTGAGCTCGAATGGTCCCATCGTGCCCTGCGACCACGGGCCGTTGATCGTGCTCGACGTGAGCCAGCCGTCATAGACATGGATGTAAAAGTTGTTCCCCAGGCCGCCTTGCAGAATCAACGCTCGCGTGTTGATTACGCGTTGAGCAAGCGAATGACCGGGCACCGGCTTCAGCACCGGCGCGCCGTCGATCGGCACCAGAATCGCCGGCGAGTAACTGACGATGACCTGCGGTGGCGTGTTGGCGACCGGCACCGTCGGCGGCTTGATGCCCGCCGCCGCGAGCGACGACTGCAGCCGGTCCAGCGAAATCGTCTTCACATCGCTCGAAAGGCGCGCTTGCAGCGCAGGCAGGTAGCTGGCGCCGTGATCGGGCAGCGTCGGAAAGTCGAGCTTGGTGATCTTCAGGTTCTCGAAGACGACCGTGCGCTCGACCTTGTCGACCTGCGTGCGCGCGGTGACGAACACCACGCCAAATGTCTCCTCCTTCGCGCCGGTGGGCTTGATCGCAAGCGCCGAGCGGAAATCGAGCTGGTTGTCGTTCCACGAATTGACCTGCGGCTGGTAGATGAGGAGTGCCGCATTAGAAATGCTCACGTCGCGCGGCCACGGATCGGCCGGGAGCGAAGGAGCGCCTGCAGGCGCCGCGCTTTGCGCCAGCGCGCTACTTGCGGAAACGACGAGCATCGCGACGATGGAAGCGGCACGAAGTAAAGCGTTCGATGTTTTCATGAATAGTCCTCGTAGCGGATGCGCCGTTCTTGGGAAACGCGAACAGCGCGCTCTACCAGTGGAAGGAAGCTCCCAGAGCGGGCCCGGCGAGGCTCATATTGTGGATCGGCCCGTCGCTTCCCATGTTGTAGTACAGATAGCGGTAGGCGAGAACCAGATCGCCCCAGCTGTACTGGTAGCCGATACCGATGATTCCGTTGGACGTGGTGTTGCTCTTGTTGCCGCCGCCGACGTCGAGCTCGAAAGGAACGTTCCACTTCCCGTCATCGCCGAAGCGCACTTTGCCAAGCACGCCGATAATGCCATCCGTCAAATTGATCGTCTTGCTCGCGCTCCCCGATTTTCCCAGCAAGCCGACGGGACCCTCGAAATTCCAGTCCACCGAAGTCTTGAGGCCGGCATAGCGCAAACCGCCGAACACGTCCACCTGGGCTGATTGGTTACGCAGGATCGTGTAGGTCCCCGCCACCGTTGCGATACCCGACCGCAGGCCGGTATTCACGTCGCTGGTCACCGGCAGCGAAACCTCGCCATTGGGACCACGCACGTCGTGCACTTGCGACTTGAGTCCCGAGAGGTCGGCATAGACGAAGTCGTAGAAGACGCCCCAGGCGCCCTTGCGGGCGGTGCCGGCGACCATCGCGGCGAACTGCAGGTCGGAGAGATAGCTGCTGGGGTTGATCTTGACCACGGGACTGGCGCTCGATCCTGGAGGAATGTCGAAGTTCAAGGTACCGTGGATGCTTGGAAACCACGCGTATGGCGTAATGCCATATTCCCACTTGTCGCTGAGATCCATCGACTGCGCAGATGCGCCTGGCGATGCGATCAACACCGAAGCGCTCGTCAGCGCCGCTGCCGAAATCCGGATCCATCTACTGGGTCTCATGCTTCACCTCGTTGTTAGCACGCGGGACGCGCATTCCGGACGAAATGCCGGCCCACGAGCGACGCTACTTCGGGAACATCAGCTGCACCTGCGCCCGGATCTGCCAGTTCGGCCCGAAATCGGGTTTCGCCACGTTGTAATACGCCGAGATCTGCGTGTTTACGGGGAGCTTGCCGAAGTGAAAGATCTTTCCCACGCCACCGCCGATGGGTACCGTCCACTGCTGGCTGCCTTCGGCTTTCCAGTTCACGGTGGCGATTGGCGCGCTGGTGAGATACAAGCCGCCTTCGAAATTGTAGTTGATGAACGGCTGGATCAGTCCGTTGCTGTAGCTTCCGCCCTGCTTGTTGCTGGTGGTCGACCACACGTTGTTCAGCAGCACGCCGTAAACCCAGGGGCTGCCATGCTCCAGGTGCAGGACGACGAACGATGGTCCGAGGCCCCAATTATCGTTGCCAAGCTTGTTATTGCTGTTGGTGGGCGCCTGGATGATCGGGCCGGCGCCCCAGATCCATGCGCCCGGCTTCGCTGGCGACAGGAACGCTGTGAACTGCACATCGCCGAGGCCACTGACGGCGCTGTCGTCCGGGCCGAGCGAAGGCTGCCAGATCACCGGCAGGATGGTGCGCGTGATGATGTTCCAGTCGTCGCTGATCGAGACCGGGATCACGGGCTGGATGTTGAGGATGTTCTGCGTGCCTTTTTCCTGACCGAAATTCAGATTGGTATTGTTCTGGAAGGGCACGCTGATCAGATTGCCGACCGGATTCTGCGCAAGCTTGGCGAGTTCTTCCTCGCTCATCTCGGCACTCGCTGGCGCCGCCGCCAGCATAGCGACCACTGCGAAGATGGGCACACAAGATCGATATTGCATCGCTTGCCTTCCGTTCGTGCGATAGCGGCAGAACGCCAACTAGGGTTACGCTCGCGAGCGTTGTCGCCGTGAGGTGCAGTGGTCCGACGGACACCGCATTGGCGGGTCATTATATCCACCGCGGCACTGCGCCGTCACGCGAGGCGTGACTCCAGCACGAGCTTCCGGGATCGACGATAATCGTGTCGACGCGCCCGCACCTTCGCGCACCTTCACGGTGTATCCAAGGTCACTCAGCCGGTCAATCCCGTGCTGTCGAGCGGACAGAGGGTCTACGTCGCGGATCGGGCTCCAGCGCGCGCGTGATTCCCCGCTAGACCGCGACGCAGCCACCGTCGACCGCGAGCGTCTGGCCGGTGATATGGCGCGATGCTTCGCTCGCCAGGAACACCACGCTGCCCTTCAGGTCGTCCTCTCCGCCGAGCCTCGCGAGCGGCGTAAGCGCGATAACCTTGTCGCCAATGCGGTCGAGCGTCACGTCGGTCATCTTCGAACGAAAGAACCCCGGGCAGATCGCATTCACGTTGATGTTGTGGCGGCCCCACTCCGCGGCGAGCGTGCGCGTCAGCTGCACCAGCGCGCCCTTGGAGGTGTTGTAACCCACGGTGAACATGCCCCAGTCCGGCGGGTTGCCGACCATGCCGGCGATCGAGGCGATGTTGATGATCTTGCCGCCGCGCCTTGGGATCATGCTGCGCTTGGCGACTTCGCGACTGAGGAAAAACTGCGCATCGATGTTGAGGTCCATCACCTTGCGCCAGCCCGTGTCGGGATAGTCCTCAGCAGGCGCGCCCCAGTTGGTGCCGGCGTTGTTGACCAGCACGTCGATGCGCTGCCAGCGCGCGAGGATGGCCGCGACCAGCGCGGGAATGCTCGCGCGATCGGAGAGATCGCAGGCGTGTGTCATGACCTCGGCGCCGGACGCCTCGAGCTTCGCGCGCGCGGCGTCGAGCTCGTCCTGCTTGCGCGCGGTGAGGACCACGCGGGCGCCCATCTCGGCGAGCGCTTCGGTCATCTGCAGCCCGATGCCGCGCGAGCCGCCGGTGATCAGCGCCACCCGGTCACTCAGGTCGAAGAGTTCGCGTACGCCCATGCCGGTCTCCCGCTCATAGCAATTCCTTCGCGCTCACGATGGCAGCTTGTAATCCTTGAATTGCTCGCGAAGCTTGTTCTTGAGCATCTTGCCGGTGGCGCCCATCGGAATCGCATCGACGAAGGCGACGTCGTCGGGCATCTGCCACTTGGCGACGCGGCCTTCGTAGAAGCGAAGCAGCTCGTCGCGCGAGACCTCGGCGCCGCCTTTTCTGACGACCACGAGCAGCGGCCGCTCGTCCCACTTGGGATGGAACACCCCGATGCACGCCGCCATCGCGACCGCGGGATGTCCCACCGCGATGTTCTCGATTTCGATCGAGCTGATCCATTCGCCGCCGGACTTGATCACGTCCTTGCTGCGATCGGTGATGTGCATGTAGCCATCGGCGTCGATCGTCGCGACGTCGCCGGTGTGAAACCATTCGACCCCGCTGGCGTCGCGGACCAGAGCGTCGTCTTGCTCGCGGAAGTATTGCCTGACCACCCACGGGCCGCGCACGTAAAGATCGCCGAAGCTGCGCCCGTCCCATGGCAATTCCTCGCCCGCGGCGTCGACGATTTTCATGTCGATGCCGTAGACCGCCCGGCCCTGCTTCGACTTCACCTCGTGCAATGCCTCCGCAGTGAAGTCACGGTGCTTCGCACGCAAAGAACACGCGGTCCCGAGCGGCGAGAGCTCGGTCATACCCCACGCGTGCAGCGCCGCCACACCGTATTTATCCTCGAACGTGCGCAGCATCGCCGGGGGAAGTGCGGCGCCTCCGATGATGGTTCGGCGCATCGACGAGAAGGCGAGGCCTTGCTGCTCCATATGATTCAGCAAGCCCTGCCACACCGTGGGCACGCCCGCAGACAACGTCACCTGCTCGCCCTCGATCAGCTCGTAGAGCGATTTGCCGTCGAGCGCGGGGCCCGGAAACACGAGCTTCGCGCCCACCATCGCGCAGGTGTACGGCAGACCCCAGGCGTTGACGTGGAACATGGGCACGACGGGAAGGATCACATCGCGCGACGATAGATTCATCGCATCGGGGAGCGCCGCGGCAAACGTGTGCAGCAGCGTCGAGCGGTGGCTGTAGAGCACGCCCTTGGGATTGCCTGTGGTGCCGGAGGTATAGCAGATCGACGAGGCGAGGCGCTCGTCGAGCACCGGCCAGTCATGTTGCGCGCTGTGCGCGGCGAGCAGGTCCTCAAAGCAGCGCAGGCTCGCGATGGCCGTCTGCGCCGGCATGTGCGCGCGGTCGGTCATCGCCACGAAATGGCGCAGCGTCGGACAGCGCTGCGCGATCTTCTCGACCATCGGCAGGAAAGTCAGGTCGAAGAACAGCGCGCTGTCCTCGGCGTGCCCGAAAACCCATGCGATCTGATCGGGCGCCAGCCGCGGATTGACCGTGTGCACGACCGCGCCCATGCCGGCGACCGCATAGTAGAGCTCCATGTGACGGTGCCCATTCCAGGCAAGCGTCGCTACGCGCTCGCCACGCTCGATACCGAGTGCCTCCAGCGCCTTGGCCAGGCGCTTGGAGCGCTCCTGCAGTTCGCGATAGGTGATGCGGTGAATGTCGCCTTCCACGCGCCGCGAGACGATCTCGACGTCGCCGTGATGACGCGCCGCGTGCGTGATCAGGCTGGAGACGAGCAGCGGCACGTCCTGCATCAATCCATGCATGGCACTCCTCCAGTGATCTGCGGGGGCCCGTCTCGCGCGGACCGCTCGCGTGCAGCTCGTGCCGGCCGACGGCCGGGACTTCCTAGAACACCTCGGTCCGCCCCGCGCCCGCGAAGCAGCTCGACCCATCCTGCGGACAGATCACGATATACGTCGCGCGCTTGCCGCAGCCGGAGACACCGATGGCGTACTCGGCGCGCTGCGTCCGGATCATGTCTGTTCTTTACCGTCAGCATCGACTCATGCGAAAGCGCGGATACGGCTTCGTCGCATGAGCCGATCGTACCGGTGCGCGCGCAAGAATTATCGCGCAGTTTGAAGGTCACGCGCTACCTTGCAGCGCGAGGCTTCCCTCAATACAGTCTGAAGTGAGGCACGGCCCGTGGCACAAGGCAGCGCGGCGGCATGCCGATGACTCGCGCTTTACCGAACCGGATCGATCGCATGCTCGAGTGGCGGGTTGAACATGGCAAGAAAAAACAGCGCCGGCATCCTCCTCTTCCGCATTGACGCAGGCGTCCTCGAAGTGTTTCTCGTTCATCCCGGGGGGCCGTTCTGGGCGCGGAAAGACAAGGGCGCGTGGTCGATTCCCAAGGGCGAATTCGACGACGGCGAAGAGGCGCTGGCCGCCGCGCGACGCGAGTTTCGCGAGGAGACAGGCTCGACTATCGACGGCGAGTTCATCGCGCTCGAGCCGCTGCGCCAGCCGGGTGGCAAGACAGTCCACGCGTGGGCGGTGGAGGGCAACATCGACGCCGCCTCGATCCGCAGCGAAGTCTTCGCGATGGAATGGCCGCCTCGCTCAGGGGTGCAGCGCGAATTCCCGGAAGTCGATGCGGGCGGATGGTTCACCATCGCACGCGCCATTGAAAAAATGCTTCCCGGCCAACGTCCTTTTCTCGAGCAGCTTCGGGACAAGGTCGCGAAGGCCAAACGGTAAACTCATCCTGTGTGCATTCATCCGGTCGGGCGAGATGACCGGCCGTGCGCCTGCGTATAATCGTTCGCAGCTGCCGCGCCCACATCGGACCGACCGATCGAATGACAACCGCGCCCACCAGGTCCCTGCGAGAGCTCCAGCTCAGCGATCCACCCTTGTTGTGCAGACCACGCAGATCGCGACCATGAGCGTATACGAGACGGTGCATATCGCCGCAGACGCCATCTCGGCGGCCAGCACCGCCAACACGCTGCCGCGGGCGGTGCAATCCGGAGTCAGCGGTCTCGAAGCGCTGCCGCACGATCTGCAGCAGTTGCCGGTGCTGCAGCAGCTGGGCGACGTCATTCCAGCGGCGGACCTGCTCTATGGCGGAGCAATGCTGCTGTTCATTGTGCTCATTCACGCGGCGGGCGTTCGCTTCGTCACGGGGCATGTTACACAGCGCTCGATCGGCATTCTCGAGCACCCGACGACGTGGCGCGCCGACCTGCTGATGAGCAGCGCCGTGTTCATGCTGCTCGCGTTGCACCTGGCGGAAATCGTGGTCTGGGCGGCGGCACTGGTGTACTCGGGACTCGTCGCCGACTGGCGCGCCGCCGGCTTTTTCGCCGGCAACACCTACACCACCGTCGGGTATGGCACCTTCGTGCTTCCCCTTGGATGGCACATGCTGGCGCCTATCATCGCGATTTCGGGCCTGTTCACGTTCGGTTGGTCCGGAAGCGTACTGGTCGACCTGGTGGGACGCTGCCAGAAAATCAAGGACGCCGCCCTGCTCCGACGGGAGCAGAACGATCGGGTAAAGAAACCACGATGAAGTACAAGGACTACTACGAGATTCTCGGCGTCAAGCGCGATGCCAGCGCCGACGACATCAAGAACGCGTATCGACGGCTCGCGCGCAAGTACCACCCCGACGTGTCGAAGGAGAAGGATGCCGAGGAGAAATTCAAGGAGATGGCCGAGGCCTACGAAACGCTCAAGGACACCGAAAAGCGCGCCGCCTATGACCAGCTCGGCCGCCACACGCAGGGCGAGGAGTTTCGCCCGCCGCCGGACTGGGGACAGTCCTTCGGACAGGGCGCTGGATCGTTCGAGGACATCGATCTGGCGGACCTGTTCGCGGCGTTCGGCGGGGGCGGTCCGAGCGCGCGTCGACCGGATGCACCCCGCCGCGGACACGATTACGAAGCGGGTGTGAGCCTCACCTTCGACCAGGCCTTCAACGGCGCCGAGATTGCTCTGCAGATGAACGGGCTCGAGTGGGACGAGCAAGGCAACGGACGCCGCGTGCCACGCACCATCACCATCCGTGTTCCACGCGGCGTCACCCACGGTGAGAAGTTGCGGGTGCCGGGCAAGGGTGGACCGGGTTATCGCGGCGGCCCCGCCGGAGACCTCTATCTCGACATCGAAGTTGCCGACCATCCGCTGTTCCGCATCGACGGTCGCGATCTGTACATGGACCTTCCGCTCGCTCCATGGGAAGCGGTACTCGGCACCGAGGTGCGCGTGCCCACACCCGCGGGCGAAGTCTCGCTGAAGGTTCCCGCCGGCACGCGAGGCGGCCAGCGCCTGCGCCTCGGCGGGCGCGGACTCGCGCGCGGCAGCGGCACACCCGGCAACCTGTATGCGGTAGCGCGCATCGACGTCCCCGCCACCGTCGACGACGCGCAACGCGCGCTCTACCGCAAGCTCGCCGAAGGCTCGACCTTTAACCCTCGCGCGCACCTGCAAACGGAGAACCGATCATGAGCACGATCGTCGAACATGCGCTGTACATCGAAGAGCAAGGCACAGTGTCGTACACCGAGCTCGTCACGGTCGCCGGCATGTCCGAGCAGGACGTGCGCGATCTGGTGCGTTACGGCGCGCTGGAGCCGATCGACGAGTCGGCGCCGCAGTGGCGATTCGGCGCCGAGGCCGTGATGATCGTGCGCAGGGCGAGTGGGCTGCGTCGCGAATTCGACCTCGACACCCACGCGCTCAGCATCGTATTGGGATACGCGGAGCGTGTGGACGCGCTCGAGGCCGAGCTGCGTTCGCTGCGCGCCCGCCGCGGGCGCTGATTCGCGACCTCAGGCAGAAGCGGCTGGCGGCTTGCGCTCGCCGTCGTGCACCATGTCGAGCGCCGTGTGCAGCGTCGGCAGTATGCGCGATGCGCCGAGCGCATCGACGATGCCGTGGCGTTGCATGTCGGCACGCAGATACACGCTCACGCGGGCGAACACCACTTCCACCCCCTTGGCGGCGAGATCGGCGCAGGCATCGAGCAGCATTCGCGACGCCGAGTAGTCGATCGCCGTGATCGCGCCCGCGTCGATCACCAGCCAGCGTACGGCCGCGGGAGCGCTCGCCACCAGCGCACGCACTTCATCGCCGAAGCGATGCTCGTTGGCATAGAAAAGGTCGGCGCCGAAGCGATAGACGATCAGACCCGGCTCGGTCTGCATCCCCGGCCTCGCCGGCACCGGCTCCCAGCGACCGCTGGGGCCGGGTGCAAGCACCGTCGTGTGCGGGCGATAGCTTTGACGAACGTGGCGAAGCAGTGACAACGCGATGGCGGCGATGATGCCCTGCTCCACACCGAACCACGCGACCAAAGCCGCGGTGCCGATCGCCAGCGCGAACTCGCCGGGGCTCTCGCGCCGCATGTCGGCCAACGTGCGCACTTCGATGAGTCCGATCGCGAGGCTGAACACCAGCGTGGCGAGCACGCAGCGCGGCAGGTACTGCAGCCACGAGGTGAAGAACAGCAGCACGGCGACCACGACGCACGCCACCGCCACCTGCGAGAACTGGCTCTGCGCGCCGGCGCGCTCACCCATCGCCGTCTGCGTCAGGCTCCCATTGACGACGAATCCGCCGGTGAAGGCGGCCGCGGCATTGGCCGCAGCGAGCCCCGCGATGTCGGCGTCGGCGTCGACGCGCTCGTGGTGACGCAGCGCGAAGATGCGTGACGCCGCGGTGCTCTGCGCCACGATGATGACGAAGCACGATCCCGCGATGGGCAAGAGCGCCACGATGTCGGACGCGCTGATGGCCGGCACGCGCAGCGGCGGGAGTCCGGCCGACACCGCACCGATCAGCGCGATGCCGCGCTCGCCAAGACCCGTCGCTGCACTCAGTACGATTGCAGCGACCACCACGCCGAGCGCGACCGGCACGCGCGGCGTCCATCGCCTCCCCACGAGCAGGCACGCGAGCACTCCCGCGGAAATCGCCACGGTGGCTGGATGCACGGCTGAGCGATGGTCGTAGAGCGCGGCGACCTGGTCGGCTGTGCCGGGCGCGCTGGCGGTGATGCCCAGCATGTCACCCAGCATGGCCAGACCCACCTTCAGCCCAACGCCAGCGAGAAAGCCGACGAGTACCGTGCGCGACAGGAAGTCGGCCAGGAATCCCAGCCGGAATGCGCGCGCCAGCAGCAGCATCGATGCGGCGAGCAGCGCGACCATGCCGAGCATGAGCACGTAACGCGCGCTTCCCGGTTCCGCGAGGCGGGACAACCCCGAGTGCAGGATCGCCGCGGTCGCGGAATCCGCGGCGACGACAAGGTGACGTGACGAGCCCACCATGGCGTACGTAAGCGGCGGCAGGAGCAGCGTGTAGAGACCGGTGACGACGGGAGCGCCGGCAATGCGGGCGTAACCGAGCACTTGCGGAATGCTCATCGACGCGAGCTCGACACCTGCCAGACCGTCGCGAAGCAAGCTCGCGCGCGACAGCGGACGCATGCTCTGGAAAAGCTTCACGCGGCCGATCCGCCCAGCGGACGTGCGGGCCGGGGACCGGTCAACGCGGATTCGGTTGGCTGTATCATCCTGAGGCGAAACGCGACCCCTGAGTCAGCATCGCGAGGCATGATCTCACACGATCTCGCGCGCGCAAATCAGCAGGTAGCACTTGGCGGGAGGAAGGCATGACGGCACTTCGTGAGCGCTTCGGACGTCCGTTGCGACTGGGAATCATCGGCGGCGGTCCTGAGTCGTGGATCGGACGCATGCACCGCGGCGCCGCCGAGTACGACGGTTGGTGGCACGCCGTCGCCGGCGTTTTTTCCAGCGACGCGCAGCGCTCGCGTACCGCTGGCGCCGCCATGGGTTTCGATCCGGCGCGAAGCTACGGCGATGTCGCGACTATGCTCGCCCAGGAAGGCGCGCGCACCGATGGCCTCGACGCGGTCGCGATCATGTCCCCGAACGACACGCACTACGCCTATTCGGCGGCCGCGCTCGATGCCGGTCTCGACGTGGTGTGCGACAAGCCGGTCACGCATGATTTCGCGCAAGCGTGCGACTTGGTCACGCGCACGCGCACGCACGAGCGTCTATTCGCGATCGCGCATGGCTACTCGGCGTATCCGATGACGCGCTATGCGCGCAAGCTGGCGACCGGCGGTGCGCTGGGCGCGCTGCGCCTCATTCAGGTCGAATACATCCAGTCGGGCATGGCGACCCGCCTCGAGGACGCACCGAGGACCAGCCGTCTTCAATGGGTCCTCGACCCGAAGCGCAGCGGACTCGCGCTGGTGATGGGCGCGATCGGCTGCCACGCGCAACATCTTGCCTGCGCGACCGTCGATCGCGCCATCACTCGCGTATGCGCCGACGTCGGCGCGCTGTTCCCCGGCCGCCAACTGATCGATTATGCGTCGGCGCTGCTCGAGTTCGAAGGCGGCGTACGCGGCACCTTCACGGTGACGCAAGCCGCGGCCGGCGGCGAGAACGATATCCGCCTGCGCGTCTACGGCGAACTCGGGATGCTCGAATGGTCGCATCGCGAAGCGAGCTACCTGCGCGTGTCGATGCAGGGCGAGCCGGCGCGCGTGTTCGGGCGTGGCGACACCTTTCTGCCCGAAGACATCATCGCCCTCGGCCGCACGCCGCGAGGCCATCCCGAAGGATTGCGCGAGGCGTTCGCCAACATCTACGCCGAGGTGGCGCACGAGCGCATGGCGCGCGCACTCGGTGAAGCGATTCCCCGACTGCCGTACCCTCGCATCGAGGACGGCGCGCATACCATGGCGTTCATCGAGGCGTGCCTCGCGTCGCAGGAGTCCGGCACTTGGGTGAACGTGGCGCGGATTCCCCCCGCCTGAGGGCGAACATCGTGCGCGTACGCAGCGCAGGATCGGCGCTCGCGACGGCCGCGCTCGTACTGTGGGCAGCCCTCGCGCTCGCGGCTTCGCAGGATGTGTTGCTGTACAGCGAAGCGCTGAAGGCCGATCAGCGCATGTTCGACACCGCCCAGGCCTTTGCCAACGCGTTGCGCAGCGCACTCGGACGCGAACGGCTGTACCGGGTCGATTGATTCGGACGAGTGCCGCACCCGCAGTGACCCTCATTTCCCCGAGTATCTACGCAGCGCGCTGGGTTCGCCTGGCTTCGGGACCGAATGCAGCCTCCATGTCGCGGCGCACGCGGTACGCCGACAGCGCTGCGTCGACGCGCACGTCGGCCCACGTCAGCGACTGTCCCTGCCGCACCGCGCGAGTCAGCCGCAGGTTGTGGGCGAGCCCGAGCGGGAGGCCGCCCAAGTCCAGCGAAGTGACCGCCGGCAGGAGTTTCCCCCACACCGTGTAACCGCCTTCACCATCGAGTGTCTCTCCGGCCGCCAGATCGCGTTTGGCGGTAGCGACCACGTCGGCATTGAAGCAGGTGGGACTGCCGGTGGCTTCGCCGCGCAAGCCCACCGAAGCGACCGACACGCCGACCTCCAGCCCGATCAGGTGCCAGCGCTTGTACAGGCACGCGTAGCGTCCGCTCGAGTCGGTACGCACCATGTATTCGCGAAAGCAGTTGCGGATGTATTCGCAGTCGCCTTCGAAGACGACGAACACGCCGAAGCGGATGTCGTAGCCGATCGGCGTTCCATCGCGCTCCAGCGACGAGATGACCTCGACCTGTCCCTTGCGCTGCAGCACACCGCCCTCGGCGACCGGCCTGCACACGTTCGGGATGTCGTCGATCGACGCCGGCGGATACGCCAGCCCGTCATCAGGGGGCATCAGTCCGGTGGCGTTGCATACGGCGGTGCTCTCGATGGCCGGCTTGGAACCATCGAGAAACGAATTGAACATCTTCGGATTGAGCCCGCCGATTTTCGCCTGCTCCGGCGTGAGCCCGTAATGGCCCCAGACGGTCTCCGGGGTCGACTGCGCGAAATGCGGCAGCCACTTGTGTCCGCGCCCCGCCGCGACCACCGGGAAACCCGCGGCGCGCGCCCAGTCGACCAGATCGCAGATGAGCGCCGGCTGGTCGCCGAAGGCAAGGCTGTAGACGACGCCGCACTCGGCGGCCTTGCGTGCGAGCCACGGACCACAGAAGGCATCGGCCTCGACGGTGACGTTGACGACGTGCTTGCCTTGCTCGAACGCGGCCAGACAATGCTCGACTGCGGCGACCGGATTCCCAGTGCACTCGACGACGATGTCGAGTTGCGGATGGCGCACCAGCGCCTGCCAGTCATCGCCGACGTGGGTGATTCCGCTCTTCAACGCGTGATCGAGCGAAGCGGCGCCGTAGCGCTCGGCGTTCCAGCCAACGCGCGCGAGGCTTGCGATCGCCGATGCCGGAGAGAGGTCCGCGATGCCGACCAGGTGCACACCGGGCGTCTTTGGAACCTGGGCGAGATACATCGCGCCGAACTTGCCGGCGCCGATCAGGCCGACACGAAGCGGTTTTCCCTGCTCCGCTCGAGCCTGCAGCTTCGCGTAGAGGCTCATACGAGACCTTCGCGCTGCGCGCTCCGGTGTTCGCGCTCGGGGCGGCCCGTCGCGCTCACGCGAAACCTCCGCGCTGCGTGCTCCGGCTCATTGCGCAATCCCGTGCTCGGGGTGGCCGATGGTGCTCACGCTACGAGCGCCGGCCTGAGCGCGTCTTCCGGCGTGCCATCCTTCCACGGCAGCGCGACCGGGTAGTCGCGCAACAGGCAATCGTCGGGCAGGCACTCGATCGGCGCAAAGTCGCGATGCGCGATGTATTCCGGGCGCTTGAACCGGCGAATGTGGTTGGAGACCGCGCACAGGCTCAGATACACGCTGACGCGATTCCACGGAGACAGGTTCGACGTCGACGCGTGAACCAGGCAGGAATGGAACAGGATCATCGAGCCCGGCGCCCCCTTCGGGGCGACGATGCCCCCGCGCGCGACCAGCTTCGCGATCGTGTCGTGGTCGATGGTCCACAGTGGATAGCTGGTGGTCGAGGTGTCGTGCGCCGCGTCGATCACACCCAGGCGGTGACTGCCCGGGATGAACATCAGCGGCCCGTTGAACTCGTTGACTTCGTCGAGAAAGATGGCGACGTTCATGGCGCGCGGCGCGGGCATGTCGTCGTCGTTTTTCCAGGTCCCGTAATCCTGGTGCCACTGCCAAACGTCGCCGTCGAACGCCATCTTGCCGTTGATCTTGAACTGATGCATGTACACCGCTTCGCCGAAAAGCTGCATCACCGGCAGCACCATGCGCGGATGGCGGGCGAGGCGCGCAAACGGCGCGCTGTAGAGGTGCGCCGCGAAGTTGGTGCGCACGACGTCGCCATTCTTTTCACGCACGTTCTCCGGGCGACGCTGGGCGTACAGCGCCGGCACCTTATCGGTGAGCGCTCGGATTTCGTCTGGGCGGAACAGCGATGGAAAGAACAGGTAGCCGTCGCGCTCGAACTGCTCGATCTGTGCAGAGTTGAGTTTCATGGTCGCCTCCTGGGGCCCTGGGATCACACTCCGCCCAACCGCATTTTACGCCAGCGCGAACGGCACAGGCCGTGAGTGGCGCGGCGAGCCGGAAGCATGCGAAACTTGTGCAATCCACCGTTTTCGGACCCTCCGGGGTGCACGATGCGCACACAGAGTCGAATGAGCCAGTCGTGATCACAAGGCGAGGACCGGCACAGGCATGGGGCGAGGCCGTCGGGGTCGCATTGGCGGCGACGCTCGCGATTTCATTGATGGGATGCGCGTCGATGAAGGAGCATACCGACGCCGATTACGACCGCGGCAGCGCGACCAGCGATAAATTCAGGAGCGACGCGCGCGCGTGCGAAAAGCAGGCCGAAGCCCACGGCAAGGAACACGGGTACGGCCCTTACGATCCCACGCACGGCGCGTACAACCGCATGTTCGACGCGTGCATGCTCTCGAGCGGTTACCAGCGAAGGCCCGCGGTCGAGTAGATTTCCGCGGTTGCGCAAATGCACCGGGCGGCTACCCGCACCGCCCGACGCAATACAGCAAGCGATGGAACTGCCGAGCGATTACTTCGGCTTGGCGTTGTCTGCGGCTTTCTCGACGGCAGAGCCAGTGGCCTTGACGTCCTTGCCTGCGCCTTCCACGGTGTTGCAGCCGGCCACGGCGGCAAGGAACGCGACTGCGATGATCGTTGTGAGCGTCTTCATTGCGATGATCCTTTGACGGTTGTCGACGGAAATTGCCTTGCTGCAACCCTGATAATGCACTTCGCGTGCCAGCCTCGACGCTCCTGATCAACTGTTGAAAATAAAGCGTTTATTGACGAAGCACGACGTGCCCCGCGTTGCATTGTTTACATCGTGCTGTAGCGCTTACCGCCTTAGGTCGGACGCGTAAGCGCTTCCGCGGGCGTCGGCGGCACAACCCAGTTCGGTGGCATGACCGGATCGAAATTGGTCCACGTTCCGTCCTTCCACTCGCCCTCAGCCTGTTCGATCCCGCGCGCGCCCTGACGTTGCAGCACATCGATGGCGGCTTGTCGGCGCTCTGGCGCAAGCGTGTGTACCATCACCATCACGCCCGCGGGGCGCGGCGACGCCGCGCCTTGCGTCGTTGCATCGGTCATGTTGTCGAGCGCACCCGCCAGCGAGCCGGCGTAGGCACCGATCGCGGTCGTTGCCACCGCGCCAATCGGTCCAAGCAACGCTGCAGCGGCCACCCCCGTAATTGCACCGGCGACGCCGCCCACCGCCGCGCCGGTGAGCGCGCCGCTGCTGCCACCGGACGCGCCGGCGTCCTTGTTTTCGTCGCCGCCGATGGGAAAGGCCGCGTTGCGGCCGGGCGCACTCAAGACCATGCATGTGACGTCGGATGCTGCGAAGCCAGCCTCGATTCGCAGTGCATGTATGGCCGCATCGGCGTGGGCGGATTCGTCGAACTGCGCAGCGATGATGTTCATTGAATGCTCCTCGGTCGGTTCGATGCTATGGCGTGCAAGTGGCATGCCATGATCTCGATGTGGCGAGCAGATGGCACATTGAATGAACAAATCGCGTAAGTCCGCGTCCTACGCCGCACGCGGACAGTCCTACCATTTAAACCGGGTAGCGCCGCTTGCGCAGATCGCAAAGCAAACCGATCATGGTTACAGGGGTTTCGGTGGCGTGCCGGAGCCCAATCCATCGCCATCGGCGTACGATCCGCCAAGCAAGGAGAGATAGCATGACCCCCAACCGCAGCGTCGGCTTCGTCGTCCGCCATTCGTCGGCCAGCCTCATCGGTGCCGAAAGTGTGCTTGGATGGACGATCGTCGACAGGCAGGGCCAGAAAATCGGCGAATTGCGCGACATCATGCTCGACATCTCGACCGGCCGCATCGCCTATGCAGTTGTCGAACTAAGCACCGCCAGCGCGTCAGACCAGCTCGTCGTCGTACCGTGGAACGCGGTGTCTGCCGACATCGACGTCAACCAGCTTCGCATCAACGCGCACGCCGATTGGATCGAACGGGCGCCTGCAGTTCCGGGCGATCAGGCGGACCGCTTCGTTCATGAATGGGGCGCGTTCATCCACAACTACTTCGGCACCCGGCCGTATTGGGAGGCTGCGCCCGTCGCACAGCATTCCTGATCGAGTTCTGTAGCAAAGAGGCCGCGCCCCTGGCGCGGCCTTCCTACGTCTATTGCCTAAAGCGTCTATACCCTTCTTCAGGACGACTTGACCGTCAGCTGATCGACGACGTTGGACACGCCCGAAACCGACTGAGCGACTTGCTTGGCCTTGGTGCGCGAGGCGTCGCTATCGACGTTACCGGACAGTGTGACCGTGGCGTTATTCGTCTTGACATCGATGCTGAGCGATTTGAGTCCGGGCTCGGCCAACAGCGCCGACTTGACCTTCGCCGTGATTGCCGAGTCGTCGACCGCAGTTGCTGCCTTTTCGCCGGTGCTCGGTGCTGTGCTACCCATCGTAGATGACGAAGGCGCCGGTGAGGTGGTCGCCATCGACGAAGTGGTCGAAGACGGTGCGGTGCTACTGGTGCGCGACGTGTCGTTCCGGTCGCAAGCGCTCAATGCGAAGGCGGCGGCCACCGCCGCGGCGATCGCGGGTACGCTCATCGAGAAATTTCTTTCCATGTCATTCTCCTTGTGTGTTGGCTTGGCACTCAAACTATGCAATCCGCATGCCATGCTGATCGGCATGCCCTGCCGGCGCGCCCGGGCAACGAGGGCGCCCGATGCGTTGCCGTGACGAAATCCGGGTAAAACTTTCCAGTTGCGGGTGATTCCATCGGTAGTTGCTACGCTGCCAGCAAAATTCCTGCGCCTGGCTGCTGCAGCGACACCAGCGAATTGGCGGCCTCCCACTCGCTCGCCGGCTCGACCAGCGGGCTCAGGTAGCGCAAGCGAGCGGCGCCGAAAAAAGTTGCGAATGCCACTTCGGATGCATCCCGACCAGTGCCAATGCGCACCAGATGTTCCACCGGAGATAACCTGGTCGGATCGAAAACGTACCAAGCGTTGTCCAGATAGGCCTCGAACACGGCGTGGAAATCCGGGGGCGGATCCGCGTATTTCGCATAACCCGTGACCAGCCGCGCAGGAATATTGAGCGCGCGACACAGCGTGATCGCCAGATGCGCGAAGTCCCTGCAGACCCCGGCGCGAAGCGCCAGCGTGTCCCGAGCGCCGGAGAGCGGATTCGACACCCCCACGCTATACGCGATGTTGTCGCGGATCCATTGACAAATCGCTTCGACACGCTGAATGCCACGCGGCAGGTGGCCGAATTCCCGGACCGCGAGGGAGAACAGCTGGTCTGCTTCGCAGTAGCGGGTCGCAACCAGGTAAGGAATCACCTCCGCCGGAAGCGAGGCGACGGAGACTTCGGCCGCGTCGGGCGACGGCATCGCCCGCTTAACATCGACGTTGGCAAGGTAGCGGATCTCCAGCGGACCGGGCGGAGAGTCGATGCGCAGCAGGCGATTCATCGAGTCCCGCGCCTGCAGCTGCTCCACAGGAAGCTCGGGAACGGTGGTGATGGACTCGGCGCAGACATGCTGGTCGTCGAGGGTGGGCACCGCGATGTTCAGCAGGAAAAGCGTCTGCTGAAGAACGTCGTAGCGAAGCTCACAATCGATGTGAAAGGTTTTCATTGAATACCCGGGAAGCGCGGCCAATGAGCGCGCGAACGAGAAGGATTTTAGCGGGCCATATCGATTGGAGATAATCAGCCCCGGTCGGATATCGCTGTAGGAATCGTACCGACATCGCGTCGGTGTGCGTTTCGCGACAGGGCTGCTTGGCCCCGTCGCGAAATGCAGGAACGCTAGATTATTTTCATCAGAAGCAGAACCACCAGCACGAGGACAATCACGCCGGCAATCCCGCTTGGTCCGTAGCCCCAGCCGGAGCTGTAGGGCCACGCCGGTAACGCGCCGATCAAGACGAGTACCAGGAGGATCAGAAGTATCGTGCCGATGCTCATGTCGTTTTCCTTATCGGTTGTTTATTGCATCAGAACGTGGGAGGACGCGCGGCGCGATGCAGAGGTGCGGGCCACGGATGCGCACACCCACAGCTCCTCGACGGTTCCACCGAAGCCCAGGATCCTGACTTCGCCCGGAACTGCACTCTCGGCCACTTCGCACGCGAACTCGACGGCAGCGTCGCGGCCGGGAAAGGTCGAGAGCGGCGGCTCGATGCCGGAGCCGAACACGGACCAACCGCCTCGCGGCGCTGGACACACGTAGAAAACGTTCGCCTTCATCATCGAGCCCCCGACGCTGTTACTGGTGATATTTGAGCTTCGCACTGCTGATGCAGCTGTCCTTGGCATCGCCGCTCAGCGTGTCGCAACGCTCCTTGGCGACCTTGTAGTCGGCGTCCATCTTGGTTTCGTGTGCGTCAGTCATCGCGTTGTGCGACTTGCGCATCGCCTTGGCGTCCGCCTTTGCCTTGTCACGTGTCGCCTTGGCCTCCTGCATGCACACGTCCTTGTCGTTGCCTTGCCGGGTCTTACATGCATCCGTTGCCGCCTTGTACTCCGCGTCGGCCTGATCCACCGCGGCGTTGTACTGGTTCTTGATCGTCTTTTCCGCGTCGGTAGCTGCATATGCGCCAAACGCGAAAGCGCTCAGCGTCGCCATGCAAAGAGCTTCGGTCATGGTGAGTTTCATGGTTTCTCCTGGACAATTGATGAGCGCGCTGAGTGCGTTTGGCGCGTCTTAGTTGAGGCGTTCCCAGTCGCGCACTTGACGGTCGGCCTCATCGCGGCTCACGCCATAGGCTTCCTGAATCTTGCCGATAAGCTGGTCGCGCTGACCGTTGACCTGCGAGAGCGCGTCATCGGTGAGCTTGCCCCACTGTTCCTTGACCTTGCCTGACATCTGCTTCCAATTGCCTTCAACACGATCCCAGTTCATGGAGACTCCTCGTAGGTGAAATGCCATTCGCAGAACGCTGCGCTGGTATAGCTGATTCAGCAACGCGTGTGCCAATCAACTGGTCTTGCTGAAACAAGGACTTGCGTGGGTAGCGCCGGCTCCGACGGGCGGTAGTGCGGTAAATCTTCCACTGCTGCCGTGTAAATCTGCGCGCTGGGCGGGACCTCGCAGGGAGCCGAAGCGAATCCGAGTTGGCGTTTTAGGGCCCGAGGAGCTCTGCGACGGGACGAAGCTTTTCCACGCGCTCGCAGATTGTCTTGATGGCAACGCTTAGCGGCACCGCGAGCAGCAGTCCCCACCCGCCCCAAATCATTCCCCAGAACAGCAGAGAGACGAACACGGACGGCGAATTCATGCGTGCAGCGCGCCCCATGAGCCACGTCTGCAGGCCGACGCCGAGCGCTCCCGCGATGACGATGGGGAGGCTGCCTGCGAGCAACGCCGCCTGCGCCGTCCCGAACTGACCGTAGCCGACGAGCGCCGCGCCCGCTGCGACGATGCCCGGGCCAATATAGGGAATGCTGTGCAGGACCGCCGCGGCGATGCCCCAGACGTCGGGACGGTCGAGCCCGATCGCATAAAGCGCGAGGCCGGTTGCGATG